>JAEAMF010000265.1_pt1 | contig 79183 bp, 88 predicted proteins | sample 8958721 | NCBI WGS metagenome assembly JAEAMF01 (sample SAMN16933255, study PRJNA681124) | bioreactor sludge metagenome | isolation source: anaerobic bioreactor treating anionic surfactant - SDBS | place: India: Bengaluru | collected 2019-02-28
TCCAAATCGAGTTAGATAGCGTAGAACGAAACCTCGATGCGCTGCAATCGCAAGGTAAAGAAATTACCAGAGGAATGCTTGCAGGAGTAATCAAGCGAAAAGAAAACCTCGAAGTGAAGCTCAAAACCTTGCAACACGATATTGATAACCGCAAAGATGATGTGGTTGATTTTAAGATGATGGGCATTGACCATTTGTTTGTGGACGAAAGCCATCAATTCAAAAATCTGATGTTTAACACAAGGCATTCAAGAGTTGCGGGATTGGGTAATGTTGACGGAAGCCTAAAAGCTATGAACCTACTTTTTGCCATTCGTACCATTCAGGAACGCATCAATGCGGATATGGGAGCAACTTTCCTTTCGGGTACAACTATCAGTAATTCGCTGACGGAACTGTATCTGCTATTTAAGTACCTGCGACCACGGGCAATAGAAAAACAGGGTATTCACTCTTTTGATGCGTGGGCAGCTATTTATGCAAGGAAAACGACCGATTATGAATTTTCGGTTGCTAACAACATTGTAGCAAAAGAGCGTTTCCGCTACTTTATCAAAGTGCCGGAGCTGGCGCAATTCTACTCGGAAATAACAGATTACCGAACCGCAAAGGATATAGGCATTGACCGACCGAATAAGAATGAGATATTGTATAATATTCCGCCCACTCCAGACCAGTCTGCATTTATTCAAAAATTGATGGATTTTGCAAAAACGGGAAATGCCGAGTTGCTCGGAAGACCACCGTTGTCGCAAAGCGAAGAAAAGGCGAAGATGCTCATTGCTACGGATTACGCCCGCAAAATGTCACTCGATATGCGGATGGTAAATGGAAAATATGAAGACCATCCCGATAGCAAAGCTTCGCATTGTGCTGCAACTATTGCTAAATATTACAACCAATACAATGCACAGAAAGGAACGCAGTTCGTTTTTTCAGATTTAGGAACCTACAAGCCTAGCGAATGGAATATGTACTCCGAAATCAGACGCAAACTTGTAGAAGACCACGGCGTACCCGCACACGAAGTCCGTTTTATACAGGAAGCCAAAAATGACAAGCAGCGTAAGGAGCTTATCAAAGGAATGAACGAGGGTAAAATACGTGTGCTGTTCGGTTCTACAAGTATGTTGGGTACAGGTGTGAATGCACAAAAAAGAGCCGTTGCCGTCCATCATTTAGATACACCGTGGCGACCAAGTGACCTTGCCCAAAGGGACGGTCGGGCAGTCCGAAAAGGCAATAAGATTGCCAAATTCTTTGCCGACAATAAAGTAGATGTGATTATCTATGCTGTAGAAAAATCATTGGATAGCTATAAGTTTAACCTGTTGTACAATAAACAGCTATTCATTGACCAATTAAAAAACAATAATCTCGGCAAACGGACTATTGACGAGGGCAGTATGGACGAAAAATCAGGAATGAATTTTTCGGAATATGTGGCTATCCTTTCGGGAAATACCGACCTGTTGGATAAAGCCAAATTAGAAAAACAGATTGCAGGATTGGAAAGCGAAAAACAGGCATTTAACCGTTCAAGATATAGTGCGAAGTACAAATTGGAAGACTATACGGCTGAACTTCATAAAGCTCAATCCCGCTTTGACCGTATGAGCCTTGATTGGAATAATCTGCAAGGGCGTATCCAAAAACGTTCGGACGGTACAATCGAAAATCCTGTGCAATTGGACGGCTTAACACTCAATGCGGATATTAAACAAATCGGTGCAAAGCTTAGCCAACTTGCAGATAAATCTCGAACTGGTGGTCAGTATGAAGAAATCGGTAGTTTGTACGGATTTGCCTTGTTGGTCAAAACCGAAATATCTGAAAAAGAAGGTTTAGATATTCGGGTAAACCGATTTTTGGTACGAGGCGAGGGCAATATCAAATATACCTACAACAATGGTATCATTGCCAAAGATGAGAAATTGGCATCTATGAATTTCCTCAACGCATTGGAAAAACTGCCTGCCTACATTGAACTGGAGCAGAAGAAAATTGCCGAAATTCAAAATGACTTGCCTGTTCTGCAAGAGGTGCTTAATGGTACGTGGAGCAAAGAGAGCCGATTGAGCGAACTTAAAACGGAGTTGGCTTCCGTTGAGCGAAAGATACATTTATCTATGAAAGAAACGAAAAACGAACCCGAAGAACATTCTGAAAAACAAAAAAAATCCCCTGACATTTCGGAGAGTATTGTGCGGACAAAAGGTATTCACTTACCGAGAGGTGTACTGTAATTACCTCTCATCCTGTTCGTCCATTTTCCTAATCAGAGCTTCACGCATACTGTCAAGGAATTTTGTTTGGGTTATTTTTCTGGATTTCAATTCCATATACGTATGATAAAAATCGCCTAAATCAACATTAAAGGATCTTTCAAAAAATCTGACAATAGCAACAATATCAGCGTTTCCATTATTCAGAACACCTTGAGCATTTAGTCCATATATCAATTCAATTAAAGCTACTTTACTTCCTGTCCAATTTAAGGAGATATCGTTAGTTCTATTTGTAATATTATTGTTGTTTAATTGCTCTTCAAGAAATACCTGTATTCTGTCATTCGCTAAAATTTTGGCTACTTTGTAATCGTGCGATGTAGAAAAGCTGTGATCCGTTTCAAAATAAAATGTGTCCAAACTTAAAACTATATCATAATTTCCACGTACAAAATATTTATGGTCAAGATACGAGCTGTTTGTTCTATAATAACTATAAAATTCTTTATTGTTGTCATAAAATCTTTTAAGCTTTGTTAATTCAGCGCTGAAATATTCATCTAACACTTTCTTTCCACCATACGGTTTTTTAGCCTCAATCTTAAAAACGGCGTTGTAACAAATCAATTTAGAAAGTATAATGGGTTTTAGCTTTTTAAAGAAATATATTTCTTCTTCCTCATCTTTAAAACCACTTTTCATTACTTCTTGTTTTAGGTCAGCTAAACATTTTATCAGAAGTTTGATTACTTCTTGTGCTAATTGCATGCGGTCTTCGATTTCAACAGACAGTTCGTTAATTTGATAATCTAAATTCTGAACACATTCATTATAGTATTTCTCCATAGACTTATTCTTTTATAAGGTTTTCAATCTGCTTAACAAACTTTTCAGACATGTAATTGGTAAATCCCTTATGATGAAATCTGATTTTTCAGTTTTTATCAAATATTAGCCTAATAGGCAATGCTCCGGATTACACGCTTTCCAGAACATTGCTAAACGTTGTGTATAGTATCCTGAAAAATTTTCTTTAGTTATAGTATAACTAACTGAACTTAATCACATGAATTTCCAATAGAGAAAACCCATCAAAATTCCAAGATGAACTCCAATTGTCGGTAATATATTTTTCTTTTATATAGATATATTATTTGTCATTACTTTAATTTAATTTTCCACATACCTCTTAAATCGCCCAATTTGTAGTTGACAGCTTTGTCACCGGGATATTTTTGGGCAATACTATTTTGTGTGCTTTCGGCAATATCAGATTTACCACCGTGGCATTTGACACAAGTGGGCATCGCTATTAAAATGGGTTTATAATAATATACCTCCCCATTATTATGCTGCTCGATAAAATCTACTTTCTTAGATTTGATCTTTTTCCAAGCCAAACTATCTGCTTGTGTTTTAATTGCATTAGCGGGATTTCGGTTCTTATCACTTAGTCGTTGGATGTAAACATTAAGATCCTCAGCAATGCTGCCTGTGAGTGGGATTGCCTGAATGTTGCAAAATTCAACCGCGTAATTTATTCCTCCTTTTTGTATTGCTCCAGCTACGTTTTGCAATAAAATCATTTGAGATACTGTTGCAATGGAATCAGCCTGATTTTTTAAGGCAGAAATTTCTTTTTCATTCTTTGTAGCATGCTTACAGGAAACCACTATAAATGCCAATAGTAAAGTCGCTATTCTCAAATTCACATTCTTTTCTTTCAAAAATAGTTTATCTGAAATTTTTAATGTGTAACATTGGTTACAAACCAATGAATATGGTCTTGTTATTTTTGTTGTCATATTAAACTGTGCTCAGTTGATTATGTTACAATTTCTAACAACATACCGAAAGATCGTAATCGTTTTATTAACGATTGTATTGGCTATTCCGTGTTCGGTAAAAAGAGATCTGAAACAGCAGTTCAATATTGAAAGTAATCAGTCTGCAAAAAATAATTCTACTAAAATTGGTTGTGCTTCTTTCTGTTCCAGCTACATAAACTCTAACAAAAAACAGAAACAGCAAGTTTTCAAAAAAAACGTACCTCCATTCTCTTTTATACAAAAAGACAGGATTGTTGCTCATCTTATTTTCCCTATTTTAGACCATTATCATTTCTTTAAAGAGAAAATTCCTACCCATATCCGCAATCAACAATTCTTGATTTGATACCCTGATGAATTTACTGTTTCAAACAGCAACAATTCTCAATTAATATTTATCAAATCAGAATTATATGGACAAACAAATTCAGATAAACGGATTATCCGTTTTATTGTTGCGTATTGCACTCAGTGGTATATTTATCATTGCAGGCTTTTCGCATCTTATCCACCCCGAAGGCGTAACCCAACGTATTCAAAATGCCAACTATAGTAGTTTTGCTACCTTTTTTGGAAATCCACATTTCTTAGGGATTTTATCGGGGTATGTACTCCTTATTTTCGGAACTGCTTTTTTGTTGGGAGTATTTACCCGTTGGTCAGCCATTATGTTGTTTCTTACGCTAATTCCCATAACGATAACTATTCAAATGGGAAACGGGTTAACGCACGGACCACTGTGGAAAAACATTGCCCTATTTGGTGGTCTTTTGTTTTTTATTCTCAACAATCCGAAATCATTCAGTCTTTATAACAAATAGTAATAACATTTAAACAAATTTTAACATGAAAAAACAAATCATAATAATAGCTCTATTCCTTGTAGGAATTTCATTTTTCAACGATGTAAAAGCCCAAAATAGTACAACATCTCAGGTCGAAAATGCCATTAAAAAGAATGGAAAATATGCCTTATTAGTTCAGAACTCTAAGCATTTCATGGTATCGGTTATGACAGGTGAAGAATACAAAGTCAAAAGTCCGAAAATACAATTTGAAATTGTTCTTATCGGGGACGTCGTAAAGGATTTGGCTGAAAATCTGGAATTAAAACCATTCATTGAAAAAGCTCAAAAAACAGGCGTTAAAATTGTTGTTTGCGAGTTTGCAATGGAAAAATTAGGCGTAAAAAAATCGCAATATCAACCTTCAATACGAACTACCCCTAACGGTTTCACATACCTTTTTGGTTTACAGGAATTAGGTTTTAAAACCATAACACTTTAAAATTTATGATGATGAAAAGTTTAATAGGAGTAATTGTGGGCTCGATGTTATTGACCGCTTGCAACAATACGCAAAATCAAGGCGAAGAAATCATTACCATTCTTCAAACTGCCGATATACACGCTTACCTTAATCCGCATTCGGAATTGTTTGTAGAAAATGACTCCATTGTTTTCAGAAATGCGGGTGGATTAGCGAATATCAAAACCTTGGTAGAATCGGTACGTAAAGAAAATCCAGAGGGAACTGTTTTTATAGATGGTGGCGATTTGATACAAGGAAGTGGTGAAAGTGTTCATTCTGATGGTAAAATATTTCCCGAACTTGTACAAGCTATGAATTACGATCTGCTTATTCCAGGCAACTGGGAAGTTATCTATGGCAAGCAAGTGATGTTAGATGTGATGAATGGCTATAAAACCAACGTCATTGTATCGAATATGTATCACGAAGCCGACGAAAAGCCGATTTTTCCGCCCTATTGGATTACCGAAAAGAAAGGCATCAAAATGGGCTTTATAGCATACAATGACCCTGAAGTTCCTATCCGTCAAAATCCCGGTTTCAGTGAAGGATTAAAATTTACCGAAGTAGAATACAATCTAAAAGAACTCATCAAAGAGCTTAAAGAGAGCCAAAAAGTAGATTTGCTTTTTCTGGTGGCACATATTGGTATTTCTAAACAGGTTTTGCTGGCAAATAATCCTGCGGTAAAAGGCGTGGATTTCATTTTTGGAAACGATACGCACGAACGCATCCGAAAACCGATAAAAGGTAAATTTACAACGGTGGTAGAGCCCGGAGCTTTTGGTTCGTTTGTAGGTAAATTGGATTTGAAAATTAAAGATAAGAAAATCATAGGTTACGATTATGAGTTGATGGAGGTAGATCCGGAAAAATATCCAGCGGATACCGAAGTACAAAAGTTAGTAGAAAAATCCATTGCTCCTTATCGAGATGAAATGCAACGCATATTGGGCTATACTACTACACCAATGTATCGCTATCTGGTGGTCGAAAACCCGATGGACAATATGATTACAGATGCCTTACTCTGGAAATCGGGAGCGGATTTTGCTACATCTAATGGTTTTCGTTTTGGTGTACCGATTGTTCCTGATTCATCAGGTAAAAAAGTCATTACTAAAGAAGATTTGTGGCGGATGCTCCCAGTGGACGAACACATGAAAGTCGGCGAAGTTACTGGTCAGCAAATCAAAGACTGGTTGGAAAAGGAAATCAATAATGTATTTGCTAAAGATCCGTCCAAACGTTTTGGCGGATGGCTGGTTCGTTTTTCGGGAATGACATTAAAGTTCGACAGCTCCAAAGAAATGGGCGAACGTGTGCTGGAAGTAACCATTCAGGGCAAACCGATGGAACTCGACAAAACCTATAAAATGGCTTCGTGTAACCGTACCGGAGAACCTTTACACGTTTTATGTCGTATGCCAAATGGTAAAAATGTTGAGATTAAAGATTATACGTTGCACGATGCCGTGGAAGAATATTTAAAGGTAAAAGGAACAGTACGTCCTGTGCTTGACGGACGTTCCATAGCAGTTGATCTAGATACGAATGCGTTCTCTCAAATGGCTGAAACAGGGTATAAATTTCGATAGTTTAAACTATTGATTTAAAAAAAGTCCGAAGACAGCAAGATCTTCGGACTTTTTTATAGTTTTCGTTTAGGAATAACTTTGAAAATAGTTATCACAAGAATAATTTTACTAAAAATTTTGAATAGTGTTTATGTTTTTACAGATAAATACTTTAGTAAATTTGTTGTATTAAAAAAATGTACTAAAATGTTGAGACATAAAGGGAAAGGTCGCACCTATTCCCATAATATTAAGTTAGCTTCGATTTTATCATGTGTTGCAGGTATTGTAAATATCACAAGTGTTTTAAAATATCACACATTAACAACAAACATTACAGGTCATTTTGCCTTTTTTTCGGAAGAACTTGTTTTAAAAAATTATAAAACGGCAGTTGTTTATTTATTCTATATATTATTTTTTCTTTTAGGTGCTTTTATTTCTAATTTAATTATAGAATGGGTATCGAAGTACAAAAAGCAAGCATTGTATACAATTCCCATATCTATTGAGATTTTTATTCTTTTTGCTGTTAGTTTTGCTTCTTCTTTACCAATGATAGATTCTTTCCGTTTCTCTATCCTTGTGGCTTCTTGTCTACTTTTTGCTATGGGTTTACAAAACGCTTTAGTAACTACGGTATCACAATCGGTAGTAAGAACAACACACCTAACCGGACTGTTCACAGATTTAGGCATTGAATTATCCCGACTTCTTTTTTACAAAAGAAGTATTGAAAAAATTCAGCTTATCAAAAGCATTTATCTGAAACTAGCCATCATTTGTTGTTTTTTTATAGGTGGTTTATTAGGAGGTTTTGTATTCTCTTTCTTAGAATTAAAAACATTATTGATTCCGGTAGGTTTGTTAATATTTACCTTATGGTACGACCAGTTGCTATTCAGATTTTATAAATTAAAGCGAAAGATTACTAATCATCATTAAAATCTTATTAAAGAAAGTAACAAAAAAGATTCTCTTTCTAGTTATCTGAAAGAGAATCTTTTTTATCTAATTTATCTACAAATTGATTTACTTTCACAATACTGTAAAATATTAAAACGATTATTGAAAAAACAACACTTAATCCTAACCAAAACGTTGTGTTAGATTTGGTAACCGGCGTATGATTTCCCGGAATATCTAAATACACAATTTGATGCCATAAGCTGCTTTCTCCTTTATAAGGTTTGTATAAATCTGGTACTCTTGGAGTTGTGGGAGCATTGGCAACCTTAACAGACTCTTCTTTAATATAACTGAGTATATTTTTAATATCCGTAGCTGTTAAGTCTAAATGATCTGGCATTAGTGTTTTATTATATTCTTGGTATAATGCTACAGCTGATTTATCGCCCGAATTAATTACTTGCTGTGAATGACGTACAAAATTCACAATCCATTCTTCGTTATGGCGCTGATTAACATCTTTTAAATCCGGACCCACCAATTTTTTTCCTACAGCATGGCATGAGGCACATCGGTTATTAAACGTTGTTTTTCCGGCTTCAACATTTTCCTGAGCAATTGTAGAAAACGTTGCTAAAACAAATACCGGAATAATTTTAAAAATATTTTTCATTTGTATTATTTTTTTTCTTCCAGCAAACGCTGTATATCGTTAATCAATAGTTTTATATCAGAAGATTCTGTTCCGTCATAATAACCTCTAATACGGTTATTTGAATCTATCAATACCAATTTTTCACTGTGGATAAAATCATTCGCTCCTCCATCTCCGTCGGTTGCTTCGATAAATAATCCTTTTCTGGCAAAACGATAAAGCAGTTTTTTATCTCCGGTAGCCAATTGCCATTGTCGGGTATCGATTCCCCTATTTTCAGCATAATTTTTAAGAACTTCAGGCGTATCCGTTTCCGGATCTACCGTAAATGAAACAATACGCAGTTTGCTGGTGTTTTTGAATTGTTCCTGAACATCAGAGATACCGGAAATCATTGCCGGGCAAATGGTAGGACAAGTAGTGAAAAAATAGTGAGCCACCCATATTTTTCCGTCAGTAAATGAATTATCAACGGTTAAACTGTCTTGATTTATAAATTGATATTCCGGAATTTTGAAATCGGGAACTTTATTCTGTATCGTATAGTTTTCGGCATAATAAGGCAAATCTGAAATGTTCTGCTGATAGTATCGCATCGCAAAAAAAGCCAGTGTGGGCACTATTACTGCCAAACCGAAAAAAAGTAACCATGCTTTTTTACTCAATTTTTTCATCTTTAGAAATAATTTGTTTGGTATTATTGCTTGATTCTATTTTATTAACCGGACTTTCCGCCTCAAATTTATTTTTTACGGGTTCACTGTATTTAAACACATTTTTCAATGATGGAATATACGTTATCAAAGTAAGAAGTATGCTCACAAAGATCCAGGGTTTCATATTATGCAATAGAGGAATTGGTTTTTCTTCGTGCAATTCTTCTGCTTCGGGAAGTTCTACCGAAGCTTGTTCTGTGGTTTTGCCAAATGCTGTTGAGAAAAAAGCAACGAAATATAAAAATGCTGCCAATCCCATCATAATACCCCCTATCATTGTGGTGGTTGTAGAATTTACCCAATATTGATTGAATAGTTCATGTGACGGATTGGTATAAGACATACCTAAATTGGTTCTTCTGGGTTCACCCATTAATCCGCCAGCCATTAATCCGTGCGACAGTAAAGCTGTTCCAATTAACCATAAGTAAGGAACGATAGTTACAATAGACAACATTTTTATTTTCTTGCCCGAAACTTTACTGTACATATAAATGCTCATTCCCAATATTACTAATAATGTTGGTCCGGCAACGGTCATGTGAAAATGTCCGGGAACCCAACCTGTATTATGTACCATTTGATTTAAAGCATAAGAAGCATTTACAATTCCTGACAAACCTCCGAAAATAAATAACAACAAACCACAAATAAAATATCCGAAAAGATAGTTTTTAGAGTCGAACCATGGCAAGTGTGTCATCCAGTTTAATAATCCTTTTGCACCTCTTTTTCTACCGGCAACTTCTAAAGATGCACCAACGGTAAAAGCCGTCATAAAACTCGGAATAGAAACTGCGAACGTAAGAATGCTTACCCACATTTTGGTTCCTTGTTCCATTACCGGTTCACTAAACTGATGGTGTACTCCAACAGGCGTAGATAAGATTAAGAATAACAAAAATGCCATACGAGCCGCATTGCCCGAATATAATTTTCCGCCACTTACTTTGGGTAAAATAGTGTAAAAAGCGGTGTAAGCAGGCAATAACCAGAAGTACACCAATGGATGTCCAAACATCCAGAACAGCATTCGTGTAAGCGGAACGTTAATGTCTTCTGTCCAACCGGCAGACCAAGGCAATAATATAACCAATGATTCATAGGCTACCGGAATAGAAGAGATTACCCACATGGTAAAGTTTACAAAAGTTGCCAAAACAGCTATCGGCATTTTGGTATCAGGGTTTTCTTTTCTCCATTCTTTGTAAGTAGCTATCCATCCGAAAAAGGCAATCCAACTACCTATAATTAAAAGAGAGGTACCTACATAAAAAAGTGGGGAATTTTTCAAGGGTGCATAAAAAGTGTACAAGGCCTGTGCCTTACCCATGATCATTAAAACAACATCGATTAATGTTCCTGCAACCATCAAAATCATTGAAGTTTTATAAGACCATTTAGGCGGTTCTTTTTTGAGATAATGCCCCATAATAACATGTCCGAAAACCACTGCAAAGAAGGTTGTTAATACAATCGCATTGATTACCCCGTGCATTGTTAATCCTTGATAATAATTTATACCTGCAACTGCTTCTTGCTGTAAAACTCCTGCTCTGTAAAGCGTTTGCATAACCCCATTATATACACCAAGAATAAAAAGTGACATAGGCATAAATAATCCGGTAAGTATGGTTCTTTGAAAAGATTTTGAAATATTCATTTGTAGTCTTTTTAATTCGTTAAATTGGTTACTAAGATTTTTCCCATCATGTTGTGATGCCCTACACCACAGTATTCGTGACATACAATTTTATAAGTTCCGTAATCGGGAAAATTTACCGTTACCTTATTTACCGCACCAGGAACTGCCATGAGATTTACACCTTTCCGTTCAATACTAAAACCATGAACAACATCGGCAGAAGTAAGATAAAAATCTACTGTACTGCCTGGAGGAATAATAATCTCACCCGGATCAAACGTCCACATTTTGGCAATAATATATACCTCGTAGTGCAAATCATCTACTTCTTTAATTTCTGCTTTTTGAAAAGAAGCATTATACGGAATACAAGTTGGTACATCTATTTTTCGTGCGTAAACATTATAAAGAATAGCAAATAAAAAGATTCCCATTAAAGAAGCACTTAAGAAAATAGCCCGCAGTTCATATTTATTCATAATTTATAATGTTTTAATGACGTTCTATTTGAAGGTTATATACACTAAACCAAACCATTGCAGCTAATATTAGTAATAGGACAATAAAAGCGATGGTTCCTTTTGGCTTAAAGTTTTTTTCGATTTCTGATTGATGATCGTTTTCCATTTCTCTAAGAGTTGTTTTATACCACAAAGCTACTTTACCCGTTAAAAAAAGGGGTTTACATAATTAGTTGTATTGTGGTACTTTTTACCGATTGTGCTTTAAAACAATAAAATCGAGTTTGAAAGAACTCGATTTTATACGTATTTAGAATTTCTAAAATCTTCGGGGGTAATTCCTGTATTCTTTTTGAAGAATCTTGAAAAATAAGAATTATCCTGATAGTTTAGTTCATAGGAAATTTCAGAAATGGTTAAAGATGAATTGACTAATAATCTTTTGGTTTCCAATAAAATACGATTACGTATCAATTCGCCTGCTGAAATTCCTTTAATTTTCTGGCAAAGTGCATTTAAATGATTCGGAGTTACAAAAAGCATTTCGGCATAGTCTTTCGGAAGCTTTTTTGTTTTATAGTTTTCTTCTACCAATCGTTCAAAATTTCTAAGTAATAAAAGCTGGTGCTTATTTTCTGTCTGGATTTTATTTTCAGCATTAATAGCTCTATTGCTTATAATAAAAAGTTCTAACAAATACAGTCTTAACAAATCCCAACTACACTCATTACAGGTTTTATATTCGTTTTGAATCTTAGTAAAGATTTGTTGAATATCAGAAAATTGATGTACCAAAGAAACTTTAGAATATTCACCATTTCCTATAAAAAACGGAAAATCGTCAAGATAATTTGTTCTTGCCAGAAAAGAACTGAAAAAATGATGATTAAAATTAATTACGAGTCCTTTTGCTGTAGTATCGAAAATCCATTTATGAATTTGTCCTGGAACCAGAAAAAACAAGTCACCTTTTTGAATAATGTGTGTTTTAAAATCTATAAAATGTTTTCCTGTACCATCAGTAATAAATAATATCTGATAAAATGAATGGCGGTGAGGGGATGTTACCAAATCGGGTTTTTCCGAAATAAATCCTTGTAAATCAAGAACCACACAATCCTGTACATTATTGAATTCGTTAAAAAGATTACAAATACTAATAGTAGGGATATGTGTGGTCATTGATTAGGAAATTAATTTTATTACGATATTCCAAAATTATCATAATTTGAAATAGAACAGGTTGCATTTTTTAATACTACTATGGTACTTATTAGATATTTTCCTTTATCAAACGTTCTAATTCGTTGGCGGGAAAAACACCAGATTGTCGCCATTTTATCTCGCCATTTTTAAAAATAGCTAAGGTAGGCACACTTCTTATCTGGTATTGTGTCGAAACTTGAGGATTTCGGTCCACATCTATTTTTATGATACTGGCTGTGTCGCCTATCCGTTGTTTTAGTTCTTCCAATATGGGAGCCTGCATTTTGCAAGGGCCACACCATACCGCAAAAAAATCCACCAAAACCGGCTTATCCTGATTAATGATTTCCTGAAAGGTCATTCTTTTCTTTTTTATTGTTTTTCAACATAGAGAATACCAAACCGCCCATTACCGAGCCATATAACGTGCTATTGATTGGATTGGATGTAATGGCACAAATACCCGAATTGCATCCTACAAATTTCCAATAGAGAAATCCGGCAATTGCACCAATTGGGACGCCAATGATGGTTAAAAGGTTCTTTTTTATAAATGTCTGCATCATCATTATTTTACTTCTTCATAGGTAATGTCTTCCGTATTTTTGGCTTTGCTTGTAGAATATGTTGTATTGCATCCAGCAGCACCGCAACAGCCAATATTAAACAGCGGCATTAGTGTAAATAATCCACCTAAGACAACAAGCATCCATTGCTGTGCCTGAATGCCTTGAACGATGATCACAATTCCCAAAACCAGACGGATAATCCGCATGAAGTTCCAGCCTCTTAAATAGTTTTTCATTTGTCTGCTTTTTTAATTATTAGAAATTAACGAGTTAACATTTTGCCAGGTACCGCCATTGACAACGTTTTGAAAACCGTTTTTTTCTAAAATACTTTTTGCCTGACTACTCCGGTTACCACTTCTACAAAACACAACAATGTTTTTCTTTCCTTTGAATTTGGAAAGTTGTCCCGAAATTTTGTCTAATGGAATGTTGACAGCTCCCTTTACACTTCCGGATGCAAACTCGGAAGGTGTACGGACATCAACCAAATAGGCATTGTCCGTAAGTACTTCTTTTAGTTCTGTATTGTCTTTCTGACCGAAAAGATTTTTAAAAATTCCTAACATAACTACTCCAATTATAATAATGAGAATGAATTTGACACTTTGTTTTTGCATCTTTTTTTGATTTATACCGTTGAGTGAAAAAGTGATGTGTCATTTACTTTTTCTGCAATATTTCATCCAAGGCTTGCTGTACATTTTGCCACGGACCACCGTTCACTACATTTTCAAATCCGTGTTGTTGCAGGATTATTTGTGCATTTCCGCTTCTTGCTCCGCTTCGGCAGAAAACGATAATGTTTTCTTTGTTTTTAAATTGTGAAAGCTCCTGTTCCAATACGCTTAATGGTATGTTTATGGCACCGTCAACACTTCCCGAATTAAATTCTTCAGGAGTGCGTACATCAACCAAAAAAAGAAAATCTTTATCTAAAAACCTATCTTTAGAAAGTTTGTCTAATAACTCTAACATATGATGTAAATATTTATGATAAGAAGACTGACCCTAAATTTGCGTAAAGCCAATCTCCTTATTCTTAATGATTAAATTGATTTTTTAGCAAGGTACCAATCCACTTGCTCCAGGCTTGTGTCGGCTTTACGTTCTTTCAACCCTTCCAATGTTTTTGGGGCACCTACAATTACTTTATCTCCTGGTTGCCAGTTGAGTGGCATAGCTACTTTGTATTCATCGGATGTTTGAAGTGCTAACAAAGAGCGTTTAATCTCGTCCATATTACGACCCACATTCAAAGGATAATACATAATTAGTCGAATTTTTCCTGCCGGATCCATAATAAATACTGCACGAACAGCAGCAGTTTCACTTTCGCCCGGTTGCAACATTCCGTATAGCTTTGCTACTTTCATATCCAAATCAGCAATGATCGGGAAGTTGAACAAAACGCCAGTTTTTTCATCAACGGCATTTACCCATGCAATATGTGAATGAATACTGTCGATGCTTAATCCCATCAATTTAGTGTTGTGCTTTTCGAAGAAATCGCTTTCGTTGGCAAAACCTGTCATTTCTGTGGTACAAACTGGTGTGAAATCAGCAGGGTGTGAGAATAAAATCACCCAGCTTCCTTTGTTGTATTCTGAAAATTTGATTACTCCTGTAGTGGTCACCGCTTCAAAATCGGGTGCCATATCGCCAATTCTTGGCATTGTATTTACTTGATTTTCCATTTTTTTAAAATTTTAATATTATTTAATTAACTATTTACTTCCATCCACTCTTTCATTCCGGCACTATAGTTTTTCACATTTTTGAACCCGTTTTTAGCTAAAAGGGATTGTGCAATGGTCGCTCTGTCACCACTTTGACAATGAATAACGATTTGCTTGTCTTTACTGAATTTATCTAGATTATCAGGTAATGTACCTACAAAAACGTGATCTGCACCTTCTACGTGATAGGTTTCGTATTCTGTCAATCCTCTCACATCGACAATTTGAGCATCCGGATTTCCGATATACGATTTGAATTCATCAATATCGATAATGTCTTCCGTTTCTAAATCCAAACCTAAATCATTCACATCAGAAATGTATCCGTAGATATTATCCAAACCGATTCGCATTAGTTTCCGGGTCAGATCTTCCATCTGATTGTCGTCGGCAACCAAAATAAATTGTTCCTGATAATTCAGTAACCAACCTGCCCAAGTAGAGAAAGAATTATTGCCTTGGATATTGATACTTCCCGGAATAAATCCTTTAGCGAAATCCGTTTTCACACGGGCATCGATCACTTTCAATCCGTCGTTGTAGGCTGTCAAAAATTGCTCTCTGGAAAGCTTTGGATGTTTCGGCACTTCAACCAATAATGGACGATCCACTTTGTTCAAGTGTTTCATCGTCGCAAAATATTTTGGTGGTTCCGGCTGACCTTCTAACAGGTATTTGATAAATCCGGCTTCATCATCCTGATATTGAAACGCCCAGTTACGGATTTTCTCGTAACCTACCGTAGAACTTGGTACTGCTCCCAAGGCTTTTCCGCAAGCCGAACCTGCTCCGTGTGCCGGCCAAACCTGCACGTATTCCGGCAATGCGGCAAAGCGTTGAATGGATTCGTACATCTGTTTGGCTCCTTTTTCCTGTGTGCCAATTAATCCTGCTGCTTTTTCCAATAAATCCGGACGGCCAATATCGCCGACAAAAACGAAATCTCCTGTGAAAACCATTACCGGTTTGTCGGTTGCCGGATGGTCAGTCAATAAAAAGCTGATACTTTCGGGTGTATGGCCGGGTGTGTGCAATACTTCCAAGGTCAGGTTTCCTACGTTGATTTTATCTCCGTGTTTTAAACCTACGTGCGGGAAAGCGTATTGCCAGTCTTCACCACCTTCGTCCGAAAGATACATTTTTGCTCCTGTCACTGCTGCCAATTCGCGTGAACCACATAGAAAATCAGCGTGGATATGTGTTTCGGTAATATGCGTGATTTTCATATTGTTTTGCTTCGCAATTTCCAGATACACATCGATATCCCGTTGTGCATCGATCACGATGGCTTCGCCTTTTGCCTGACAACCTATAAAATAGCTTGCCTGAGCTAAACTTTTATCATATACGTGTTGAAAAAACATAATTTTTAATTTTTAAGATTTTAAATTTCCTACGGCACAGCTTACATAAGACTTTGCCTTTTTTAATAATGAGTTATTGCCTTTTTGCGGATAACCTAAATCATTCAGCTTTTGAATGAAAGGTTCTATGTCTGAATCGGATTCGATGGTTACGGTTTCGGTGTCTTTATCTATGTTGACTTCCTGCACACCTTCCATTTGCTGAAGAGCCGTTTTGATGCTGTTCATACAGCCTCCGCATTTTATATTTTCTACTTCTATCGTGTGTATCATTTTATTCTTAAAGGTTAAATTATAATACAAATTTACCATCATAAATCAGCTTATAAAGTAACATTGGTTACACTGACTAAAAAAGCCGATATGTTTTAAATACCGGCTTTTTTGGGATTATAACATAGTGGTCGGACAAACGTAATCGCTCACCTTGAATTTTCCTGAAGCTTTAATGGCATCGAATCCACCTTGAACATCAATCAGGTTGTCATATCCTCTGGCTTTAAGAATAGAGTTGAAAATCATAGAACGATAACCACCTGCACAATGGACATAATAAGTTTTGTCTTTGTTTACTTCAGCTATATGTTCGTTAATATAATCCAAAGCAATGTTTTCGGAATCTAAAACGTGTTCTGAAAAATGTTCACTTTTTTTGCGTACATCTAATATATTCAAATCAGGATTTTCTTCCATTCGTTTTGCCAGTTCATCTACTGAAATTGATTCGATAGCATCAGTTTCTTTACCTGCCTTTTTCCATGCTTCAAATCCGCCTTTCAAATAACCAATGGTATTGTCGTAACCCACACGAGCCAATCTGGTAACGATTTCTTCTTCACGACCTTCATCGACAATCAATAAAATGGTTTGTTTAATATCCGGAATTAATGTTCCTGCCCAAGGTGCAAAGTTTCCGTCGATGCCGATATTGATTGAATTTGGAATAAATCCTTTAGAAAATGTTTGTGCATCACGAGTATCCAGTAATAATGCATCGGTTTCGTTAGCAGCCGTTTCGAATGCTTCAGGACTTAAAGCCTGTGTTCCTTTGTGCAACACCTCATCAATACTTTCATAACCTTTGATGTTCATCAACACATTTTCAGGAAAATATCCCGGAGGCGGCATCAAACCGTCTAATACTTCATCAATGAATTTTTCTTTACTCATTGGTTGCAAAGCATAATTGGTTTTCTTTTGGTTGCCTAAAGTATCGGTCGTTTCCTTGCTCATATTTTTACCACAAGCCGAACCCGCTCCGTGTGCCGGATAAACGATAATATCGTCTGCCAACGGAATGATTTTATTATGCAATGAATCATATAAATGAGCCGCTAATTTTTCCTGTGTTAAGTCAGCAATTACTTTTTGTGCCAAATCAGGACGACCTACATCGCCGATAAACAAAGTATCACCTGTAAACAAGCTAGTTTCTTTACCATTTTCATCTATCAGAAGAAAACAAGTACTTTCCATGGTATGTCCCGGTGTATGGATTACTTTGATTTGAATGTTTCCTACGTTTAAAATCTCCCCGTCTTCGGCAACGTGTGCTTCAAATCCGGGCTTTGCAGTAGGCCCAAAAACAATAGTTGCACCGGTTTTCTTAGCCAAATCTAAATGTCCGCTTACAAAATCAGCGTGAAAATGCGTTTCTAATACATATTTGATTTTGGCATTGTCTTTTTCTGCTTTTTCGATATAAGGCTGTACTTCACGTAATGGATCGATAACTACTGCTTCCCCGTTACTTTCGATATAATAAGCTCCTTGAGCTAAACATCCTGTATAAATTTGTTCTACTTTCATTTTTTTATGATTTTTTAATTGTTTTAAATTTTATGATACAAAACTACAACCTGCTTACAACCTGTACAGTAACATAAGTTACAAGACTGTTTTTTATAAGAATAATTCTTTGATAAGGATATAGATTCCCATCACCAGTACAAACCAACCGAATGCAGATTTGAGTTTATTGCCTTCTATTTTTTTAGAAAGGAAGATTCCGATAAAAATACCAACAACCGATAATCCGGTAAAAGTGGAAAGTAAAGTCCAGTCGATGGTTTCATTACCTTGCAAATCACCTGTAAACCCTAAAAGTGATTTGGCTGCAATGATAAATAAGGAAGTTCCTACGGCTAATTTCATCGGCATTTTTGCCAATAAAACCAATGCTGGAATAATTAAAAAACCACCACCTGCACCGACCAGTCCTGTTAAAGTTCCAACCAAAGTTCCTTCCAACAGAATCATCGGATAATTATATTTTATTTCACCTGAATCTGCATCTTTACAATGCGGACAAGGACGTATCATGGAGATCGAAGCAAAGATCATGACGATGGCAAACAATACCATTAAGGCAATAGGTTTGGTAACTTCAAAGTTTCCAATACTGAAAATTACATCAGGAATTAAAGGCATCAGATATGCCCGAGTTAGGTACACCGCAATTATAGATGGAATACCAAAAATAAATACGGTTTTAAAATCTACTTTTTTCTGAATGGCGTTCTGAACACCACCTACCAAGGATGTAGTTCCCACCACAAATAAGGAATAAGCTGTTGCCAATACAGGATTAACGCCCATCACATACACCAAAATTGGGACGGTAAGTATGGAACCTCCGCTACCTATAAGTCCTAGTGAAACACCTACTAAAACGGCTAATAAATAGCCTATAAGATCTGTTGCCATAATTCAAAGATTAAATGATACGGCAAAATTAGAATACCACGATAACGCAGGCAGTAACAATTGTTACAAAGCTAAAAAATTAGAACTAAAATCATCAGATGTCTATTTATTCTATATTGTGTAACAAGTGTTACAATCTTTTTTGTAATTTAGAAATACATTTACAGGTGCATATAAAAAGTGGATATATGCGGAAATAAAACCTGATATTCAAACGCTTAAAATATTCCTTATGGAAGACATGATTCTTTACAATCGGCTACAGTTTGCCTTTACGATTACCTTTCATTATTTGTTCCCTCAGCTCACTATGGGTCTTTCCTTAATGATTGTTTATTTTAAATGGAAGTTTCTCAGAACTAAAAATGAAGATTACAATAATGCATCAAAATTCTGGATGAAGATTTTTGCGTTGAACTTCGCAATGGGTGTGGTTACAGGAATACCGATGGAATTTCAGTTTGGTACCAATTGGGCTAAGTTCTCTGAACTCACAGGCGGTATCATCGGGCAGACACTGGCAATGGAAGGAATGTTTTCGTTCTTTTTGGAGTCGTCTTTTCTGGGTATGTTTCTTTTTGGTGAAAAGCTACTCGGACAGAAACTACACTTTCTTTCCGGATTGATGGTTTTTCTTGGTTCTTGGGCGAGTGGTTTTCTGATTATCGCTACACATTCGTGGATGCAGCATCCCGTAGGGTATGAGATTTTAGAAAACGGAAAGTTTGTATTGAACAATTTTAGTGCTCTGTTCAACAATCCCTGGCTGTGGCCTTCATATCTTCATAATCAAATGGGTTCGTTAGTAACGAGTTCTTTTTTCGTAGCAGCTGTCGGAGCTTTTTATTTATTGAGCAACAGACACAGTCGCTTTGGGAAGATTTTTGTAAAAAGCGGTGTCGTTTTCGGGGTGATTTCTTCTGTCATATTGGCTTTCCCGACGGGAGACTGGGCTGCTAAAAATGTCGTAAAATACCAGCCGGCAACATTTGCTGCGATGGAAGGTATTTTTGAAACTGAAAAAGGTGGATCTGAAATCGTTTTGGTAGGTCAGCCGGATATGGAGAACAAAAAACTGGACAATAAAATCGCTGTGCCCAATGTACTTAGTTTTCTAACCTACCAAAGATGGGATGCCGAAATCAAAGGTTTGAATGAATTTGACGAATCAATACATCCTACCAATGTTCCCGGTTTGTATTATGGTTATCACATTATGGTTGGTTTAGGAACTATTTTTATCGGAATTATGGTGCTTGCAGCTTTCTTACTCTGGAAAGGCAGATTGTATAAAACGAAATGGTTACTATGGATACTGATGTTTATGATTCCGTTCCCTTATATAGCTAACACAGCCGGATGGTATACAGCAGAATTAGGGCGACAACCCTGGCTTGTTTACAATCTGATGCGGATGGTAGATGGTGTTTCACCTACCGTATCTTCTGGAAATACGTTATTTACACTTTTGGGTTTTGTCGGATTGTATTTGCTGCTTGGACTTCTTTTTCTTTTACTTGTTTTAAAAATCATTCGTAAAGGTCCTGAAGCTAAAATTGCATTAAAATAGTTGGTTATGGAAATATTTTGGTTTATTGTATTGATGGTGATGTTGGGAACTTACGTGATTCTCGATGGATATGATTTTGGTGCAGGAATTGTACATCTGTTTTTTGCTAAAACAAAAGAAGAGAAAAAAGCTGTAACCAATGCTATCGGTCCTTTTTGGGATGCCAATGAAGTGTGGCTCATTGCCGCTGGAGGCGTGCTGTTTTTTGCATTTCCTACACTTTATGCTTCGGCTTTCAGTGGTTTTTATCTGCCTTTGATGCTGGTATTATGGTTATTGATTTTCAGGGCTGTAGGATTGGAGTTAAGAGGACAGGTGCATAACCGAATGTGGGAAGCAATCTGGGATAAGGCATTTGGTATAGCAAGTTTATTATTGGCTCTCTTCTTTGGAGCTGCACTCGGCAATGTAGTGAGAGGTGTCAATCTTGGAATGGTCGAAAATGGTGTTTCTACACAGGAGGCTCATTATTTCTTCTTACCACTTTGGAATCCTACGTTTGATCCGCTTGCAGAACAACAGGGAGTTATTGATTGGTTTACCTTGTTATTGGGACTTGTGGCAGTTGTTACATTAACCATTCATGGAGCAAATTGGATAATTCTAAAAACTTCTACTTCACTAAACCAAAGACTTAAAAAGGTCATTTTTAAATTGAATTTTGTATTGCTGGCATTAGTTGTTGCTTCGGCTTGTTTATGGCATTATGTAAAACCCTTTCCTTTAAATAATCTGCAAACGCATTATTGGCTTTGGATATTCCCAATATTTGGTGCAGTAGGTCTAATCGGGTTGTTCCGAATTAATAAATTCAAAAAAGATAGTAGTGGTTTCCTGTTTTCTTCAATGTTTATTTTCGGGAGTTTTGCTACTACGATAGCTTCTATGTTTCCGACATTATTGCCTTCTACAAATGGTGTTAATCCTTCCTTAACGATTCAAAATGTAGCGGCTCACGAATATGGTCTATCTGTGGGATTATACTGGTTTATAATAGCAGCAATACTGGTTGTAGCTTATTTTATTATTCAGTTTAGAGTCTTTAAAGGAAAAATGGACGATGTTGGATATGGTGAACACTAAAAATATCTCTTGTTGCACAAAGAGCATCACCGGCGGAAAGTGTCATATCAACCCATATTTTTCGTCCTTCGATACTTCGTAGTTTTTCTCTTAGTTCCAGTTCAACTCCCATAGGTGTAGGTGCTTTGAAATCTACTTTCAATGAACAGTTACACATCTTACCGGAATAGTTTCTGTATTTTCAAGATCAATATTCTCCGCAACACAAGCAAAGGCTGCGGCAGAACCTGTACGGTGGCAATCCAAAAGAGAAGCCACCAAACCTCCGTAAACACTGCCGGGAAGTGCTGTGGATTTTTCATCTGGCGTAAAATGTGCAATAGTTTCATCCCCGATTAAATACGTTTTTAACTGATGACCATTAGGATTGTTTTTTCCACATCCATAGCAGTGTGCGAGTTCATCGGGATACAACTCTTGAATTGCTTTTGATTTTTGCATTCTACTCCTAAAATTTAAAATTATTTTACAAGTTCATTGTTTTTATCTTTCCAATCATATTGCCCATCAGCATCAGTTGAATGGCAGCTAATATAATTCTTGCTTTTTCTTTTCCGTATTCTTTTACAATGGCTTCGTATGTTTCCATTTCGGGCAATCCACGTGTTTCGGCATAATGTTGAGCAAATAGGACAGCTTTCGATTCTTCGGGTTTGACAAAGCTTTTGTCTCCCGTAAGGAAACCCGATATTTCATCGTTATTCATTCCCATTTTTAATGCCATCTGCGTATGGGCGTATGAACATACGGCACAAGAGTTGACCTCAGTTACTGCCAGTTGCAATCTTTCTAAAAATTGTTCATCAATGGTGTTCTGTTTTTTATTTTTGATAAATACTATTGCTGACCTCGGTGCTAATACCAGCGAACGAAATAGTTCCGATAAAGAAACTTTTCTTTTATACGAAGTTTGATTTTCAATGTTTTGAGGTATAGATATGTTATTGTTCATTGTATTTAATTTGTATGTCCGCCAATGATGTTTCCGTCTTTCATTTCTATGGTTCGGTCACTTTTTTGAGCGAATTCATCATCGTGGGTTACAGCGATAATGGTCTGTCCAAAACTGCGGGTCAGGTCTTTGAAAATATCAAAAACAATGTCTGTATTTTTACTGTCCAAATTACCTGTTGGCTCATCACCCATAATAATCAACGGATCATTAATTAACGCTCTGGCAATGGCAACACGTTGTTGCTGTCCACCCGAAAGTTTATTCGCAGGTTTGAGAGCCTGATCTTCCATACCCAGCATTTTTAACTTTTCATAAGCCCGTTCTTCTATTTCTTTTGGTGAAAACTTACCTAATTTCAGTGCAGGAATCATCACATTTTTCAGACAGGTAAATTCTGACAGCAGGTAATGAAACTGGAATACAAAACCTATTTTTTCGTTTCGGATTGCAGCCAGTTCATCAACCGATTTTCCGGTAATTAATTCATTATCTATCACTAAATTTCCATTATAATCTCTGTCCATAGTGGAAAGGATATAGAGCAAAGTAGATTTACCACTCCCTGACTTCCCGATAAGTGTTAGAAATTCACCTCTCTCTACTTCAAAACCAATATTTTTCAACACCTGAAATTCTACCGGGTCATAAAAATACTTGTCGATATTTTCTGTTTTTAAAACGATATTTTTATCCATGATTTACTTTCTAAAAATGCTGACCGGATCCACTTTTGCTGCTTTACGGGCAGGAATGTATCCGGCAAAAAATGTAATAACTAAGCCCATAACAACTCCCTGAATGAATTTCTGCAGTTCATAATCTACAGGAAAGTATCCTATGTCACCACCGATATATACCTTTTTCAACAAGGTAATCATTAGCAATGCCATCAACATTCCGCCAACTACACCGATCAAGCCAATAGATAATGCCTGCGTTACAAAAATCCGTATCACGTCGTTCCCTTTAAAACCAATAGCCTTTAATATGGCAATGTCATTTATTTTTTGGGAAACGGTCATGTTCAGGATATTGTAAATGCCAAAACCGGCAATGAGCATAATGGCTGTAGAGACAAAATTGATCATAATGAACCGCATTTTGCTGAGTGCCATCAGCGATTCGTTACTCTCTTTCCAATCTTCGGATTTGTATCCGGTTAATTGAGATAACTTTTCGGCAACGGCTGCCGCCTGGTGCGGATCTTTTACATTGACACTGATGTCTGTTACATACACATTGTTTTCTTTGAGCAATTGCTGAGCGGTGTATAGATTAACGTACGATTTGGTGTCGTCGGCAGTTGAATTAAATGATCGAAAAATACCTGCTACACGCAGGTTCTTAGTTACACCTTTTTGTGATGTAAGATTGATGTTATCACCAAGTGCCAAGTTCATTTTTTCTGCTATTCCTATACCGATTACGATGCCGTTCGGGTCGGATTTCAGGGTTTCAAATTTACCTTCAACCATTGATGAAGTAATGCTGTACATCATATCTGCTTCGTCTGGCTTTATCCCGATGCTTAATCCACTCACTTGAGTTCTTCCGTTATTATAAAACACGCTTGTGTTTACCTGGGCTGTTACCACAGTTACTTCCTTCTGTTGTTGTACCATTTCTGCAATACCGTTCGGGTTAATGATGGTATTGACTTTGGGTACTACTTTCGGATTGGAAATCAGGTACTCGGCAGCAGTATCACTTACCAGATTTTTGCTGATGACATCATCATTGTACAACCGAATATGTGGAGTGTTTTTGAAAATATTTTCGTCAGATGCTTTATCAAAACCAACCAGTAAACTGTTCATGAAAATATAGATTGACATTCCGAGCAATACCCCAAGAACGGCTACAGCAGTCATTTTTTTGCCTGAAAAAAGGTAAGTTCTGGCTATGTCTGTATTAATATTCATCAGTCTAAAGTTTTATATGTTCCAGAATATCATCTTTGCTGATTCCTTCCAATATTTCTACATATTCGGTAGAAATGATACCTGTTTTTACAACAATGGGTTCGTCTTTTCCTTTTAGCTTTACCTTATTTCCAAAGCCCAAATAACTTCTCGGAATTAATAAAGCATTCTTCTTTTCGCTTGTCAAAATATTAGCTTCCAGTTGTGTGCCGTAAATACTACTTGCAGCTGCTTCATTCAGCAGCACTTTTACAATAAATGATTGTGTTTTTTCATCAAACGCAGCAACTATTTCACTGATTTTTCCTTCGTACACGTTGTTTTTATCTGTGTTGAACTGGATATAAACCAACTGCCCCAATTTTACTTTTCCGATGCTTTTTTCATCTACGTTCAATACCACTTCCGGTTTGCTGTCATCAGCAATTGTGGCAACAATATCTCCTTTTTTGACATAATCTCCTGTTGATTTCAGCTTATTGACAATCGTACCATTTTGAGGTATTATCAGTTGATTGTATCGTTCTATCACTTTGCTGTTTTGTAGCTGATTTTTGTTAGAAATCTGCTGTGTTTTGGCACGTTGCAACAGTTCTGCTTTTTGCTTTTTTAAGGCATTCAGCTGTGCCAGTGAATTTTTTGCTGCCAATTGCATATTTTCAAATTCTACCTTGGCTACACTTTGCTTTTGGAACAGGCGTTCATAACGTTCAGCTTGTTGTTTGTCTTGCTCGTATTTGCTTTCTGCATAGCGAATGTTTTGTTCCAGTTGCTGAATGGCAGGCGAATTTTCCGTTAGGTTTTCGTTGGCAATGGTTAATTGTTCCTCTGCCGAATGCGTATTGATACGGTTAGACGGATTGTCGATAACCGCAATGACCTTTCCTGTATTCACTTTGTCTCCCACCTCAAAATTGGCTTCTGTAAGTATGCCATCTGTTTGTGCCGTGAGATGATAGGCATCATCCCAATCGAGCATTCCCGATGCAAAAACTAATTCTTTTATATCTTTTACCACCGGCTGCGCTTCTTCCTTTGAACCACAGGATTGTAGTGTAACGAACAGTACAATGGTAACGAACAACTTTATTTTCATATGTTTAAAACTTATTATTGATGATAATTTTATTTTCACTAAATCCAATGCCTGCCAAAGCTGTAATAACATTTAGCTGGCTCAGCAGCATATCAGTTTGTGCAGTAAGTAATTTGTCTAAGGGCAGAATATTTTCCTGATATTGATCGAAGTATTTCTGATAAGTATCTTCTTTCAAGGTTTGAATTTTCTTAAAATTTTCGAGCTGTGAAGATGTTTTTTCGTACTCCACCAACAAATTGCTATTGCGGGTTTCGTTTTCACGCAAAAAGTGAATACGATCATTTTCCGCCATTTGCCATTGCATTTTTTTCTCTTTTACTGCCGAGTATTTTGAAACGGTAGTAGGTAAATCCCAACTCAAACGAAGACCAACGTAATTAAAATCAATCCAATTGGAATTAGGATGAAAAAAGGACTCATTACTCAAGTTTTGCCAATTAAAGGAAGATACAAATCCCAAAACGGGTAACTGTTGTTTTTGTGCCGCTTTCCATTCCTGTTCTGCCACTTTTTCTCTCAGCTGATAATGGTTTACCCATAAATTGTTGTTTGCTTCTGTCAATATTTGTTTATGATCAAAATCTCGAATGTTTTGATTTAAAATGGGATTGACTTCATTCTCAAAAAACAAAGCAAGATTTTGCTGTTGGATTTGGATATTAAATTGCAATTGCGAAAGCTGATCCTGTAATCGAATAAGGTTCACTTCGGCTTCGTTTACATCTTGTTTGCGTACAAGTCCTTCTTCAAATCTGTTGTTTACGATGGTTAAAATTTGTTTTGCAATGACAATATTCTGCTCTACCATCTGTTGCTGTCCCTGAAACGATAAGATATTAAAGTAAATGCCGTTCAACTGGTCATAAATAGTCCATTCGTTTATTTTTTGCTGATTGGCTACCAGTTCCTGATTGGTTTTGGCAAGTTTTATACGGCTTATATTTCCAAGGTTAATAATATCGAACTGCGGCTGTATGCTGAATGTGCTGACATATTGCAAACCCATTGTGATTTCACGAAAAGAACCGGGCAAACCGCCGAAAACTTCGGCAGGAATATAATTGGTTTGCAAATTCATATTATCAATAACCTGAGCCGATACCGGAATTCTCGGATTAAAGGCATTTCCAACTGCGGTTTTTCTGGTCAGCTCTGCTAAATTTTGCTGGATGATGTCATTTCTGAAACTGACTTTTTTCTCCTTTGCAAAGGCAAGTACTTCGTCAAGCGTGTGAAATTCTTTCTTCTCCTGCGACCATACCATAAAAGGCAAGAAAAGGATGACTATTAGTAATTTATGTTTGTGAATATTCACTAACTTTTTCATTCAAAAAAATATTATAAATTAGACCTTTATTAAAGCTAAAATGCTATTCATTGTTTTTTGTCCCTGAACCTCAATATCAAATTCAAAAGAAGCCAATTTCCACTTCAGCATTTGCAGCCGAAACGTACCCATAACGATATGCACGAGTTCTTCTGAAGCTATTACTGTTCTAAAAACACCTGTCTCTTGTCCTCCCTTTATCAGGGAATTGAAACGGATGAAATTAGTTTGTAATAATTGCTGTATGGCATTTTTTACCTCCTCGGAATTATCAATCAACCCGTCTGATAAAACAATATTGATGAAACACGGATTTTGCTTGAAATACGAAAACTGACTTTTAAAAAGTGCTTTAAACTTTTCTTCCGGTGATTGTTTTGTATTGATAATAGTATCAAAACGCTGGGTAATATTTTCTGATAAATAGGCAATTAGTAGTGTTACGATTGCCTCTTTATTTTTGAAATGACGATACAAAGCACTTTCTGAAAAATGCATTTCCCGAGCCAAATTTTTAGTTGTAAGCCCTGCAATGCCACTTTCCATCAATATTTTACCTGATGCCTTTATGATTTCCAGCTGTCTTTCAGACAAATCCATTTAATCCAAACTATTTTAAAAATGTAAAAGTAGTTTAGCTCATTAAGCTACACTGTAACAAAGGTTACACAAATAAAAAAATTTTAAGCCAGGTTTTCAATTGCTTCAAATACGCAATCTACTGCCATGCTAAATGCAGGCATTCCACCTGTAATGGCTGCGGTTTCGCAAACTCCAAAAAGTTCTTTTACGGTAGCTCCGGCTTTTAAGGCTCCTTTGGCGTGCAATTTTGCAGGTTCTTTGTGCATACCGCCAATCAATAGAGCAAAATGAACCAATTGCTGGGTTTTCTTGTCCAACGGATTGTTGTAAATGAGTTGTTCTCGGTATTTTTCGATGATTTCTATGGCGTCTGTTTCGTCTGAAAGTGCTGCCACTTTTAACCTTTTTTCGATGTTTTCCGGAACGAAACCCAGCAGTTCTTCGTACTTTTTTCTAATGTTTTCCATTAGCCTATTAAGGTTGAAGTGTTGGGCCATTCCATATATTCAGCCGGATAAATTCCGTTTTGACGCATCAGCATATCCACCTGTCCTAAATGATACGAATGATGCCCAAACGTAATCCACAGAAATGCCATTACCGTGTATTTCCGTCCCATAAAGGAAACGGTTTTATTCAAATCTTCTTCGGTATAGCTTTTTAGGATTTCAAATCCTTTGGCAAAAACGTCTTTGTATTTTTCGACCAGTTCTTGTCCGTCTGCAATGTTTTCCAATAAAGAAGCGTTATCTGGTTTTGGAATTGCCAGTCCGTTTTCTCCTTCCTTCATCGCTTGAAACCAATGAATTTCTGCCAATACAAAATGACGGATTAATCCACCTATATTAATCGTACTGACACGGGTTCCGAGATACATGACTTCGTTGTCAATCGGTGTACTGTTAAATACTTCATTGGGAACATCTTTCAGTAATTCCAGAGTTTGAAGATACAATTGTTCGTGAATGCTCAAGAAGCGATTGAACTCCTGTATTGTTGCCTTATTTTCCATTTTTCTTACATTTTAAACTGTTGTAAAATTATGTCGTAACAGGATTTTACACAGTAACCATTGTTACAGAAAGGAGATTTATTTCGCTTCAATAATAAATTGATATGGCAGTAAATCTACATTCACCTCGAAAGAAGTATAACCTGCTTTTTTCAATTCAGCAATTACTTCATCGATAGACACTTTATGGTCGGTTGGCGGACCCACCGGAACATCTGTTTTGAAGAAATCAATCACGACCAATTCTCCATTGTTTTTTGTTCCTTTTTTTACTTTTGCAAAATACTCGGCTCGATTGTCAATATGGTGATAGGTATTTACGATTAACACCATATCCACTTCATTGTCTTTCAAATCAGGACTATCATACGGTATTTTGCGAAGAGTGATATTCTCGATTTTGTTGTCTTCAATACGTTTTTTTAGGAAAGTCTGAAACTCATCATTTACATCGGCTGCAATTACATTTGCTCCGTGTTTGGCAAGTTTCACAGAAAAATATCCCGTTCCCGCACCAATGTCCATAATGGCTTTTCCATTGATGTCGCCTAAGTATTGCATCACCTTGTGCGGTTGCTGGTATTCGTCACGTTCTTTGGATTCGAAACGGTTAATCAAATCATCCGTAGAAGATTTGTGCATATATTCATTTGCAGAGTGTGCAGGTTTTCCGTCTCCGTGACCGTGATGCTTTTTGTTTTGATGTTCCTGTGCCATAATTGTACTGGTTGAGGCAATCGCAAGGATTGCGGTAATAATTTGTTTTTTCATTTTATATCAATTTAATAATTAGACTTTTTTAATTTTTTACTCCAGAAATAAGTCCCTGTTCCAATGAGTAAATTGCTCATTCCTAATATTGTTTCAAACGGATTATTGATAAACGCGTAGGTAATCATCCATACAGATAAAAGAATAAACACAATTTGAAACAGCGGAAATAATGGACTTTTGAAACCTTTTATTTGTTGATTTTGCTTTTGCTTTCGCAATTTGAATACACCTAAAACCGTCATTAAAGAAGAAGCCGTGAGCAATATTCCGCAATAAATCATAATCTGTTCAAAGGTTCCGGTAAGCAACAATAATGCACTGATGCCAAACTGCAACCACAAGGCTCTTTTAGGAATGCCGTTTTCCTGTGTTTGAAAGTACGACCAAAGACGATGTTCTTTTGCAATGCTTAATGTTACTCTCGGACCAACCCAAACCATTGCACTAATGCCTGAGATTAACAGTAATGAAATAGCCAACCCAAAGAAACTTCCTGCTTTTTCTCCCAACATTTGCTTTGTAGCAATGGTGCCTACATTTAGTTGCCCGGCCAAATCTTTAACCGGAACGTGTTTCAGAAAAACGTATTGCAATAAGGTGTATAAAACCGTTACCAAAACCGTTCCTCCGATAAGTGCTTTGGGTAAAGATTTTAAAGGATTTTCAAATTCTTCGGTAATATAAGCTGCCGCATTCCAGCCCGAATAGGAATAGCTTACATAAATCAAGCCGATGGCAAAAGCTGTTGAGGTCAATTCCGTAAAATATCCTTTGTAAGTAATAATTTCATTTCCCGAATGTTCCGGTAAAACCAAACCAATACTGATGATTATTACAATCAAAATTACTTTGAGCAAAGTACTGATGTTTTGAAATTCGGCACTCAGTTTCAAACTTCGGGTATGGATTAATGTGATGACAGCGACCAAAGCAATACTCATCCATTTGACATTGAAATTCCCAAATGGAAAATACTCCGAAAAAGCAATCGCTGCCAAAGCAACAGGTGCTGCAAAGCCAACGGTAAGCGAAATCCAACCTGACAAATACCCGATTAAAGGATGGTATATTTTGGAAAGAAAAGCATATTCGCCACCCGATTTTTTAATGGCGGTTCCTACCTCTGCATAGCTGAATGCTCCTGACAAAGCTAATATTCCGCCTAATATCCAAAGCGAAATAACCACCATCGGATTGTTCAGCTCCTTCAACTGAAAGCCAAGACTGGTAAAAGCTCCTGTGCCAATCATATTCGCAATGACGATCGCTAAGCCGGTGATAGTGGTTATTTTATGTGCTTTGGTTAACTTGCTCATTTTCCCTTAAAATTTATATTGAACAAAAACGGTAAAATTTCTTCCTTGTTCATTGATGGGAACATTAGCAAAACCTTCCTGATTGCGGAATGCAAAATTTAGATGATTGTGGTAAGTCTTGTCAAAAATATTCAGTCCTGCAATACCGATGCTCCAATTTTCAACAGGTCGGTATCCTAAACGCAAATCCATTGTTTGATAACCTCCTGTACTTATTTCTCCAAAGGAAGGTGCTAATTCATTTTGTGTTGCTACAATGTTGTACTGCATATTTCCCCAGAATTTAGTGTTTTCAAATCCTGCAGATATACGTGCCGTAAACGGTGGAATTAACGGTAATGACTCATCAAAATCTTTATTGCGTGCATATACATACGAAAGGTCTGTTTTTAGAAAATAATGATTGGCAAAATCTAATTTAACTGAAACATCCACTCCGGTTTTGTAAGCGTCACGTATGTTAGTAAATACTTTAGCATCCGTTCCGATTGCGGGTTCAATGACTGCCGAAATGTAATTGTCCAAAAAGGAATAATAGACCGAACCTTCAAAATAAAGTGTGTTGAAAAAATCGTTTAGGTTTTCGTATCCGCTTACTCCAATTTCAAACTGGTTATTGATTTCCGCTTTCAAATTGGGATTTCCGGTATAAGTATAATTGTCCTGACCTACGTTGAACCGATTGATGTAACGTTCAATCATATTGGCCGAACGAACGCCACGCCCGTAAGCCAATTCTATAAACAAGCGGTTGCTGATTGCTTTTTTAAGGGAAAGTGTTCCGCTGATATTGTTTTCGGTTCTCTTTCCTAAATCATAAAGCGAAGCAAAATCGTTTTCGGGTTTACGAATGTCGGAAATAACCCTATCGTACCGCAATCCTACTGTTAATATATAGCTTGGAGCAAAATTCCATTTTCCTTCTGTGTAAATGCCCAAATCATCAATATAAGAATCTTGCCATATTGAATTAATCCGTGTGACAGGGTCCGTAAGCGGATTGCCGTTCTGTATCTTTATCAAGCTTGTTCTGTCACCATCTCTGCCGATGTGCAGGTAATCTATTCCGCTGAAAAAATGCAGTTTATCCGATGTTTTCCATTCCAACTCCGCTTTTATTCCTGCCGTACGGGATTCTACTAAGGCAGAAGACTCGGTAGCTCTTGCGGTAGAACGGTCAAAATTAGTCATCAGATGATCTACATAACTGTAATAAGTTTTTACTTGGAATTGTTGAATGATTTTTCCGAAATGTTGCCATTTATAATCCAACGAAGCAATGCTGCTATTGTCAAAATCGGTATCCATCGGTAAACCTGCGTGTAGCACATCCCGACCAAAAGCCTGTCTCCATGCGGCTTGTATACGGTGATTCTTTTCGATGTTATAACCGAATTTTAATCCGTAATCGGTACTTTTAAAAGCCGACGGAATTTCTGTCCCGTCACCATCTTTGTAGTTGTCATAATTGCGGTAACCGAAATTTCCGGCAAGGTCGAATTTATCAGTGACGTATTGTAATTGAGCCATTCCTACATACGCATTTCCATTGGTTTCATAGCCCGAAGCTACTGAACCATGCAAACCGTGTTTTCCTTTGGATGGATTGCGGGTAACGAGATTAACAATGCCACCAAATGTAGCTCCATAACGAACACTGTACGGTCCTTTGATAATTTCGATTTTTTCGATTTCCTCAGGAGCGATATGAGAAGTAATCGGGTCCATTCGGTTGGGACAGGCGTGCATCGCTTTGATACCACCATCGTATTGAATATTCAATTGTTCATATTGAGCCCCCCTAAAAGTCGGGTCCATTGCATAGTTTCCTCTTTTGATTAGTGAGAAACCATTGATATCGTTAAAAAGTCCTGCTACATTCTTGGGTTGTACTATTTTTTCATTGTAGTTGTTGGAAATTTTGCTAAAAGTTGGGTTTTCTAGCCTGTATCCGTTAATAATAATTTCGTTTAAGATAGTCGTTTTTACGCTATCTTGTTGCTGTTTCTCTTGTGCCGCAGCCATAAAAGGCATTGCACAAAGTGAAACCCAAAGTATTGATTTCATTTTGTTTAAAAATTTGATGAATAATAAATATGTCCCGTGAATACATCAGGGATTTTGAATTTAGACCATCAAATTTTCGGGTGGGTGTTTGCATTTATCCAAATACAGAAAAGAGTATAAAGATTGTTGGGCAATGATTTTTTTCTTCTGTAATCTTTCGATTGTTATAAACTCTAAGGTGAATTTTTCGGTAGGAATAAAGTCAGGAAAGATCAGAGTGGTTATATGTTCTGGAATTTTATCCTCTTTGTCGTAAGTTTCTTTTGTGGCTCTGCTCAAACTACATTTACCATCACAGTGCATTTCGGGTTTGTCCTGATTTTCGCAAAACAGTTCGATGTAGGTTTCTCTGTCTATCAAATAAAAAGCATAATGAAATTGTACATAGAATGTTCTAAGCACCATAGTGAAAAGGAAAATGTACAAGACTATTTTTTTCAAAGAGAATCGTTTGAAATCATTATTGCAACAAAGTTATTTTTATAAAAGTTTTTTTATCGTAACAATTGTTACAGAAGAATAAATTATAACATTAGTTCGTTGTCAATTTATAAACCTTTCTTCAAATCACTTTTTTTAAGCTATAGCCTCTTTCATCCTTATCCATACGATAATACCAGAAATAAATGTAATTATTCCTGCTATGTGAACAGCCCATTCTAATCCGAAGAAGCTACCGACTATTCCTGCCATCAATGCACCAAGAGCATAGCCCATATCTCGCCAAAAACGATACACGCCCAGGGATGATGCCCGCCAGTTGGGATGTGCAGTATCGCTTACAGCTGCTAATAAAGCAGGATAAACCATTGCAGTTCCAATGCCCAAAAGTACCGAACCAATCAAGCCCGATGTTAAAGGCTGAAACCATTCAAAACCGATAACAACATGCCCTAAAACCTGGACGAACATTCCCCAAACAATCAATGGTTTCCTTCCGATTTTATCGGCTAAAGGTCCGGTAACAATTTGCCCTACGCCCCAAACGACAGGATAAACGGCTTTGATCCAGCCTATACCTTCCAAGCCTACTCCCATAGACATAAAGAGCAAAGGGAATACACCCCAAGACATTCCGTCATTCAGATTGTTTATGAGTCCTGCTTGAGAAATAGAAAACAGGTTTTTGTTTTTAAATGAAGTCTCTTTGAACACCCACCATAAGTTGGGCTTATGAGCAGATTCGTCCGTTGATACTTGCCTGGCCTCTAATTGAGCAAATTTTCGGGTATCTTGTACTACAAAAATGGAAAGTAATAATCCAACAAGGGTATAAGCAATTCCGATATAAAAAGGTTGCGGTCTCAGTCCGTAATGAGATGCTAAATAACCCGTAAGCAATGCAGTCAATCCAACCGCTCCATAACCTGCGGCTTCGTTTAACCCCATTGCCAAACCTCTATTTTTCTTACCTGCCAAATCAATTTTCATATTGACGGTCATAGACCAAGCAAATCCTTGGCTGATACCCAGTAATACATTGGCAAATAAAATCCAATTCCAAGACGGTGCAAAAGCTAAAAGAAATGGAACAGGTAAACCAAATAACCAACCCCAGATCAAAACTTTCTTTCGGGTATATTTGTCTGCCAGCACACCCGAAATCAGGTTGGTAAATGCTTTGACAACACCAAAAGCAATGATAAATGAAAAAACAACAACATCGGATTGTATATGAAACTCTTCTGTGCCAACCAATGGGACAACGGTTCTTTCCAAGCCGACCATGCCCCCCACCATCATATTGACAAGGACAAGTAAGGTGAATTGCTGCCAGTTTTCTTTTAATCCTAAGCGTATTTTTTCTTTAGTTTCAATCATTCTACCTTTTCATATTTCAGCTTATAATCTCCTATATGAATTTCACTTTGTTTGATTTTTTTGTGGTTGCGGAAATAGTTGATAATGCCCACAACGAGTAAAAGCCCGGATATAACGAACAAGATATATTCAAAAATAACCGCCTCGTTACCATCAACGAGCTTGTTGACACTAAGTCCAGCCACCAAAAAATACATGGAGCTTCTTAAAAATGAAAGAAATGTCGATTGATTGGCAAGAAATGTACGTTGGATAGCTAATTCTTCTCTAAGTATCAGGTCTTTTTTGAAAGGTGAATTTATTTGTTCGCCTTTGGTTTCTTCCATAGCGTTAGTTTAACAATTCTATGTTATTGCGATTCAGCTTTATTTTTCCTTCATTTTCCAAAGCTTTCAACAATCGGGAAATAACCACTCGTGAACTGTTGAGTTCATAAGCAATTTCCTGGTGGGTTTTGGTAATGATATTGGAGTCGTTTATTTTACTCTTTTCAAACAAGTAATTATAAAGTCGCTTATCCATATTAGTAAATGCTATATTGTCTATGGCTGCGAGCATCTCATTGAAACGGTTATTATAACTTTCAAAAACAAAAGCACGCCAGCTTTTATATTTACCCATCCATTCTTCCATTTTCCCTACGGGAATCATCGCTACCAAACCATTATTTTCTGCCACTGCCCGGATTTCACTTTTTTTATCGCCCATACAGCAGGTAAGTGTCATAGAGCAAGTATCTCCTTTTTCGATAAAGTATAGTAATAGTTCACCTGTATCAAAATCTTCACGCATAATTTTGATAGCTCCACTGATTAGCAAAGGCATGGTTTTGATATATTTACCAATATCTATCAATACATCTCCTTCTTTGAATTCGACAACCTTAGCGACAGAAACGATTTCGTCAATGAGCTCTTTTTCAAATATACCACGATAGGTTTCACGGATTAATTCTTCCATAATTATTTTGATTTTAATGAGGCAACTTATTTTTTATTAATCCATAAAACCAAGTGCCTAATACAGCTCCTAAAATTACAACTAATATTGGGAAATAACCTGCTCCTGTCATTACAAACATAGGTCCCGGACAGGCTCCTGCCAATGCCCAACCCAACCCAAAAAGAATACCGCCTATTAAATAGCGTGGGATACTTTTGTCCTTATCTGCAATAACAATAGGATTGCCATTCACGTCTTTTACTTTGTTTCTTTTGATGTACTGTACTATGATTATTCCTACTGCTAAAGCTGTTCCCATCAGTCCATACATGTGAATCGATTGAAACTGGAACATTTCATAAATCCGGAACCATGATGCGGCTTCGGATTTGTACATAACAATTCCGAAAAATGTTCCGATTAGTAAGTAAACTATATTTTTCATTGCTTTTAAAAATTAAAATTTGTTATTAGATTGATTTGGTTGTAATCGCTTCTTTGTGCAACCAATTTTGTGTTATGCTCGCTCTTATTTTGTTTCCAGACATATAGTAACTCGACATGAAGCCCTTTTAAGAAATTGGAAAATTCATAATGAAGACGTGTATTGATCTGGTAATAATCATCGATATTGTATTTGTTTAATTCATAGTCATCTGTTACTGCTCCATGGGTAGTGGTGGCATCGATATTCAAAAATAAATGTTTCCAACTGTACTGATACCCGATAGCAAAGACATCAACTCCACCGAATCCTTCGATACGGCTTCTGGTCATCGAGGTGTAAAACTGATCCCGTCCCAATTCCTTTGGAAATAAATACCTGCCTGATTCAAAAGCTTTAGTATAGGCTGCTTTAAATTGTGATGAACCATTATTGTATTTCAGCATAAAGCTGGCTACTTGTCCGTTTTCATTTGGCTGCACATACCGATTTTCGTAAGGCAAATTTTCTTGGTAAGCATTCGGAATCTGATAAGAATAAACCATGCCAAGCTCCCAATTCTTTTTTGTATACTCCAGTTGCAACCAGGAGGTGTTGATGAATTTATCCAAATGAAAATTCCAAAAATTGGCTTTCAAATTTTTAAGTCCCTTTCCCAAATGCACAATCGCTAATCCTTGTGAATGCGTTGTTTCTTTGTAATCGGCTTTTTCTCCGTTTGGTAAATAGCCGTTATCGGTAAGTCCTATAACCTCATCCATTGAAAACCATTCTGTCATTGATCTCGGGGAAAATCTATGAATCCAGGCTATATCAGCATGAAATTTTTCATCTTTTAGATGCAGCCAAGCTCCCTGAAAGGCAAAAGGCTTCATTCTTCCATCGCTTTTATTCAATAAGGGCGTATATTCTACCGGAATTTTCCCATAGGTTACGTACGAATTTTTCCAATGATATTTGATATACAGTTCCTCCAATCTGTCCAAATCTTTAAAATTGTCCTTATGATTTACATCGAATAGTTCCTGTTCCCACCGTGATGATTTATTGGTCTGATCGTAAGGTTTATTCAAATCTGATGAAAACAGTTTGTAGGTAAATATCCCTGAAACACCTAACTGAAAACCCTTGTACGATTTGGTTTCATAACTTAATACACCTCCAATGGCATTGGCATGATAATCATTCCCATGATTGTTTTCTGTTGTCAGAAAATAGTTTCGGATATGACCGCTGATTTCGCCTTCTTTCAGATATGAAACCAATGATTTATTTTCAACGGTATCTTTTGTGTGGTTTTCCTGTGCTTTTATTGGTTGAGAAAGTATAACTACAACCAGCATTACCACCAGCCTTTTCATCGGTATTAAAAAATTAAAGGAAAAATAAGATGTACCATAATTAATCCTCCAATGAAAAATCCAATAGTAGCAATCAATGACGGTAACTGTAAATTACTGATACCTGATATGGCATGACCTGAAGTACAACCACCTGCGTAACGTGCTCCAAAACCAACCAATATACCTCCTATCAATAGTATAGCCAATGTCTTAGGATCTGAAAATGCTTCCGGTCCAAACAATTCTGTCGGTACGTATGCTTTCCCGGCACTTTCAAAACCTATTTCCTTTAAATGCTCAACCGTTTTCGGGTTTAAATCAGGTATTTGATTATCCGACAGATAATTTGAAGCTAAAAATCCACCGATGATAGCTCCGCTCATTACCAATAAATTCCAGCGTTGTGCTTTCCAGTCGAAACAGAAAAAATCACAAGTTTTGTCGGCACCGCACATGGTGCACAGTGTTCTTAAATTGGACGACATTCCAAAATTTTTACCTATATAAAGTAAAACAAACATCGTCAATGCAATTAATGGCCCACTTAAATACCACGGCCACGGTTCTAAAATCCATTCCATAAATTATAGTTTCATTTTTTTTTATTGTTGCAAATTTCGGATTATAAAAAGAGATAGTCTGTTACATAGGTTACACAAGACTAAACATCTTCGCCTTTCATCATTTTATGCCAATACAAATATGGGAGCATATATTTTTTTAACAGCCACAAACGCCAGTGTTCTTTTGAACTGTCAGAGATAAGCATCATTTTAAGTTTTGGGTCAGGTGTGAATTCGTTTTTGTAATTAAACTCTGCCAATACCATTTTTCCGTAACCTGTTACTAAGGGACAAGATGAATATCCTTGGTAAGATTTATTATCAGCAGTTTTTCCTTTGATGAGTTTGAGAATATTATCAACCACTACAGGAGCTTGTTTGCGTATGGCTGCTCCGGTTTTTGCGGTTGGTAATGCGGCTACGTCTCCAATCCCGAAAATATTCAGATATTTTTTGTGTTGAAGACTATTGATATCCACATCTAACCAACCTGCTTCATTCACCAATACAGATTCTTTTACAAACTTTGGAGCTGTTTGAGGTGGAGCTAAGTGTAACAAATCAAAAGGCATTTCAATCAATGAATCACCTTGTTGCTTTTCTCCCAAAACATTACCTTCGTTTACAATACAGTTGTTATCATCGGGAGTTACACTTTTGAAATAGACTATTTTTTTGTCTGCATCTATTTTAACGGGAGCATAAAAAGGTTTAAAATGTACATTGTATCGATGGATGACTTTCATCAATGTATCCGCAATCCGCTTTACGCCAAAGATGACCGTACCGGGAGTTGCAAACACTACATTTGACTTTTTGTCTAATCCATTCCTGCGAAAATAGTCTGCCGCCAGGTACATGATTTTCTGAGGAGCTCCGCCACATTTTATAGGGGTTGTAGGTTGGGTAAAAACCGCATTTCCACCCTTAAAGCTCTTTAGGCATTCCCATGTATATTTTGGATCTATATAGTTACTGCATACAATGCCTTTTTTTACGGCTTCTTCCAGTCCCTCTATTAGGGAAAGGTTATTTACTAATCCGGGAGCAACAATGAGATAACTGTAACTAATTACCTGCCCTTGTTGTGTTTTTATTTTGGCTTGCTCGGGAAAGAATTCGGTCACAGAATCCCGGATCCATTCTACACCTCGCGGAATTAAATCTCTAATAGGTTTTGCCGTTTTGTCGAAATCATAAGTTCCTGCTCCGACCAATGTCCAGGCTGGTTGATAATAGTGCATCTCTGCCGGATCAATGATGACAATGTCAAGTGACTTATCCTTTTTTAAAAGCTGAGCTGCTGTCATAATACCGGCTGTACCAGCTCCAATTATGACTATTTGATAATGTGCTTTCATACCCTTACTATTTATGTTTATGCGTAAAAGTATAGTTAGCGTTTATAATATATTGTAACAAATGTTACCAAACCACATTTTTACAATTTTGATTCCTGATTTATTTATTATTCTTTTACGTGAAAAAATGTTTAATCAAAGTGTATATATCACGAAGAACGTTAGAAATAGCCTTTCTCGATAAAAGGAGCAAGAACAGAAAACGGATTTATATCCGAAATTTAGTTTAAAACATTAAAGGCGTTTTTTGAAATTCCACAATTGAACTAACTTTCTCAAACGACAATTTTCTTTTATTGTATCAAATGCTGTAAGTTTGGGTCGTTCTTGATCCGCTCCATTTCGTTTTCAATAATATGTATGATGTCGGATTTTATGCGTTTATAGTTGCTTTCAATTTCCTGCTTCATATTGTCTGTTCCGCTGTCATCTACAAAGGATAGGATTTGTGGTATCTTTTGATAGGCTTTGGTTTCGGCAGCTACCTTTTCATTATTTACCACAATTTCAGCGTGAAATATTTTTTGCTCAATACGTTCATCGAAGTTATCCGATACAGAACCCACAAACATCCCTTGTGTAAGTGTTGAGATTTTAGAAGCCGGAATGAGGCTGTCTAACTGTGTGGAGATAGAGGTAGATTTATCGTTACGATTGATCGTCATACTTTGGCGTTTCTGCAATACTTTACCGAAGCGTTCCGATAGGCTTTTGGCAGTTTCTCCAACCACCTGCCCACTGAATATATTGCCGACGGTATTCTGTATTACCTTACTTTCTTTGTCGCCGTAATCCCTCGTTAATTGCGAAAAATCCTGAAAGCCCAAACATACCGCTACCTTATTACTTCTCGCCGTTGCGATGAGATTGTCCAATCCTCTGAAATATATCGTGGGCAACTCATCTATGATAACCGAACTCTTTAATTGTCCTTTTTTGTTGATGAGTTTGACAATTCTTGAATTGTATAAACCCAAAGCTGCCGAATAAATATTTTGGCGGTCGGGGTTGTTACCCACGCACAAAATTTTCGGCTCGTTCGGGTTGTTGATGTCCAATGAAAAGTCGTCGCCCGTCATTACCCAATACAAGCTCGGCGAAATCATTCTTGACAAAGGGATTTTAGCCGAAGCAATCTGCCCCTGTAATTGGTCTTGTGCTCCACCTTGCCACGCATCCATAAAGGGCGACAAGTAATTTTCCAAATCGGGGTATGAGGTCAGTATCGTAAATACGTCTGAATACTTTTTATTCAGTAATTCAATGGCGTGTGGGAATGTGCAATACTTACCATTATCATAGATTTTCAGATACCAAATAATGGCGGCTAACAGGATAATAGGACTTTCCACGAAAAAATCGCCTTGTTTCTGTATCCACGACCTGTTGAGGTTTAGCATTATGGTATAAGCGGCTTCGTAAGCATCGGATATATCCGTCATAAAGTCGGGATTGAGCGGGTTACATCGGTGGCTCTTGCGGGGGTCGTCAAAGTTTATCACGTAAAATTTCGGCTGAACTTTGTACTTGTCCCGATGCTTCAGTAAGTGATTGTAGGCAATAGTAGAAAGGTCGTCAAACTTGAAATCGTAGATATACATACTAAAGCCTTTCTCAATCTGCTGCTTAATGTAGTTGTTCACGATAGCATACGATTTACCAGAACCCGGAGTACCCAACACGATTGATGCCCTGAAAGGATTTACAATGTTTATCCAACCGTTGCTCCATTTGCCTTTGTAGTAAAATTTGGTGGGCAGGTTTACGGAATACTCGTTTTCCATCAATTTTGTTTCCTGTTGGAAGCTCTCGTTTTCGTTATTAAAAACATCGTCCATTAGGTTAGTGCGCAGCAATCGGCTCATCCATACGCCCGCCATCAGCAAAGCGATATAACCTAAAGAGATAGTCAGCATATACAGGAAAGTGCCTGTTGCCGTTGATAGCTTCAACAATGGTGTGTTCAGGAAGAACAGCACAAAGCCCAAGCCCAAAGCCACGTATATTTTAGACCAGGTTATCTTCTCATTCTTTACGCCTTTCGTTCCTAAGCAACTCAAAGCCAACAAAACCAAAGCGAATGCTTTGGTATATAAGGCATGTGAAAACAAACCTGCCGTCCGGTCGAAATTGCCCAGTATTTTGTTGATTACTTCCAACGTCCAACCACGTTCTAAAAAGAAACCGTAGCAGAACCAATAAAGGTGCATCTGCACCAATAGAATACTGACTGCCCGCATAAAAGCCATTATCTTGGCAAGCCCTCTTAAATCGTCTTCTCCCTGCATTATTTTAAGTTTTAATGTTCGGGCGTGAATTTAAAGGCTCTATGGAGTGGCTATAAGAATGTGGCAGCCAGTGGCGTTGTGTGGCAGTATTTGGCTAATTACTATTTCTGACCTCTTTGGCGTTTGCGTTTCTTCTTCATCTTATTGGCAAAGTCCTGTTCTTCGTAATCTTCTCCCTGTGCTTCGGGCAGTAAACCGCCCAATGCTTCAACCAAACCGTCTTCGTGTTTATCCGTAGTTAAGAAGTCGAACAAATGGTGTGGTTCTTCCGCAGGAAGATCCGCATCATTTGATGTGGATTGCTTGGGTATTGGCACGGAAGCTTCTTTTATCTCCGGTTTGATGTTATTGTTCCAATAATCATTAAAGATATTGGCAGAAAGTTCAGTGCTTAAACGTGAACCGTTCCAAACCGCTTTTGAATTGTGGTCTATGAAAGTGATGCCATAAATACGCCCTGTATCGTTCCGGCGTACCACTACGTTAATGCCCTGTTCAGCCAACTGCTTTTTAAAAGCCTGTTCATCGCTCGTGGATTTCAGGGCAATTGTAATTGCAGCTTTTAGGGTATGCTTACTTGGGTGGTCTTTTAAAGCTGTTTTGCATTTCGCAAAATGCAGTTCCAAAGCAGGTAGCCCTGCGCTCTTCCCGAACAGGGAAGCCTTGAACGGATGTCCGGCTCTTTCTCCTTTTTCATTCAGGGGAACGTATAGCAAACCCTGCTGCATTTTTCCGTGCAGTTCGCCCTGCACTTTTTCGGTGGTAATATTGAACAGGGACAGTAAGGCATTGTATTCGCCCAAAGTCTGGTATTGGTAATAATTCGGCAGGTGGCGAACGACTGATGCAATTTGGCTTTTTACATCGCCTGCCCGATAATCTACCGGACGAAAAACCTTGTCATTCTGATTGCGCTCTTTATCGGTTGCAGGTATTAAGTCGTGCTTTCTTTCCAGTTCACGGCAAAGGTTCATAGAACGCATTTTCTCGAACTTGTCCGAAATCTTTTTACCCTGCTCGTCCACGCAAACCGATACAATATGGATATGGCTGCGGTCAATATCGGTATGTTTGAATACGACAAAGGGCTGTTCGCCGTAGCCCATCTCCCGCATATATTCTTCTGCCATTTCCCGAAATTTATCATCACTTACTTTATCATTCGGGTCGGGATTGAGTGAAATATGCAGGGTATGTTTCTCTGTATTGCGGTTAGCAATCAGGTAAGGGGCAAAAGACTGGGCTAATTGTGTAACGGAATAATGACCGCTTGCATTTTCAATCATCTTGTTGGCGAATAAAATTTGCCCGTTTTCATTCTCTACTTTAAGCTGATTGTATGCCAACGCCCCGTACAAATTTGCGCTTCTTCCAATTTTTGCTATCATTTCTACCGCTATTTTTTCAGGTGTTTGGCTTCAAATTCCTCGCTTATCTGAATGATTTTTTGACAAAGCATTGCCATTTCTGCCGTCTGTTTTTCCAGTTTATACAGGAATGCTGCTGCCTTTTTCTCGGAAAAATTCTTGTACAATAGCTTTACAATCTGATTATAGTTCACGCCTACGGAACGGAACTGGCTGTGAAAAGAGGTCAGCCGCATATAAAAATCAACTGTTCCTTTATCAATCTTAACCGATTTCATTTCCTTACCAAACAGTAGGGAAATGATAAACTTCGCTTTATTGGTCATTCCCGATGCTTCAAAAAGCGATAAAAGTTTGGCGTTTTCTTCATCTGTAAGACGGAAAACGTGGCGGTGGATGCTTGGGTCGGTTTTAGGTGTCCGTCCGCCCTTATTCTGTTTACTGTTGCTATTCTCGTTCATCACTAATCCATTTTAAAATCATACAAAACCCTGACTTCGGAAGGTGTTTTCTGCCCCCAGCAGGGCAAGTTGTTTTGAGGCACTAAACTCGGTTTCGAGTGCCTCAAAACACAACTTGCCGTGTTCAGTTGAACACAAAAATCCGCCCTGCGGGACGGATTAAATGTAAGAGGGAAAAACGGCTCGATACCGTTCCCGTTACCCTCCAATTTGTCAAAAGTCTTTTGCATAAATCCATTAATAAAAATCATTTTACAAAGTAAAGCTCTGTTTACGATAGCATTGCACAGTACCACGGTGCCAAACACTGCCTCTGAAAGCCAAACACTGCCACCACTATACAATCGAATGGATTTGATTGGTTCTTTGTCCTTGAATGTTGGCAGGAAGACAGGCTGCCCATACTTCAGGAACACGAGATTGTACACATTCAAGACAACAGGTTCTCCAGCCTGCCTGACAGCAGGAATGCAAGAAAACATGAGCGCAGGAATGACGGAAAGTCTGCTATCCGAATATCATGTCCGCCTGAGCGACGGAATGACTGACGGAGCAGAAGAAAGGAAGGTGGCAAGCCTGCCTGATAAGATGCCTGAATGAAAGCATTACTGCTGTACCGCAAAGTAGCTGGCAATCACAAATTCCGGCAGGCAAGCCTGATAGCTGTCCTGCAAGAAAGACAGCACGAAATCAGGACTGAACAGCTGAAAGCTAGCAAGCCTGAAAACAATATGATGTAAACTTTAAATTTTAAAAATATGGACACAAAAAAGAAACCTCTGTTTATCGCCTTTTCCTCTCAAAAAGGAGGAGTTGGCAAAAGCACATTTACCACACTTGTTGCCAGTACGATGCACTATCGATTGGGCTACAACGTAGCTGTATTTGATGCAGATTTTCCGCAGCACAGCCTTATAAAAATGAAGGCCCGTGATCTGGCAATGGTAATGGAAAATGAGGCATTGAAAAAACTGGCGTATAAGCAGTTTACCACTATCAACAAAAAAGCTTATTCAATTACACAGCACAGAGCTGATAGTGTATTGGATGCAGCACACGAATTTGTAACGGCTTCTGCTGTTCCGGTTGATGTGATATTCTTTGACCTGCCCGGAACCGTAAATACGCCCGGCATACTGAAAGCGTTGGCAGGAATGCACCACATTTTTACGCCTATTACCGCAGACCGTGTAGTAATGGAAAGTACCCTCATTTTCACACAGCTTTTGCAGGATGTGATTATGAAAAAAGGCGAAACGTCCATAGAAACCATTAACCTGTTTTGGAACCAGGTGGATGGCAGAGAAAGCACGCCTTTATATGATGTGTATAATCAACTTATAGAGCAATTGGGATTAAGCCTAATGCAAAGTCAAGTCAAGAACAGTACTCGTTTTCGCAAAGAAAGCGAAGCAGATAGCAAAACGGTGTTCCGTTCTACAGTAATGGCTCCAGATGAACGATTGATGAAAGTCTGCCAGTTAGATCTGTTCATCAACGAATTTTTAAAAATCATTCAATTATAAAAATATGGAGAAAGATAATAAAAGAAAAGTCACGCCGGATATCAACGAAGAGTTGATGATGAACTTGATGGTTGACGGCATTAAAAAAGATGGCATACAGCTTCCGCCCGAACCTGTCGAAGAGCAGCAAAAGGAAGCAGTAAAACAAGACGAATTACAACAAAGTAAGCCTGTACAACGGGAACGAAACCGCACAAAGAAAACTCTTGACGGAAGCTACGGCGAACACTTTTTGAAAACGCATTCAATGACAAAGCGTGGAGATAAAAGTATTTATATCCGGCAGGAATACCACGAACGGTTATCCCGAATTGTACAGGTCATTGGTAAAGATGAGATACCCCTGTATGCCTACCTGGACAATATATTGGAGCATCATTTTGAACTATTTGAAAAAGCAATTACTGATGATTTTAATGAGAAGTTTAAACCCATTTTTTAAAGCATTTGATTATGGAAACATTAATTGTTATTTGCCTGCTTATTGTCATTGCTTTACTTCTGCAGGACAAGATTGTCATTAAAAAAAAGTCGGAACAAAAACCGAAACAGGAAAAAATTAATCCGAACCTGCCTGATATTATGGGGCAGCCCAAGTCAGTAAGAAGCCTTTCAGCGCCAAACACTGCCAATGAAAGCCAAATTGAGGAACAGGAGATAAACCCTGATAATTTAGACATAGAATACGACGAGAATGAAAACGTCGGAATTCAAATTCCGCAGGAAGAGCTGGACAAAGTTTTCAGAAATATACCTGATTTGGAGGAAGAGGAAGAAGAATGGAACAGGTACGGAATATCCGGTGGCGATAACAGTCTTGCCCAAGGGGTTACCTATGACGAACTAAGCTCCGTAGGAGCGTTGCTCCAAAAAGAGAATTTGGAACAATCCCAAAAGGAAACAGCGGTAGCGATAGTTCAAAGATTACAAGGAACTGAATTATTCAGCCTGCTGGAAAATTCCATTGAGGGTGCATCCCGAAAAATTGCCGAGCTTTTGGACAGCACACTCTCATCTGAAACGGAAGCCGGTTCTTCCACATTGCGGAAAAATGATTTGAGTGATTTTGACATTGGGGAGTTTGTGTGAACAAACTCCCTTTTTTTGAATAGGCTGTAAAATGTAAAGAATCATCTATTAATCAGCATATAAAAATACATACTTATTTAAAAAAAACGGAAAGTATTTCGTTTAATTGGAATTTTTATTAAAAAAATGGAAATTAAATTTGAATATCGGAAATATATTTCTAAATTTGCTTTTGTAAATAAGAAACAACTAAGCAAATGCTAAAATACTTCAATATAATACAAGCTTTAAGTCGATCAGCTCTAACAACACCTAACGAAGCTATTATGCATCAGATTAAGAGACTGAAAGAAAGTCTTGAAAAAGATGGTTTTATCAAGGAGGCAAAATCGCTTGAGGCTATGCTAAGCACTTCCGAATCATCCTTTAATATGGCGCCAAGTAAGATTCAGAAATCTTTTGTCGTGTTAAAGGGCGAAGAATTAACAATAAAAACTTCTATTCCTGTAGATAAGGAAACATCAACACCTTTAGCTGAGGTTTTTTTTCCTGATAATCTTCCAGAGGCAGCTCCAGTGTTCGATGAAAATATTCAGCTTGCAATTCAATCAATTGTTAATGAATGGAGCAAATTTGATCAACTGATGGAAATCAATGCCACACCTGCAAGTTCATGCTTGATTTACGGAGCACCAGGAACAGGAAAAACTCATTTGGCTAAATGGATTGCTAAGCAAATAGGATTACCTGTGGTTCTTGCAAGATTAGAAGGCTTAATGTCTTCTTATCTTGGTACAACATCTCGAAATATAGGAAACTTGTTTACATTTTCTAATAGATATAAATGCATCTTATTGCTTGATGAATTTGATGCGATTGCTAAGCTTCGCAACGATCCGCAAGAGGTCGGAGAGGTAAAAAGAGTCGTTAATACATTATTGCAAAGCCTTGATTCTCGTCATGAAAAGGGTTTCACTATTGGTGTAACTAACCACGAAAGCCTGTTAGATCCAGCAATATGGAGAAGGTTTGATATACAGGTCGAAATCCCTAAGCCTTCTCCTGAAGTTATGATTCAGTTACTTAAAAAATTTATTACACCCTTAGAATTTAATGAAAGTGAGATTAAGTTTCTTGCATGGTGTTTAGATGGTTCTTCAGGAGCCGATGCTGAAATGCTTTCCAAATGGCTAAAAAGAGCCTTTGTGCTAGAAAAAGAAAGCAATATCGTAGATGTTATGAAACAATTTGCTCTGCTTAATTCCGGTAGGGTTAACGTAGCTAAAAGAAATATTATGCTACATAGTGATGAAGACTTTATAGCAATGTTGTTAAATGACAAAACATATTTGTTTAAACAAAAGGATATAGCATCTTTATTCGGAATGACACCTTCATCACTTAGCAAACAATTGTCAAAATTTAAAGATTCGGAAAAAATATAGATTATGGAAAATAGTCCCGTACAAATAGTCCTGAATTCTGGGGATTTCATTGAAGCAGAGAAAAATAATGGCGGTGGACCATCAACCGATTTTTTTGCAGGTCATGATTCTGATTTTGTTGCACATAAAATAACCTTGCAAAAGCAGCTTGATGAAATTAGGTCAGTGCAACTTTCTAATGAATTTACATCTATAAGCTATGCGAAAGTAACCCTACAACAGGCAGCTTTAGCAAAAAGTCATAGGCCTACAGACAGGCTTTTTGTAAAAAACATTGCTCCTGTTGTAGGTGCTGGTGATTTAGGCGAAATTTATATTGAGTTATCACCTAATTCAGTCGACGAGTTAAATAAAAAAATTAGTGAAGCACCTGCAGAAACTTCATACAAAGAGGTAAATGGTAAAATGAAACCCAATCCTGGTAAATTAAGAAGCGAAGTAGGTTCTATTCGAGAAATATCAGCATATGGCGCTAATGATAAACGAAAATTTTCTTTAAAGGAAGCTTTAGAGTGGTTTTCTAATCCACAAACTGGCGGAATATATGTCGTAGAACTGTTTGATGTTCCCCCTGTGAGAAAAGACTGGGACTTGTTAGCATTACCTAAAAGAAAATTGTTTGCAAGTTTTTATGAAGGTTTAGAAAAATTGGGTAGAGGATTAGTTGTTAATAGGACTATTGATAACGCTAGCACTTCTGTTTCTATAATCATAAAATTTGAAATAAGTGATGCTCCGCCAATAATTCAATTACAACCAGTTTCTATAAATAAATCTCAATCAAAAGCTAATAAGATATCTATTAATAAGGACAGTCACTCAGAATTATTAAATTTCTTAGATAAACACCCTTTAGTCAAGAGTGTAAAACTTCCACCAACTATAAGTCAGGCTCTAGCAGATTTTGGTCAAGGATTAATGAATAATGGAGTTGTAATGCCATCATTTAATCCAGATATGTCTTATCCTAAAATATGTGTGGTGGATGGAGGTGTTTCTGATATATTATCTGATTGGATAGAATTACGAGAAGAATATATAAGTCCATCTCATAAAGACGAAAGTCATGGAACTTTTATTTCGGGTTTAACAATTTTTGGAAAAACCTTAAACGGAGATTTAATATGTCCGGAAAGAGATGGTTGTAGAATTATAGATCTAGATCTATTCCCAAGCACAAATTTCACAGATTACTATAAAGATGTATTAACTTTTTTTGAAGTTTTAAGTGACCGCGTACAAGATATAGTTTCAAGAACGGGTGTTAGGATTTTCAATTTTAGTTTGAATATCGAAGAGCATGCTTCAACGACAGGTTATAGTTGGGCAGCTCAAATATTGGATAAAATTGCAGAAGATAATGATGTTATTTTTATTATTTCTGCAGGAAACATACCTCCTCATTACAGAAGAAGAGAATGGCCATCTGATCATGTTGAAGCACTAAAAGTTCTTGTATCTTCTTTAAACGATACTATTATGAAGCCGGCAGAAAGCTCAAGAAATATAAGTGTTTCAGCGTTAAACCCTCCACATATAGAGGGAATTGTTCCTTACGCTCTTAGCAACTATAGTTGTCGCGGACCAGGAATGAAAATAGGATTAAAACCCGATTTAGCTCACGTAGGTGGCTCTGGTACAGTGGATGGGGTTTTAGGTCATGGATTGTTGTCGATTGATACATTCGGAAAAATTACTGATAGTTGTGGAACCAGCTATGCAGCCCCAAATGTTTCGAAGACTTTAGCGAGCATCGAGCATTCTATTGAGGGAGTAGTATCCCGAGAGACACTCATAGCACTTGGAATTCACCATGCTTCATTACCGGAACATTTAACAGATAAGAAATTAAAGAGCATATCCAAACATTTGGTTGGATTTGGTATACCAAAAGGCTCTGAGGAGATACTAAATGGAAATCCCAACGCTATAACCTTAGTTTTTGCAAATAGAATTATTAAAGGACATAAAATGAGGTTTAAGTTCTCTTGGCCTTCTAGCCTTGTTAAAAATGGCAAATGTGTAGGTAGAGCAAAACTAACAATAGTTAGCACTCCACCTTTTAATTACACCTACGGAGCTGAATTTATTAGAATAAACGTTGATGCTGCATTAAGACAGCAACAAATAGACGGTAAATATAAAGGTAGATTAAAGCCCATTTACACGCCTGAAGAAAAAGATTTGAGTCAAAATGAAAAAGATCAGATTGAGCATGCATTTAAATGGAGTCCTGTGAAGGTTTATGAGAACATATTCCCTCAAGGAGTAGGTCCAACAACAGATTGGACTTTAGATGTAGAATATCTCGAGAGAGATGGGGCTGTTTTACCTAGAGAAGGAGTCCCTTTTACAGCAATTCTAACAATATCTGATCCGAATGAAAAGGAACCTGTTTTTAATGACATGAGACAAATTCTCCAATCATTAGGGGTTCAGGCAGTTGACATAAAAACTGCTGCTCGTATTGTACCAAGAGTTTAATTAAGAATTTTTTAATAACTATTATGGCAAATTATCATGTAACACAAAAGAAAGGACAGTCTGATTGGAATGTCCAAAAAGAGGGTGGTAAGAAGGCTTCAGCCATCGTTAGTACTCAAAAGCAAGCTGAACAACTTGCAAAACAGTTTTCATCAAATAATGGTGGTGGTGAAGTTCGGATACACAGACCAAATGGTGGACCTATACGAGATAGTGATACTGTTAAGCCTGGAAATGATCCAAAATCAATTAAAGACACTAAGTACTAATGAAAAAGAAACAATTAAGAAAATAAAAAAACCAGGCGAAAATCACCTGGCTTAATTCCGTAAAGGAAACAAAAGCCCTTGCAAGGCTCTTGGTAGTAATGTTTTGCACTTCAAAACTACCTCCTTTATTTGAAATAAACAAGCTTTTCGTGATTTTAACCCTCAATCAGTACAATTCAGGTTGTCGGGCTTGGTATTAATAATATAAAATTTCAATTGCATCAGAATTAAACTATCTCAGGGCACGTCCTATTTATTGTCGAAATGATAGGCAATAAGCAATTAAATATTAATTAATATCAAATTAAAATTCAAGATGAATTCAAATAATCATCAAGGGGAATCGCATTCCCAAAATTCAAAAGTACCTCTAACATTTGTAATAGAAGGTAAAGAGTATGAAACATTTGACCAGTACAAAACAGGGGCAGAATTAAAACAACTTGCTGGGATACCTTTAGACACCGAGTTGTTTTTGTCAATTAGCAAACCATATCAGGATGAGCTTATTGAAAATGAGAAACAAGTTAACTTGGCTCGACCTGAAACCGAGTATTTCTTCGTAAAGAAAAAGCTTCAGTTCTTCATTAATAACAAACCCTTTACTTGGTATAAGCAATACATAAGAGGTGTTCAAATCAGAGAACTGGGCAACATATCTGCTGAAGATGATATCTTCCTTGACATCAAGGAAGGTTGGCAAGACGATCAAATATTAGATGATGAAGTAGTTGATTTAGCTCGTCCGGGTAAAGAGAAGTTTTTCTCTAAACCTAAACCTACTGAGTTTACCATTATTGTTAATGCTCGTCCACATATTTGGAAAGAAGCAAACATCTCTTTTGAGCAGTTGGTTGTGTTGGCTTTCGGATCATACGATAATAACCCAAACAAGGGTTATACGGTTACTTATAGCAGAGGCTGGGAACCTAAACCAGAAGGCACTATGGTTAAAGGTTCAGTTGTTCGTGTCAAAAATAAAATGATCTTCGATGTCACAGCAACTGATAAATCATAGTCCAGACCTTAAGCGTCTAAGAGACGAAGGTTATGAGATCGAGGTACGTGGTGGATATTTACTTATCCACCATATACCCTATGTCGATCAAAACAGGCAGATACTATACGGAGTGTTAGTAAGTACACTCACGTTAAGTAATAATAACAAGACAGCAACTCCGGATAATCATGTTATACATTTTATCGGGGATAATCCCTGTGGTTCTGACGGTACAATTATCACTGCCATTCAACATAGTAATTCTAATTCTGTACTGAACCATCAGATTACGGTAAACAGATCTTTTTCAAATAAGCCTCCTGCCGGGTATCCGAACTACTATGAAAAGGTCAAAAGGTATGCAGACATCATTTCGGCACCGGCTAAATATCTGGATCCTTCAGTAACGGAAAAGACTTTTAAGGTGATAGCAGACAGTGCTAATGAAACCGTATTCCAGTACATTGATACCAATTCGAGTCGAGCTAACATAGAAGTAATTAATGCAAAATTAGAAGGACAGAAAATTGCAATTGTTGGTTTAGGAGGAACTGGAGCATATATTTTAGATATGGTTGCCAAAACACCGGTGAAGGAAATCCACCTTTTTGATGGGGATAGCTTTGACCAACACAATGCATTCCGTTCGCCAGGTGCTGCATCAATGAGGGACCTTAATGAAAATTCTAGAAAGGCTGCATATTATCAAAAGTTGTATTCTAACATGCACAAGTACATTTATATCCATGACTACTATGTGAAAAAAGAGAATCTATTAGAATTAGATAAAATGGATTATGTATTTGTATGTGTTGATAAAAATGCAGCTAGGAAAATGATAACAGATTACTTGGCTAGTATCGGTATTCCGTTTTCTGATGTAGGTTTAGGTGTGAATGTCGTTGATGACAAGATTACGGGTGCTGTAAGAGTTACTTCTGCCACCCGTGACAAAAATGACCATTTACCCCTTCGGATCTTTGCAGAAGATTCCGATAATAATGAATATGCTACAAATATTCAGATTGCGGAATTGAATGCTTTGAATGCAATTTTTGCTATACTGAAATGGAAGAAGATATCTGGAATTTATGTTGATTTGGAGAATGAGTATCATAGCTCATTTGCTATTAGTACATCTAAAATTTTTAATGAAGATGTCGTTACAGTATAAGTTCGTTGAATTCATTCCTGAGAAGGTTGAGGAAGGTATTTTATACGTCTCAATCGAATACTGCACTGCAATACATAAATGTGTATGTGGCTGTGGTAATGAAGTAGTGACTCCATTGTCTCCAACAGATTGGAAACTGACATTTAACGGTAAATCTGTTACGCTTCATCCGTCTATTGGAAATTGGAATTTTGAATGTAAGTCCCACTATTGGATAAGGAACAACAAAATTGAGTTTGCCGGTAGTTGGACAGAAAGAGAAATCCGTTTAGGTAGAGAAAATGATTTAGAACGTAAATCGGAATATTTTGATGTGTCAGATATTCCAAATGAAGAGCCTATTGTTCAAGAAATCCATAAGCCTACTCTTTGGCAGAAGATATTGAAACTTTTCCGACTATAGGACTTTTATTTTTTCTATTAAAGCCGAAGCTAACACTTCGGCTTTTTTTGTAAGGGCTTTGAATTAAATAAGTAATTGTTTCAGTCTTCTTTTTCAATTCCTAAAATATCCTCAAACTAACTCCTTCTTTTCTATAAAGATACAGCCACTCACAGCCAAACACTTCCTCTGACTGCCAGTTTGTTATAACGCCATAATTTCTGAAACACCTTTGTCCCGAAAGCTCGCAAAGTGCGGGCAAATAGCAACAAATTAATGTGTTTCAATTATGAAAAAACAGAGAAAAAAAGTTTTGCTGGCAGCTGCGGCAATGCTGTCAGGTTATGGTGCATTCGCACAGGGAAACGGTTCGGCCGGTATCAACGAGGCTACCCAAATGGTAACAAGCTATTTCGACCCCGCAACCCAATTAATCTACGCCATCGGTGCGGTGGTTGGGCTCATCGGAGGCGTTAAGGTGTACAACAAGTTCAGCTCAGGCGACCCCGATACAAGCAAGACTGCGGCTTCGTGGTTCGGTGCATGTATCTTCTTGATCGTAGCGGCTACCATCCTTCGTTCATTCTTCCTTTAATCCTTCGCCTTATGAATTACAATATCAACAAAGGCATCGGAAGAACGGTGGAATTTAAAGGGTTGAAAGCACAATACCTGTTCATCTTCGCTGGCGGACTTCTCGGTACGCTTATCCTCGTGATGATACTGTATATGGCAGGTGTAAACTCTTACATCTGCCTCTTCCTCGGAGTAGGTGGTGCTTCGCTCATTGTGTGGCAGACCTTTTCACTGAACAGGAAATACGGCGAACACGGGCTGATGAAAATTGCAGCCAACAAAAGGCATCCCCGCTACATCATCTGCCGCAAGCCTGTACACCGCTATTTAAAATTCACACCTAAACAGAATGCCGTATGAGAAATGTAGCAAAGACAACCACACTGGAAAACAAATTTCCATTATTGGCAGTAGAGAACAACTGCATCTTATCCAAAGATGCGGACATTACCGCCTGCTTTGAAGTGTGTTTGCCGGAACTGTTCACAGTAGCTTCTGCGGAATACGAAGCCATTCACTCCGCCTGGCACAAGGCGATTAAAACCCTGCCTGATTTTACGGTCATTCACAAACAGGATTGGTACATCAAGGAAAGCTATGCGCCCGATTTGGCAATAGAAGACCAAAGTTTTTTATCGAAGTCTTATCAACGTCATTTCAACGAGCGACCGTTCCTGAACCATTATTGTTACCTGTTCCTGACGAAGACCACAAAGGAAAGAATGCGGATGCAAAGCAACTTCAGTTCGCTTTGCAAAGGAACACTGATACCAAAGGAAATCAGGAACAAGGAAACGATACACCGCTTTATGGAGGCGGTCGCCCAGTTTGAGCGCATCGTGAACGATAGCGGTTTTGTGAGCCTGCGACGTTTGACCGACGAGGACATCATCGGAACGGACGATACACAGGGATTACTGGAACAGTACCTCACGTTATCGAGGGAAGCCGGAACACCAATGCAGGATATCGCACTTGGAACCGAAGAGGTACGCATCGGCAACAAAAGGTTGAGTTTGCATACGCTTTCAGATACGGACGACTTGCCCGGAACGGTATCAGCAGATACCCGTTTTGAAAAGCTATCTACCGACCGTAGCGACTGCCGCCTGTCATTCGCCGCACCCGTGGGCTTGTTGTTAAGCTGCAACCACATTTACAACCAGTACATTTTTTTGGATAACAGCGAAGACAACCTGCAAAAGTTTGAGAAATCCGCAAGGAATATGCACTCACTGGCAAGGTACAGCCGTGCCAACCAAATCAACAAAGAGTGGATAGAAAAATACTTGAACGAAGCCCACAGCTTCGGTCTGTCTTCAGTCCGTTCGCACTTCAACATTATGGCTTGGTCGGAAGACCCTGCGGAATTGAAACAGTTGAAAAACGATTGCGGTAGTGCATTGGCTTTAATGGAATGTAAGCCACGCCATAACACTACAGATGTAGCCACATTGTATTGGGCAGGAATGCCGGGCAATGCAGGAGATTTTCCGAGTGAGGAAAGTTTTTACACGTTCATAGAACCTGCTTTGTGCTTTTTTACGGAAGAAACCAATTACCACAATTCGCCCTCACCATTCGGTATCAAGATGGCTGACCGATTGACCGGAAAGCCTATTCATTTGGATATATCGGATTTGCCGATGAAACGTGGTATCATCACGAATAGGAACAAGTTCATACTTGGTCCGTCGGGTTCAGGTAAATCGTTCTTTACCAATCACATGGTAAGGCAGTATTACGAGCAAGGCGCTCACGTTTTACTTGTAGATACGGGTAATTCCTATCAGGGTTTATGCGAACTCATCAAAGGTAAAACCAAAGGAGAAGACGGTGTTTATTTCACTTATACAGAAGACAACCCGATTGCCTTTAATCCTTTCTATACCGATGATGGCGTGTTCGATATTGAAAAGCGTGAAAGTATAAAAACTTTGATACTGACCTTATGGAAACGTGATGATGAACCGCCAACCCGTTCAGAAGAAGTAGCATTATCTAATGCAGTGTCGGGTTATATCGAACGTATCAAGACGGACGACATTTATCCGTCTTTCAACGGTTTTTATGAATATGTACAAGGTGATTACCGCAAGGTACTGGAGGAAAAGCATGTAAGGGAAAAAGACTTTGATATTGCTAATTTCCTCAACGTATTGGAACCTTATTACAAAGGCGGAGAATATGATTACTTGTTGAACTCCAACAAACAGTTAGACCTGCTTTCCAAACGTTTTATCGTATTTGAGATTGATGCGATTAAAGACCACAAAATCCTATTTCCTATCGTCACCATCATCATTATGGAGGTTTTTATCAATAAGATGAGAAGACTTAAAGGTATCCGAAAACTTATCTTAATTGAAGAAGCCTGGAAAGCAATTGCTAAGGAAGGAATGGCGGAATACATCAAGTATTTATTCAAAACGGTTAGGAAGTTTTTTGGCGAAGCTATCGTAGTTACCCAAGAGGTGGACGACATCATTCAATCGCCTATTGTCAAAGAAAGTATCATTAATAATTCCGATTGTAAAATCCTCTTAGACCAACGGAAGTATATGAACAAATTTGATGATATACAAGCAATGTTGGGACTTACGGATAAGGAAAAAGGACAGGTACTTTCCATAAATATGAATAACCATCCAAGCCGATTATATAAAGAGGTTTGGATTGGCTTAGGAGGCACGGAATCGGCAGTATACGCTACCGAAGTGAGTCTGGAAGAATATCTAGCATACACTACTGAAGAAACCGAGAAAATGGAAGTGATGCAGCTCGCATCCGAACTTGACGGAAACGTCGAACTCGCCATTAAGCACATTGCAATGCAAAGGCGGGATAAATCAAATCAATAGTCATTAACATTTTAAAATTCAAGAACAATGAAAAAAGTATTGTATCTGGTGTGTACGGCACTAATGCTTGTCGTAGCACCCTCAGCAAAAGCCCAATGGGTAGTTACCGATCCGACAAACCTGGCTTCAGGTATTCTTAACTCTGCAAATGAAATCGTACAGACTTCATCGACCGTGAGTAACGTAGTAAAAAATTTCAAGGAAGTGGAAAAGGTTTATAAACAGGGAAAAGAATACTACGATAAACTTCAAGCCATCAATAATCTTGTGAAAGATGCCCGTAAAGTACAGCAAACCGTACTTCTAGTCGGAGATGTATCAGAAATGTATGTTACCAATTTTGGCAAAATGATGAACGATCCGAATTTTAAACCACAGGAATTGGTAGCTATCGGCAATGGCTATTCGGCACTGCTCAATGAAAGTACCGAACTACTGAAAGAATTGAAACAGATTGTAACCTCTTCGAGCCTTTCTCTGAACGACAAGGAACGTATGGATGTGATTGACCGTGTGTACAAAGAGGTTAAAGATTACCATAGCCTTGTTCGCTACTACACCAATAAGAATATATCGGTCAGCTACCTGAGAGCAAAAAAGAAAAACGATGCCAAAAGAGTGCTTGACCTCTATGGAACTTCTAACCAAAAATACTGGTAAGCTATGGAATGGAATAACCTTCACGAACTCTTACGTTCGCTCTACGATGATATGATGCCGCTTGCCGGCGATATGGCAGCAGTAGCTAAAGGTCTTGCAGGATTGGGTGCGTTGTTCTATGTAGCATTAAAGGTTTGGCAGGCTTTAAGCCGTGCCGAACCTATTGATATGTTTCCTCTGCTACGTCCTTTTGCTTTGGGGCTTTGCATCATGTTCTTTCCAACTATTGTATTGGGAACTATTAATGCGGTACTAAGTCCTGTAGTTATAGGAACCCACGCTATATTGGAAGACCAGGTGCTTGATCTGAACCAATTACAGCAACAAAAAGACCAATTGGAATATGAAGCAATGGTACGAAATCCTGAAACTGCTTTTATGGTATCAGATGAAGAATTCGACAAAAAGCTGGAGGAATTAGGTTGGTCGCCCTCCGACATTGGTACAATGGCAGGAATGTATATGGATAGGCAAGCCTACAAGATAGAGAAGGCTATAAAGGATTGGTTTCGGAATTTATTAGAAATATTCTTTCAGGCTGCGGCTCTAGTAATTGATACCATACGAACGTTTTTCCTTATTGTTTTGTCCATACTCGGACCAATAGCCTTTGCTATTTCTGTATGGGATGGTTTTCAAAGCACCCTCGCACAATGGTTCACGAGGTACATAAGTGTTTATCTCTGGCTACCTGTTTCAGATCTGTTCAGTTCAATGTTGGCACGAATACAATCGCTGATACTGGAACGTGATATCCAGATGCTTTCAGACCCAACCTTTATTCCTGATACTTCCAATACCGTGTACATCATCTTTATGATTATAGGTATTGTGGGATACTTCACTATACCAACAGTAACAGGTTGGATTATCCAAGCCGGAGGCGCAGGAAACTTTACACGAAACGTAAACCAAACTGCAATGAAAGCTGGAAACATAGCCGGAGCCGGAGCTGGTTCAACAGTTGGAAATATTGGTGGCAAACTAATGAATAAATAAACAATTAATCATTCAAACAAAATGGAATTTAAAACACTAAGAAATATAGAAAACAGTTTCAGACAGATCAGGCTATATGCCATCGTGTTTGCCGTTCTCTGCATTGGTGTGGTAGGTTATGCAGTATGGCAGTCCTACCGTTTTGCAGATGAACAACGCCAGAAAATTTATGTATTAGACAATGGTAAATCCTTGATGCTAGCCTTATCGCAAGATGCAAGTATCAACCGACCTGTAGAAGCAAGGGAGCACATCAGACGTTTTCACGAGCTGTTCTTCACGCTCGCTCCCGATAAGAATGCTATAGAAAGTAATATGAATAGGGCATTCAACCTTGCCGACAAAAGCGCCTTTGATTATTACAAAGACCTCTCGGAGAAAGGATATTACAATCGTATCATATCAGGAAACGTACAGCAACGCATAGAAGTGGATAGTGTTGTCTGCAACTTTGATACCTATCCGTATGCAGTAAGAACCTATTCCAAACAGTTCATCATCCGTTCTAGTAATGTAACAAAACGTAACCTGATCACTTCGTGCTATCTAGTAAACTCTGTCCGTTCAGACAACAATCCTCAAGGCTTCAATATTGAAAAATTTGCGGTTATAGAAAATAGAGATATTGAAGTTATTGAACGCTAAATTTTTGGATATGAAACAAGCACTTGACTTAGACACATTCGCAAAAAAACTGACCGATAAAGGTTACGATGGCTATTTCCAAACGGAGGCAGCTTATGCCGACAAAATCAAAGATAGCATCAGCAGGTTTTTGGAGGCTTGTAAAAACGGGATGGATAAACCTATGTTACCTAACATCTTAATGCTGAAAACCTACCTGCAATGGAATGGCGATGGACAAGCCAAAAGTTGAATGCAATATGTGGGTAAAGTTTGAAAACGGCCTTTTCGATGTGCAGAAGATGAATATTGAAAGGATAGACCAATTTGGGCAATTATTGAAGCAATTCAAGCTCACAGACCTCTCCACAGGTTCGGTTCCAACAAGAAAAGAAGCCATTACCCAAGTATCCGATACTCCGAAACAACAGTTGTCCTCACGGAACAGGCGGTTTAGAATGTAATAACCGAAAATCATTAAAGTATGAAAAAATTAAGAGCAAATATGGACAGGTACTTTGACAAACTGGATGACCGCTGGCGGGCATTACCACTAAGGAAACAGCACCAATACACCTTGTACTTTTTTGTGGGTTATCTGCTCCTTACCACAATGGTTATTGGCAAGGTATGGTACGATACCAGAAAATCTGATAACAGTATGGTCATCGAGCATATCGAGAACCCTGTTCTCAAAAAAAAGGAAAGTCCTGCAAGATTGCAGGACACAGTATAAACAATTCTAAAAAATAAGATTTATGAAAGAAAATGATAATAAAAAATCGGTTGTTCGGGTAACGGAAGGTAGCCCGAAAGAAACCGCTGATGTGTTGCAAGACAGCACACAGAATAAAGCTGAAAAGCTTAAAAAGCCACTTATATTCGGTTTGATGGGCATTGTCTTCGTGGGTTGTATGTACCTCATATTTAAACCCTCTGAAGATAAAAAGGAAATCGAAAATGTCGGACTGAACGATGCTGTTCCACAGGCTACCGGAGCAGGATTACCTGCCGATAAAGGCAAGGCTTACGAACAGGAAATGCTCGAACGTAAAGATCAGGAAAAACGCAATGCATTGGCAACACTTTCCGATTATTGGAACACGGATAGCACACAAGATACTGAGGAAGAAATTCCCGAAGAAGAGGAAAGTTACGGCTATAGTACAGGAGGAAGAAATTCTGGAAGAAACGGAAATCCTGCACTAAACAGTTACAGGAGTGCACAAAATACATTAGGTTCATTTTATCAGGATGATAATGCGGAAACAACAGAACTCCGCAGGCAACTGAACGAATTAAAAGAACAGTTAGCTGACAAAGATGTACCTAAGCCTGTAACGGTAAATGACCAATTGGAATTGATGGAGAAATCCTATCAGATGGCTGCAAAGTATCTGCCAACCAGCACAACAAATCAGGCGGAAGCTCCACCTGCTAAAGAGGCAGGTACGGCTAACTCTGGTTCTAATCAAAAAGAGCATTTTGTGGCATTTACACCAACGAGAAAAAATACTGTATCAGCCTTGTACCGTGAGCCTACCGACAGTGCTTTTTTAGCCGATTGGAGCCAATCAAGAAATCGTGGATTTTACACAGCTGGTTCGACAGAACAGATTATTCAACCAAAAAACAGCATCAAAGCGTGTGTACACGATGCCCAAACAGTTATTGGTGAAACAGGCGTACGCTTGCGTTTATTGGAACCTGCCCAAACACCTCAACGTGTTATTCCCAAAGGAACAATTGTAACCGCTAATGCCAAGTTTCAGGGTGGACGTTTGCAGTTAAAAATTACCTCCATAGAATTAGAGGGCAATATCATTCCGGTAGATATAACCATTTATGATATAGATGGACAACAGGGTTTGTACGTCCCGTATTCACCCGAAATGAATGCCCTTACAGAAATGGCAGGCAATATGAGCCAACAATCGGGAACAAGCCTGATGCTTACGCAAAATGCCGGACAGCAGGTTGCCGCAGACCTTAGCCGTGGCGTGGTACAGGGCATTTCGGGCTATTTCGCCAAAAAAGTAAGAACACCAAAAGTTACACTGAAAGCAGGACATCAGGTCTTCTTGGTATCTAAAAAATAATGTTGAACTCAAATATTTAAACAATGAAAAATCATTTAAAAACCTTTTGGGCATTTGCCCTGATACTCGGCTTAACCGTGCAGTCTTTCGCACAGGATACCGTAAAAACTAAACTTGAATTAGGTAAAATAGAAGCCTATAAAATGGAAGTTACCTACGATAAAACTTCGCACCTTATTTTCCCGACAGCCATACGTTATGTGGATTTGGGTAGCGAGTACCTGATTGCAGGAAAAGCGGAAGACGCAGAAAACGTTTTGCGTGTAAAAGCATCTGTTAGGGATTTTGAAAACGAAACCAATTTTTCGGTCATTACCAACGATGGACGTTTTTACAACTTCAACGTGTATTACAGTTCATACCCGGAGGCATTAAGTTACGACTTACTGACGATGCAAAAGGCTGTAGATAAAGCCAACGGAAACGATGTTCTTTTTGAAGAATTGGGCAACAATTCGCCTTCATTGGCAGGCTTGCTTTTGGAAACCATCTACAAGAAAGACAAACGTATTGTAAAACATATCGGAGCAAAGAGTTTCGGCATTCAGTTTATCCTCAAAGGCATCTACATACACAATGGCAAATATTATTTTCATACTGAAATGAGAAACCGTAGCAATGTGCCTTTTCAGATTGATTTTGTCAATTTCAAGGTGGTGGATAAGAAAGTGGCGAAGCGTACCGTGGTACAGGAACGCCCAATGATACCGCTTCGTACTTATAAACCACTTACAGAAATTTCAGGACAAACTACTGAACAGAACGTGTTTCTTTTAGACCAGTTTACCATTGCCGACGACAAGGTTTTGCTGATTGAAATTTTTGAAAAAAACGGTGGAAGACATCAAACCCTTCAGGTGGAAAATTCGGATTTAATCAAAGCTCGTTTGATTAACGATATGCACCTTAAATTTTAATAACCTTTTAAAGTAATTAGTATGAAAAAGTATATCTATACCGTGATGCTCTTTGTAATAGGTATCACAACCAGCCAGGCACAACGAATGCTGCCTAAACAAAAAGGATTGGAAGTAAATGTTGGTGTACTATCCGATGATAAAATCGGTAATGATTATTACATCAATATCGGAATGACCGTAAACGGCAAGAACGGCAATTATCAGCTTTGGGCATTGGAATACACGCATCAATACCACGAGTATAAAGACGTAAAAATTCCGCAGGAAACCTATACGGCAGAGGGTGGTTACAGTTTCTTCTTGTTGGGTGATGCCCGTAAGAACATCACGTTAAACTTCGGAATAACAGGCGTAGTGGGTTATGAAAACATCAATCGTGGCGAAACGATGTTGTATGACGGATCGAAGATACTGAGTGAGGACAAATTCATCTATGGAGCTGGCGGACGGCTCACTTTTGAAACGTACCTGTCCGACCGATTTGTGTTAGTCCTGCAAGGGCGTACAAAAGTTTTGTGGGGTACGGATCTGGAACAGTTCCGGCCGTCAGCAGGTGTGGGATTAAGATTTAACTTTTAAAACAAAAATGATGATAGCAATATTCAATAAATTCAGAATAGGATTATTGCCAATATATGTACTCTTGGCAATCCTCACTGCTTCGGTTACGTTGGTATCTTGTAGCAAAGATGATGAACTCGAAATACAGAACAATTTCCCTTTCGAGGTCAATGTAATGCCTGTACCTAAAGATGTTGCCAACGGACAGACCGTAGAAATACGCATTACCATAAAAAGAGATGGGAATTACAACAACACGCAGTATTTTTTACGTTATTTCCAATTTGATGGACAAGGTACGCTCCGATATTATGATGAACCACCGTATCTGCCGAACGATTTGTATTCGTTATCAACGGAACAGTTTCGGTTGTATTACACTTCGACATCTACGGTATCACAATCTTTTGAGATTTGGATTTCGGACAGCTTTGGGAATGAAAAACAACTCAGCTTTCAGTTTAACAGTGCTGATTAAATAATAAGAAATCCTGCCTAGTATAGGTAGGATTTCTGTTTTAAAAACTATTGCACAATTATTTTTTTGTAAATTTAAAGTGCTGAATTAATGTGGTTTTAGATATGGCTTCATCATTGGTTATAGGGATACTATTTTTGGTTTTAGGTTTGGGATTTCGTTATTGGATTAACCGAAGAAAATTTTACAGGCGAAGCCCTACGGGAGCTGAAGGTTTTTCTTCTTATGAAAAATCGGTTGCTATTAAATTTATTGAAAAAATTGGCAAATGGGTAGCTTATGCACTCATTATCTTCGGATTGTTGTCATTATGGGTTTATTCTCGTGAGAAAAAGGAGAAAGAAACTCACAGTATTGAGGTAAACAAGCAACCCTTACGCTAAAAGGAATGTATAGGTGAAGCCTTTTCTTTAATATATAAGAAAAATAATTATAAACTATGAGTGCAGACGTTACGAGAATAGAATTAGCCAAGGCTTTAAAATCAATCAAAGCTGTTGCTACGACAGAACAGTTTGAAGAAACAAAAAAATTATATATCCAAGAAGGTGGTGAAGAAAGTGTGATGAGTGCTGTAAATGGTCTTTCTGAAGAAGATGAGTTTTCTATGCTGACCAAACTACTTGGAACAGCCAGCCATATTATTGGATTAGAGCAGCGACCATTAGTAGAGGGAGATTATATTGTCCCTGATTTATTTGTAAATCTAAAAATGGGAAATGCAGTGAATGGGAAATCTGCAAAAGACTTCACTGAATACAAATGTTTAGTGGAAGTAAAATCAACAGAAAAAGACAATTTTAAAATTGGTGGAAGCCGATTAAAAAGATTAAGGAATATTTCTGATTTAATGGGATTTCCTTTGCTATTTGCCATCCGGTTTTTAAGAGCAAAACAAAACGCTCTATGGGCAATTATTGAAGACGATAGGAGCTCAACTTCTATAAACGTCACCTATCAGGCTATCATTGACGGAGTGAGAAATGTTGTATGGAACGAATACGTTTTAACACCTAATCCAAATTTGATAATCAAATTTGAATTTTCTAAATCTGCGACAATCAATTCTATGCGTCATAATGAGTATGGAAATCAAATATCAGCCACATTTACAGATGAAACAAACACTTTAATCCAAAACAATTCTGATGCCTTTATGACCTGTGCATTATTAGAAGCATACGATTTGAAAGAAATTAAAGTCGAAAAAATAGATGAAGATAAAACCATTCAATATTTAAAACCTACGCTAACTACTTCCTTTCTTGCAGACTTGATTTATAAAATGAATAATCTAATTGTAGATGAATTTGGTAATGTTGTATACGACGCTTCAAAACTTTTAGTTCGTTCTGATACAGGAGCTCACGAAACATTGGTAAACCGACAGCTAATAGAAGTGTTAGCAAAACCGTTAGTAGACAAAAAATTATTGTTTATAGGAGCAATTGGCGACCTTGACAAACAACTAGCAAAATGGAAAGAATTTGGTGGTAAATAAATTGTTTCATTTTGTGGAAGTATAGAAGTAAGATTAATAAACAGAGGATATAACGGTACAGTTCTTTGAGGACTGTACCGTTTTCTTTTTAAGCCAAACACTGCCTTTCAACGCCAATCTATACAACGCCGTCCAACCTCTTAAAAAACGTTGATAAATTGGACTTCCACAGTAAAATTGAGCAAGATATGGAAATAATAGCAATACAAAAGTCCGTAATCGAAGGAATGAAAAACGAGCTGAAAGTACTTTTGGAACTGACCGAAAATGCCACACGCAAGTACACGCCAATTTTCAAAGAAGAGAAATGGCTCGACAACCAGGAAGTATGTTTGATAATGAACATTACCAAGCGGACTTTGCAGACCTATAAGGACAAAGGATTGTTGCCTTACTCCAAACTAAACCGCAAAAATTATTATAAACTCTCGGACGTACAGGCTTTACTTGAAGCCGGGCAGCCGTACAATACAAATAAAAATGGATATACTGTTGAATGAAGCCGAAGAAATCATTTTCCATCAGGAAATGATATCACAGTTGAGAAACCGCATCGAAGAAATATTGAAAAACTACCGTCCTGTGATGAATGGCGAAATTTACCTGTCGGGTGAGGATCTGTGCAGATTACTACATATTAGTAAAAGAACTTTACAGCAATACCGTGATGATAATATCTTACCATTTATACAAATTGGTGGCAAGATTATTTATAAAGAAAGTGATATTCTGAAAGCTTTGGAAAAGAATTACGTTGGCGATAGAACTGATAGATTATAACCAAAGTCCGTCCAGATAATGTTTTCTTATAAGAACGAGTTTACTATCTTTGCTATTGAAAATATAGAAAATCTTAAAGTGTTTTTGCTTTAAGTCCCACATTGAAAACTGGTAATTTTTAGACAACGGGACGATAAGGAAGAACGCTCATGCCATAGGCGTGGGCGCTCGCTTATTCGTTGTCGGGTATACCAGTACCTCAATGTGCGTTAAGTGTAGTTGCCTGCGCTTCTTTTTTAAGTGCAGAACTACATCAACTTTAAAAAGGCATGATGATATGGAAACTGTTACACCTCAACAAAAAATTACCCTCGCATTTATTAATGATAAAAGTCCAATATTGGATTTAATCTGTGATGATTTTATAGATTCGGGATTTGAAGTCACATTCCGATCCGAAACAATCGAAGATGGACTGTCTCAACTACCTTCATTAAATGAGCTTCCTAAAGTCTGCATTGTTGACCTTGATTTTTACGACAAACACATATTGTCACAATTACGGAAATTGCGTTTTCAATTCCCGACTATAAAGCTGATTGCCCACAGTGATATTGATGATGAGAAAGTAGGCAGAACTCTTTTAAACGTTGGCTTTTCAAGTTGTTTACTGGTTGGTAGTGATGTGGATGATTTTAAAAGAGCCATTGACAAGACTGTCAATGGCTAGCTTTATGAATATTATTCTATAGACTTTTTTCGTAAACTTTTAAAATTGTCTTACATAAGCTTTGAATATGCTCATGTTCAATATTTTTAAGCTCCTGTATCAACAGAGGATAATGATCTTTAAACAAACGTAACCTACCAATACTGAGAGCGTATAGAAATTCTAATAGTGCTTCACCTTGATATTCATTACTATGTTTTGCAAAGGTCTTTAAAAGCATCAACATGTTCTCAGAATTCTCACGACTAAATGAATAATTTAGCTCATCGTTTTTTGCTGCTCTAAGAATAGCTGCTTGAATAATGCCATCATTGAAACGATTAAAAACAAACGGATCAAGTAAGTTTTTTACAAAATTAGTCTGATAAAGTCCATCAATCCTATTGTTTCTCATATTGTTTAAAACACAAGAAATAGTAAAATACACATCTGACTGAGTTACTTGTCCAAAATAATCATTACTATTGAAGAAGGCTGAATTTTTTCGAATTTCCAGTTCGTTTCCTAAAATATCAGGATAAAATATTTTTTGCACGCCACCTTTAGATGTCTTACTAGAAAAGTTAATTATTGTAGTTATTCTTTCGTTTACAAAATTAGATGGTTTATTTAATCCCTCCTGTATTTCTCGTAAATGATCTAGTTCAATTTCCCATGGTGTATCTGTATTAGAGTTATCACAATTAATAGTTTCTATCTCTACAAAAGAACTATTTTCGGCGCCATACAATCCGTACTTAATATTACTCTTAAGTTCTTTATGTTTGTCAGAATCGCTAATCCTATTTATACCTACAAAATAAATAAGTCTAATATTGTTGTAATTTCTAAAATATCTACTTAAATAAAGTAAGTTTTTTCCATTTGTTATACAAGAAGCTACAATCAAAATGGAACCTGATTCCTTTTCAGAAATCTTTTTATCTGCTAATTCCGATTGATTTATTATTTCAACAGAATTCTTAGAAAAGCTTATTGTTTTTTTCAAGATATACTTCGCCAATAACTCAGAGCCAGCATCGTTTAAATGGATTATATATTTTAACGATGCTGGGACATACTGATTAATAAAAGCATCTATCTTATTCTTATGGCTTTGAAATTGCTCATTTTCAATATTTCTAATAATATTCTCATAATCAATATACAAGTTGTATTTTTTCCTATTAATAGTATCTTCATTAAATGAAATTTTTAACGAAGTGCCTGTTTCTTCATTATATTTAAATACCTCTACAAAATCTTTTAAGGATTTGGATATATATTTACTTGCAACAATGGTCTTAGTATTTATAATAGGTTCGTCCAAACTAAAGGAATCGCCAACGATCTTAATTGCAGTAGATTGGTTTTCACAAAACGAACATTTCTCTCCAACCTTGAATTGCTTATAAATATCTAATCCATATTGTAATTTTTCATTGCGCTCTAAATTACAAAGAACTCTTTCAAGAGAAAGGTTTGAAGGCTTTTCTATCGGAAGATAGAAAAGAACACATATATCATTTGAATTTATTTCAGGATGGTTTCCCTTTAAATAATGAATTAGCCCTCCTGATGTTGATGCGGAAATTAAAAAAATCGAATCTTTGTAGAATTTTGTGTTTTTACTGTATATACCATCGTAGGATTTAAAAGACTCAATATTAACATCTTCTCTGTTTTCATATCGTTTCACATATTGGCTAATAGAATATCCAATTACATTTATGGATAATGTATCACAGTAAATATTACGAATCTTGGTGTGCTTAAATAGATGTAGAAGATTTAATCCAATAAAATCAATTTCACTTTTTTGTACTAATACGTTTGCTGTCCTTAAAAATTTAGTTGAATGCTTTCCTGATGGAAAAACATAATGATGAGAAATACCATTACTCTCTACTAACCCTCCATTTGACACAAAAATGTTTGCTAATCCTTGATTAATAATTTCCTTAAAGTTATCTTTCAAAAAGCTATCTTTATTTGAAAATATGAATTCTGAATTATTGTAGCCAACATAAAAAATACTCTCAACAAGTGAATTCTCTTCTGCTTTTGGAATACTTTTAAATATCTTATCCAAATTTTCAGTCAAGAGTGTATCTATCGAAGAAACTGTAGAACAATGAAGAAAAACTAAAGCGCTTGTTTGATGAAAATATCTAAAATGCTCCGCTAATTCATTTTTCATAGCTCCAAAATCAAACTCGATATTGGGATTAAAAATGATTGTAGCACTCTTATATTTTTTATCTTCTATATTTGAATTGTAAATGTAAAATTTCCCCATTATCTATTACTTTTAAATGGATATAGAATACTGATGTAAGAACCTTGCGATTTAATGATGTTGTCTGTTTTAAAATCATCATTATACCAATCTTCAAGCTTTATATCCTTTAGTTTTTCTACGTCAATAGGTTGATAATTGTCTTTTATTAAATCCCTGTAAACGCAATACTTATCTGTTGAAATTTTTACAAATCCCTTTTTATTCAAGATGTTTAAAATACGGTCTAATCCTATACCTTTTTTTGACTTTAGGTTAGAAGTTGAAGAAGTCTGATTTTTCACTAGACACTTTTTTATAACATCTAAATCGGTTAATGTTCCTTTTTCAGTAAATTTATCAATGAATCCTACGCCTGAATCAAAAACTAGAATTTCTAAATAATAAATTTGATTATTTTCATTGACGCAATTTTCTGTAATGAATGGGTGTTGAAAAAAAGATTGAATAGGCGTTTCTTCAAACTCTTCCAATATTTTACTACTATTATTGATATGAAATCTAAAATAAACACCACGTATGCTCGCTGGGATTTCGATCAAATTTTGGTCAGTTTTGCCCCATTCATAAGTGTTTTTTGTTAACTCGTAAACTATTGCTCCGATATCCTCTATAAGGTTTTTAAGTTCTATTATATTGTTTTTATTAAAAGTCAGGACATAATCGTTGAAAATCTTTTTGACACTGTATTTGATTTGATCTTCATCATCGTTAAAACCATCAGGACTTTCAAGTAACCTGATTAACCCTTTGTTTTTTGAAAGATGGTCTGTGTTAGTCAGTATATACTTATTACCCTTTATTCTATCTAACGAATTCATTTTTATGAAAAACTCGTTTTGCAGTTCTCTTAAATTATCTTTAATGTTAACATTGTTTTTATCAGTGAAATTTGCTGTATTCCACAATAATGAGATTATAGGATAAGCATACTCTTGATCATAAAAACTGGTCAAATTCTTATGATCTACATCTAGTTCTAATGTATGGATTTTTGATTTGTTATTTAGTGTGATAATAAACCTTAATAAATCTCCCAATAATCCAAATGTATATTTGTTTAATGCCCCAGGAATTTTAAGATTTATAATATCCCCGCCCTTACTATTTACATGCCTACTATATAAAATCTCCATTTTGCGAGGAGTAATATTTTTAGGTATTGATATTTCAATCATATAGTTTATTTATTTACATTCGTTTACTAAAATGCTTGTAAACTTTAAATAACAAACATACTAAAATATTAATAGCGAATCTATCCAAGCGACGTTCTTTTGCTTCTTTTCTTTGGTCGCTATTTGGAAAGAAAAGAAGTCAGCTAAAACAACAAAAGGGATACCGAATATCCCTTGCAATAATGTTGCAACCTGTTTGATAAAATGTAAGAGAAGAATTTATGAAACGGTACATTTTGGCAAAGTGGTTGTACCGATTGAATGCAAAAATGCATTTCCGACCGCAGGAAGGAAGTACATTTTTGCCGCCCGACTTTTCGGGTCAGGCGACTTTTAATGGTTGGGTTTGAAAGTTTTTCAGATTAAGAAAGAAACCTCTGTTTTCAGTCATTCCATAGCGAAACATAGACCAAAGCAATGAACAACCCATTTGTGCCAATGTTGCATTGATATATAAATCTTGTTTTTCCAATGCCTCCGCTAAACTGCAACTTGGCGTATCGTCTGTTTGTTCTGACTGTTTCAGCAGTTCGCCAAATTCATCCGTAACCATTGGCAGGCTTGCCACCGTTTCATATTTCTCTGATTGTGGTTGTTTGATTTCTCCGATGGTGGATAGTATCACTTGTCCTGTCTGTTGGCTGTTGCCAAAGTCTAACCAATATTTTGGTTCATCACGGTTAGCTCTGCGTTTGCTCATTGCTTTGAGCATTTCGGCAATATCAAACCTTGTCTGTACATTGTCCACACAAGTAATATAAATCGTTGCCTTTGCATTTTCGGGCAGTCCACCCAACGCATTGCGTTCAAACTTCTGTGTTTCTGCTTTCCAATTCGTTCCCATAAACCGATTAACTCGGTTTATCAAGGCTACCGATTTGTACAATCCTGTTTCACTTGGTGCAAACCGCTGTCTGCCCAGATTGGCTTCCGTAATAATATCATCATCCCACAAACGCACCTGCAACCCTGCATGTTCCAATTCTGTTAAGCTGTGGCTCATTTCCATTAAAGCGGTCAGCACCTTTGAGCCTGTACCACCTGCACCAATAAGATTAACTTCTATCGGGTTGGTAGGGCTTATTAAATAGTTGTCCGTAAAATGAACGGCTGTTTTTACTGTTTTCATTACAATAGATTTTTAAGGGTTTTATTATTCGGTTTCAATACTTCTTTAGGAAAGGGTTTATTTGTATTTACAAGGTCTTTCCAAAGGGTTACGCAATTACCCTTTATGGGATTATGATTGCCTAATAAATGGCTGAAATAAGAATTGAAAAAGTAATACTCCCAAGCCTGTATAAATTCTTCCACCGAAACGGATTTCTTAATATCAACACTTACAGTACCCATACAGACTTTGCCATCTTCATAGATGTTGAAATATGGGGTATAATACAATTTTGTATTTTCTGTCGGTCTTCTGTCGCTTGAAAGGGCAAACACGCTCAAACCATTTTTACTGGCTTTCCACAACATAGGCGGTACTTGTGCAATTCCGTTGGGTATATCCAAGCTGTTTACAAAATACAATTGCTTTTTCTGTGCTTTGGTGTACCAAATTACCGCACCTTTTTCCGCATTGGGATTGATGTGCAGAATATTGGTCGGTAATATTCCGTTCGATTTCAAAAAGGCTTTGTTTTTTTCCTGTTCGGTGTTCAATGCCTTTGCCAATACGTTGGCTTCTTTTACGGTCAATGGGTGGGCGTTGATAGGATTTCCGTTCTTGTCCATATCAAAATGCTCTACATAAACATCGGTATTACTTCCTTTGGTTTCATAGAATACCAAAGCCGATTTTGGGTGATACAATGTGCCGAAGTCTTTTGTTATATCATTAATCGTTTCCATAGTTCTAATTTTTAAAAGGTGTGTAAAATGTCGTTTAATCTGTGTAATAGTTCAAAAAGACGGTTTTCAAAACAAAGGTTGTTGGCGGTTATATCCCTGTTATCAAACTGCTTTTGAATAATGGGTTCTTCCATTTGTCCGTATTCCTGTATTTCATTGTTTACCGATTCTATAAGGGTTTCGTTCAGCCAACCTTTGTGGTCTGCATAGAATGAAATGTACTTTTCCATTCCGATAATGTTCTCCATATCTTCCTCTGATGCTTCTCCGTTTGGTTTGGCATTGCGGAATATGTTTTCATTCGGATAAGTTTGATAAAGAGCAAAAGCTTCTTTTGCTACGGTCAAACACTCCCTGTCAAAATCATCTTTAGTTTTAAAACCATTGATACGCTGTTCAAAAACAGTCAGATTGATACGGTTGTAAATTAGTTGTTCCATATAATCCCCGATATATTCGGCTTGTTTTATCTCGGCAAGATAAACGGCTGTTTCTTCGGTGTAATCGTCCTGTTCAATCCAATCATTCATCATTTCGTACATCCAATACAGATAGCTTGCTTCCTGCCTGTAGTACGGAATGTCGGCTATATGGTACAGATAGGCACAAACGGACAATAACAAATGGGCGTTTCTTTTCCGCTTGCAGTTGTGCAACATTCGGTATAAGGAAGCAACGGGAATATAAAACAATGTTGAGCCTGTGTTATAGCGTTCCTCACTTACAAAATAGGTTTTATTACTGTCCTGTACCAAACGGATTTCTTCCCAATCCAAAACCTTTTGCTTTAGTTTTTCTTCCATATCCGACATTGCCAATGCCATATTGTAGGGATAAGGAAATTGTTTACTTTGCATTGGCTCAATTTGGTAATGCCCTGCCAATTTGGAAAGGGACTGAAAAAAATCCTTTTCCGTTTTATCCGATTTCCTGCAAGCCTGTACAGTTTTCGTTTCTTTCAACTTGGGTAGAAACGTACACTTTAGAAAACCATTGGTAACATCGTTGTCGGTACTGATTTGCGTTTGTCTTTCCGCACTTCGTTTGCGTCCTTTGGCTTTTGCATCCAATTGGCGAACTCGTTCAACTGTCGGTGCAATTGCCTTTGTCTTTGCTGTTCGGGTATTGTGATAGTTCCCGATAGGATATGTTTGTGCATAGTTCATTGCTTTAAATATTTGGTTCAACCTTTCGTACCCATTACGCTCTCAAATTTGTACTCTACCGCATCATCTTTGATTTGCGGTGCAGATACTTTTGCCGTTGTGAGTATCGGGTACATATTGGCGTAAAAATTCATTACGGCTTCCACGCTCCAACGGGGTTCGGGGTCAGTCAGTATGATGTCCTGTCCTTTATCTTTGAGTATAAAAACTCGCTCTAATTGTGTTGCTAATAACATAACTTTCTGATTTTGGGATTAACTCTTTATTCTTCTTCGTCCGTTTCATCTATGGGGTAATCTTCGCTCACTTCTTCCACTTTTGTCGGTTCGGCTTGTGTTTCCTCCATTGTTCCGAAAAGGCTAGGTGTTCCAAACTTCTCGGATAAGGAACTTTTGCGTTTGCGTATCTCATCCGCTTTTTCGGGAAACTCGGTAATGTCGGGTACTTTCATCCACGCTTCACGGAATTTGCCCTCTTTCTCCAATTCATCAGCCTTTGCCATTCCTTCTTTAAATTTCTTGTCTTTGGCTTCTTTTTCCTTTTTGGCTTTCTCGGTCTTTTCTTTCTCCATTGCCGATTGTTGTTTGACAGTTTCCATTTGTTTTAGGAATTTTTCCATATCTACCATTACACCCGAAACGGTTTGTATAGGCTTGGTTATTTGCTCAAAAAATCCCTCGTCAAACTCTTGGGGAGTGGCGTTAAATGTTAATGGAGGTATAAGATTTTTAGCGTTATCTCCGCATTGTTCGTTGTTGAGTAGAACCGATACTATAAGGTTATTTTCTGTTCCTTTTGAAATGTTCAGTTGCAATACTCCTGTAAAGTCTAACTGTTGTATCTGATTGAAAAAATTGGTATTCATCGTCCTTAAATTTTAATTGTTTTCTATTCTTTTTTTGATTGCTGTCAGTTTCTTGTGTATGTCTGTCCAATAGGCTTTTTGCCTCTTATCGAAGTCGGAAAAACTTTTGTCCCCGTGGCTATATCCTGTGTTCCTTTTCGCTATTTTGATAGCTTCCTTTAGGTCGGCTACTTCAATTTCGCAACCGTGTAAATCAGTTATTTTCATAATACTGCCAATTTTCGGGTTAATAGCATTTCCAAAATTTCGCTGTCGTTCTCGTATTCTTCTTCCTCAAAATGATATCGGTCTTTTTCCTCGTCATAATGGTATTGTTCCAAATCTTCATCGCTCAATGCGGTAACATCCAAAATACCCTCTGAATAAGTTGCTTTTCCGTAGATGCCGTTTCCCATTTCTTCATATTCTTGCGTAAACTTCACGTCATAGCAGTCTGCAATCAGCCGAACGACTGCTGTATTAGGCGACCATTTGGTTTCGTAGTGAAAAACACTTTCATCGCCTTCATTCCAATAGATGTTGAAGAAATAACCGCCATTGTCTGCTGTAATGAAGTCGGGCAATTGTCCTTGTTCGCTTGTTTCTTCCTTATTTTTCATTATCTGAAAAACTTCCTGTATTGCTGTGATTGCTTCGGGTTTTCCCTCGAAGACAACTATATTACTGCACCAATTTGCCATAATGAATAGTTTTAGTAGGCTACCACCGATTAAGGCGGTAGCCTGTTGTTATTTAATTAAGGTTTAGGATTTCAGCACCGTCCAAAGCAAATGTGGTACATAATTCAAAAGCCTTTTGAGTTTTGAGTTGTGCAGTACCACCCAATACGATGCTCTGTAATTTGGCTTCATCATTTTTATAAGTGCGTACGTTCTGATAGTAGCCTGTAACAGCGTTATATGCTCCGAACAATGTACCTTTTGTAGTATCCATCTGCTGTGTATCACTTATCATCGCATAGGCAAAAGCATCCTCAACCGTATTTTTGAACACGGTAGAAATTTCATCTTCCGCACCTTTTTTGATTAAATCAAAGGTTTCCTTATTCGGGCAAAGTGCCAATTGAATTAGCTTTTTAACCTCTCGGTCTGTTACCTTTACTTTTGCCCATTCATTGAAAATTCCCTCTAATTGGTTGCTCAATGTGTTGGCAAGTCCCATAATCTTGTGAGCGTTCTCGATACGTCCTTTTGCTCCCGAAGTGTGTTTGATACGGACAACATTGGTCATATTGCGTAATGAAGCGTTTAAGGTATTTTGGCAAACGATACGGATTGGTGTAAATGCGGCTGTGATACTTCCGCTACCATCGTGCGAAGTGGTTAGGAAAATGTATTTTTCCGTAACATCATCGCCATTGCCTACACGGATATAGTCAGGCAGTTTGGCTGTGATAAAAATACGTTCTCCGTTGCCTAATGCTCCTGCGGTTTCGTACAGAATGCCCTCGCCACCACCTACAATAGCATCAAAGAAATTAAAGGCTTCACGGTTTTGTACGATATGGTAATCCTTGCCGACTACTCCCAATACCTTATTGTTATCGGTGCGAATGTTGGCGAAATAGTTAGGTACTTCTAATTCGCTACTGCCTATCTCTATACCGTTAGCCGTTTCGATAATGCCCGAACCTTTGGTAAAAAGTGGGGATTTTACGACTTCGTAATCTAACCCTGCGTGTTTGATAGCTTCCTCGCTTGTCGGGTATTGCTCCACGATTTGCCCCAAGTTGTGCCATGCTTTTTGTTGTACGCTAAAAAATGAATAACGTCCTGTTCTCTCGTTAAAATTGATATTATGTGCCATAATGTTAGAAATTTTGATGTTAAAAATGATTGAATGTTCTTGATTAAAATGGGAGGTCGTCTTCTGCCTTGCTATTGTTTGTGCTTGTGGTAGCTTGTGCCGTTTCCGATTTTTTGCCACCTCCGTGCAATTTGATTTGAGAGGTATGGAAATTCAGTCCTGCTCTTGGTTCTCCATCATTACCTGTCCACGCTCTTGTGCTTACTCGTCCCGATAGTTCTACCAAAGTACCTTTTGTGAGTAGCTTGGCTACATTCGGGGTTATCCAATAGGAGCAATCGAAATAGGTTGTTTGCTCTATGCGTTCGCCCTGTTTGTTACGGTAGCTGTCGTTGGTCGCTACTGAAAAGTTTACTACTTGTTTGTCCTGTGACGTTGTGCGTACTTCCGCATCCCTTGTCAATCTTCCTGTGATGTTCATGATTTCTACTTTTTTGCGTTATGAAATTTGTTCTTATTTGATTTTTTTAGATTTATTCGGCAATGAGAGGAGGTGCTGAAGTTTCGTTTCACTCTGTTACCATTTCCAATGCTGATTTTTTCCATTATTGACATTTTTTTTATTCGTCTAAAGAGCCGGAGTATGCTTTGTTTCGTTTCACGAGCATAAAAAGGTTAGTGTTTAGCAGGAACAAGGTTTTGTTAAAAAAATACGACCTGAATAGGTGGAGATTTTTTTGCAAACCAGAAGGGCTTGACCTTGTTCCTGCGTTAAGAACACGGAAATACCTTTGCTCTTGAAATGAAACAAAACCAGCATTCCGGTTCTTGAATAAAACCTATGTGGAAGCAAATGGAAAAGGCATTAGGAAATGGTCCTTGTGGTTACAAAATCTGCATTTACACAAAGCAGAATTTTTAAAGAATACTTCTTAGTATTTTAAAGTATTGTGGCTTGGGAAGCCACGTAAACGATACTAAAATGTAGCTGAGGAATAGAAGGGAAGGTTTTTGTATGGTTTATCAATATATCCTGTCAAAGCTCTTTTATGACAGTGGTATACCAGAGAATTAAATGTGCTTTAAGGATTAGTTATGGGCATAAAAAAGGCAGGACATAATCCTGCTCTTTAGATAAATAGATAATACTCTAAATCTGAACCTGGTCTTCCATTTCAATAAAAGCAGCTTCCATTCCGGCAAATTTATGTGATACTAAATCCATATCCTTGCTGATTTTCTGACTTGTGATTTTGGCATAAATCTGTGTAGTCGAAATATTTTTATGTCCCATCATTTTGCTAAGGCTTTCAAGCGGTACACCCTCGGTCAAGAACATTGTTCCAAACGTATGTCTTGCAGTATGAAAAGTTATTTTCTGCTCCGTAATAATTTCTGCTTTTTCAGCCAATTTACTTATGTGAGTATTACAGGTTACATTGGTCGGAACAGGAAATATAAATTCACTACGGGTAGTACCCTGATATTTTTCAATTATTCGTTTAGGTATTTCCATTAACCTAACATTAGAAGCAATATCTGATTTTTTTCTCCTGCTGATAATCCATTGATGACCGTCAAAGAAAGACTGAATGTTATTTCTTGTCAATTTTTTAATATCAGCATAAGCAAGTCCAGTGAAACAACTAAAAATAAAGAGATCTTTTACAAGTTCATACCTTGGATGTGGCGGTATGACCATCATCAATTTTTCTACATTTTCTTTTAGAATATAACCTCTGTTAGTTTCTTGCATATTGATTTGATAATCCTGAAACGGATTATCACGTATCAAGCCTTTCTTTATAGCAAGTTCTACTAGACTTAATACAGGCATTGTGTACACCCAAACCGTATTATGGGAAGACTGTAAGTCGTAACGGAGATAAAAATCAAACTCCCGGATAAAATCGGCAGTTAATTCTCTAAAAGCCATATCATCACGATGATAGCGTTCTTTTATAAAATTTGTAAGATGATTGTAAACCGTGGTATACTTGTTATAAGTACTTTGTGAACGTTCTTCTTTTTCAACCAATTTTTTAAAATTTTCATTTTGATCATTGAAGACTTTTAGTATTGCATCATCCATTACACCTACACCTAAAAAAAACAGCTTTACTTTCTGTGAAGTTGCAAACCCATCATGCTTCAGCATATCTTCATAAATTTTATCGATACGGCCTCTTATATTATCTAGTTTCTGGTTAATGTTCAAAGCTGTAGCACTCTTACCCTCAACTCTTCCGTATTTTAAATCCCAATTTTTTGGATTAATTTCTAACTTCGTTCCTAAAGTTTTAGCTGTACCATCAATGGTAATACGTGCCATAATGGGAGCATTTCCATTCTTTTTCAATTCGTTTTTTTTCAAGTAGAAAAGCAGTTTGAAGGTGGACTTTTTTGTCTGTTCCATAACTCAAATGTTTAATGTTTAAAATTAAATTACATTGAGTTACAAGGGAATGTAAAAAATGATGCAAAACACTGAAATATAAATTGTTACAACATAATGTTACCTATGTCAAAAGGTAACGAATTAGTAACCTAACCTTGTCGTTTTAAGTCCAAAACCAAACAGACACCGAGTTCCAAACTAAGACTATTCATTTTATAAACCATTGTATAGCAACGGTTTTAATCGTTTTGCTTATTTTTGCTTTTTACTAATCTTTTTTGAATAAAAAATATGAACTATTCTTTTCTAGATTTAGTTTACGTAAAAGAAAACAAAACTGTTCAAGATGCTTTTATAGAATTAAAAGCAACAGCGCAAAAAGCCGATGAATTGAATTTCAGCAGATATTGGTTGGCAGAACATCACAACATGGAAGGTGTTGCTAGTAATGCTACATCGGTTTTAATGGGGTATGTTGCGGCAAATACGCAGAAAATCAAGGTTGGGTCAGGTGGTGTAATGCTGCCAAATCATTCACCGTTGGCTATTGCCGAACAATTTGGAACTTTGGCACAGATTTATCCGAACCGTATTGATTTAGGCTTGGGAAGGGCACCAGGAACCGACGGATTGACTGCACAACACATGAATGAAAATTTTATGAAAAATGTGCATGAGTTTCCCAAAAACGTATCGGCAATTCAACAATATCTTTCTACGGAGAATTTCGAATCTAAAGTCCGTGCTTTTGTAGCAGAAGGAATAAATATTCCTATTTATCTGTTGGGTTCAAGTACCGATAGTGCTGTGTTGGCTGCTGCTTACGGTTTGCCTTATGCTTTTGCATCGCATTTTGCGCCACAGCAATTAGGAGCAGCTTTTAAATTTTATACCGATGAATTTCAAGCAAACGGAGACATTCCAGCGCCTTACAAAATTGCCTGCGTAAATGTTATCATAGGTGAAACAAATGAAGAAGCAAAACTACATGCCTCAACGTTTTACAAGATGTTTTTAGGTTTAATTCGCAACCAACGTTCAAAAATGAAACAACCCGATATGAGTTTTTATGACGATTGGTCGGTGGTTGAAGAAGCGCAGTTAAGTCAAATGACCGCAGGAAGTTTTATTGGTGATGAAGAAACTGTGGCTCGAAATTTGAAACGATTTATTGATCGTTACAAAATAAACGAAATTATGATGTCTTGCCCAATATATTCCTTAGAAAAACGTTTATATTCTATGGAAAAATTTGCTGCAATTAGTTCTAAAATATAATATGAAAAAAATACTAATATCAATTGGTTGCGCTTTTGCAACGTTAACCGTTAATGCCACTTCAACTATTCCTTTTTCAAAGGAAATTAGTTATAAAAATCCGTTGGTTATTGTGAACGGGTATAAAATCCGATTTGTTGATTACGCCAAAATAAAACCCGAACATATTGAGAGTATCATTGAATTAGAACCCAAAGATGCTGTTGAAGTATTTGGGGAAAATGGTAGTAACGGCGCAATAATTATAAAACTGATCGATAGTTTTAAAGGGTTTTCGTTAGATGGAGCAAAGATTGATGAGCGTATTATTGAGAAAGTTGCTTATTATGCCGAACAGGCCAAGTTAAAAGAACAAGCGCGTTTGGAAGCCGAAGCAAAAGCCAAGAAAGATGCAGAAGAAAAAGAACGTTTAGCTGCCGAAGCGAAAGCCAAAAGAGATGAATTGGAGGCTGCAAAATTAGCAGCTGAAGCAAACGCCCGATTGACAGCTGCGGAGAAAGCTAAAAAAGAAGCTGAAGACAAAGCTCGTAAAGAGTTTGAAGAAAACCAGCGTTTAGAAAACGATGCGAAAAATCGTGCCGATGCAGAAGCCAAAGCTAAAAAAGATGCCGAGGAAAAAGCTCGATTGGAAGCAGAAGCCAAAGCAAAGAAATTAGCTGAGGAAAAGGAACGATTGGAAGCAGAAGTCAAAGCAAAGAAATTAGCTGAGGAAAAGGAACGATTGGAAGCAGAAGCCAAGGCTAAAAAAGATGCCGAGGAAAAAGCTAGATTAGAAACAGATGCCAAAGCAAAGAAATTAGCAGAGGAAAAGGAACGATTAGAAGCAGATGCCAAAGCAAAGAAATTAGCAGAGGAAAAGGAACGATTAGAAGCAGAAGTCAAGGCTAAGAAAGATGCCGAGGAAAAAGCTCGATTGGAAGCGGAAGCCAAAGCGAAGAAAGATGCAGAGGAAAAAGCTCGATTAGAAGCCGAAGCCAAAGCGAAGAAAGATGCAGAGGAAAAAGCTCGATTAGAAGCCGAAGCCAAAGCTAAAAAAGATGCCGAGGAAAAAGCTAGATTAGAAACAGATGCCAAAGCAAAGAAATTAGCAGAGGAAAAGGAACGATTAGAAGCAGAAGCCAAAGCAAAGAAATTAGCAGAGGAAAAGGAACGATTAGAAGCAGAAGCCA
>JAEAMF010000266.1_pt1 | contig 78652 bp, 67 predicted proteins | sample 8958721 | NCBI WGS metagenome assembly JAEAMF01 (sample SAMN16933255, study PRJNA681124) | bioreactor sludge metagenome | isolation source: anaerobic bioreactor treating anionic surfactant - SDBS | place: India: Bengaluru | collected 2019-02-28
TCGCTGGAAGTGGGGCGCATTATAAGGGGATTCGAGAGGGCGTCAACCTTTAATTTCAAGAAAACCCTAAAAAGCAAAACGGGGAGGCCTACCGGCCTCCCCGCTCCCCCTCACCCCTTACAAGCTTGGGAACGCAAACTGCGATGCTTCATGGCTGGCCCGCTGCGGCCAACGCTGGGTAATTGCCTTGCGACGGGTATAGAAGCGCACCCCGTCCGGCCCGTACGCATGCAGGTCACCGAACAACGAACGTTTCCAGCCACCAAAGCTGTGATACGCCACCGGCACCGGCAGCGGAACGTTGACCCCCACCATGCCCACTTCGATTTCGTCGCAGAACAAACGCGCGGCCTCACCGTCACGGGTGAAGATGCACGTGCCGTTGCCATATTCATGATCGTTGATCAGTTGCATGGCCTGTTCCAGGCTGTTGACCCGCACGACGCACAATACCGGGCCGAAAATCTCTTCTTTATAGATACGCATCTCTGGCGTGACCTTGTCGAACAAGGTACCGCCCACGAAGTAGCCATCTTCATTCCCGGCCACTCGGAAGCCACGGCCATCCACCACCAGCTCGGCCCCCGCTGCAACGCCCTCATCGATGTAGCCCACCACCTTGTCACGCGCAGCGGCAGTGACCAATGGCCCCATGTCCAGACCGCACGAGGTGCCTGCACCGATCTTCAAGGCTTTGATCTGCGGTTGCAGCTTGGCGATCAGCGCATCAGCCACCTGGTCACCCACGCACACCGCCACCGAAATGGCCATGCAGCGCTCGCCACACGAACCGTAGGCCGCCCCCATCAGTGCGCTGACCGCGTTATCCAGGTCGGCGTCCGGCATCAGTACCGCATGGTTCTTGGCACCACCCAGGGCTTGCACACGCTTGCCGCGCTTGGTGCCCTCGGCATAGATGTACTCGGCAATCGGCGTAGAGCCCACAAAACTGAGCGCTTTTACTTCCGGCGCTTCGATCAACGCATCCACCGCTTCCTTGTCACCGTGCACCACGTTGAGGATGCCCTTCGGCAGACCGGCCTCCAGCAGCAACTGGGCGATGAACAGGGTTGAGCTAGGGTCACGTTCGGACGGCTTGAGAATGAAGGCGTTACCACAGGCAATCGCCAGCGGGTACATCCACAGCGGCACCATGGCCGGGAAGTTGAACGGCGTAATACCGGCAACCACACCCAAAGGCTGGAAATCAGACCAGGCATCGATGTTCGGGCCCACGTTGCGGCTGTACTCGCCTTTGAGCACCTCAGGCGCGGCGCAGGCAAACTCGACGTTCTCGATACCACGCTTCAGTTCGCCAGCGGCGTCTTCCAGCGTCTTGCCATGCTCTTCGCTGATCATTTGCGAAATGCGCGCTTCATTCTGCTCCAGCAGTTGCTTGAAGCGGAACATCACCTGAGCCCGCTTGGCCGGTGGCGTATTGCGCCAAGCTGGGAACGCCGCCTTGGCCGAATCGATTGCTTCCTGCACGGTCGCGCGGCTGGCCAGCTCGACTTTGCGCACGGCCTGGCCGGTGGATGGGTTGAAGACATCGGCGGTGCGCTCACCCTTGGTAACCAGCTCGCCGTGAATCAGGTGCTGAACAATGCTCATGCAAAACTCCAGATGAAGAAGGTAGAGGCCGGCGCGCGTCTGCGCACGCGCCGCGCAGCAAAATCAGAAAGATCAGTCGATCAGGTTCAGGGTTTCGCCGACAGCGTCGAACAGGCGGTCCAGTTCATGCGGCTGGGTGTTGAAGGTTGGACCGAACTGCAAGGTGTCGCCACCAAAGCGTACATAGAAGCCCGCGCGCCACAGTTTCATCGCCGCTTCGTAAGGGCGAACAATGGCGTCACCGTCACGGGCGGCGATCTGGATCGCGCCAGCCAGGCCATAGTTACGGATATCGACGACGTTCTTGGTGCCCTTCACGCCGTGCAGCAGCTTTTCGAAGTGCGGTGCCAGCTCGGCGGAGGCCTGCACCAGGTTTTCCTTCTGCAGCAGGTCCAAGGCAGCGATACCTGCGGCACAGGCCACCGGGTGGGCCGAGTAGGTATAACCGTGCGGGAACTCCACGGCGTACTCTGGCGTTGGCTGGTCCATGAAGGTCTGGTAGATCTCGCTGCTGGCAATCACCGCGCCCATCGGAATGGCGCCGTTGGTCACCTGCTTGGCGATGCACATCAGGTCCGGGGTTACGCCAAAGGCCTGCGAGCCGGTCATGGCGCCCATGCGGCCGAAGCCGGTAATCACTTCGTCGAAGATCAGCAGAATGTTGTGCTGGGTGCAGATTTCACGCAGGCGCTTGAGGTAACCCTTCGGCGGCGGCAGCACACCGGCGGAACCGGCCATGGGCTCGACGATCACCGCGGCGATATTGGACGCGTCGTGCAGCTCGATCAGTTTGAGCATTTCTTCGGCAAGGGCGATGCCACCCTCTTCGGGCATGCCTTTGGAGAACGCGTTCACCGGCAATACGGTATGAGGCAGGTGGTCGACATCCAGCAGTTGGCCGAACATCTTGCGGTTGCCATTGACCCCACCCAGGCTGGTGCCGGCGATGTTCACGCCGTGGTAGCCACGGGCACGGCCGATGATCTTGGTCTTGGTCGCCTGGCCTTTCAGGCGCCAGTAGGCCCGCACCATCTTCAGCGCCGTGTCGGCGCACTCGGAGCCCGAGTTGGTATAGAAGACGTGGTTCAGGTTACCTGGCACCAGGTCGGCGATCTTTTCCGCCAGCTGGAACGACAATGGGTGGCCGAACTGGAACGCCGGGGAGTAATCGAGCGTGCCCAACTGGCGGGTCACCGCGTCGGTGATTTCCTTGCGGGTGTGCCCGGCGCCGCAGGTCCACAGGCCGGAAAGCGCGTCAAAGATCCTGCGCCCCTGGTCATCGACCAGGTGGTTGCCATCGGCCGCCACGATCAGGCGCGGGTCGCGCTGGAAGTTGCGGTTGGCCGTGTACGGCATCCAGTGGGCGTCAAGCTTGAGCTGGCTGGCGATACCCACGGGGGCGGTTTCAGGCATGTTCATCGGCGGTTCCTCGAAAGACGATCAGGCAACGATGGAGGTGGTTGCAGCTAAGTTGGCACGCGGATAGAGTCTGAAAAAGCCTACATTTCTAATCTTCACACAGGCCGCTACTAAACTAATGAGCCGACGCCCCGATCCACTTGCGCAGGTCAGCGACTTCGACATCCGCCTGCTGAAGATCTACCGCAGCGTAGTCGAATGCGGTGGTTTTTCGGCCGCCGAGAACGTGCTGGGCATCGGCCGCTCGGCCATCAGCCAGCAAATGAACGACCTCGAGCAACGCCTGGGGCTGCGCCTGTGCCAGCGCGGCCGCGCCGGTTTCTCGCTGACCGAGGAAGGCCGCGAGGTCTATCATTCGGCCCTGCAACTGCTCAGCGCACTGGAAAGCTTCCGTACCGAGGTCAATGGACTGCACCAGCATCTGCGCGGCGAGCTGAACATCGGCCTGACCGATAACCTGGTCACCCTGCCGCACATGCGCATCACCCATGCCCTGGCCGAACTCAAGGACCGTGGCCCCGATGTGCGCATCCAGATCCGCATGATCGCGCCCAGCCAGGTCGAACACGGCGTGCTCGACGGCAGCCTGCATGTAGGCGTGGTGCCACAGACCAGCCCGCTTTCGGGCCTGGAATATCAACCGTTGTACAGCGAGCGTTCCTTGCTGTACTGCGCGGTCGGTCACCCGCTGTTCTATGCCGACGACCAGCAGATCGACGACGAGCGCCTCAACAGCCAGGAAGCCATCACCCCCACGTTCCGCCTGCCGGCCGAAATCCAGGCGCATTACCAGGCGCTGCACTGCACGGCCAGTGCTTCGGACCGGGAGGGCATGGCGTTTCTCATCCTTACCGGGCGCTACATCGGTTACCTGCCCGACCACTACGCCACGTTCTGGGTCCAGCAGGGCCGCTTGCGGGCACTCAAACCGCGCGAGCGCTTCTACGACCTGAGCCTGAGCTGGGTGACACGCAAAGGCAGGCGACCCAACCTGGTCCTGGAAAGCTTTCTCGACAGCCTGGCTGCGACACGCTGATGCCTGTCTCTGCCGCAAACGCTTGTCACCTTGGCACAGGCAGGTAATCTTGTCCGACAGCCGCAGCCACTGACCCGTACGGAATCGTCCATGACCCTAGAAGTCCCTGCGCATCGCCTATCCGCCTCGGGCAAGCCCGCGGGCCGCATCCGCCAGAAGAACGAACAGGCCATTATCCAGGCCGCCGAAGACGAGTTTGCCCGCCATGGCTTCAAGGGCACCAGCATGAACACCATTGCGCTGAAGGCAGGCTTGCCCAAGGCCAACCTGCATTATTACTTCACCAACAAGCTGGGCCTCTACATTGCCGTGCTCAGCAACATCATCGAGCTGTGGGACAGCACCTTCAACGCCCTGAGCGTCGAGGACGACCCCGGTGCAGCACTGAGCCAGTACATTCGCACCAAGATGGAGTTCTCGCGGCGCAACCCCCAGGCATCGCGTATTTTCGCCATGGAAGTGATCAGCGGCGGCACCTGCCTGACCGAGTACTTCAGTGCCGACTACCGCGAATGGTTCCGTGGCCGCGCCGCCGTATTCGAGGCGTGGATGGATGCCGGCAAGATGGACCGGGTAGACCCCGTGCATCTGATATTCCTGCTATGGGGCAGCACCCAGCACTATGCCGATTTCGCCACCCAGATCTGCCAGGTTACCGGCCGTAGCCGCCTGACCAAGCAAGACATGGAAGAAGCGAGCAACAACCTTATCCACATCATTCTCAAGGGCTGCGGCATCAAGCCGGCTGCCTGACCCACATTTATGCCCTCTACCCTGCTCGACCTCTGCGAATACCGCGAGGAAATCCGTAAAAGCCGCTTCATCACCCTGGCCGGGCCGATCACCAGTGCCGCCGAAGCGATGAGCTTCATCGAACGCCACAGCGACCTGGCCGCCACCCATAACTGCTGGGCCTGGAAGCTCGGCGCGCAGTACCGCAGCAGCGACGACGGCGAACCCGGTGGCACTGCCGGGCGGCCCATCCTGGCCGCGATCGAGGCGCAGGACTGCGATCAGGTCGTGGTCCTGGTGATTCGCTGGTACGGTGGTATCCAGCTGGGTACGGGCGGCCTGGCCAGGGCCTACGGTGGGGGCGCCAACAAATGCCTGCAACAGGCCCCCAAGCGGCTGCTGGTGCAGCGCAGCGAGTTCGCCTGCAGTTGCAGCTTCAGCGAACTGGCACTGGTAAAACTGCGCCTGGCCGAGGTCGATGGGCTGGTGCTCGACGAGCAGTTCACAGCCAATGGCGTGGACCTGTTGATCGCTCTGGGTGAAGCCCACCTCGCAGCGTTGCAGCAGCAACTGGCCGACCTTAGCCGCGGGCGTATACTGCTGCAAGCGCGCTGAATCTGCCCACAACTGCTGTGGGCGTGCCTGTGGATAAGCTTGGGGCATCATGCTGCAAGCCAGAGCAGGCATGGCCTGTAGCGCTTTGATCATTATTTGATCGGCACTATCGGCAGGTTCAAGGCATTGAATGAATTCAGGTTATCCCCAGCCTCACACCCGCCACAACCGGCAGGGTCAGCCCGTGTTTCACACATTAACTGTGGAGCAGCCTGTGGATAACCCGTGCGCCACCGTGCAAAGCCCCCAGCGGCACGGGGTTTACCGCTGCTGCACATTTTTTAACCACCTCCATCCGAAAAACCAACAAGGAGCGCCCCATGGCTGACGCAAAGCACGCACTTATCATCGGCGCCTCGCGCGGGCTCGGCCTGGGCCTGGTGCAACGCCTGCAGGAAGACGGCTGGAGCATTACCGCCACCGTCCGCAACCCTCAGCAGCCCGGAGCCCTGGCAGCTGTGCCTGGTGTGCACATCGAGCAACTGGAAATGAACGACACCGCCCAGCTCGATGGCCTGAAGCAACGCCTGCAAGGCCAGGTATTCGACCTGGTATTCGTCAACGCCGGGGTCATGGGCCCACTGCCGCAAGACCTTGAAAGCGTGCACAAAGACGCCATCGGCGACCTGTTCATGACCAATGCCGTGGCCCCGATTCGCGTCGCCCGCCGTCTGGTCGGCCAAGTTCGCAACGGCAGTGGCGTGCTGGCCTTCATGAGTTCGGTCCTGGGCAGCGTCACTGTCCCCGACGGCGGCGAACTCTGCTTGTACAAAGCCAGCAAGGCGGCGTTGAATTCGATGATCAACAGCTTCGTCGTCGAACAACAACGCCCCGACCTGTGCGTTCTGGCCATGCACCCTGGCTGGGTGAAGACCGACATGGGTGGCGAGCACGCAGAGATCGACGTGCTCACCAGCACCCGCGGCATGCTTGAACAAATCAAGGCGCAAAGCGGTACAGGCGGCCTGCGCTTCATCAATTACAAAGGCGAAACCCTGACCTGGTGATTCATCAGGTCGCAGCCCGGCCGGGCGCAATACCCGGCCAGCCCCTGTAGAATGCCGGCAACCGTACCTGATCGAGATATGCCCTTATGTATGACTGGTTGAACGCCCTGCCCAAGGCGGAGCTGCACCTGCACCTCGAAGGCTCGCTGGAGCCTGAGCTGCTGTTCGCCCTGGCCGAGCGCAACAAGATCGCCCTGCCATGGGCCGATGTGGAAACCCTGCGCGGGGCCTATGCCTTCAACAACCTCCAGGAGTTCCTGGACCTGTATTACCAGGGCGCCGATGTATTGCGCACAGAGCAGGACTTCTATGACCTGACCTGGGCCTACCTGCAGCGCTGCAAGGCGCAGAACGTGATCCATACCGAGCCGTTCTACGACCCGCAAACCCACACCGACCGGGGTATCCCCTTTGAAGTGGTGCTCAACGGTATCAACCAGGCGCTCAAGGATGGCCGCGAGCAGTTGGGCATCAGCAGTGGCCTTATCCTGAGCTTCCTGCGCCACCTGAGTGAAGAGGAGGCGCAAAAAACCCTCGACCAGGCGCTGCCCTTCCGCGATGCGTTCATTGCCGTTGGCCTGGACAGCTCGGAAATGGGCCACCCACCCAGCAAGTTCCAGCGTGTATTCGACCGCGCGCGGAGCGAAGGCCTGGTTGCCGTCGCCCACGCTGGCGAAGAAGGCCCGCCCGAGTACATCTGGGAGGCGCTGGACCTGCTGCAGATCAAGCGAATCGACCACGGCGTACGCGCCATCGAAGACGAGCGGCTGATGCAGCGCATCATCGACGAACAGATCCCGTTGACCGTGTGCCCGCTGTCCAACATCAAGCTCTGCGTGTTCGACCACATGAGCCAGCACAACATCCTCGACATGCTCGAGCGTGGCGTGAAAGTCACGGTGAACTCGGACGACCCGGCGTACTTCGGCGGCTACGTCACGGAAAACTTCCACGCCCTGCACACTCACCTGGGCATGACCGAAGACCAGGCCCGCCGCCTGGCCCAGAACAGCCTGGACGCCAGGCTTGCCTGACGCGCGGCTCAACCCACCTGCAAGGTGGCAACGCGGGCTATGCGGTTGATCTGCTGGATGCCCAGCGCCGAGATATGCAATGCCCGCGTGTCCTCGGCCTCGCGCATCCAGCCAGATTGCAGGAACAGCCTGAACAGGGCCTGGCCCAACACGCCCCCCAGGTGCGGCGCCTGGTCGTTCCACTCGGTACAGCGGCAGATCACGCAGCCGCGCTGCTGGTGCGGCGCCAAGGCATCGATGTACACCCCTACCAGGGCCAGCTGCGCCCGCCCTTCATCGCTGACCATCAACAGGCGGCCACTGCCTTCCAGCCAGCCCGCGACCACCATGCGGTGGTATAGCTCACTGGCCAGCTCGCCCCCCAGGTGATCCCCACAGCGACGCGCCCGGCGCAGCGACATGGGCAGCGGTGACATCGGCGCCTTGGCCCGCTCCCCCCTGGCGCTTTCCAGTTGCACGCTGGCCAGCGCCTCTACCGCCGCCCCGACCTGCGGGGTAGCCAGGCGAAAATAGCGTTTGCGGCCACGGGCTTCATGCCTCAGCAGCCCAGCCGATGACAGCAACGACAAGTGCGCGCAAGCCGACGACGAGGTCAGGCCGGTCATCATCGCAAGCTCGTTGGCCAGGCGCGGCGTACCGTCGATCAATGCCCACAACATGGCACTGCGCTTGGGGTCTGCCATCAGGCTGGCGATCTGGCTGATACTGCTGACTGCGTTCATGTCCCTGTAACTCCCTGCAAGTTCACTGTGTGGATGCGATGGCCAACCCTGGCAGGGAAGCACCTCTCGCTGGCACTGGCCTGGATCGCCAGTATAAGCCGCAGAAATGCCCAATCTGGCAGCCCCACACCGCCCAGTCCTCGTAAAAAAGCCACTGGGTATACCTACCCATTGCAAGGCGGGAACAGGACCGACGCGACCGGCGAAAACCCTGCGCGTAGGCGTTTTCGGCCCGTTGAGACAGGGGGCTTGTTAACTCAGCAGGAAAAAAACCTTCGGCACGTTCGGACGTAGCCGACAGCCAGGTACTACAAGTAGCGCAAACTAAAGCGAACGTTTCCCGGCCTTGCAGGCATTGCAGCGCAACCGGCAAACACACAATCAGGCACCGCCAGTCAGGACACTGACCCAGCGCATGGCAGACGAGAACAGCAGCGCTAAACTGATGCCGCTCCCTTCTGGAGGTAAGCCGCGATGAAAATTGTCGTCAGCGCTTCACGCCGAAACCCCGCCTGCCCCTGGCAGGTCCAGCTCGATCAGCATGTGGTCGGGTTCCGCAGCGAGGCCGAGGCACGGGCCTTTGTCGCCACGCTGGAAACCCGCCTGCGCGCCCCGCACCCGCTCAAGTGCGAACCCTGGCCTGCAAACGGCGGGTCAGTACCGCGGCACTGACTGCCAATACACCGCAAAGGCAGATCACCAGGGCCATCGGCACGGCACTGCCATCGTGCAGCAGCCCCACCAGCGCCGCTGCGCCCGCCGCCACGCTGAACTGGACACAGCCCATCAGCGCCGAGGCACTGCCGGCACGCGCGCCCTGGCCGCTCATGGCGCAAGCCGAGGCATTGGGGATGATGCAACCGAGGCTGGCAATGCAGATGAACAACGGCACCAGCAGCGGCCACAACGCGGTCGGCCGCAACGCCGCCACCCCGAGCAGCGCCAGCCCGGCCCCCAGGTACAGCCACACGGCACGGGCCAGCAGGAAGGCCGGCCCACGCTTGGCCAGCAAGCGGGCGTTCACCTGCGCCACCAGGATAAAGCCCGCTGCGTTGGCACCAAACAGCCAGCCATAGTGCTCGGCTGGCACGCCGTACAGCTTGATGAACACGAAAGGTGAGCCGGCGATGTAGGCGAACATGCCGGCAATGGCGATACCGCCCGTCACCGCATGGCCGAGGAACACCCGGTCTGCCAGCAGGCGCAGGTACTGGCGCAAAGCGCCGGACAAGGGCTGGCGCGGCATGTCCTCAGGCATGCTCTCCGGCAACCCCAGGCTTACCGCCAACAGGCAAGCGGCACTGAACAGGCCCAGGGTAAGGAAAATCGATTGCCAGCCGGCCACATTCACCAGCACCCCACCCAGCATCGGCGCCAGGATCGGGGCCAGGCCCATGACCAGCATCAACTGCGAGAACACCTTGGCCGAGGCGACCGGGTCGCACTTGTCGCTGACGATGGCCCGCGACAGCACCATGCCCGCACAACCGCCAAGGGCCTGGACGAAGCGTGCCAGCACCAGGGTGTCGAGGTTGGGGGCATAGGCACAGGCCAGCGACGCCAGGGTGAACACGGTCACGCCAAACATCAGCGGTTTGCGCCGGCCAAAACGGTCAGCCACTGGGCCGTAAGCCAACTGGCCGATGGACAAGCCAAGGAAATAGGCGGCCAATGTGGCCTGGACGTGTTTTTCGTCGGTGGCGAACGCCTGCGCCATGGCCGGGAAGGCCGGCAGGTAGAAGTCGATCGCCAAGGGCCCGAACGCACTGAGTGCGCCCAGGATGAGCACCATTCGCAGGTTCATCAGGAATCCATAGCAGGCTAAGCAAGTAGATGATTCTACCTGCTGTCGCCCCTAGGAATGTGAAAACATTTGCAACAAACCTAGGCCCTGTCGCGATGGGCCGCACAGCGGCACCACCGTCAAAGCCTCAACCCAAAACCCGGGTCGACACCTGTTACCCCACCTCAGCCTGATACCCTTCCTCGCGGATGGCCGACAGAACCTGCTCCTGCACCAACTCACTCTGCACCCGCACCTGCTTGGCCGCCAGGTCGACTTCTACCTTGGCGGACGCATCCAGCTGCTGCACTGCCCGCGTCACGGCCTTTACACAGTGGCCACAGGTCATGCCTTGTACATTGAACACTTGCATAGGGTTGCCTCCTTCAGGTTTTCCACGAGTTTCAAGCTTGCCATCAGGGCAAGGTCAAGTGCCGTGTGGAACAGCTGGGGTGGAAATCCGCACGCGCGTCGGCCAAGCTGCGCCTTTGACGATCAGCCAAGCAGGAGATTTTTCATGTTCAGGGCAGCATTGGGCGTCGTCGGGTTGGTCAGCGCACTGGCTGTGGTGCCACCGGCCAGCGCAGAGGACAACTCGGCCTACAGCGTACTGATCATTTCCCGGGAGCGCCTGGAAGTGGCTACCAGCTGTGAAATCGGGGTGTACCTCAATGATCAGCTTTCCGGGCGGGTGTTTCAGGAGCAGTCCACCTCGTTCAACCTGCCGCCTGGCCCGGTCGATGTGCGCCTGCGCCGGTTGCCTGGGCAAACCCCGGGTTGCGCGCCAGGCATCGAGGACCAACGCAGCACACGTTTGAACCTGCAGGCGGGCCAGATCAACAAATATCGCATCACCATGGGTCGATATGGGCTGGAATTGAAGCGCGCCGATCTAGGCTATTGACCTTCCCCGCATGGCAAGGTTGATGCTGGAGCCCTGTCCAAGGAGGAGAGCCATGCCCGCATCCACCACCTATGACCTGCCGATCTCCGGCATGACCTGTGCCAGCTGTGCTGGCCGGGTCGAGCGCGCATTGCGCAAGGTCAGCGGCGCTGAACACGTCAGCGTCAACCTCACCACTGAAAAAGCCCGTGTCCAGGCCCCGGCCGACCGCCTGCCAGCCTTGGTCGATGCGGTACGCGAAGCCGGCTACGGCGTGCCCACGCGCACGCTGGAACTGCAGATCGGCGGCATGACCTGCGCCAGTTGCGTGGGCCGCGTGGAGCGGGCCCTTGGCAAAGTGCCCGGGGTGGAGCGGGTGAGTGTCAACCTGGCCAATGAACGTGCCCACCTTGAAGTGCTGGCCGCCCTCGATGACAACCTGCTGATCGAAACGGTACACAAGGCCGGCTACAGCGCCAGTGTGCCGCAAGCCGCCAAAGACGAGCAGGCCGCCGCCCAGCGCCGCCTGCGTAACGAACGCCTGGCAGTGGCAGCAGCATTGCTGCTGGCGCTGCCATTGGTGCTGCCCATGCTGGTACAGCCATTCGGCCTGCACTGGATGCTGCCCGCCTGGGCGCAATTCCTGCTGGCCACCCCTGTGCAGTTCATTCTCGGCGCCCGCTTTTATATCGCCGCCTGGAAAGCCGTGCGTGCCGGCGCCGGCAACATGGACCTGCTGGTTGCCCTGGGGACCAGCGCCGGTTACGGCCTGAGCCTCTACGAATGGGCCCAGGCCCCCGCCGGCATGGCCCCGCACCTGTACTTCGAGGCCTCGGCGGTGGTAATCGCCCTGGTGCTGCTGGGCAAGTACCTGGAAAGCCGTGCCAAACGCCAGACCGCCAGCGCCATTCGCGCGCTCGAGGCACTGCGCCCGGAGCGCGCAGTGCGCGTGGTTGGCGACCGGGAAGAAGATGTGGCGATCGCCCAGCTGCGCCTGGGCGACCTGGTGCTGGTCAAGCCCGGCGAGCGCTTTCCGGTCGATGGCGTGGTCGAGGATGGCAGCAGCCATGCCGATGAAGCCCTGATCAGCGGCGAGAGCCTGCCAGTGCCCAAACAACCCGGCGACAGCGTCACCGGTGGCGCCATCAATGGCGAAGGCCGGTTGCTGGTACGTACCGAAGCCCTGGGCACCGAGACCGTGCTGGCGCGCATCATCCGCCTGGTGGAAGACGCGCAGGCCGCCAAGGCGCCGATCCAGAAGCTGGTCGACCGGGTCAGCCAGGTATTCGTCCCCGCCGTGCTGGTACTGGCGCTGCTGACCCTGCTCGGCTGGTGGCTGGCTGGCGCGGCGCTGGAAACCGCCCTGATCAACGCCGTGGCCGTGCTGGTCATCGCCTGCCCTTGCGCCCTTGGCCTGGCCACACCCGCAGCGATCATGGCCGGTACCGGCGTCGCCGCCCGCCACGGCATCCTCATCAAGGATGCTGAGGCGCTGGAGCGCGCGCATGCGGTGAACCGTGTGGTGTTCGACAAGACCGGTACCCTGACCTCGGGCAGCCCGCGGGTAGTCCACAGCAAGGCCCTGGTCGGCGACAGCGCCAGCCTGCATCGCCTGGCCGGCGCCCTGCAACGGGGGAGTGAACACCCGTTGGCCAAGGCGGTGCTGCAGGCCTGCACCGAGCAAGGCCTGCAGGTACCCAGCGTCAGCGACAGCCAGTCGCTCACCGGGCGCGGCATTGCCGGGCGTGTCGAAGGCCGTGAGCTGGCACTGGGCAACCGCCGCCTGCTCGATGAAAGCGGGCTGCAGCCCGGCGGCCTGGCCGACAAGGCACACGCCTGGGAAGCCGAGGGGCGTACCCTGTCGTGGCTGATCGAACGCGGTCAGCAAACACAGGTGCTGGGCCTGTTCGCCTTTGGTGACAGCCTCAAGCCCGGGGCCGCCGAGGCCATCGACACCCTGCATGCGCAGCACATCAGCAGCCATCTGCTGACTGGCGATAACCGGGGTAGCGCCAAGGTGGTCGCCGAAGCCTTGGGCATCGACGATGTGCACGCAGAAGTGCTGCCGGCCGACAAGGCCGCAACTGTGGCGGCCCTCAAGCAGGCTGGCGTGGTCGCCATGGTCGGCGACGGCATAAACGACGCGCCGGCGTTGGCCGCCGCCGACATCGGCATCGCCATGGGGGGTGGCACCGACGTGGCGATGCAGGCAGCCGGCATCACCTTGATGCGCGGCGACCCGCGGCTGGTGCCCGCTGCCCTGGAAATCAGCCGCAAGACCTACGCCAAGATCCGCCAGAACCTGTTCTGGGCATTCATCTACAACCTGATCGGTATCCCGCTGGCTGCACTGGGCTACCTCAACCCGGTACTGGCGGGCGCCGCCATGGCCTTGTCCAGCGTCAGCGTGGTCAGCAACGCGCTGTGGCTGAAAGCCTGGAAACCCGCCCGCGCCCCCCAGGAGGCAAAATGAACATTGGCCAGGCCGCCCGCCGCAGCGGGCTCAGCACCAAGATGATCCGTTACTACGAATCCATCGGCCTGCTCAAGCCGGCCACGCGCAGCGACAATGGCTACCGCCTGTACCGGGACGAGGACTTGCACAGCCTGGCGTTCATCAAGCGCTCCCGCGACCTGGGGTTTTCCCTGGAAGAAGTGGGCAAGCTGCTGACGCTGTGGCAAGACCGCCAGCGGGCCAGCGCCGATGTGAAGGCATTGGCGATGCAGCATATCGATGAACTGAACCGGCGCATCGAGGAACTGGTCAGCCTGCGCAACACCCTTGGCGAGCTGGTATCCCACTGCCAAGGGGACGACCGCCCGGACTGCCCGATCCTCAGCGACCTGGCCAATGGCACCGCTGGCAACTGCTGCCACTAGCGCTTGGTATGCCAAAAGCGTCCATACACGACCGAATAGTCACCAATCACGACTTTATCCAATAAATACGGGCGCTTCGGCTACATAAAACCCGGCTGCTGCCGATGCACTGGTTACCTGCCTCGTGTGTCGACTACAACAATTCCGGGAGCGTCGATGAGCATCAAACAGAAACTGACCTGGGCATTCGCGGTCATCGCCGGTTTGCCCATCGTGCTGGTGGCCACCCTGGTGGTCCTTAACCTGCGTGGCGAAGCCCGCGATGGATTCCTTGACGGCAGCAGCCGGGAAATCCGCCAGGTCAGCAACGCGATGAACATCTTCTTCCAGGGCATCAACCAGAACGTCGAGTACCTGGCCGCGCAACCGATGGTGGCCGCCACAGGCAGCAACCTGAACAAGTTCCTGAGTGCCAACCCGTCCTACGAGCTGGGCGATCAGGACAAGCAAGTGCTGGACTTCTTCACCCGCCTGGCAGATTCGCACCCCAACTATGCCTACGTGTCCTACGGCGTCAATGACGGCGGTTACATCGGCTGGCCAGCCGGGCAGAAGTTCGTCAACTACGACCCACGCACACGGCCGTGGTACCAATTGGCCATGGCCAACCCGGGCAAGACCGTGCGCACCGGCGCCTATTACTGGGCTGCCGATGACGCGGTGCTCATCAGTACCGTGCGCACGGTAGCCAACCAGTTGGGCAACGCCGGCGGTGTGGTCAACATCGACGTTTCGCTCAAAGGCCTGACCGAGATCGTCAAGCAGATCAAGCTGGGCGAGAGCGGCTTCCTGATGCTGGTGGAAAGCAATGGCAACGTGATGGTCGACCCACGCGACGCCAGCCACAACTTCAAGCAACTGGCCAGTTTTGGCGACGGCTATGCCGAGTTGGCCAAGGCCGGCAAGGGCCTGGTCGAAGTCGAGCTCAATGGTGTGCGCTACATGGCCAACGTCTACCCCGACGAGCGCCTGGGCTGGACCTTCATCGGCCTGATCGAGCAAGGCGAAGTGATGCAGACCACTACCCGCCTGACCTGGCTGATCGGCGTGGTCGCCTTGGTCCTGGCCGCCCTGTTCGCCGTGGTCGGCGCCGCCTTCGCCAAACTGATCGTGCGCCCGATCAACAGCGTCACCAACGGGCTGGAAGACATTGCCCAGGGTGAGGGCGACCTGACCCGCAGCCTGGAAATTCGAGGCCGCGACGAAACCGCCCAGCTGGCCAACTGGTTCAACCAGTTCCTCGGTGCCATTCGCAGCCTGATCCAGCATATCGGTGCGGCGGCCAGCAAGATCCTCAGCACCTCGCACAGCTCGACCCAGGTGTCCAGCAACATGGCCGAAGCGGCCGGCCGCCAGCGCGAGGCCGTGGACATGGTGTCCACCGCCTTCCACGAGATGGTTGCCACCGCCAACGAAGTGGCGCGCTCGTGCAGCCAGGCGGCCCAGTCTGCGGACAGCGGCCAGCAACAGGCCCGTGAAGGTCAGCAGCAGATCGATGCGGCGGTCCACAGCGTTGACCGCCTGAGCCAGGAAATCGAGCAGTCGGCGCAGTCGATCCAGCAACTGGAGCGTGACAGCAATGCCATCCAGTCGATCCTCGGCACCATTCGCTCGATTGCCGAGCAGACCAACCTGCTGGCCCTGAACGCCGCCATCGAGGCCGCGCGGGCCGGCGAGCAAGGCCGTGGCTTTGCCGTGGTAGCCGATGAAGTGCGGGCGCTGGCCAAGCGCACGGCCGACTCCACCGCAGAAATCGACGGTTTGCTGGGCAACCTGGCCAACCGCACCTCCGAGGTGGCTGCACAGATGCACGCCAGCCTGGAAGTTTCGCAGCAGTCGGTCAGCCGTATCGGCCTGGCCCGCGACAGTTTCGGGCAGATCCGCGAGTCGGTGGACGTGATCCGTGACATGAACACGCAGATTGCAACCGCAGCCGAGGAACAGCACCAGGTAGCCGAAGATATCAACCGCCACATCAGCCAGATTCATGGGGATGCGCAGTTGGTGGCCGAGTTGGCCCAGGCAGCACGCCAGGATTCGGAAAGCCTGGCCGGGTTGTCCAATGAACTGGACGTACTGGTGCGCAGGTTCCGCACCTGACAAGGCGCCGGTGCAGGCCGCCCCGTACCGGGGCGGCTTCAGCTACACATAGGCCAGCACCGGCAACCCCTGGTCAGAGCCTCAACTCCCCCGGCGTTGCCCCAAACAGCTGCTTGAACGCCGCAATGTACGCGGATGTGGAATCATACCCACAACCCAGCGCCGCCTCGGTCACGCTCTCCCCCGCCTCCAGCAAGGCCAGCGACGACAGCAAGCGCATGCGCTGGCGCCAGTTGCGAAAGCTCAAGCCGGTTTCACGCTGGAACAGGCGCATCAGCGTTTTTTCGGAACACCCCAGTTGCCGCGCCCATTGCTGCAAGGTCTGAGCCTGGTCCGGCGCTGCGATCAAGCCATTGCACAGCGCCAGCAAACCTGGGTGGCGCGGCAACGGCAAGGAAAAGCCGACCTCCGGCAGGGTTCGTAACTGGTCGAGCAGCACCGCCACCAGCCGCGCCTGCGCACTATCGCCCTCAGGGTAATCGGCTGGGTACAGGCAGAACTGCTTGATCAACTCACGCGCCAGCGGCGTCACCTCCAATACCCGACACTGCGGGGCAGCCCAGGGGCAGGCGTCCCGGCGTACATACAGGCTGCGCATTTCGGCCTGCATCGAGGTCACCACCGCATGCTCGGCGTCAGCCGGGATCCACACCCCCCACTGCGGTGGCGCAAAGTAACTGCCTGCGTCGGTGTAAACACCCAGCACGCCGCTGATAGCGTAGGAAAACTGTACCCAGTCGTGCTGGTGGCGTGTGGTCCAGGAACCGGCGCCCAGGCTTTCGGCACGTGCGTACAGTGGCCTGGGCAACTGCTTGAGTTCAGGAATGGGACGGGGCTGTCCGATGATCGGCATGGCGGCTTCTGTTAGTGCTGACCAGACAAGCCTAACAGTTACGGTCGACGCCTGCGGGATATCTGCCACCTGCTTCGCGGGCATGCCTGCCAAACAGACGGCGGTTCTTCACCGCTCGACGATGACCGTGACCCCTTGCCCGCCCGCCGCACAAATGGAAATCAAGCCGCGCCCCTTCCCTGCCGTTGCCAGCAATTTCGCCAGGTTGGCCAGTATTCGCCCGCCGGTCGCGGCAAACGGGTGCCCGGCAGCCAGCGAACTGCCCTTGACGTTGAGCTTGCTGCGGTCGATGGCCCCCAACGGTGCATCCAGCCCCAGCCGCTCACGGCAGTACCCAGCGTCTTCCCAGGCCTTGAGCGTACACAGCACCTGGGCCGCAAAGGCTTCGTGGATTTCGTAGTAGTCAAAGTCCTGCAACGTCAGGCCATTGCGGGCCAGCAAGCGTGGCACTGCATACGCCGGTGCCATCAGCAGCCCCTCGCGGCCAGTGACGAAGTCCACTGCTGCGGTTTCACCATCGACCAGGTAGGCCAGCACCGGTAACCCCTGTTGCGCGGCCCACTCTTCACTGGCCAGCAGCACCAGCGACGCACCATCGGTCAAGGGCGTGGAATTGCCTGCCGTCAACGTACCCTGGCCACTGCGGTCGAAGGCCGGCTTGAGCTTGGCCAACTGCTCCAGTGTCAGGTCCGCGCGCAGGTTGTTGTCGCGCATCAGCGACAGAAATGGTGTCAGCAGGTCATCGTGCCAACCTTCGGCATAGGCAGCCGCCAGCCGCTGGTGGCTGAGCAACGCCAACTCGTCCTGGGCGGCACGGTCAATCTTCCAGGCCTGGGCCATGCGTTCGCAATGCTCGCCCATCGACAACCCGGTGCGCGGCTCGCCGTTGCGTGGCAACTCAGGGCGCAGATGGTGCGGGCGCAACTGCAGAAAAGGCTTGAGCCGTTCGCCCAGGTTTTTGCCACGGTTGGCCTGCAGCAGGATATGACGCAGGCCTTCGTTGACCGCAATCGGCGCATCCGACGTGGTGTCCACGCCACCGGCGATGCCGCTGTCGATCTGCCCCAGCGCAATCTTGTTGGCCACCAGCAGCGCCGCCTCCAGGCCGGTGCCGCAAGCTTGCTGCAGGTCGTAGGCAGGGGTTTGCGGCGAAAGCCGCGAGCCCAGCACACATTCGCGGGTCAGGTTCATGTCGCGCGACTGCTTGAGCACCGCGCCAGCGACCACCTCACCCAAGCGCAGCCCATGCAGGCGATAGCGCTCGATCAGCCCTTCGAGGGCCGCGGTCAGCATCGCCTGGTTGCTGGCGGTGGCGTAGGCCCCATTGGAGCGGGCAAAGGGAATTCGGTTGCCGCCCAAGATCGCGACCCGGCGAAGTGAACGCATATGCCTGTTCCTCCTGAAACAAATTGAACCGTACTGCCTGGGTGTTCTTACCCATGGTCGAACGACCATGCCACAAACTTGGTCCACACTTTCAAGCTTGCCTTTGCGGAGACCTACTCATGAGCGATCGCTACCTCGGTTTTGCCAACTCCAACCTTGGCCGCCGCCTGGTGGATGCCTTGGGCCTGCCACGCCCTGCGCCTCTGGAGCGCTGGCAGGCTGGCCGCCTGCGCCCGGTGGAGGGGGCGCTGGTGTTGGGCGGCGGCCCCCTGGCAGGCCAGGTCGAAGCCTTCGCCGCGCGCCTTACCGATAACGTATACCGTTTCAATGCCGACCACCTGCAGGGCGAGCCTTGGGTCGCTGGCCTGGGGCCGAAAATCAAAGCCGTGGTGTTCGACGCCAGTCACTTGTCCGACAGCGATGAGCTGAAGCAGTTGCGCGAATTTTTCCAGCCGCTGCTGCGCAGCCTGGGCCCGTGCGCCCACGTCGTGCTGCTGGGCCGGCCACCGGAAAGCCTCGACAACCCGCAGGCCAGTATCGCCCAGCGCGCCCTGGAGGGCTTCAGCCGCTCGCTGGCCAAGGAACTGCGCAATGGCGCAACCGCTCAGTTGCTGTACGTCGGCCCCGGCGCTGAAGACCAACTGGAAGGTGCCTTGCGCTTCTTCCTCTCGCCCAAGAGCGCGTTCATCTCCGGCCAGGTGCTGCGCCTTGGAGCCTGCGCCAGCCAGGTCGAGGACTGGACCCGCCCGTTGGCTGGCCGCCGTGCACTGGTTACCGGCGCCGCGCGCGGTATCGGTGCGGCCATTGCGCAAACCTTGGCACGTGACGGTGCCGACGTTCTGCTGCTGGATGTGCCACAGGCCAGCCGAGAACTCGATGCGCTCGCTGCCCGGCTTGGCGGCAAGGCCCTGGCGCTGGACATCTGCGCCAGCGATGCCGCCTCACAACTGCTGGCTGCCCTGCCCGACACCATAGACATCGTTGTGCACAATGCTGGCATCACGCGCGACAAGACCCTGGCCAACATGACCCCGGACTATTGGGACGCCGTGCTCGCGGTCAACCTGCAGGCGCCACAGGTGCTGACCCAGGCGCTGTTTGACGGTGGCGCGTTGGGTGAACATGCGCGCATAACCTTGCTAGCCTCGGTCAGCGGCATTGCCGGCAACCGCGGCCAGGCCAACTATGCCGCCAGCAAGGCCGGGCTGATCGGCCTGGCCCAGGCCTGGGCGCCGAGGCTCGCCGAGCGGGGCGCGAGCATCAACGCCGTAGCCCCCGGCTTCATCGAAACCCACATGACCGCAACCATGCCCATGGGCCTGCGCGAAGCCGGGCGACGCTTGAGTTCGCTGGGCCAGGGCGGTCGCCCGCAGGACGTGGCCGAGGCCATTGCCTGGCTCAGCCAGCCGGGCTCGGGGGCGGTCAACGGCCAGGTGCTGCGTGTTTGCGGCCAGGCACTGATGGGGGCCTGACCATGAGCCGACAATGGCACGACCTGCATAGCCCGGCTGCCCGCCCCAGCCTGTACCTGCGTGCCGCCAGCAAGCGCACGATCAGCGGTGAGCACCTGCCCGACGATGGCCTGCGCTGTTTCATCCAGGTTGAGCCGGCCAACCTGGACGCCTATCGGCGGCTTTGCAACTTCCCCGACGATGGCCGCCTGCCGGCTACTTATCCACACGTCATGGCTTTTGCGCTGCAATTGCAGCTGATGACCGCCCGTGACTTTCCCTTCCCGCTGCTGGGGCTGGTGCACCTGCAAAATCGCATCGAAGTGCTGCGGCCACTGGGCGCTATCGAAGGGCTGCGCTTTGCGGTGTATGCGCACAACCTGCAGGCGCATGACAAAGGTGGCACCTTCGACCTGGTCACCGAAGCCGAAGATGGCATCGGCGTGCTCTGGCGTGAAACAAGCCGCATGCTGGTACGTGGGCTGAAGCTGGATGGCCAGGCCGGCGGGCGTGCCGACGACGAACCGCCCTGCTTGCCCGAGGCCACCCGCTGGTATGCCGACAGTGACATCGGTCGGCGTTATGCCAAGGTGTGCGGGGACTACAACCCTATCCACCTGAGTGCGGTGAGTGCACGGTTGTTCGGCTTTCCCACGGCCATTGCCCATGGCATGTGGACAAAGGCCATGGCACTGGCCGCATTGCGCGGGCACCTGCCGCACAGCGGCTATGCCTTTGAGGTGGCTTTCCGCAAGCCGGTCAGGTTGCCCTCCGAAGTGGTGCTCAGTGCCAGCGAGGCGGGGCCTGCAGGGGTGCTGCGGCTGGATGGGCATGGGGGCATACTGCATATGCTCGGCCGCTGGGATCAGCTCTAGAGCTCATTGCCGGGCCCAGGGGCCGCAACGCGGCGGCCCCTTGCTTTGCATCGGGCCAGGGCAGAAGCTATGCAGCATTTGGAGAAACCCGATGAACCTGCAAGAGCTTACCCAACGCCTGCACCAGATCCGTGACAACAACGACTGGCGTGGCTTTCACAGCCCGAAGAACCTGGCCATGGCCGCCAGCGTCGAAATGGCCGAGCTGGTCGAGATTTTCCAGTGGCTGAGCGAAGACGAATCGCGCCAGCTGCCTGCCGACAAATTGGCCCACGCCGGGCAGGAAGTCGGTGACGTGGTGCTCTACCTGCTGCTGTTGTGCAGTGAGCTGGGCCTGGACATGGACCAGGTGGTGCGAGCCAAGCTGGCCGACAGCGAGAGGCGTTTCGCTCGATGAACGACCGTCATTTCGATGAACTGGCCACCCGCTTCGCGGAAAAGATCTACGGCGGCGCCAAGGGCGCGATCCGCCTGGCCGTCTTGCAGGCCGACCTGGCCGAGGCGCTGCCTGATCGCCCGTTGCGTGTTCTGGATATCGGCGCCGGCCTGGGTCACATGGCCTTGTGGCTGGCCGAACGTGGTCACCAGGTGACCCTGGCAGAACCGGCTGCACCCATGCTCGACGGCGCCCGGGCCCGTTTTGCCGAAGCCGGCCAGACGGCCACCTTCGTCCAGGCCCCCTGGCAAGACCTGCTCGGCCAATTGAACGAGCCCTACGACCTGGTGCTGTGCCACGCTGTGCTGGAATGGCTGGCCGAACCCGAGAGCATCCTGCCCGTGCTGCACCAGCTCACCGCCACGGGTGGCTGGTTGTCGCTGGCGTTCTACAACCGCGACGCCCTGGTCTATCGCAACTTGCTCAAAGGCCATTTCCGCAAGCTGCGCAGCAACCGCCTGGAAGGTGAAAAGCAGAGCCTGACGCCACAGAAACCGCTTGATCCACGCGAGCTCAAGGCGCACCTTGAACCCTTGTGGCAGGTGCAAAGTGAAAGCGGTGTGCGGGTGTTCCACGACTACATGCCCAAGGAGTTCCAGGCCAAGGCCGAACTGCTCGACCTGCTGGAGATGGAGCTGGCGTACCGCCGCCACCCTGGGTTCGCCCGGCTCGGGCGCTATCTGCACTGGGTTTGCCGCCCTCGCTGAGCGGCCTGCCGGGAGGAATACATGCCATACCGTCTGTTGTACCTGGCCCTGCTGCCGCTGGCCCTGGCTGGCTGCCAGAGCCCCAATCCGTATGTTGCCAGCAGCCGGCCGTTGCCCCCGGCGCCGGCCCAGGCGGCCGCTATCTTCGATGCCAGCGCCTACCCGGCACCGGCACGGGACTATGGGCGCTACCGCAGCTGGAGCTGGCGTAACGGCCGGTTGCCCAGTGGCTCGGCGGGGGCCGACCCGGCGCCCCTGGCCGATGCCGTTGGTGGTGCCCTCGACCAGCATGGCCTGCGCCCGGCGCGGGGCGGCCCCGGCGACTTGCTGGTAAGCGCCGACATGCGCCTGGAAAGGCGCTTGCGGCAAGTGCGCGATTACGACACCTATGACCCTTACCCCTACGGCAGCGTGGGCTATGGCGGTTACCGCCATGGCTACGGCGGCTATGCCAGCGTGCCAGTGGTGCGGACCTACGAGGTGCAGGTGATGGTGGTGCGCATCGACCTCTACGACGCCCGTACCGGCCAACCGGTATGGAGCGCCAGCGCCGAAAGCGGCAGCGACAAGGACTCGCCACGCGAACGCGAAAACGCCGTGCGCGATGCTGTGCACAAGGCGCTCAGCGGCTATCCTCCCAGTTAATAGCCAACGGAGAACCATCATGTTGCGCCGTCTCGTTCTACTGTCATTCGCGCTGGTATTGTCAGCCTGCTCGAGCACTAACGTTCAGCAGGATTTCGATGCCAGCCGCGACTTTGCCGCCTACCGCAGCTGGGCATGGCAGGAGCCAGGTTTGCAGTACCGCCCGGATGACCCTCGCATCAAGAGCGACCTGACCGAGCAGCGCATTCGTACGGCAGTGGCCGAGCAGCTCGACCAGCGCGGCCTGCGCCCGGTGCAGGGCGGCGCGCGGCCAGACCTGACCGTACGCACCTACCTGATCGTCGAGCAGCGCCAGCAACAGATCACCACCAATTACGGCGGGGGCTGGGGTGGTTATTGGGGCGGGTACTGGGGTGGCCCCATGTACAACGAAACCCGCAGCGTCGATTACAAGGTGGCCACCATTCAGATCGACCTTTTCGATGGCCGTGACGGCAAGCTGGTCTGGCGCGGCAGTGCCGAGCAGATCATGAACAACTACCCACCGGGCCCTGAAGAGCGTAACAGCGCCATTCAGAACACCGTGGCCAAGGTGCTGGGCAATTACCCGCCGGGTAGCCGGAAATAACCTCCAAAAGCAGCCAGGGGCTCAAGCGCAGCCCCCGGTGACAGCTACGACAAAATCCGTTCCGACTACGCCTTTTTCGGTTGCAAGGCCTACTCGTGCGCACGTTCCGGTCTATCTTCAGTCAAGGAAACCTGACTGACCGGGTAGAAGTGTTCAACTTTTAGGAAGGGCGACCTGCCAATGCAAAGCATTGTACTGCTGCTGTGGCTTGCCTTGTGCTCCGAACAGGATGTGCGTCAACGCCAGATCTCCAACCTGCTTACCCTGGGTGTGGCCAGCTGTGCCCTGCTCTGGCTGTTCGCCACTGGCCATAGCTGGATGGGGGCCGATGCCAGCGATGCCGGATGGGCGCTGGCCATCGTCATGCTGTTGACCCTGCCCGGCTATATGTACGGCCACTTCGGCGCCGATGATGTCAAGCTGATGGGCGCCCTGGCCTTGGCCAGCGGCACGCAATACGTGCTTGGCACGTTCATTGGCGCTGGGGTCAGCGTGCTGGTCTGGCTGCTGGCCCGTCGGCGTCTATGGCTGCTGCTCAACCCCAAGATCAAGAAGCGCCTGCAAGCCCTGGCCGAGGAAATGGGCGACAAGCAGGCGTTCGTCCCCTATGTGCTCACCGGCTTTCTGCTGACAGCCGTATGGATCCAATAGCGATGCCTGTGGTCGGACAATGTGTACAGGTTTTGTACAGAATCGCCGTGTGCGACTACTTTTTACATTGCCAGAGCGTCTGGCCCGGGAGCAGGGCCGTATACGAACAGGGAGTTGATCGTGTCCAGACCAGTGAGTGAAGTGAAGGTATTGGTGGTCGACGACCAACCGGTCATTGTCGAGCAGCTATGTGAATACCTTGAAACCGCGGGTTACACCTGCGTACCCGCCTATTCCACCGACGAAGCCATAGAGCGGTATACGTCGGACCCCGCAGTTGGCCTCATCATCTGCGACCTCGAAATGCCCGAACGGGACGGCATCGAGCTGGTGCGCGCCTTGAAGGAGATCGACGGCAGCCAACGCATGTTCGAGGCCATCATGCTGACCGGCCGGGGGGAAAAACAGGACGTGATCCGCGCCCTGCGCGCAGGTTTTGCCGACTATTACCAGAAACCCATGGACCTTGAGGAACTGCTCGAAGGTGTGCGCCAGCAGGAGCAGGCCTTGCTCGAGCGCCAGCGCAACCTCCGCAACCTGGGCGGCTTGAACCAGCGTTTGCAAGACTTGGCCGAGTCTGTGGACGAGCTCTATCAGGAGCTGGAGAAAGCCCGCGGCCAAGGCGCCCACCGGCGTGCCACGGATGGCGAAGAGAGCGAGAGCGAGCTACCCGCAGCGTTCGAGAAACTGTCGCCCCGCCAGTTGGAGGTCGCGCGGCTGGTGAGCAAGGGCAAGACCAATTACCAGATTGCCTGTGAACTGGGGATCACCGAGAACACGGTCAAACTGTACGTGTCGCAGGTGCTGCGGTTGACACATATGCATAACCGTACCCAATTGGCGCTGGCGCTGACGCCCAGCTCATCGCCAGTGCATCAACGCTTCACTACCCACTGAGCGGCGGCCTGTTGTACCCGGGGCGTATTACCGCTCCACATTGCGCTCGGGCACCTACTCACTGACCTGAAACGCCACCCGGGCAGTCTCACCGCTTTCATCCAGGGCGCTGAGTTCGGCCTGGCCAACCTGGGGCAAACGCAGCAGCAGGCTGTCCTGCCCCTGGGTCTCCCCCAGCGGCTGGCCATTGAGGAACCACCAACGCCGGCCGCCGCCTCCCAGGGCCGAAACATGCAACTGCAAAGGCTCGCTGCTGGTGGCCGGCCGCCGCAGATTGTCGCCCGGGCGCACCCCCACGATCGACAGCGGTGGTGCGCTGGCCGGTACCTGTGGCGGGCAGTTTGGGTCGATGGCCGGCAACCGTGCGGCACGCCGCTCCATCCGCGGTAGCCAAGGCTCCAGCGGTGCCGGCCACAGGGCAATATCGCGGGCCGTGGCGCCTGGACAACTCCCATCCACACGCAAGCCATGCGGGTTGACCCACACCGTCTCGCGCAAGCCCAGGCCCAGCGGCTGGTCGGCGGCCTGCAAGGTTGGCGGCGTGGTGCCGTCCAAGGTCCAGGCAAACCGCTGGCGCCGGCAGTTACTGTCCTGCCTGGCCATGGGCTGGCCAAGCGGCCAACAGATCGCGGCCACGCCGACACTGGCGGGCACCGGCAAGACTGGCACGCTGATACCCCGCTGGCTGTCGCGATTGCTCAACAGGTCGTGCACCTGCAACATCAGGGGGGCGGCCGATGCCAGGCCGAACTGCCCGGCTACCGGCGTACCGTCTGGGCGACCGATCCACACACCAATCAAGTAGCGCGGGCCCACGCCAATCGACCAGGCATCGCGAAAGCCATAGCTGGTGCCGGTCTTCCAGGCCAGTTGCGGGCGCTGCACCAGTTCGGCATGCGGGTCGCGGTCGGGGCGTGCCTGGCCGCTGAGAATACGCCGCACGATCCAAGCTGCACCCGGCGACAACAGACGCCGCTCGAGCAGCGGGTCCTGCGGTTGCAGGCGTACCTGCGCGCTATTGCCGCCCCGGGCAAACGCCGCGTAGCCGCCAACCAAGTCTTCCAGGCGGCTGCCGGCGCCGCCCAGGATCAGCGACAGGTTGGGCTCTGCCAAAGGCGGCAGTGCCAGTGGCATACCCGCCATACGCAGTTGCGCGGCAAAGCGCTTGGGGCCGTAGGCTTCCAGCAGCTGCACTGCCGGCAGGTTCAGCGACAGCGCCAACGCCGAGCTGGCCGACACCGGGCCGCTGAAACCCATGGAGAAATTGCCGGGCCGGTAGTCGCCGTAGCGTCGCGGTACATCCTGCAGCAGCGATTCGGAATGGATCAGGCCGTCGTCCAATGCCATGCCGTACAGGAAAGGCTTGAGCGTAGAGCCGGGCGAGCGCAGCGAACGCACCATGTCGACATGGCCAAAGCGGCGCTCGTCGGCCAGGTCGATCGACCCCAGGTAGGCACGCACGGCCATGGTCTGTGCTTCGACCACCAGAATGGCGGCAGAAGTGCGCTCTGGCAGCCGTGCGCGCCAGCCCAGCAGCAAGTCTTCGAGGCGCCGTTGCAAGGCGGCATCGAGCGTGGTGCGGATCAGCGGTGGGCTGTTGGCGCTGTTCAAGCGCCGCGCCAGCAATGGCGCCAGCGCTGGCTCTTGCCGTGGGGCCAGCACCAGCGGTTCTTCGGCCGCTTCACGAATTTGCCGTGCCGGCCACACCTGATACTCCGCCAGGCGCTGCAGTACCTTGTCGCGTGCGCGCTGTGCCCGCTCGGGGTGGCGGTCGGGGCGCAGGCGGCTGGGTGCCTGCGGCAACACCGCCAGCAACGCGGCTTCGGCCGGGGTCAGGTGCCGCGGCGACTTGCCCAGGTAGGCCCAACTGGCTGCGGCCACCCCCTGCAAGGTACCGCCGAACGGCGCGCGGTTCAGGTAGATTTGCAGGATCTCGCGCTTGGACAGGTGCCATTCCAGTTGCAACGTGCGCCACAGCTGGCGCAGTTTGCCAGCCAGGGTGCGGTCGTGCGGGTCGAGCAGGCGGGCCACCTGCATCGACAGCGTGCTGCCGCCCGACACCACTCGCCCACCGCGCAGGTTCAGCCAGGCAGCACGGGCCAGCGCCAGCGGGTTGAACCCGGGGTGGTGATAGAACCAGCGGTCTTCGTAGGTCAACAACGCCTGCAGATACAGCGGTGAAACCTCATCAGGGCTGACCGGGTAACGCCACACGCCATCAGTATCGGCAAACCGCCATAACGGTGTGCCATCCTCGGCCAGCACTACCCGCGCCAGGTCGTCACCCGGCATGGGCAGGGGCAAGATGCGGTCTGCCAGCCACAACAGGCCAGCCAGCAACAGCAGGCCGAGCAGCACGGCGCGCAACAACCTGCCCGCACGGCTGCGTGGCCGCGCTAAGCTTGGCATCGGGAACCGACCTGGCCAGGTAATGGCCAAAGGCTTTGGTACGGCAAACTCGCCGGCTCGTTCATCAGGAAGCAACTATGCATGTAGAAGGTTTTTTCGAGTGGCTGGGCCAGGCACTGGGATCGTTGATTCGCTTCATCGTCGACGCATTGAGCGGGCTGTTCAACCTGCTGGCCAATGCCGGTGGCAATTTCATCGACGGTCTGGCGCGCACCTTGGGCATGGACACCTCGCTGGTCAGCATCCTGGCCCTGATCATCGGCCTGATGCTGCTGTACTCGGCCATCCGCGCATTCATGCGTGCGTCGATCATCCTTGGGATCATCTGGCTGGTGCTGGGGTTGTGGGTAATGAGCTGGGTCATCCACTGAGCCTTCCCGGGGGCCGCCCGGGAAGCCGCACGGCGGTCCGATCGCCAGCAAGCCGGCTGCCACGGTGACCGCAGCGGCATCGAAGCCAGGTGCAGCACCTGGCTTGCCAGCATGAGGCCGGTAACAGCAGCACAAGCCTAGCGGGCTTTTACCGTCATCTCGCCTTGCCCATCACCCACCGCCTGCAGGTTCGGCCGATACATCGACTCAACCTGCGGCGGCGGTATGCGGTAGGTGCCCGGGGTCACCGCCCGCGCCAGGTACAACAGGTGCGTGGTGCCATAACCGTCGAGCTTGAGCGCCGCCACATAGCGGTCATCACGGTACTCCTGATGCACCACGCTGGCGTTCTGCATCGATTCGCGCCATTCCTTCACCGCAGTGCTGGCGTTGTCCAGGCTGGCGGCACTTTGCGCCAGGTTCTGGTTCTCCAGCTCCAGGCCAGCCGGCAGCAGGTCCACTACCAGCGCGTCGGGCACGCGGTCCTGGGCCTTGAGCGCCAGGTGCACCAGGACCAGATCGCCACTGCGCAGGTTGTGCAAGTCCAGTGGCTGGCCATTCATGCCCAGGTATTCGCGGCGGATCTGCATGCCGTTACCGCCGGCGGCAGGCGCCTGGCGCGGGTAGCCAGACAATGTCAGTTGCTGGTAGAGGGTCGCGCTGCCTTCATTCTGCACGCTCAGCGGCGAGGCCAGCAGCGGGCCCTCCAGCTTCATGCCAGACTCGGCGTTGTTCAATTCGCGCACTTCGCCGGCACTGTCCAGGCGCGCCTGCCACTGGCCCTCGGGCTTGCCCAGCAGGCCACGGCCGGCGAGGAACAAGGCATTTCGCTCCTGGGTCGACAGCCAGCGGTTGGCCGACAGTTCATCCGACAGGGCAAACAGACGCTGGTCGACCTGGTTGGTGGCCAGGTTGCTTTCCTGCAGCAGCGCCAGGATCAGCGCCTGATCACGCAGCGGGCTGCCATAGTCAGCCATCCAACCTTTGCTGCGGCTGATGCCAAGCCCGGCTTGCAGGGCTTGCTGGGCACGCGGTTTGTCGCCCATCTTGTCCAGTGCCACCGCCAGTTGCACCAGCGGCAGCCCAGAGCGGGCATCGGCCCGGCGCTCGAACAAACCACGCAACGCGCCCAGCGGCGCTTGCTGGCTGCGCGCGAGCACCAGCGCGGCATAGGCCTGCACGGCGAAGCGGGTATGTTCGGCGTTTTCGCTGTAGTCGACCTCGATCAGGTTGCGCTCCTGCAGGTAGCGCAGCAGGCGCTCGCTGGCCTTCTTCAGCGCTTCGGCCGGTACCCCATAACCTTGGTCGCGGGCCCGCAGGAGGAAGTCGGTGACATAGGCGGTCAGCCAGTATTCCTCCTCGCTGTCCGAACTCCACAGGCCAAAGCTACCGTTGTAGCGCTGCATGCCCAGCAGGTGCTCGATGCCCATCTCGATCTTGCGCTTGCGCACATCTGCCGGCTCACCCTTGATGCCCAGGCGCTTGAGGCTTTGGGCATCGGCATACAACGACGGGTAAAGGCCACTGGTGGTCTGCTCCAGGCAACCGTACGGGTACGCCTCCAGCGCGCGGATCTGCTCGGCCAGGTTGAGCGGTGGCCGGCTCGACAAGGCCAGGCTGGCTTCCAGGCCCGCCGGTTCGAAGGCCGCCAGGTCTGCTTCGGGCAGCGTCCATGGCTGGTCCTTCAAGGCCACGCGGTAGTGCTTGAGCATCGCCGGGTAGGCAGGGCGCACGCCCAGCGCCCACTCGCGCTCGAAGGCGGTGCTTGGCTCGTTGGGCAGTTGCAACCCGGTGACACGCACCCGGACCTTGCCCTGCCCCAGGCCGCCCTGGGCCTGCACTGGAATCAGCAGCGTCGAGCGCTGGCCTTCGGCCAGGGCCACGGTATGCAAGGCATTGGCGGCCAAGCTCAGTTGCCCTTCGCTGCTGACTTCAACCTGCAACTGCTGGGCCCGGCCCGACAAGTTGGCCAAATCCAGGGCCAGGTTGGTGCGGTCGCCGCCGGCGAGGAAACGCGGTGCCGACAGCTCGGCGATCAGCGGCGCAGCGACTACCGTCTTGCCTTCGGCCATGCCGAAGTGGTCGTCGGTCCAGGCTTGGGCCATCAGGCGCAGTTCACCATTGAAGTCGGGGATATCGACCGTTACCTGGCCCTGGCCGTTGTCATCCAGGGTAACCGGCACGCTTTGCTGGGCGACGATGGTCACCGTGGTGTTGGGGCGCTTGCCCCCCTTGGCCATGGCCGCGTCACCGCCGAATGCCAGGCTGGCCAGGCGGCCTTGCCCGGCCTCGATCAACTGGCCGTAGATGTCCAGCTGGTCGGCACCGTAGGCCTTGCGCCCGAACAGGCTGGCGAACGGGTCAGGGGTCTTGAAGTCGGTGATATTGAGAATACCTACGTCCACTGCCGACACCAGCACATGCACTTGCCGCGGCACACTACCGTCGGCGTTGGCGGCCTTGACGTTCACCGTCAGCGGCTGTTTGGGGCGCATTTTCTCAGGGGCTTGCAGGCTCACCGCCAGCTTGCGGCCGGCGCGGTCCAGCGGCAGGTGCAGCACACCGACCGAACGCTTGGGCGTGGCATTGGCCTTGCGCTCGCCAGGGCGGATTACCAGCGCACTGATGTACAGGTCGTGGCGGGCCCAGGCCTTGTCCAGTTGCACGTCGAACGTCTTGCCCTCGGCGGGCACGTCGATTTCCTGCCACCACAGCGGGCCGTCACTGGACTCGATCATCAGGTAACCGCTGCCCGCAGCCGGCGGGGTCACGGTGACTTTGGCCAAAGCGCCATCAGCATAGGCCGGCTTGTCCAGCGCCAGTTTGACCTGGTCGGGGCGTACGGCACCGCCTTCGGCGTTGTCCTGGGCACGGTAACCGGCCCAGAAGCGCTCGCTGGACACCAGGCCGGTCTGCGGGTCTTCCACCTCGACCCGGTATGGGCCCCATTCCACCTGGAAGCTCAGCTTGGCCGTGGAGCCGGCCTTGACGCTGACCGTCTCTTCGCTCTGGGTCAGGAACTTCTCGTTGTAGGCATAGCTCCAGCCATCGCTTTGCGAGTAGTTCCAGTAGTAATCACGGCGCTCACGCACCAGGCGCACCTTGAGGTCGTTGGCCGCCAGCTTGTTGCCGTCGTGGTCGGCCACCAGTACCTCGAACTCCACCGGCCCGTCGCTATCGGTTTCCTCACCGTCAAACAGGCCGCGCAAGCCTGGCAGGCGCTCGCCCGGCCAGATCGTCTGTTCCAGGCGCCGGGTGATCGGCCGGCCGCCGGACTCCTGCAAGCTGGCCTGCACGGTCAGTTGCAACGGCGAGCGGGCTTCGGCCCAGCGGCTTTCGATATCGACCACGGCCTTGCCCGCCTGGTCGAGGGTGACTTCATCCAGCTCCAGGTCCTGGTTCAGTTCGGTTTCGGTGACCGAGCCGAACTGGTAACCCGGCAACGCCGGCACCGCCTCGCGCAAGGGGCGCACGTAGGCTTGGCCACTCAGGCGGTTGCCGGCCGCCGGAGCGCCGTACAGGTAACGGCCAGTGACCTGGATACGCGCGTTTTCATCCGGTGACAGTGGCTGGCTGCTGCCCTTGAGCTCCAGCGCAAGGCGCTCGGGCAGGAAGTCTTCAACCAGGAATTCATAGACCTGCTGGCGCCCACCGCCGAGGTCGAGCAACAGCTGCCAGCGACCGGTGGGGGCCTCGCTGGCCAGCTGCAACTGGTACTGGAACAGGCCATTGGCATCGGCCTCCCAGACGAACTTGCGGCTGACCTGTTCATCCGGGCGGCGCACTTCCACGTTCACCGGTTGGGCCTTGACGGGCTTGCCGTCCTGGTCACGCAGCAGGCCGTTGAGCAGCACTGTTTCGCCCGGGCGATACAGGTCGCGCGGGCCGAAGATGAACAACTGCAAGGGGTTGGCCTGGGGCCCGGTGATGTCGAACTCGGCGAGGTCCAGCGCGGCCGTGTTCAAGCGCAGCAGCGTGGTGTGCACACCCTGGGTGGCGATCAGGGTGTCGGCCTTGGGCGTGATCGGCAACTGGGCGTGGCCCTTGCCATCGGTGGCGGCCTGGGCCAGCAGCTTGCCCTTGTCGTCATGGATTTCCAGGTTGACGCCGCTCATGGCCTTGCCGCCTTCCAACGCCTGGGCGAATACGTCCAGGCGGTCACGGTAGCGGTGCGCGGAAACGCCAATGTCGCTGAGGGTGAACAGGGTGGCCGGCTGCGAGTAATCGTAGGTGCCGGAGGCACGCATCACCGCCAGGTACACGCCAGGCGCCTGCAGCGGCTTGATGCCAGCGATGGGCAGCAGCACGGTCTCGCGCGTGTTGCGTGCCGGGTTCAGGTCGAAGCGGCCACTGTAGACCAGTTCGGCCATGTCCAGGGTTTCCTTGGACTGGTAGTAGTACAGGCTGCTGTTGCGCCCCCAGCTGGCCAGGAAGTTCGAGAGCATCTCCGGCTTGACCCGGAAGAATTCGACATCGACCTTGTCGACGTTCAGGGCGATGACCGGCAGGCCCTCTGCCAGGCGTGTGGGCAGCAGCGAACCGCGGCTGGCGAAGCCGATGGTCGGCTGCATGTCGCGGGTTTCCAGGCGGGTCACCGACTCACTGGCCAGTTGCTCGCCGTTCACCGCCAGCAGGCCTTTGTCCACGGTCAGCACCAGCTTGCGCTGGGGTTCGAGGTGGCGCAGGCGCAGCTCCATCTGGTTGTCGGAGAGCTCCCAGGCGCCATCGAGTTTGCCTTTGACGGTATCGACCAGGTGCACTTTGGTGGCGAAGTCCTGCTTGGCATCCAGCGGGGCAGAGAAGCTGATCGACAGCGTCGCGGCGCCGTCGAGCTGCACTTCGGAAACGTCGAGCACAGTCAGCTCGCGGCCTGCATAGCGCTTGGCGAGCACAGCAGGGTCTTCGCGTTTGGCAGCGGGGGCCTCGGCGGCCGCGGTGGCTGCCGGCTTCTCGGCCGGCGCCGGTTTGTCCGGCGTGGAAGAGTCACAGGCACTGAGCAAGGCCAGCGCGCAGGCCAGCAACAATCCTTTGTTGAACATGGAGTAGGAACTCTTTGGCAGCGGGTACTTAAGGGCCGCAATTATAGCTGGCCGGAATCATGTTCGCGCGGTTTGCTTGCCTGGCCGTTACACTGTGCCCATTCAGAATAGCCCACAAAGGCCTGCGTACGCCGATCAATGTGGGAGCGGCCTTGTGTCGCGATTGGGCTGCGCAGCAGCCCCAGATTCCCAGGGACCGCAATGACTGCACTGACCGCCGACTGGCGCCACCGCCCCACCCACCACAAGGTCTGGGCGCTGGCCGCGCCGATGATCCTGTCCAACATCTCCGTGCCCTTGGTAGCCCTGGTCGACAGCACTGTCATCGGCCACCTGCCCCACGCCCACCAGTTGGGCGCAGTGGCCGTGGGCGCCACGTTGTTCACGTTCATGATCGGCCTCATGGGCTTCCTGCGCATGGGGTCCACTGGTTTCGCCGCCCAGGCCGCCGGGCGGCGCGACGGCGCGGCGTTGCGCCAGGTGCTGGTTCAAGGGCTGCTGCTGGCGGTCGGCTTCGCCCTGTTGATTGGCCTGCTGGCCATTCCCTTCAGCCAATTGGCACTGCATGCGATGCAACCCAGCGACGCGCTGCAGCAAGCCACCGAAGACTTCTTCCACACCCGCCTGCTCGGGCTGCCTGCGGCGCTGGCCAGCTATGCCTTGGTCGGCTGGTTCCTTGGCACGCAGAACGCCCGCGCGCCGCTGGCGATCCTGCTGACGACCAACCTGCTGAACATCGCGCTGAACCTGTGGTTCGTTCTGGGCCTGGACTGGGGTGTGCTGGGTTCAGCGCGGGCCTCGGTGATTGCCGAGTGGAGTGCCGCCCTGCTTGGCCTGGCCCTGACCCGCCCGGCGCTGCGCGCCTACCCGGGGCAGGTCGCATGGGCAGCACTGAAGCACTGGCACGCCTGGCGACCGCTGCTGGCCGTGAACCGCGACATTTTCCTGCGCAGCCTGGCGCTGCAGTTGGTGTTCCTGCTGATCACCCTGCAAGGCGCACGCCTGGGCGAGGCGACCGTAGCGGCCAACGCATTGCTGCTCAATGGCCTGCTGCTGACCGCCTATGCGCTGGATGGGCTGGCGCATGCGGTGGAGGCACTGTGCGGCCACGCCATCGGTGCCGGTGATCGCCTCACCTTGCGCCGCTCGCTGGTGGTGGCCTGCGGTTGGTCACTGATCACCAGTCTCGGGTTTGCCGGGATGTTCCTGCTGGGTGGGCACCTGTTCATCGATCTGCAGACCGACATCGACAGCGTCCGCGCAGCGGCTTACCCGTACTTGCCTTACCTGGCGTTGCTGCCATTGATTGCGGTGTGGAGCTACTTGCTGGACGGTTTGTTCATCGGCGCCACCCGCGCGCGGGAGATGCGCAATGCGATGCTGGTTTCGGTGCTGATTGCGCTGCCGGTGGCGGTGGCCATGAGCGGGTTTGGCAACCATGGCTTGTGGTTGGCGTTTCTCGGGTTCATGGGGTTGCGGGCGGTGACGTTGGGGTGGGTGGGGTGGCGGTTGCAGCAGCGGGGGCTGTGGGTTGGCTGAGCGGGGATAGCCCATCGACCGGATAACGCGGCTCCAACTGTCATAGTCAGTAATGATCCACCTGCGCCGATCCTTGTCCCGCCTCCTATCCTGCGAACGGGATGTTCAAAGGAAATCGACATGGATCGTCGCGGCAATCACCGTTTGCGCCAAGGGCGCTTCTCAGAGCCGGGCAGACTGTATCTGCTCACAACCATTACTCGCCAGCGGTACCCCTTGTTCCGCAACCTCTGGTTTGCGCGCGCGGTGATCCGGCAGTTGCAACTCAGCGATCAGCAAGGCGACTGCCGGACTCTGGCCTGGGTATTGATGCCGGACCATTTGCATTGGCTGATCGAGCTTGGGCCAACCCATCTGAGCAAGCTCATGTGCGCCTTCAAGTCGCGGAGCAGTTGTGCCCTCTACCGTACCGGTGCTGCGCGCCAGCACATATGGCAGCCAGGCTTCTACGACCGCGCGCTGCGCAAAGACGAAGATGTGAGAGTTGCCGCACGCTATATCATCGCCAATCCCATTCGCGCCGGTCTGGTGCGCAAGGCGGGTGAATATCCACATTGGGATTGTGTGTGGCTGTGACAGCGCCGGTGAGGGCTTCGCCCTCATTTCGCGACACAAGGCCGCTCCTACAGGGATGAGCTGTAGGAGCGGCCTTGTGTCGCGATGGGCCGCAAAGCGGCCCCGGCATTTACGACGACAGGTATGACGACCGGGTCAGACCAAGCCGCAAGGCATCCAGATACTGCGTGCGCTCACGGGCCGTGATCTTGGCGCTGGCAACCTTGTCACGGTAGTGGGTCATCAACTCTTCGGGCGACAGGTGCACGTAGCGCAGCATGTCCTCGATGGTGTCGTGGGTTTCGATGCCCGCGTGGTACACGCTGCCATCGGCGTTCTGGTAGATGTTCACCGAGTCGGTGTCACCAAACAGGTTGTGCATGTCACCCAGAATTTCCTGGTACGCACCGACCAGGAACACGCCCAACAGGTAATCCTCGCCCTCCTGCACCGCATGCACCGGCATGCTGGTCTCGATGCTCTGCTCGTCGACGTACTGGTTGATCTTGCCGTCGGAGTCGCAGGTCAGGTCCTGCAATACCGCACGCCGCAGGGGCTCTTCGTCCAGGCGGTGCAGCGGGATGATCGGCAGTACCTGGCCAATGGCCCAGGTGTCGGGCAGGCTCTGGAACACCGAGAAGTTGCAGATGTACTTGTCGGCCAGCTTGTCGTTGAGTTCGTCCAGCACCTGACGGTGCGAACGCTGGCGCGCCTTCAACGAGTTGTGCAGGCGGCGGCAGACCGCAAAGTAGCACTGCTCGGCCAGGGCCTTCTCGCTCAGGGTGAGCTTGCCATCGGCATACTGCGCAGCCACGTCACCCATATAGTGGGTGGCACGCCAGTAGGTTTCGGTCACCATCTCGATGTCGGTCGGGCCAAGCAGGTCGACCAGCCACTGCACGGTCTCGGGCAAGGCTTCCTTGTTCTCGATGGTCGGAACCTGGTCGTTGTGCTTCTCGACGTCGGTCACCTGGATCACCAGCATGGCGTGGTGCGCGGTCAGCGAACGGCCGCTCTCGGAGAAAATGTGCGGGTGCGGCAGGCCCTGCGCATCGCAGAACTCCTTGAGCATGCCCACCACCACGCCGGCGTAGTCGTCCATGTCGTAGTTGATCGAACTGGCATTGCGCGAGTGGGTACCGTCGTAATCGACACCCAGGCCGCCACCCACATCGATGTGGTCCACCGGCAGGCCCAGCGCACGCAACTCACCGTAGTAACGGATGGCTTCCTTGAAGCCGTGCTGGTAGTCGGCCAGGTTGGCGATCTGCGAACCCATGTGGAAGTGCAGCAGGCGGATACCCTGGTCCAACCCGGCATCGCGGAAACGCTGGACAACAGACAGCAACTGCGCGGCCGACAACCCGAACTTGGACTTTTCACCCCCGGTGTCGGCCCACTTGCTCGAAGCCAGCGACGACAGGCGTACGCGCAGGCCAACCTGGGGTTTGACCTTGAGCTCGGCGGCCTCTTCGATCACCAGGGCCACTTCCGACTCTTTCTCGATGACGATGAACACATTGTGGCCGAGCTTCTGGCCCATCAGCGCCAGGCGGATGAATTCACGGTCCTTGTAGCCGTTGCAGACAATGGTGCCGCCTTTCGGCGCCAGCGCCAGCACCGCCAACAGTTCTGGCTTGGAGCCGGCCTCCAGGCCAATCGACACGTTCTGCGTGGCGATGATGTTCTCCACCACCGCTTCCTGCTGGTTGACCTTGATCGGGTACAGCGCGGTGTACTGGCTCTGGTACTCCAGGCGCGCGATATTGGCGTCGAAAGCGCCGGTCAGCTGGCGAACGCGGTCCTGCAGAATGTCGGGGAAGCGCACCAGCAAGGGCAACGACAAGCCGCTCTGGCGCAGTTCGTCGACCTGTTCGAACAGGTCGATCGGCGCGCTGTTCGGGCCGTTGGGGCGCACTTCGACGCGCCCGGCCTCATTGATGGCGAAATAACCAGCGCCCCAATGGCGGATGCCATAAACACTGCGGCTGTCGGCCACGGTCCATTGGCTACCATCGTCTTTGCGTGTGCGTCGTACGGACATTCAAGTCCCCTATAGATAAGTCGAAGACACTGCCCTGCATGCTGGCGGGCGCAGTGTAAAAGCCGAAAATGACGATTCGTCCGTGCCCCAGGGTAGACCCTGGCCACGGCAACGAGTTTAGAAAGCACTGGGCAAAAATGCGCGCCGGCTCAGCCGCCGGACTTTTTCGCCTTGAAGCCCTGCTTGATCAGCTCGGCGATCAGCAGCTCGACATGCTCGCCCTGGATTTCGATGACCCCATCCTTCACCGCGCCACCGGTACCGCAACGGCGCTTCAGGGTGGTGGCCAGCTCCTTGAGCTGATCGGGCGGCAATGGCACACCGGTGACGGTCGTCACGGTCTTGCCGCCGCGGCCTTTGCTTTCACGGCGCACACGGGCAATGCCATCGCCTTCGGGGATGACCTGCTGCTTGCAGGTACAGGCACCCACCGGCTGGCCACAGTCGGGGCAGTGCCGACCGGCGTCGGTGGAGTAAACGAGACCGCCAAGGGCGGCGAAGGAAGAAGCTTTCTTGGCCACTTTTGTTCCTCGGTGCAGAGGACAAAAACTGGTCGTACCTTGGGGATGAGGCCGACCGCGAAGCCCCACTCTGGCAGGGGCGGCGCTACTGCTGCAAGACATGCGGCAGCCCGAAAAGGGCGCGCAGTGTAACGATAAATGCGGCGATTGCTAAGTACAGGATTGCGGCATTTTGCGAATGTTTTGCGACTACCCGGGAACTGGGGCTGCTTTGCAGCCCTGTCGCGACGCAAGGCCGTTCCCACTAGGTCCTGCATACGCCGATCGATGTGGGAGCGGCCTTGCGTCGCGAAAGGACCGCAAAGCGGTCCCCACGTCATCCCAGGCTGGCTTTGTAGCGCTGCAACGCCGCCAGCGAATCCGGGCAATACGGCTTCATCAGGCTTTCTTCCTCAGCCTGCGCCAGGCCAATGAACCGCGCCTCGATCACCTCTTCCGGCTGCAACCGCAGCGGCGCATCCGACACCGCCGAATACACCGCACACCACAAACGGTTATCGGGCTGGTCAAAGTAGAACCGCTCATGAAAACGCAGTGCCGCGCCTTCAATGCCCAGCTCCTCGGCCAGTTCACGCGCCGCCGACTCGGCATACCCTTCGCCGGCCGTGACCATGCCACCCGCTGCCACATCCCAGTACCCTGGGTACAGCGCCTTGCTCAAGGTACGCCGGTGTACACACAACTCACCAGCACTGTTGAACAGCAGAATGAACGTGCAGCGGCCAATCAGGCCGCGCTCACGCAGCTCGGCGCGGGGCAAGGCGCCAAGTACCTTGTCGGCTTCGTCGACCCAGGTGACCAGCTCACGGTCGGAAGCCGCCCGGTGGGCGGCCTCGTTGGCGCTGATGGCCATGCTCAACCCTGCGACAGCAACTGGCGCAGGTCGATGACCGCCGCGTTGGCCCGGGAAATGTAGTTGGCCATGACCAGCGAGTGGTTGGCCCACATGCCGAAGCCGCTGCCGTTGAGCACCATCGGGCTCCACAGCGGCTCTTGCGAGGCTTCCAGCTCACGAATGATCTGCCGCACGCTGACCGTGGCATTCTTTTTCGCCAGTACATCGGCAAAGTCGACCTCGATGGCACGCAGCAAGTGCGACAGCGCCCAGGCCTGGCCACGGGCCTCGTAGAACACGTTGTCGATCTGCAGCCATGGGGTTTCCACCAGCTCTTCGTCCACTTGCGGCGCCTGGCCGGCAACCACCGACTCGGTCTTCAGCGTGGTGTTGAGCTTGACCCGGCCAACGCTGGCCGACAGGCGCTGCGACAGCGAACCCAGGCGGGTGGCGACGTCACCCAGCCAGTTGTTCAGGTTGTCGGCGCGGGTATAGAAGATCGCGCCCTTGTCGCCAGCAGCCAGACGGGTCTGGTAGCGCGACAGCGACTTGATGCCCTCTTCGAACTCCGACTCGCTCGAGGGCAGGATCCAGCTCTTGTTGTCGAAGTTGAAGCGCGGCTCGGCCTTGGCCAGGTCGGCGTCTTCGGTAGATTGCGACTGCGAACGGGCGAAGTCCTTGCGCAAGGCGCGGGACAGGTCGCGCACCTGGACCAGCACGCCGTACTCCCAGCTCGGCATGTTGTCCATCCACAGCCCTGGCGGGAAGCGGTCGTTGGAAATGTAGCCGCCCGGCTTGTTCAGCAGGGTGCCGGCCACGGTCTTGAGGGTTTCCACGGTGGTGTAGCCAATCACCATCTGCTGGCCATTGCGCTCGGCAGCAGCCTGGGCATTCTGCTGCACCGGGAACAGCGCAGGTTCCTGGCTCCAGTACCAGCCCAAGCCGATGCACACCAGCAGATACAACCCGATCAGGGTTCCCAGGGCTCGGCTCCAAAGGCCGCCAAGGTAGCTACGGGCGGCAGCGCCGCGGCCGTCGACACGCTCACGGGGCTCGGCTTTGGCCTCGCGGTTTTTCCAATCCAGCATGGCTTTGTCCTTAATCAGTCACGACGGTTCAGGGGCTTTGACCACAGGCCTGCGCCAGGGTGCCACGGCAAGCCCGCGTGGCAGCACTATAAAGCAGACACCGCCTTACGCATAAGCGACCAATCAGTCGGTAACTGAATATTCGTTCTGAACGCAATGTTGATACAGGGCACTCATGCGAGGGAAAAGAGCTGCTAGCATAGAGCCATCATTGCCCCTGCATATCCCAACCTACAAGTAGCCAGGTCATGAGCCAAGCCGTCGAGCCAAGCCCGCTGTGCCCCGACCCGCAACTGTCGCGTAGCGGCCTGCGCAAGGACGACTCCCTTGACGAGGTACTGGTGCCCCTGCGCAAGCCGGTGTACATCCTGTTGCAGGACCACGAGCGGGCCCAGCGCCTGGCCCAGCAACTGGAATTCTTCGGGCTGCTGGTGCAGGCGCTGCCCAACGCTGCCGCGTTTCTGGCTTCGGTCGGCGAATACCCGCCTGCGGCCATCATCATGGATGTCGACTTCACCGGCAGCGGCCAGGGCCTGCTGCTGGCCGCCCAGGTACAACACGGCCTGGCGCAGAACATTCCGCTGCTGTTCTTCAGCCACCACGAAGCTGACACACCGACGCGCCTGGCTGCCGTGCGCGCCGGTGGGCAGGACTTTCTGACCGGCAGCCTGGAAGCATCCAGCCTGCTGGAGAAGGTCGAATTGCTGACCAACGCCGGCCCGCACGACCCATTGCGAGTGCTGATCATCGACGACTCACGCACCCAGGCGCTGCACACCGAACGGGTGCTGGCCAGCGCCGGCATGCTGACCCGCAGCCTGACCGACCCGATCCGCACCATGGCCGAGCTGGCCGACTTTCAGCCCGACCTGATCATTCTCGACCTGTACATGCCGGCTTGCACCGGCCCGGAACTGGCCAAGGTGATCCGCCACAGTGACCGCTATGTGAGCGTGCCGATCATCTACCTGTCCGCCGAAGACGACCTGGACAAGCAACTGGATGCCATGAGCGAAGGCGGCGATGACTTCCTGACCAAGCCGTTTCGCTCGCGCCACCTGATCACCACAGTGCGCAACCGTGCGGCCCGCGCGCGGCACCTGAAGGCACGCATGGTGCGTGACAGCCTGACCGGGCTGTACAACCACACCCATATTCTGCAATTGCTTGAGGATTGCAGCTTCCGCGCCCGCCGTGAGCAGCAGCCGTTGAGTTTCGCCATGCTCGACATCGACCACTTCAAGAAGATCAACGACCGCCACGGCCACCCCATGGGGGACCGGGTAATCAAGAGCCTGGCGCTGTTCCTCAAGCAGCGCCTGCGCAAGACCGACTTCATTGGCCGTTACGGCGGCGAGGAATTTGCCATCGTCATGCCCAATACCGCGCTGGAGGCCACCCACAAGGTGCTTGACGAGATTCGTCGGCGCTTTGCCGAGATCATCTACCCGGCACAGCCGCAGGATTTGCAGTGCACCTTCAGTGCCGGGGTGGTGCAGATGGATGAGGGGCTGGACGCGTTGACCATGGCCAGCGCGGCGGATGAAGCCCTGTACCGCGCCAAGCATGCCGGGCGTAACTGTGTAGTACGGGTAGAGCGCTGAAACGGCCCTGCCCGCGAGGAATCAGAAGCGCCATCAGATAGAGGCACTCTGCCACTTTTTTCTGACGCCAAGCCCTCGGCGTCATCATCCGGTCACACAATCGCAATAACTTCAGCCGCCTACCCCCACTCCCCTCCGCAGGAAGTTCGCGGCTATGCGCCTGAAGTGGCTGACCAATTTCAATACGCTGTTGCTGGTGACTGTGTGTTTCACCCTGGCCGCTACCCTGTGGTGGTCGCAACGGGCGCTGGAACGGCCCTATCAGCTGATGGAGCGCTACCTGGGCCTGTCCCAGCAGTTTCAGCAGCAGGTGGCGGGCAATATCCACGCCTACCTGGGCAGCGGGGATGCCCTGCGCCATGCCGCCGCCACGCAGGCCATCCAGCAACTGCAAGGCGCCCTGGCCGACTGGCCCGCCGAACTGGCGGCCAACCTGCGCCCCAGCCTGGCCAGCCTGCAGGCCTTCACCGGCAACGAGTTGCTGGCGGCCGGCAAGCTGGCTGGCGACCCGCAAGCGCTGCTGTTGCAGGCCGAACGGGAATTGGGGGCCAATTTCGAGCAACTGGCCGGATACGCCCGCGACAGCGGCACTGCCGAGGCCGACCGCTATTTGCTCCCGCTGCTCGACGCCAGCGTGCACCTGGGCCGGCTGGCACTGGCCCGCGACAAGCTGGTCAGCAGCGGCCGCCCGGAGCTTGCTGACGAAGTGCAGCGTGAGTTGCAACTGATCCGCAGCCAGGCACAGGCCATCGATGCCCTGCCTTTGCTCGGTGTCACCCGCGCTGCTGCCTCCGGTGCCGACGACTTCGCCGCCATGATGGGCCTGCAAACCCAGGCCAGCGCCCGGCAGGAAGACATCGCCGTGGGCCTGAAGCGTGAGCTGCAAAACCTGCTGGGCCGCTACCCGGCCGAATTGCAGCGCACGCGCGAACAGATCGAGCGCCGTGCCGCCCTGGCTGCCAGCACCGGCCAGCGCCTGGAAGCCGTACAGCAGGCCATCGCCGCGCTGGAACCGCTAGTGCGCGCCCAACATGGCCAAATTGCCGGCGAGGTGCGCATCATCCAGTGTTTGATGATCGCCCTGATCCTGTTCATCGCCCTGTTGATCGATACCCTGCAACGGCGCCTGGCGCGCACCCTGACCGGCCTGGCCCCGGCGCTATCGTGCTGGGCCGAGGGCGACTTCGCCCAAGTGATCGCCCTGGGCAAGACCAACCGCGAACTGCATGACATTCAGGCATCGCTCAACCGCCTGCGCCAGTACCTGGTCGAACTGGTGGGCACCATTCGCCACAATGCCGAGCAGGTCGCCGGCAGCAGCCATGCCCTGGCCGGCATGAGCGCCGCGCTGCACGATGGCGCCCACCGCCAGGCCGGCGATACCGGGCAGATCCGCGACGCCCTGGGCGAGCTGGAAGCCACCATTCAGCAAGTGGCCGGTGACGCCAGCGCTGCCGCCCATGCCAGCCGCGATGCCGGGCGTGCGGTGGAACAGGGCCAGGCGGTGATTGGCCAGAGCCTGTCGGGCTTGCGGGAACTGGTCGATGAGGTACAGGGCAATGCGCGCATGATCGAGCAACTGGCCGAAGAGTCGGCCACCATCGGCGGGGTGCTGACGGTAATACGCTCGATTGCGGAACAGACCAACCTGCTGGCGCTGAACGCCGCCATCGAAGCGGCCCGGGCTGGCGAGATGGGTCGCGGCTTTGCCGTAGTGGCTGACGAGGTGCGTTCGCTGGCGCAGCGCACCACCGGGGCTACTGGCGAAATCCAGGCACTGATCGACCGCTTGCAGCAGGCGGCGCGGGAGTCGGTGGCCGGCATGCGCACCCAGCTCGAACACGCCGAAACCACCGCCAACCAGGCCCAGGCCGCCGATGGCGCGCTGGATGAGATCGTCAGCGCGATCCGCACGATCGCCGATACGGCGGTACGCATTGCCGACGTCACCGCGCAACAGACTGGCGCGGTGAGTGAGATTCGTGATCATAGCGAGCGGATTCACGCGTTGGGTGAAGACAACCTGCAGCGCATTGGTGAAGGGCGTGAGCAGGGTGAGCAATTGCTGAGCCTAGGCGGGGAGCTGAGCAAGGCGGTGCGGGCCTTCAGGGTCTGAGGCCGGCACAGGCAATACACAAGTGGCGCCAGGTGTCGCCGTCCCTTTCAACCTGCGCCAACTCCGTTATCATGCCCGGCACGTTCCACCTCGCGAGTTCGCCATGCGCCGCCTGTTTTTCCTGCTGTTCCTGCTGCTGGCCAGCCCTGTCTTCGCCACCAGCCTGCTCGACAACCGCCCCAGCGCCACCCTCGGCGCCGCTTCGCTGGCCAACAACGCCGACTTCCTGCCAGTGCACGAGGCGTTCAAGCTCGACCTGATCCAGGCCGATGCGCATACCATCAAGCTGCGCTTCATCGCCACCGACGGCTACTACCTCTACCGCCACCGCTTCCAGTTCCACACCGAACCCGCCGACATCGCCTTGGGCACGCCGAACATCCCTAAGGGCGAGGCCAAGCACGATGAGTTCTTCGGCGACGTGGAGGTGTACCACGGCGTGCTCGATATCGAACTGCCGCGCAACGATCCGCGTGCCTTTACCCTGCTGGTGGGCTATCAGGGCTGTGCCGACAAGGGCCTGTGCTACCCGCCGGAAACCGCCCGGCTGAGCATCGATGGCGAAGCCGGCACAAACATCCCTGGCGCAATCGAACAGGCCTGGAGCTGGAAATCGCTGCTGCTGTTCTTCCTCGCCGGGGTCGGCCTGACCTTCACCCCCTGTGTGCTGCCGATGCTGCCGATTCTCTCCGGCGTAGTACTGCGCGGGCAGGTCGGTGGGCCACGCGGGCTGGCGCTATCGCTGGCGTACGTACTGCCAATGGCCGCCAGCTTCGCCGCACTCGGCGCGCTGATGGGCTTGTTCGGCGCCGGCCTGAACCTGCAGGCACGCCTGCAATCGGCTTGGGTACTGGTGCCCTTCGCGCTGTTTTTCGTGGTGTTCGCCCTGGCCATGTTCGGCCTGTTCGAACTGAAGCTGCCGCAAGCCCTGAATAACCGCCTGAACAACGTCGCCAACCACACCAAGGGCGGTTCGCTACTGGGCGCTGCAGTACTCGGCGTGCTCTCCAGCCTGCTGGTTTCGCCCTGTGTGTCGGCGCCCCTGGCAGGCGCGCTGCTGTACATCAGCGCCAGCGGCGATGCCTTGGGCGGGGCGCTCAAACTGTTCGCCCTGGGCCTGGGCATGGGCGCGCCACTGTTGCTGGTGGCCACCGGTGGCGCAGCCTGGCTGCCGAAAAGCGGCCCTTGGCTGAACACCGTGAAAAACGCCATCGGCGTACTGCTGCTGGGGCTGGCCATCGGCCTGCTCAGCCGGGTGCTGCCCGGCCCGGTAACCCTGTTGTTGGTCGGCCTGCTTGCCGCAGGCGTGGCACTGTTCCTCGGCGCCTTGGAGTTCGTGGTCAAGACTGCGCGCCAGCGCCTGGCGCAACTGCTCGGCCTGGCCTTGCTGGTATACGCGCTGGCTTGCTGGTATGGCGCCCTCAGTGGCCAGGGCGACCCGCTGCGGCCCCTGCCCGTGCCCAGCCAGGCGGCCAGCGCTGGCACTACCGCGGCCACAGCGCAGGCCTGGCAAACCATCACCACCCCGCAAGCCCTGGATGCCGCGCTGGCACAGGCCAAGGCAGCCGGCCAACCGGTGTTGCTGGACTGGTACGCCGACTGGTGCATCAGTTGCAAGGTCATCGAACACGAGGTGCTCAACGCCGCCCAGGTCCAGCCGCAACTGGCGGCGTTCAAGCTGCTGCGGTTCGACATCACCGCAAGCAACGCCGAGCAACGCTCGCTCCTTGACCGGTACCAACTGTTCGGCCCGCCTGCGCTGTTGTTCTTTGCCGCGAACGGCAGCGAAATTACCGCCGATCGGGTGATTGGCGAGATAAATGCCGGGGAATTCGCGCAGATTCTCACGCGCGTGCGCGGCAAACTCGGTCTATAACTTCCCGCGGGCCGGGAAAAATCCTCGATTAGGTGACCAGATTTAAATATTTGGTCACATACTTCGCGCGAATCTCGGACATCGTGCTGGCTATTGCCGGGAACTGGACACTTGCCGTCGCTTTACGGCACACTCGCCGCGCTGTGTCGAATTGCCCTACAAATCCAAGGAATCCACAGATGGCAACGCTACTGGTGCTTCACGGCCCCAACCTCAACCTGCTCGGTACTCGCGAGCCTGGCCACTACGGCGCCGTGACCCTGGCCCAGATCAACCAGGACCTGGAGCAACGTGCCCGCGCCGCAGGCCACCATCTGCAGTACCTGCAGAGCAATGCCGAATACGAATTGATCGACCGCATTCACGCGGCACGCAACGAGGGTGTGGACTTCATCCTGATCAATCCGGCTGCTTTCACCCACACGAGCGTCGCATTACGTGACGCATTGCTTGCGGTGAGCATCCCATTCATCGAAGTGCACCTGTCCAACGTGCACAAACGCGAACCGTTCCGTCACCACTCCTACTTTTCCGATGTGGCCGTAGGGGTGATCTGCGGCCTGGGCGCCAGCGGTTATCGCCTGGCCCTGGAGTCTGCACTGGAACAACTGGCTGCCAACGCACAGCCCAAATGATGAAAACCCCGGCCCCGATGGGCCGGGGTTCCAGAGAAACGTTCTAGATACGTTTTTGTATTTCGCCCCCTGACCGAACCTTTGGGAGTTGATGATTAATGGATATCCGTAAAGTCAAGAAACTGATCGAGCTGCTGGAAGAGTCTGGCATCGACGAGCTGGAGATCAAGGAAGGCGAAGAGTCGGTTCGTATCAGCCGTCACAGCAAGACCCCAGCTGCCCAGCAGTTCTACGCACCGGCCCCGATGGCTGCCGCCCCGGCCGCTGCTGCACCGGTCGCCGCTGCTGCGCCAGCCGCCGAAGCCGCTGCTGCTGCCCCGGCGCTGAAAGGCACCGTGGTCCGTTCGCCAATGGTAGGTACCTTCTACCGCAAACCTTCGCCGACCTCGCCGAACTTCGCTGAAGTTGGCCAGAGCGTGAAGAAGGGCGACACCCTGTGCATCGTCGAAGCCATGAAGATGATGAACCACATCGAAGCCGATGTTGGCGGTGTCATCGACGCCATCCTGGTAGAAGACGGCCAGCCGGTTGAGTTCGACCAGCCGCTGTTCACCATCGTTTGAATCGCGGAGAGCCAACGATGTCTGGGAAGCTCGAAAAAGTCCTGATCGCCAACCGCGGGGAAATTGCCCTGCGGATCCTGCGTGCCTGCAAAGAGCTGGGCATCAAGACCGTCGCCGTGCACTCCACTGCCGACCGTGAACTGATGCACCTGGGCCTGGCAGACGAGTCGGTCTGCATCGGCCCTGCATCGTCGAAGGATTCCTACCTGCATATCCCGGCGATCATCGCTGCCGCCGAAGTGACTGGCGCCACCGCGATTCACCCGGGTTACGGCTTCCTGGCGGAAAACGCCGATTTCGCCGAGCAGGTGGAAAAATCCGGTTTCGCCTTCATCGGCCCGAAAGCCGACACCATTCGCCTGATGGGCGACAAGGTTTCGGCCAAGGACGCGATGATCAAGTCGGGCGTACCGACCGTACCGGGCTCCGATGGCCCGCTGCCGGAAGACGAAGAAGTCGCCTTGGCAATCGCCCGTGACGTCGGCTACCCGGTGATCATCAAGGCCGCCGGTGGCGGTGGTGGTCGCGGTATGCGCGTGGTGCACAAGGAAGAGGACCTGATCGCCTCGGCCAAGCTCACCCGCACCGAAGCCGGTGCTGCCTTCGGCAACCCGATGGTCTACCTGGAAAAGTTCCTGACCAACCCACGCCACGTGGAAGTTCAGGTGCTGTCCGACGGCCAGGGCAACGCCATTCACCTGGGTGACCGTGACTGCTCGCTGCAGCGTCGCCACCAGAAGGTCCTGGAAGAAGCACCAGCCCCGGGTATCGATGAAAAGGCCCGCCAGGAAGTGTTCAAGCGCTGCGTCGATGCGTGCATCGAGATCGGCTACCGCGGTGCCGGTACGTTCGAATTCCTGTACGAAAACGGCCGCTTCTACTTCATCGAGATGAACACCCGGGTGCAGGTTGAACACCCTGTGTCGGAGATGGTCACCGGTATCGACATCGTCAAGGAGATGCTGAGCATCGCCGCTGGCAACAAGCTGTCGTTCCGCCAGGAAGACGTTGTCATCCGTGGCCACTCGCTGGAGTGCCGGATCAACGCCGAGGACCCGAAGAAGTTCATCCCGAGCCCAGGCAAGGTCAAGCACTTCCACGCCCCGGGTGGCAACGGCGTGCGCGTGGATTCGCACCTGTACAGCGGTTATTCGGTACCCCCGAACTACGACTCGCTGATCGGCAAGCTGATCACCTACGGCAAAGACCGCGATGAAGCCATGGCGCGCATGCGCAATGCCCTGGACGAGATCGTCGTCGACGGCATCAAGACCAACATCCCGCTGCACCGCGACCTGGTGCGTGATGAAGGTTTCTGCGAAGGCGGCGTCAACATTCACTACCTCGAGCACAAACTGGCCAACCAGGAGTGATCGTGTAGTGTGATGGACCAGAACCCCGGACTTGTGCCGGGGTTTTTTTTTGCTTAGCCAAGGCTCACACCCCCTGTAGGAGCGGCCTTGCGTCGCGAAAGGGCCGCGAAGCGGCCCCGGCAATATCTGCGGCGAAGCTGAGATCGTGGGGCCGCTGCGCGCCCCATCGCGACACAAGGCCGCTCCTACAGGGACCGCAGGTTACCCCTTCATCCGCGGCATCTCGATACGGTGCTCATGCACCCGCCGATACAGGGTAGCCCGCGAAATGCCCAACGCCCGCGCAGCATCGGCCGGCTTCCAGCGATGGCGAATCAGCGCATCCAGCAACAGTTGCCGCGCCGCGCACGACACCTCGCTTGCGACCGAGCCTACCGCCACACCCCGCACCTCCTGCGGCAAATCCTGCACCCGCACCTGCCCGGCCTCACTGACCGCACAGGCATAGCGCAACACCTGCCGCAGCTGGCGCAAATTGCCCGGCCAGCGATAAACCAGCAGCGCCTGCAAGGCATCGTCCGCCAGTACAACTTCGACGCCACAGGCCGCAGCCTCTTCGGCCAGCAATTGGTGAATCAGCCCCAACCGGTCCTCCCGCTCACGCAGCGGCGGCAACTCGAAGCGGGCATTGGCCAGGCGGAAGTACAAGTCTTCGCGGAAACGCCCGTCTTCTACCATTGCCGCCAGATCACGGTGGGTGGCACAGATCACCTGGATATCCACCCGCTCCCGCCGCGCCGCGCCCAGCGGCGCCACTTCGCCCTCGGCCAGCACCCGTAGCAACCGGGTTTGCAGGTTCAGCGGCATATCACCGATCTCGTCGAGGAACAACGTACCGCCGTGGGCCTGCTGCAACAGCCCTTGCATGCCTTTGCTGGAAGCACCGGTGAAAGCCCCCGCCACATAACCGAACAACTCGCTCTCGATCAGGCTCTCGGGGATGGCTGCACAGTTCAGGGTCACGAAGGGGCCGTCACAGCGCTGGCTCTGCTGGTGCAACTGACGGGCGAACACCTCCTTGCCGGCCCCGGTTTCACCCAGCACCAGCACGGCCAGGTTGCAGTCCTTGACACGGGTAGCCAAGCGCAGATGCTGTTCGATGCGGCTGTCCTGGGCCTGCTGCAGCGGTTGCGCCCGCTGGCGTTGCCGAGGGGCGCTGACCCGGCCGTACAAACCACCCAGGCCAGGCAGGCGCTGGGCCGACGACGCGCTGACCCGGCGTAGCTGGTCCATGTCGAACAGCTCGCCAATGTGCACCGGCAAACGGCCCAGGCGTTCGACCAGGCGCTGCCGGGCCAGGCTGTTGATGGCCTGCAGGCGACCATCGGCATCCCAGGCCAGCAGGTAATCAGGCTGGCTTTCCACATAGCCCGGCGTGCCATGGGCGCGCATCACCCAGTGGCCCTGGGCAGTGTGCATGAAAAAGGCGTTTTCGATGTCGCGAGCGGTTTGCTCGACCAGCTGACGGATCAGGTGCTGGCTGCGGCGGTCGTCCGGTGACTGCAAGGCCGACACATCCACCACCCCCAGCAACTCACCCAACGGGTCGAACACCGGGGCCGCCGTGCAGGTCAGGCCGATGAACGCCGCCCGGAAGTGGTCGCGCTTGTGCACCGTGACCGGGGCCTTGCTGGTGAGCACCGCCGCCACGCCACAGGTACCCTCCTCGCCCTCCGACCAGCAAGTGCCCAGGTACAGGCCGGCTTTGCGACAGTCGTTGCGAATGGCCGATTCGACCCGGTAGTCGATGGTGCGCCCTTGGGCGTCGGTCAGCAGCACGCAATAGTCGGCGCCCCGCACGCGCTCGTGCAGGCGGGCCACGGCGTCGCTGGCGATGCGCAGAAACAGCTGCGCGCGTTCACGGCACTCATTGAGCAGGCTTTGGGAAAGGATGCGCGGGCCCTGCTGGGAGGCGGGGTCCAGGCGGTACAGCTCCATGGAACGGCGCCATGAATCGAGGATCAGCGGCGGTACCGGCGCCTGTGGCAGGCGGTCGGCATTCTTCAGCACCCTGCTGACGCAATCGACATGGGCTCGGGAGTTCGCGGCAAGCATTCGGGCCCTCCGGTTCTCGTTGCTGTTTTTATCGTTGTTCGGCCATTAAGCGCTTGCGCGCCCGCCCCGACAAGCACTGTGTGGTTACCGGCTGGCTTGAGACGCAGCGTCTCAGCGTCTCGCCCAACGCGGCTGCGCACTGGCACCGCGCGTCTCGCCGTGCCCGCCCTGCAGCCGCCACCAAGGCAGGCCAAAGCGCTCTGCAACGGCCCCTTCGGCGCCCTTGGGCAAAGCTGGCACCGCCCTTGCTCCTGTCTTGGCAAACAAGAATACGAGGTGCGCCATGCCGCTACCCGCCCCGCTTGTCGGGATCATTGCCAACCCTGCCTCCGGCCGTGACCTGCGCCGCCTGACGGCCAGCGCCGGGCTCTATTCGAGCACCGACAAGGCTTCGGCAATCCAGCGCCTGCTGGCCGCCTTCGGCGCCACGGGCATCGGCCAGGTGCTGCTGCCCAGCGACATGACCGGCATCGCCGCCGCCGTGCTCAAGGCCAGCCACGGCCCGGCTGCGCTCGACCAGCACTGGCCAGCCATCGAAATACTCGACCTGCCGTTGTCGCAGACCGTAGCCGACACCCGCCTGGCCACCCGACGCATGGTCGAGCGCGGTGTGGCGCTGATCGCCGTGCTGGGGGGCGATGGCACCCACAAGGCCGTCGCCGCCGAGGCGCAAGATGTGCCACTGCTGACCCTCTCCACCGGCACCAACAATGCCTTCCCCGAACTGCGCGAGGCCACCAGCGCCGGCCTTGCCGGTGGCCTGCTGGCCACCGGCCGGGTACCGGCCAGCATTGGCCTGCGCCGCAACAAGCGCCTGGTGGTGACAGTGCCGCAGCAGCAACTGGCCGAATGGGCCCTGGTGGAAGTGGCAGTGTCACCGCAGCGTTTCATCGGCGCCCGCGCACTCAGCCGCCGCGAAGACCTTGCCGAAGTTTTCGCCTGCTTCGCCGAACCGCATGCCATCGGCCTGTCGGCGCTGTGTGGCCTGTGGTGCCCGGTGTCGCGCCAGGCCCCGCACGGCGCCTGGGTTCGCCTGGCACCCGGCGCTGAACAGGCACTGCTCGCGCCGCTGGCCCCCGGCCTGCTGCAAGCCTGTGGCATCACCGCCAGCGGCACGCTGCTGCCCGATGTTGCCCACCGCCTGAGCCTGGCCAGCGGCACCCTGGCCCTGGACGGCGAGCGCGAAATCGAATTCGCCGAACACGACACCCCCACCATCACCCTCGACCACCGCGGCCCGCTCAGTGTGGACGTCGAGGCCGTGCTGGCGCATGCCGCCCGTCACCACCTGCTGGCCGTGCCTCGCGGCCATCGACTGCACCCTGCAAACCCGTGTTGAGACAACCCCGGAGAACAACAACATGTCCAATCAACTCAGTACCGAACAACTGCTGCATGCCTATGAAGTGATGCGCACCATCCGCGCCTTTGAAGAACGCCTGCACGTGGAGTTCGCCACTGGCGAAATCCCCGGTTTCGTGCACCTCTACGCCGGCGAAGAGGCCTCGGCTGCCGGGGTCATGGCCCACCTGCGCGACAGCGACTGCATCGCCTCGACCCATCGCGGCCATGGCCATTGCATCGCCAAGGGCGTGGATGTGTACGGCATGATGGCCGAAATCTACGGCAAGAAGACCGGCGTATGCGGTGGCAAGGGTGGCTCGATGCACATTGCCGACCTGGAGAAAGGCATGCTTGGGGCCAACGGTATCGTCGGCGCCGGCGCCCCCCTGGTGGCCGGCGCGGCGCTGGCGGCCAAGCTCAAGGGGCGCGACGACGTGGCGGTGGCCTTCTTCGGCGACGGGGCCTCCAACGAAGGCGCGGTATTCGAAGCCATGAACATGGCGTCGATCATGAACCTGCCGTGCATCTTCGTCGCCGAGAACAATGGCTACGCCGAAGCCACCGCCTCCAACTGGTCGGTGGCCTGCGACCACATCGCCGACCGCGCGGCCGGCTTCGGCATGCCCGGGGTGACCATCGACGGCTTCGATTTCTTTGCCGTGTACGAGGCCGCCGGTGCGGCCATCGAACGCGCCCGTTCCGGGCAAGGCCCATCGCTGGTCGAGGTCAAGCTCAGCCGCTACTACGGCCATTTCGAGGGCGACGCGCAAACCTACCGCGCGGCGGATGAAGTCAAGAACCTGCGCGAATCGCGCGACTGCCTGATGCAGTTCCGCAACAAGACCACCCGCGCCGGCCTGCTCACGGCCCAGCAGCTGGACGCCATCGACGCACGCGTCGAGGACCTGATCGAAGACGCTGTGCGCCGCGCCAAGTCCGACCCCAAGCCACTGCCCGCCGACCTGCTCAGCGATGTCTACGTCGCCTACCCCTGAGCCGCGCATTACAAGAACAACAGGAGAACCACCATGGCAAGAAAGATCAGCTACCAGCAGGCCATCAACGAAGCACTGGCCCAGGAAATGCGCCGCGACGACAGTGTGTTCATCATTGGCGAGGACGTTGCCGGCGGTGCCGGGGCGCCCGGTGAGGAAGACGCCTGGGGTGGCGTGCTGGGCGTGACCAAGGGCCTGTACCACCAGTTCCCGGGCCGGGTACTGGACGCTCCCCTGTCGGAAATCGGCTACGTCGGCGCAGCGGTCGGTGCCGCCACCCAGGGCCTGCGCCCGGTGTGCGAGCTGATGTTCGTGGACTTCGCCGGCTGCTGCCTGGACCAGATACTCAACCAGGCCGCCAAGTTTCGCTACATGTTCGGCGGCAAGGCAGTCACCCCGCTGGTGATGCGCACCATGTACGGCGCAGGCCTGCGCGCAGCGGCCCAGCATTCGCAAATGCTCACCTCGCTGTGGACGCACATTCCAGGCCTGAAGGTGGTGTGCCCATCCTCGCCCTACGACGCCAAGGGGCTATTGATTCAGGCGATCCGCGACAACGACCCGGTGATCTTCTGCGAGCACAAGCTGCTCTACAGCATGCAGGGCGAGGTGCCGGAAGAGGTGTACACGGTCCCCTTCGGCGAAGCCAACTTCCTGCGTGATGGCGATGACGTGACCCTGGTCACCTACGGGCGCATGGTGCATGTAGCCCTGGAGGCCGCCAACAACCTGGCCCGCCAGGGCATCGACTGCGAAGTACTGGACCTGCGCACCACCAGCCCGCTGGACGAAGACAGCATTCTGGAGAGCGTGGAAAAAACCGGCCGCCTGGTAGTCATCGACGAAGCCAACCCGCGCTGCTCGATGGCCACCGATATCAGTGCCCTGGTGGCGCAGAAGGCTTTCGCTGCGCTCAAGGGCCCGATCGAGATGGTCACCGCACCGCACACCCCGGTACCGTTCTCCGACGCCCTGGAAGACCTGTACATCCCCGACGCGGCGAAGATCGAGGCCGCCGTGCGCAAAGTGATCGAAGCTGCAAGGAGTGCCGCATGAGCCAGAGCCAGATCCATACCCTGACCATGCCCAAGTGGGGCCTGTCGATGACCGAGGGCCGGGTAGACACCTGGCTCAAGCAGGAAGGCGACCCGATAACCAAAGGCGATGAGGTGCTGGACGTCGAGACCGACAAGATCAGCAGCAGTGTCGAGGCCCCGTTCAGCGGCGTGCTGCGCCGCCAGGTGGCCAAGCCGGATGAAACCCTGCCGGTGGGCGCGCTGCTGGCCGTGGTCGTGGAAGGCGAAGCCGAAGAGGCCGAGATCGATGCCGTGGTGCAGCGCTTCCAGGCCGAGTTCGTCGCCGAAGGCGGCGCCGACCAGGCCCAGGGCCCGGCCCCGCAAAAGGCTGAAGTGGGCGGCCGCCTGCTGCGCTGGTTCGAGCTGGGTGAAGGCGGCACGCCGTTGGTGCTGGTGCACGGCTTTGGCGGCGACCTTAACAACTGGCTGTTCAACCACCCGGCGCTGGCGGCCGAGCGGCGGGTGATCGCCCTTGATCTGCCGGGGCATGGCGAGTCGGCCAAGGCCCTGCAGCGCGGCGATCTGGATGAACTGAGCGAGAGCGTGCTGGCCCTGCTTGACCACCTGGGCATTGCCAAGGCGCACCTGGCGGGGCATTCGATGGGCGGTGCAGTCAGCCTGAACCTGGCGCGCCTGGCACCGCAGCGGGTGGCCAGCCTGAGCCTGGTGGCCAGTGCCGGCCTGGGTGAAGCGATCAACGGGCAATACCTGCAAGGCTTCGTCAGCGCAGCCAACCGCAATGCCCTGAAGCCACAGATGGTGCAGCTGTTCGCCGACCCGGCGCTGGTCACCCGGCAGATGCTGGAAGACATGCTCAGGTTCAAGCGCCTGGAAGGCGTTGACCAAGCCCTGCAGCAATTGGCTGCGGCACTGGCCGAAGGCGACCGCCAACGCCACGACCTGCGTGGCGTGCTGGGGCAGCACCCAGCGCTGGTGGTGTGGGGCGGCAAGGACGCGATCATCCCGGCCAGCCATGCCGAAGGGTTGGAGGCCGAAGTACTGGTGCTGCCCGAAGCCGGCCATATGGTGCAGATGGAGGCGGCCGACCAGGTCAACCAGCAATTGCTCGCATTCCTGCGCAAGCACTGAACCTATTCCGTGAGCCTGGAGAACAACCATGAATGACTTGAGCCACACCCACATGCGCGCTGCCGTATGGCATGGCCGCAACGACATTCGCGTAGAACAGGTCCCCCTGCCAGCCGACCCGGCGCCGGGCTGGGTGCAGATCAAGGTCGACTGGTGCGGCATTTGCGGCTCCGACCTGCATGAGTACGTCGCCGGGCCGGTATTCATCCCGGTCGAGGCGCCGCACCCGCTGACCGGCATCCAGGGCCAGTGCATCCTCGGCCACGAATTCTGTGGTCAGATCGCCAAACTGGGCGAAGGCGTCGAAGGCTTTGCCGTCGGTGACCCGGTGGCTGCAGACGCCTGCCAGCATTGCGGCACCTGCTACTACTGTACCCATGGCCTGTACAACATCTGTGAACGCCTGGCCTTCACCGGCCTTATGAACAACGGCGCCTTCGCCGAGTGGGTCAATGTGCCGGCGAACCTGCTGTACCGCTTGCCGCAGGGCTTTCCGGCAGAGGCTGGCGCGCTGATCGAGCCGCTGGCGGTGGGCATGCATGCGGTGAAGAAGGCCGGCAGCTTGCTGGGCCAGACCGTGGTGGTGGTGGGCGCCGGCACCATCGGCCTGTGCACCATCATGTGCGCCAAGGCAGCCGGTGCGGCGCAGGTGATTGCGCTGGAAATGTCATCTGCGCGCAAGGCCAAGGCCAGGGAAGTCGGCGCCAGTGTGGTGCTCGACCCGAGCCAGTGCGATGCCCTGGCAGAGATTCGCGCGCTTACCGGCGGCCTGGGGGCGGATGTGAGCTTCGAGTGCATCGGCAACAAGCACACGGCCAAGCTGGCCATCGACACCATCCGCAAGGCCGGCAAGTGCGTGCTGGTAGGCATTTTTGAAGAGCCCAGCGAATTCAACTTCTTCGAACTGGTATCCACCGAGAAGCAGGTGCTGGGGGCATTGGCGTACAACGGCGAATTTGCCGATGTCATTGCCTTTATTGCAGACGGGCGGCTGGACATTCGACCGCTGGTGACCGGGCGGATCGGGCTGGAGCAGATTGTCGAGCTGGGGTTTGAGGAACTGGTGAACAACAAGGAGGAAAACGTGAAGATCATCGTGTCACCAGGCGGGCATTGATTGCACCTCAACCTGTGGGAGCGAGCGTGCCCGCGAAGCCGACGACTCGGTAGATGGCACCGGCTTCGCCGGTGTTCGCGGGCACGCCCGCTCCCACAGTTATCGAACAAGGCTCAAGGGATGTAAGACATTTCTGAATCTGAAACCAAATGCTTCAGCTTGGATCATCTAGCGAATTATCCTACGAGCTTGTCGGAAGTCGCTCCATTGTCGGGGAAACACCTCAGGGATACCGTCACAGAGTCGCCATGTATGGTGGCCGGGCGTGAGAAACCCGAAGATGTGTGATTGCGGCATTTGTCATGGCAGCCGTGCGCGGGCAGGCTTCGGTCTGGCCGAGCTCACACGTCCTCGGGTTTCTCACCCCGTGCACGGTCGCCACCCTATCCCGTGAGAAAGGATGCAGTGGTGACTATTTCCTGAACCGACGTGTGAGTTGTGATCATGAAAAAGATTGTCCCCGATCCACCCAAAACACTGACTTCCCGCCCCTTCTACACCATCAACCAGGACATGCCCTCGGTCGACGCAGTAATCCACACCCTGCAGTTGATGGCCGGCATTGAAGACACCCTGGACGAGTACATCTGCGCCAATGCCGGTGAGCCGGGTATCAACATGCTGGTCAATGCGGTACATCACGTACAGATGACCAAGGTACTGGCCGAGTTGCTGTTACATCGCCAGACCGGGGATATCACCTGGCATTGAGGTTGAGCTGACTGGCTTCATCTCCGGTAAGCCCACAGGTACTGCACAAGACCAAGGGCCAGCACAAATCCTGTAGGAGCGGCCTTGTGTCGCGATGGGGCGCGAAGCGGCCCCGGCGATATCTGCGGCGAAGCTGAAATCGTGGGGCCGCTGCGCGGCCCATCGCGACGCAAGGCCGCTCCTACAGGGGTGTCCGTCAGCGCAGGCGCTCGCTGTTTCAGGATCCCAATCTGCGTCATAATCGGCAGACCTATTGCCCGGTTCTCGCCATGCGTCCACTGCTCCCCATTACCCTGGTCCTGCTGCTCGCCGCCTGTGGCGATGGCGAATCGTTGCTGCCGCCGGATGCCCGCCTGCCCGACGGTGGGCGCTACCGGGGCCAGGTGGTCGATGGCCTGCTGCAGGGTGAGGGGCGGATCGACTACCCCAACGGCAGCTGGTATGCCGGCACCTTCAAGGACGGCCAGTGGCATGGCCAGGGCGAATGGCATGGCCAGAACGGCGAGGTGTACCGCGGCCAGTTCGCCGCGGGGCTGTTCGAGGGGCTGGGCGACCTGACCACACCGGGCAGCCACTATGCCGGCACGTTCAAGCACGGCCGCCGCGATGGCGAAGGCACCCTCAAGCAAGCCGACCAAACCTACCGCGGCCAATTCAAGGACGACCTGTACGACGGCGCCGGCGAGCTGGTGCTGGCCGACGGCAGCCGTTACCAGGGCCTGTTCGCCAAGGGCAAGCCCAACGGCGCGGGGGTGCGCAGCGACGCCAGCGGTAACCGGTTCAGCGGCCATTTCAGCAATGGCCAACTGCAAGGCAGCGGCACCTACGACAGCGTCGATGGCGAGCAGTACATCGGCGAGTTCAAGGACAACCGTATTGAAGGCCGTGGCCGCTACGAGAGTGCCGATGGCGATGTTTGGATCGGCCAATTCAAGGACGGCTCGCTGATCGGCGAAGGTGAATTGCTGGGCAGCGACGGCAGCCATTACAAAGGCACGTTCGCCGACTGGCGGCTGTCTGGCCAAGGCAGCTTGCAACTGGCCGACGGCAGCCAGTACGTAGGCGGCTTCCTCAACGATGCCTACAACGGCAAGGGGCGCCTGATCCTGCCCAACGGCAAGGTCGAAAGCGGCGTGTGGGCCAACGGGGTGCGCGTGCGCGACCAGCATGGCACGCTGCTGCCCGACCCGCTTGACCTGGCCCTGCTCAACCAGGGCCGGCTACTGCAACAGGCGCTGGCCGCAGTGCCGCGCTCGGCCCCGCCGATTCAGCTGTACAGCCTGGTGGTGGGCGGTGATGGGCAACAGAGTGTGTTCCTACGTGAAGCCGACTACGTCAGCAACATGCTCAAGGTACGCTTTGGCGCCCGCGGCCAGGTGACCCTGGTCAACCACCGCGACCACCTGGCCAACCGCCCCATGGCAACCCGCGAGAACCTCACCCGTGCCGCCCGCACCCTGGCCGAGCGCAGCGGCCCGGAAGACCTGGTGTTCATCTACCTCACCAGCCACGGCAGCGCAGACCACCAGCTGGTGCTCGACCAACCCCGCCTGCAACTGGCCGACTTGTCCGCCGACGAGCTGGCAACGGCCCTTGCGCCGCTGAAGGATCGCGACAAGGTCATTGTCATCTCGGCCTGCTATTCAGGGGGGTATATCGCCCCGCTGAAAGATGAGCGTACCCTGATCATGACTGCCGCACGCGCCGACCGTGTCTCCTTCGGTTGCTCGGAGGAAGCTGATTTCACCTACTTTGGCGAAGCCCTGTTCGCCCAGGCCCTGAACCAGACCGACGACCTGAAACAGGCGTTTGAACTGGCACGCGGCAGTGTTGCCGAAAGGGAACAAAGGGAAGGTTTCGACGCCTCTGAGCCTCAGTTGTGGGCGCCGCCGGCGGTGCTTGAGCATTGGCAGCAGCTGCGCCGGCAACAGGCCGAAGAAGCATTGCGCAACACGACCCAGGCCAAGGTGGGCGCACAGGCAAAAAACCCGGGCAACCACTAGACTTGGGTGTAACAAGGGAGATACATCATGTACTTGACGCCTCAGCATGTCCTGCTTGCCGGTGCCACCGGCCTCACCGGTGAACACCTGCTCGACCGCCTGCTCAACGAGCCCACCATCACCCGCGTGCTGGCCCCGACCCGCCGGCCGTTGGCCGAACATCCGCACCTGGAAAACCCGGTGGGTGACCCGGCAGTGTTCCTGCCGCAGCTGGCCGGCAGGGTCGACGTTGCCTATTGCTGCCTGGGCACCACCCTCAAACAGGCCGGCTCCGAGTCGGCGTTCCGCGCGGTGGACCTGGACATGGTGGTGGCGTTCAGCAAACGGGCCCGGGAAATGGGCGCACGGCATTTGCTGGTGGTCAGTGCCTTGGGCGCCGACCCGAAATCATCGATTTTCTACAATCGGGTGAAGGGCGAGATGGAAGAGGCGCTCAAAGCGCAGGATTGGCCGCAACTCACCATCGTGCGGCCGTCTCTGCTGCTGGGCGAGCGCATCAAGCCGCGGCTGGCAGAGCAGTTGGTTTCACCGTTGTCCCGGCTGATTCCGGGCAAATACCGAGGGATCGAGGCCTGCACCCTGGCCCGTGCGCTATGGCGCCTGGCCCTTGAGGAAGAAGACGGGGTGCGGATCGTGGAGTCGGATGAACTGCGCAAGCTGGGCAAGAAGTAAGCCGCAAGCATTGCACGGTACCTGTGGGAGCGGCCTTGCGTCGCGAAAGGGCCGCGCAGCGGCCCCGGATTTCAGCTTTTGCACAAACATGGCTGGGGCCGCTTTGCGGCCCATTCGCGACGCAAGGCCGCTCCCACACCACAGGACCGTGCAACCCCTCACAGCCCCCCTGTGGCCTGGAAGCCTACACCGGCAGCAGTCAGCAAGGACAACGGCAGCAACAGGGTATCAAGCAGCATGCTCCCTGGCAGGTCCAGCCCCGGATAGCTCGGGGCTTGAGCCCCAAACCGATCCTGCGGGCAGCAACCACCGTTGATCACATACAGATCCAGACGCGTACCGGCATACACCACCGGCGCCCCCGGCTTGTTGGCATCCAGCGTGCGCACCGTGGCACAACCACTGAGCAACCCCAGCGCCAGCAAGCCGGCCAGCGCCCGTTTCAATCATCCACCCCGAAGTGGTGCTCGCCCCAACGCGGCAGCATGTCCTGGGGAATGTTCAGCAGGTTGAGAACACGCGCCACGACGAAGTCGACCAGGTCGTCGATGGTTTGCGGCTGGTGATAGAAGCCCGGCGCCGCCGGCAGAATCACCGCGCCCATCTGCGACAACTTGAGCATGTTCTCCAGGTGAATGGTGGAGAATGGCGCTTCGCGGGGCACCAGAATCAACTGGCGGCGCTCCTTGAGGGTCACGTCGGCTGCGCGCTCGATCAGGTTGTTGCAGGCCCCGGTGGCAATCGCCGACAAGGTGCCGGTGGAACACGGCACCACCACCATCGCTGCTGGCGCGCCCGAGCCCGAGGCCACTGGGGACATCCAGTCTTCCTTGCCATACACGCGGATCTGCCCATCGGCAGCACCGGTGTATTCGGTGAGAAAGGCCTGCATCGCCTGGGGCTTGGCCGGCAGCAGCACATCGGTCTCGGTGGCCATTACCAGTTGCGCCGCCTTGGAGATCAGAAAATGCACCTCGCGGTCCTCGCGCACCAGGCAATCGAGCAGGCGCAGGCCGTACTGGGCGCCTGAAGCGCCCGTCATGGCCAGGGTAACGCGTTCCGGCCCGTTCACTTCAGCGCCTCGGCCAGCTTGCCATGCAGGCCGCCGAAGCCGCCGTTGCTCATGATCACCACGTGGGTGCCCGGGCGGGCCTGGCCCTTGATGCGTTCGATGATCGCTTCGAGGCTGTCGGCAACCACACTCGGTACCTTGCACTGCGCAGCAGTAGCAGCGAGGTCCCAGCCCAGGTTGGCCGGCGCGTACCAAATCACTTGGTCGGCGTCGTTGACGCTTTCTGGCAGGCCATCGCGGTGTGCACCCAACTTCATCGAGTTGGAGCGCGGTTCGATTACCGCGATCACCGGCGCCTCGCCAACGCGCTTGCGCAGGCCGTCGAGGGTAGTAGCGATGGCAGTAGGATGGTGAGCGAAGTCATCGTAGATCGTCACGCCCTGCACTTCGGCAACCTTCTCCATGCGCCGCTTGACGCTCTTGAAGGCGCAGAGGCCCTCGATGCCCATGGCCGGCACCACGCCTACATGGCGGGCGGCTGCCAGGGTAGCCAGGGCGTTGGCGACGTTGTGCTGACCGGTCAGCGCCCAGTCCACCACGCCTTGCGCCTGGCCCTCGAACAGCACTTCGAAACGCGAGCCATCGGCGCTGAGCAGGCGGGCCTGCCACTGGCCACCTTCACCCGTGGTGTGTACCGGCGTCCAGCAGCCCATGCCGATGACCCGCTCCAGCGCTTGTTCGGTGGTCGGGTGGATGACCAGGCCTTCGCTGGGGATGGTGCGCACCAGGTGGTGGAACTGCCGCTCGATCGAGGCCAGGTCCGGGAAAATGTCTGCGTGATCGAACTCAAGGTTGTTGAGGATCGCAGTGCGCGGGTGGTAGTGCACGAACTTTGAACGCTTGTCGAAGAAGGCACTGTCGTACTCGTCGGCTTCGACCACGAAGAACGGCGTAGCCCCCAGGCGGGCCGACACCGAGAAGTTCTGCGGTACACCGCCAATCAGGAAGCCCGGGCTCATGCCGGCGTGCTCCAGCACCCAGGCCAGCATGCTGCTGGTGGTGGTCTTGCCGTGGGTACCGGCAACGGCCAGCACCCAACGGCCTTGCAGCACGTGGTCGGCCAGCCACTGCGGGCCGGAAACATAAGGCAGGCCCTTGTTCAGCACGTACTCAACCGCCGGGTTGCCGCGCGACATGGCGTTGCCGATCACCACCAGGTCGGGTGCCGGCTCCAGTTGAGCCGGGTCGTAGCCTTGGGTCAGCTCGATGCCCTGGGCTTCGAGCTGCGTGCTCATCGGCGGGTAGACGTTGGCGTCCGAACCGGTCACGCGATGGCCAAGCTCCTTGGCCAGCACTGCCAGCGAGCCCATGAAAGTGCCGCAAATACCGAGAATGTGAATATGCATGGTCGACCTCGCAAAACATCGAGGCAGGGTAGCCCAGGGCGCGACAAATCGCACCCGCTGTTTCGCTCAGTCGCCCCGGGTGATGCCGTGTTTGCGCAGTTTTCGATACAAGGTATTGCGGCTGATGCCCAAGTGTTCGGCGACACGGGTGAGGTGCCAGTGTTTTGCCTGCAGCACCTCAATGAGCGCTTGCCGTTCTGCGTCCTGCAACACCTCGATACCCTCACCTGGTCCATTGTCGGACCTGTGGGAGCGGGCGAGCCCGCGAACCGGGGCAACGCCCTCGCCTTGTGTCGACTGGGCAGACGGCTTCGCGGGCGCGCCCGCTCCCACAGACCCGGTGTGGCTGCGCACAATGGCAGGGAGATCCGGGAAAGTGATGCGGGCACCTTCGCAAAGCGCCACCAGGGTACGCAGCACGTTGCGCATCTGCCGCACGTTGCCCGGCCAGGCGAAGTCCAGCAGCGCCTGGCGCGCCCTCGGTTCGATGTCGATCAATTGGCCCTGCGCCTCCTGGCGCAGCAGGAAGTCCAGCAACTGCGCCTTGTCACTGCGCTCGCGTACGGCCGGCAATGCCACTTCCAGGCCGTTGAGGCGGTAATACAGGTCTTCACGGAAACTGCCCTGCTCGACCCGCTGCAGCAGGTCACGGTGGGTGGCGCTGACGATGCGCACGTCCACTGCCTGTGGCTCGCCGCCGATCGGCACTACCTGACGCTCCTCCAGCACGCGCAGCAGGCGTGTCTGCAGGGCCAGCGGCATGTCACCGATCTCGTCCAACAGCAAGGTGCCACCATCGGCTTGCAACAGCTTGCCGCGCATGCCTTCCTTGCGCGCACCGGTGAAGCTGCCACCGCGGTAGCCGAACAGCTCGCTCTCGATCAGGCTTTCAGGGATCGAGGCACAGTTGATGGCCACGAAGGGTTGGCTGCGGCGCTCACTGGCCTGGTGCACGGCCTGGGCAAAGGCCTCTTTGCCGCAGCCGGTCTCGCCGCGCAGCAGCAGTGGCACATCGCGCTCGAACACCCGCACACTGCGGCGGAAATCATTCTGCAACGCCGGGTCGAGCAGGCATACCAGCGGCTCTGCAGCACGCGTAGGCCGCGGCTGGGCCACGGGCACCGACCATACAGGCGCGCGCGCCTGCCCGCGCAGGCTGGCGAACACCTGGCGGCCGTCCAGGGTGCGCAGCGGCCAGGCCGTGCTGCCCCCGGGCGTGGCGCGGCCGAACAGCTCATCGTGGCTGCAGGCAAAAAACCGCTCCAACGGCTGGCCCAGCACACCACTGCGTACGCTGCCCAGCAGGTTCAGGGCGCTCTGGTTGGCCGCGCAGATCCGGCCATCACCGTCGAAGGCCAGCAGGCCCTCGCTGAACAGGCCAACCGACTCCGCCTGCAGGTGAAAACGCAGCAGCCACTGCTGCTCGAAATGGCGCAGGAAGTAGCAGCTTTCGATCATCTTGGCCGACAGGTTGACCAAGGCCATGGTATGGAACTGGCTTTGCCGTGAAACGTCGGGGCGTGCCGAGGATACGTCGAGCACCGCCAGCAACTCGCCATGGGGGTCGAACACCGGGCTGGCCGAGCACGTCAGCCCGGTGTGGCGGCCGCGGAAGTGCTCGTTCTGGTGGATGGTCAGCGCCTGGCGCTCGACCAGGCAGGTGCCGATGCCATTGGTGCCTTCACGCGCCTCGCTCCAGTCGGCGCCCAGCCACAGCCCGGCATGCTCGAAGCTGCGCCGCTCGCTGGCCGCGCTGACGCAATTGAGGATCACCCCGCGGGCATCGGTCAGCAACACCGCATGGCCGGCCCCGGAGAGCTGCTGGTGCAGGCTGTTCATTTCGTGGTCGGCGATCTGCAGCACCTGGCGCAAGCGCTCGCGGCTTTCCAGCAAGCGCCCGTGCTCGAGCACCACCGGCGCCTCGATCACCGTTGGGTCGAGGTGGTAGTCCTCCAGGCAACGCAACCAGGAGCGGGCAATGGAGGGGTCGCTGACGCCCTCGCCAGCACCACCATGGGCCACAGTGTGGACCTGCCGGGCATGGCGGCTGAAGTGATTGCTCTGCATTGTTGTAGTTCTCCGCAGATAGAGCGTGCCACCAGCATCCTCCACCGGCGAAGGCATTGCAATGCACCCACGGGTGACGTGTCGTGAACGGCACAAAATGTCACCCCCAGGCGTACCGCAACCGGCACAGGCTGGCTGCCAAGTGCCCGCCACACCCGCCCAAGCCATTGATTTTACGGGTGCCGCCCACGCTGGCCCAACCTTTGCTCTACGCTTTCCAACTCCCTAACAAACACAATAGCCAGGAGACACACCATGCGTTACGCACATCCCGGTACCGAAGGCGCGAAGGTTTCCTTCAAGAACCGCTACGGTAACTACATCGGTGGTGAGTTCGTTCCTCCGGTAAAGGGTGAATACTTCACCAACACGTCCCCGGTGAACGGCCAGCCGATTGCCGAATTCCCCCGCTCCACTGCCGAAGACATCGACAAGGCACTGGACGCTGCCCACGCTGCCGCCGACGCCTGGGGCCGCACCTCGGTGCAGGACCGCTCCAATGTGCTGTTGAAAATCGCCGACCGCATCGAGCAGAACCTCGAACTGCTGGCCATTACCGAAACCTGGGACAACGGCAAACCGATCCGCGAAACCCTGAATGCCGACATTCCGCTGGCGGTCGATCACTTCCGCTATTTCGCTGGCTGCATTCGTGCACAAGAAGGTGGCGCCGCCGAAATCAACGAAGGCACCGTGGCCTACCACATCCACGAACCGCTGGGCGTGGTCGGGCAGATCATCCCGTGGAACTTCCCGATCCTGATGGCCGCCTGGAAGCTTGCACCGGCCCTGGCCGCTGGCAACTGCGTGGTGCTCAAGCCGGCCGAACAGACCCCGCTGGGCATCACCGTGCTGCTGGAAGTGATCGGTGACCTGCTGCCCAAAGGCGTGCTCAACGTGGTGCAGGGCTATGGCCGCGAAGCAGGTGAAGCGCTGGCGACCAGCAAGCGCATCGCCAAGATTGCCTTCACCGGCTCTACCCCGGTTGGCTCGCACATCATGAAATGCGCCGCCGAAAACATCATCCCGTCCACCGTGGAACTGGGCGGCAAGTCGCCGAACGTGTACTTCGAAGACATCATGCAAGCCGAGCCGAGCTTCATCGAGAAAGCGGCCGAAGGCATGGTGCTGGCTTTCTTCAACCAGGGCGAAGTGTGCACCTGCCCATCGCGTGCGCTGGTGCAGGAGTCGATCTACCCGCAGTTCATGGAAGTGGTGATGAAGAAGGTGCTGCAGATCAAACGCGGCGACCCTCTGGACACCGACACCATGGTTGGCGCACAGGCCTCGCAGCAGCAGTTCGAGAAGATCCTCTCGTACCTTGAGATCGCCCAGCAGGAAGGTGCCGAGTTGCTGACCGGTGGCAAGGTTGAAAAACTCGAAGGCTCGCTGGCCACCGGTTACTACATCCAGCCGACCCTGCTCAAGGGCAACAACCGCATGCGCGTGTTCCAGGAGGAAATCTTCGGCCCGGTGGTCAGCGTCACCACCTTCAAGGACGAAGCCGAAGCGCTGGCGATCGCCAACGACACCGAGTTCGGCCTGGGCGCCGGCGTGTGGACCCGCGACATCAACCGCGCTTACCGCATGGGCCGCGGGATCAAGGCTGGCCGTGTATGGACCAATTGCTACCACCTGTACCCGGCGCATGCCGCGTTCGGTGGCTACAAGAAGTCCGGGGTTGGGCGCGAAACCCATAAGATGATGCTCGACCACTACCAGCAGACCAAGAACCTGCTGGTGAGCTACGACATCAATCCGTTGGGCTTCTTCTAAGCAACTAGCTGCAAGCTTCAAGCTTCAAGCTTCAAGCTTCAAGCTTCAAGCTTCAAGCTTCAAGCTTCAAGCCGCAAGAATAAAGCGAATCGCCCGCCGACTCGCTTTTCTCTTGCAGCTTGCAGCTTGCAGCTTGCAGCTTGCAGCTTCAGTCTTGCAGCTCCCTGGCTCGCTTCCTGCAGTACCCATCACCATCGGCGCGGATCCCTTCCGCCCACCAAGAAAAACAACAGGTGAAACTATGCCAAGCGATCAATCCGCCGGCTCGCCGGCAGGCTCTTCCGTCGACTTCGAGAAGGTCGGTTCGGACTATTTCCAGCAACGTGAATTGAAAAAAGGCGCGGCCGGCTGGGTGCTGCTGGTCGGCCTGGGGGTGGCCTATGTCATTTCCGGCGACTACGCCGGCTGGAACTTCGGCCTGGCCCAAGGTGGCTGGGGCGGCATGTTCCTCGCGACCCTGCTGATGGCCACCATGTACTTGTGCATGTGCTTCTCGCTGGCCGAGCTTTCCTCGATGATCCCGACCGCTGGCGGTGGCTACGGCTTTGCCCGCAGCGCCTTCGGCCCCTGGGGCGGTTTCCTTACCGGCACGGCGATCCTCATCGAATACGCGATCGCCCCCGCCGCCATCGCGACCTTCATCGGCGCCTACTGCCAGTCGTTGTTCGGCATTGGCGGCTGGATGATCTACCTGGCGTTCTACGTGGTGTTCATCGGCATCCACATCTTCGGGGTGGGCGAAGCACTGAAGTTGATGTTCATCATCACGGCCATCGCCGCCATTGCCCTGGCGGTGTTCCTGGTGGCCATGGTGCCCCATTTTGATGCAGCCAACCTGTTCGACATCGCCAAAACGGACGCTGTCGGCGCCAGCAGCTTCCTGCCGTTCGGCTATGTCGGGGTATGGGCGGCGATCCCGTATGCCATCTGGTTCTTCCTCGCCGTCGAAGGCGTGCCTCTGGCCGCCGAAGAAACCAAGAACCCCAAGCGTGACCTGCCACGCGGCCTGATCGGCGCCATGCTGGTGCTGCTGGCCTTTGCCCTGCTGATCCTGGTGGTCGGCCCTGGCGGCGCGGGTTCCGAGGCGCTGAAAGCTTCCGGCAACCCCCTGGTCGAAGCATTGGCCAAAGCCTACGGCGGCGCTACCTGGATGGGCAGCTTCGTCAACCTAGTCGGCCTGGCCGGCCTGATCGCCAGCTTCTTCTCGATCATCTATGCCTATTCGCGGCAGATTTTCGCCCTGTCCCGCGCCGGCTACCTGCCGCGCAAGCTGTCGGAAACCAACAAGAGCAAGGCGCCGGTCATGGCCCTGGTCATTCCTGGCATCATCGGTTTTGCGCTGTCGCTGACTGGCCAGGGCGACCTGCTGATCCTGGTCGCGGTATTCGGCGCTACGCTGTCGTACGTGCTGATGATGGCCGCGCATATCACCCTGCGCATCCGCCGGCCGAAGATGGAGCGCCCGTACCGTACCCCTGGCGGCATCTTCACCTCCGGCCTGGCCCTGGTGCTGGCGTGCATCGCCGTGGTCGCCGGTTTTCTGGTGGACCCGCGCGTGGTGATTGGCGCCGCAGTGATCTATGCGGTATTAATTGCCTACTTTGCTTTCTACAGCCGCCACCACCTGGTAGCGGGCACCCCGGAAGAGGAATTCGCCGCGATCCAGCAGGCCGAAGAGGCTCTGCACTGACCGGCGCCACCCGCCGCGGGGCAACCCGCGGCTCTGGAGATTCTGTATGGCAAGTTTCGTACACACGGTCGGCCACCTGGTCTACCGCTTCGACAGCCTCAAGGATGTCATGGCCAAGGCCAGCCCGGCGCGCTCCGGGGACTACCTGGCAGGCGTTGCGGCAAGCAACGACGGCGAGCGCGTAGCCGCGCAGATGGCCTTGGCCAATATCCCGCTGACGCATTTTCTCAACGAAGCCCTGATCCCCTACGAAGCCGACGAGGTCACCCGGCTGATCATCGACAGCCATGATGCCCAGGCATTTGCGCCGGTCAGCCACCTCACCGTCGGCGGCCTGCGTGACTGGTTGCTGAGTGAAGAGGCCAACGAGGACAGCCTGCGCGCCCTGGCGCCAGGGCTGACCCCGGAAATGGCGGCGGCGGTATCGAAGATCATGCGCGTGCAGGACCTGGTGCTGGTGGCGCAAAAAATCCGTGTGGTCACCCGTTTTCGCGGCACCATGGGCCTGCGCGGGCGCCTGTCGACCCGCCTGCAGCCCAACCACCCGACGGACGAGCCGGCCGGCATTGCCGCCAGCATTCTCGACGGCCTGTTGTACGGCAACGGCGATGCCATGATCGGCATCAACCCGGCAACCGACAGCATTGCCTCGATCTGCGCCCTGCTGGAAATGCTCGATGCCATCATCCAGCGCTACGACATACCCACCCAGTCCTGCGTGCTGACCCACGTCACCACCTCCATCGAAGCGATCAACCGCGGCGTGCCGCTGGACCTGGTGTTCCAGTCCATCGCCGGTACCGAAGCGGCCAATGCCGGCTTCGGCATCAACCTGAACGTGCTGCAGGAGGGTTACGAAGCCGGCCTTTCGCTCAAGCGCGGCACCCTGGGGCAGAACCTGATGTACTTCGAAACCGGCCAGGGCAGTGCGCTGTCGGCCAATGCCCACCACGGGGTCGACCAGCAAACCTGCGAAACCCGCGCCTATGCCGTGGCCCGCCACTTCAAGCCGTTCCTGGTCAACACCGTGGTCGGTTTCATTGGCCCGGAGTACCTGTACAACGGCAAGCAGATCATCCGCGCCGGCCTCGAAGACCACTTCTGCGGCAAGCTGCTGGGCGTGCCGATGGGCTGCGACATCTGCTACACCAACCACGCCGAGGCCGACCAGGACGACATGGACACCCTGCTGACCCTGCTGGGTGTGGCCGGGATCAATTTCATCATGGGTATCCCCGGCTCCGACGACATCATGCTCAACTACCAGACCACCTCGTTCCACGACGCGCTCTACGCGCGCCAGACCCTGGGCCTGAAGCCCGGGCCGGAATTCGAGGCATGGCTGGCCCACACCGGCATCTTCACCCAGGCCGATGGCCGGGTGCGCTTCGGTGACAACCTGCCGCCGGCCTTCCGCCAGGCCTTGGCACAGCTTGCATAGGGATCACCATGGACCATCACACCCCTACCCCTGAAAACCCTTGGCTGGCCCTGCGCACGCTGACCCCGGCGCGTATCGCCCTGGGCCGCAGCGGTACCAGCCTGCCGACCGGGGCGCAACTGGACTTCCAGTTCGCCCATGCCCAGGCCCGTGATGCCGTGCACCTGGCGTTCGACCACGCTGGCCTGGCTACCCAGCTGGCTGAACGCGGCCGCGAAAGCCTGGTGCTGCACAGCGCCGCCAGCGACCGCCACGAATATCTGCAACGGCCCGACCTGGGCCGGCGCCTGAACGAAGCATCGGTCGCCACCCTGCGCCAGCACGCCCAGGCCAACCCAGGCGGGGTCGACCTGGCCATCGTGGTTGCCGATGGCCTATCGGCGCTTGCCGTGCACCGGCATACCTTGCCGTTGCTGAGCCGGTTCGAGGAACAGGCCGCCGCCGACGGCTGGACCAGCGCACCGGTGGTGCTGGTGCAGCAGGGCCGCGTGGCAGTGGCCGATGAGGTGGGTGAACTGCTGGGCGCTCGCATGACAGTAATGCTGATCGGCGAGCGGCCCGGGCTCAGTTCGCCCGACAGCCTGGGGCTGTATTTCACCTATGCGCCAAAGGTCGGCCTGACCGATGCCTACCGCAACTGCATTTCCAACGTACGCCTGGAGGGCTTGAGTTATGGCATGGCCGCACACCGCCTGCTGTACCTGATGCGTGAAGCCTGCCGGCGCCAGCTGTCGGGGGTGAATCTGAAGGACGAAGCCGAGGTCCATAGCATCGACAGCGAACATGGCCCCGCGCAGCGAGGCAACTTCCTGCTTGGCGAGGGCTGAACACCCTGTCATGCAAAGCGGATTGCGCCGCGGGCCGGGCTTGGGGCAGCATGCCCTCGAAGCTGCTGGCAATCCGCTGTTTTCCCTAATGGACTCTGAGGGCCGCACATGCGCATCATCAAGGCAAAACTGGAACACCTCGACCTGTTGACGCCTATGTTCGTCAAATACCGTGAATTCTATGGGCAACTGCCCTATCCCGACAGCTCGCGCAGCTTCCTGGAAAAACGCCTGCAGCGGGACGAATCGGTGATCTACCTGGCACTCCCCGATGATGACGACAACAAGCTGCTGGGCTTCTGCCAGTTGTACCCGAGCTACTCGTCGCTGTCGCTGAAGCGGGTATGGATCCTCAACGATATCTACGTGGCCGAAGACTCCAGGCGCATGCTGGTAGCAGACCACCTGATGCGCGAAGCGAAGAAAATGGCCAAGGACACCAACGCCGTGCGCATGCGGGTGTCCACAAGCAGCAACAATGACACGGCGCACAAGACCTACGAGTCCATCGGTTTTCGTGAAGATACCGAGTTCAAGAGCTACATTCTGCCCATCAACCCGGATTGACCTGCGTCCGCCCCTGCGCGGGCAAGCCCACCCAGGGGCGGATACGGCACTACCGCGTGCAGTAACCCCCCGCTACAAACTCCCCGGGCATGATCGTCACTTAGCCGTATAATGGCCGGCCTGTCATGTGTGAAAATTTACCGATCCGCCGGTAAACCGAGCCTACGCCCAAGAACACAGGTGCTGTACATGGATTTCAACCCGCTCGACCTTATCCTGCATCTCGATGCCTACCTCGATTTGCTGGTCACCAATTACGGCCCCTGGATCTACGCCATCCTGTTTACCGTGATCTTCTGTGAAACCGGGCTGGTGGTGATGCCCTTCCTGCCGGGCGATTCGTTGCTGTTCATCGCCGGCGCCGTAGCCGCAGGGGGCGGCATGGACCCGGTCTTGCTGGCCGGCCTGCTGATGGCTGCTGCAATCATGGGCGACAGCACCAACTACGTGATCGGGCGCACGGCAGGCGAGCGTTTGTTCAACAACCCCAATTCGAAGATCTTCCGTCGCGATTACCTGCAGCGGACCCACGACTTCTACGAGCGCCACGGCGGCAAGACCGTGACCATGGCGCGCTTCCTGCCCATTCTGCGCACCTTCGCCCCGTTCGTGGCCGGTATTGCCCACATGCATTACCCGCGCTTCCTGGGCTTCAGCGTGGCCGGCTCGTTGCTGTGGGTAGGTGGCCTGGTCACCTTGGGCTACTTCTTCGGTAACGTGCCGTTCATCAAGCAACACCTGTCGCTGATGGTAGTGGGCATCATCATCCTGTCGTTGGTCCCGATGATCCTCGGCCTGCTGCGTACCCGCCTGGGCCGCGCAGCCAAGGCGCACTGACCGGCCAGCATGTGGTCGTTCCGCGCCTGGCGGCGCAAGCGGGCCTTGGCACGCTACCCGATCACGCCACAGCAATGGCAGGCCGTACGCGAATGCCTGCCGATGCTGGACGGCATCACCGACGAAGAAGACCACTGGCTGCGCGAAGCCTGCATCCTGTTCCTGCTCGACAAGCACCTCACGTGCCTGCCGGGCGTTGAACTGGGCGACCAGCAGCGGCTGCTGCTGGCCGCCCAGGCGCAACTGCCACTGCTGCACCTGGGCGAACTGAACTGGTACCAGGGCTTTCACGAAATCGTGCTCTACCCCGACGACTTCAAGAGCCCGCAGCGCCACCGCGATGCCAGTGGCGTGGAGCACGTGTGGGACGGCGAGCACAGTGGCGAGGCCTGGCAGCAGGGCCCGATCATCCTGGCCTGGAACGGCGTACTGGCCAGTGGCGGCTGGGAGGCCTACAACCTGGTCATCCACGAACTGGCGCACAAGCTCGACATGCTCAATGGCGATGCCAACGGCCTGCCGCCGCTGCACAGCGGCATGCCCGTGGCCGAGTGGGCCACCGCCATGCAACAGGCCTACGACGACCTCAACCGCCAGCTCGATGCCAACCCCGACGCCGAAACCGCCATCGACCCCTATGCGGCAGAGAACCCCGCCGAGTTTTTTGCCGTCACCAGCGAATACTTCTTTAGTGCCCCCGACCTGCTCCATCAGGCCTATCCATTGGTCTATCAGCAGTTGGCGCTGTTCTACCGGCAAGACCCGCTGGCGCGCCTGCGCCGGCTTCAGGCCGAGCACCCCGACTACCGCGAAAGCCACGCCTGACGCGGCCGCACATCAGGCCAGGCGTGGCATGCCCCGGCAGAATGTGCCTATAATCGTCGCCACTTTTTTGGTCAAACACGGGGGCACTGCCCAATGAGCTACAGCAAGATTCCGGCGGGCAAAGACCTGCCGAACGACATCTACGTCGCCATCGAGATCCCGGCCAACCACGCGCCGATCAAATACGAGATCGACAAGGACAGCGACACGCTGTTCGTCGACCGCTTCATGGCTACCCCGATGTTCTACCCAGCCAACTACGGCTTCATCCCGAACACCCTGGCGGACGACGGTGATCCGCTCGACGTGCTGGTCGTTACCCCGTACCCGGTCGCCCCAGGCTCGGTTATCCGCGCCCGCCCGGTTGGCGTACTGAACATGACCGACGACGGCGGCGGCGACGCCAAGGTCATCGCGGTTCCTCACGACAAGCTGTCGCAGCTGTACGTCGACGTGAAGGAATACACCGACCTGCCAGCCCTGCTGATTCAGCAGATCGAGCACTTCTTTGCCAACTACAAAGACCTCGAGAAGGGCAAGTGGGTCAAGATCGAAGGCTGGGAAGGCGCTGACGCTGCCCGTGCCGCGATCACCAAATCGGTCGCTGCCTACAAGGGCTGATACCGGTTGCAGGAAGAACCCCGCCATGGCGGGGTTTTTTTATGGCCAATCGCTGTACTCGGCGAATACTCCTACACAGCCCTACAGCTGTGCCCTACAACCAGCCACTTTTCATACAAGCCCCGTCAACATCAAGTTGATATCCTTGCTGGCACCGCGCCGCTACACTCGCTGGCATGAAGACCTCCGGTGACCGCCTCAGGGCCCTGCTTCACGAATGCGGCCTTACCCCTTCCGATTTCGCTGCCCAACGCGGCGTCACACCGCAGCACGTCAATAATTGGGTCAAGCGCGGCGTGCCCCTGGCACGGCTGGACGAAATGGCAGACCTGTTCTGTGTGCATCGCCGCTGGCTGCACACGGGCGAAGGGCCCAAGAACCCCAGCCCGATCCTGCGCAACGCCCGGCCGCGAAAGTTGCACACGCCTGCGCCGTCCCCGCTGCTGGTGGACCATGGCCGGCTGGTCAAGGTGCCGTACTACGAACTGCATGACGGCCTGCTCAGCCCAGTCGCCAGCAAACACCTGCGCCTGCCGGCAAAAGCGCTGCAGGGGTTGGGGGTTCGGGCCGACGATGCAATCAGCGTGACGATGCCCGACAGCAACATGCTGCCGCTGATCCCGCAGGAGGCGGTGCTGGTGATCGACGTGAGCATGACCCAGGTGTTCCAGGGCGAAACCTACGCCTTGCTGCACAACGGCGCGCTGCGGGTGAATACCCTCAGCCTCGGCCAACATGGCACGCTGTACCTGCACAGCCATGACCGGCGCAACTATGCGGTTGAGCGCTATACCCCGGCGCAGCGCCAGGCGCAGGGCCTGGAAGTGCTTGGATGGGTGTTCCACTGGTCGTATTTTCGCCAGCAGCGGCCCGGTTGAAACACCCTGTGCCATTTTTTGCTGGGCATCCAGAGCGTGCCCTTGTATGCTACGCCGCACATTCAGCCCCGACCGGCGCAAGCCGCAGTCCAGAGGGCTCGGCGACATCTCACACGGGTGTCTGCCATCTCTTCCAGGCCCTTGTGGCCACACAGTTAAGGCGATTGCGGCTTACCATAAATTAGTCGGAAGCGTCCCCGAGAAGCCGGCCACAAGCCGGCTTTTTAATGCCCCCGCATACTCGCCCGCCCGCCCGGGCAGAGCGCTTTCAGCCAGAGCAACCCTCAGAAGTCATAGCGCGCGCCCACCATCATGCTGCGCGACGGCCCATAGAAGTTGAAGGTCGACGTCGAGCCCACGCGCGACAAGTAATCGCGGTCGAACAGGTTGTTGACGTTGAATGTGGCGGTCAGCTGCGAAGTGACCGGGTACGACAGCATCGCATCCACCGTGGCATACCCTGGCGCATCGATGCGCACGCCACCGTTCTCGGCGTAAAAGTTGCTCATCGCCGAAATACCGCCCCCGATTGCCAGGCCGCTCAACGGGCCTCGGCTGATGGTGTACTTGCTCCACAATGAGGCCTGGTTGCGCGGCATGATGAAGAACGTGGTCTCGGCATCGCCCTCGACGGTTTCGGTTTCCATCCAGGTGTAGCCGGCCAGCAGTTCCCAGTTCGGCGTCAGCTTGCCGCTTACTTCCACTTCCGCGCCCTTGACCCGGGTTTTACCGGCGGCTACCGAGTCGGTGGTCGCCACGCCATCGGCGTCGTACAGGGTGGTAGCACGGTGCTTGTCGGTCAGGCGGAATACCGACAACCGCGTGTTCAGGTCGCCCCCAAAGTAGCTGCTTTTCAAGCCGAATTCATACTGCTCGCCTTCCCGGGGCTTCAACACCCGGCCGCTGCTGTCGGTGGCTGACTGCGGCTTGAACACCTGCGAATAACTGGCGTACAGCGCGTGGGTGTCGGTGAGGTCGTAGACCACGCCGCCGTAGGGGGTGAAGTGGCCGTCGACGCGCTTGCTGTCGTTGGTGCTGGCGCCACTGCCGAGGGTGGTGGTGTAGAAGTCACCGCGGTACCAGCTGAAACGCCCACCGGCGATCAACGCCAGGCGCTCGACGGGGCGGAAGGTAACCTTGGAGTACAGGCCATATTCCTCTTCCTGCATACCGGTTTCGGTGCTGTAGTTGGGCGACGGCTTGGCAAACTGCTTTGGCGAGTAGGTGTTGACGTTGATGGCGCCCAGGTTGGTCGTGCCATTGAGGTACTCGGTGTCGTAGTTCTTGTAGTCGCTGCCGACCACGAACTCGCTGACCTGGCCGAAGGTCTCGAACGGCTGGCTGTAGCTGGCGTCCAGCGAGTAGGTGTCCTGCGTGAAATCGCGGGCGCTGGCACGCTCGGAATTGCCACCGGTAGTGGCGTTGGTGGCGGTGAAGGCGTACAGGTACTGGGTGTCGCGGTGGGAGCCACGGGCGGCAATACGGCCGTAACCGCCGTTGTCGAAGCGGTGGGTCAGTTCGGCGACCAGGTCGGTGGTCTTGCCGTCGAAGTAGTTCCAGTCGGCCCCGAGGAAGCGTGAATGGCTGAAGTCGGGCACCTCACCCGACAAGGTGGCCGGGTAGCCATTATGCGGGGTGATGTTCTTCACTTCGTGCATCAGGCCGAACGACACGGCAGTAGCGTCGCTCAGGTCGATGTCCAGGGCACCATAGTAGCTATTGCTGGTGTTGGCGTTGTAGTCGACCTCGCCATTGGTGTCATCACGCGAAGCGATGAAGCGCCCACGCACACGACCCGCATCGTCCAGCGGCCCGCTCAGGTCGAGTTCTTCGTGGTTGGTGTCCCATGTGCCATAGCTGCCTTCGACGTGGCCCTGGAACTCGGCGGTGGGGCGCTTGCGCACCATGTTCACGATGCCGCCCAGCTCGCTGGTGCTGCTGAACAGCCCCGCCGGGCCGCGCATGATTTCGACCCGGTCGAACGCTGCCAACGACGGCACAGTACCGAAGATGCTGGCCATGGGCGCCGGTAGCCCGTCGATATTGAACTCGCTGTACTCGTAGCCACGGGCATAGATGGACGAGCGGCCACTGTCGTTGGTCAGGGTCCGCAGGCCGGCGGTGTACTTGGCCAGGTCATCCAGGTGCACGAACTGGCGATCCTTGACGTAATCCTGGGTGTACACGGTGATCGACTGCGGGATGTCCTTGAGCGCCGCCGGGGTCTTGGTGCCCACGGTTGCAGCATCGACACTGTAGCCGCCGGTTTGCTCCGAAGGCAGCATGTCGTACAGGCGGTTGCCCTCGATGGTCAGTGCCGGCAGGTCGAGCGAGTTGCCACCACCGGCCGCCTGCGTCGCTACCGTTTCAGCCAGTGCCGACACCGAAAAGGGCGCCAGCAGCCCTACTACCAGCCAGCCCCGCACCCGTCGCGGGCCCCCCACACTGATCAAACCGCTCATGACACACCCTCGCCCAATTGATAATAATTCGCAAACGACAGAAATTGCTTTTTGCGGAAGATACCGGAGCGAAAACCGGGGTGCAGCATGATTAACCTTCTTAACACATTGCGGCGTTGCCCTCGCCCCACGGTCAATGGGATGATGGCTAACTGATAGAAATTCTCATTCAAGGCTCAACGTGCCCACCTCACTGCTCCTTGCCGAAGACGACCCACGCCTGCGCCAGGACCTGGAACGCCATTTCCTAAACCGTGGGTTTCAGGTGCTGGCCTGCGCCAATGGCAGCCAGGCCCTGAATGCCATACGGCAATCACGCTTCGACCTGGTTTTGCTGGACATCATGCTGCCGGGCATCGACGGCCTCAGCCTGCTGGACGAACTGCGCCACCAGCAAGCGGTGCCAGTGATGCTGATGTCGGCGCTGGGGGCCGAACAGGATCGCATCAGTGGCTTCACCCGGGGCGCGGACGATTACCTGCCCAAGCCGTTCAGCCTGGCCGAACTCGACGCCCGGGTCGATGCCCTGCTGCGGCGCGTGGCGCTCGACCGCGGGCCGGCGTTGCGGGCCGATGGGGGGGCAGTGATGCTGGACCATGAACGCCAGGACGCCCTTCACCAAGGCAGGCCTGCCGGGCTGACCGCATCCGAATTCCGCCTACTGGCCACGCTGCGGGCTCACCCCGGCGAGGCCTTGAGCAAACCTTTCCTCTACCAGACCGTGCTGCACCGCGCCTACACGCGCCTGGACCGTGGCCTGGATGTGCATGTGTGCAACTTGCGCCGCAAGCTGGCCGACATCAGCGCCCAGCACTTGCAGATCCAGGCGGTCAGGGGCCAAGGGTACATCCTGATAGACACGGACCAGCCCTGATGCGGCGGCACCCCCTGCTGTGGAAACTGGCCCTGTTGCAGGTCGGTTTCTGTCTGCTGCTGACCTGGCTGATCTGGACCTGGGGGCTGTCGGTGGAACGCAGTACCTACTTCCTGTCGCCGGCTGACCAGCAATACCTGGCGCGCTACGCGCAACAGGCCGAACACGCCTGGAACCAAGGCGGCGCCACGGGCGCCGAAGCCTGGCGCAGGCAGCTGCAACGTACCGAAGGCACCTGGGCAGCCTTGATCGGCCCCCACCTGCAAAGCCTGGGCACCACGCCACTGAGCGCCGAGGAGGCCAGCCACCTTACCTTCATGCGCAAGCTGAACTGGCCCATGAGCCGGCGCCTGCAGGACGAACTGCCGTACGTCAGCATCGCGTTCCCGCAACACCCCGAAAACGGCCGGCTGGTGATGCAATTACCCGAACGCCTGCTACCCACTGGCCTTACACCCTGGACCCACCTGATCACCCATGGGGTCGCCCCCACCCTGCTTGCCCTGTTGCTGGGCCTGGCCCTGTACCGCCATCTGGTAGTTCCCCTGAACCGCCTGCGGGACCGGGCCGACGCCTTGCGCGCCGACGACCTCGACAGCCCCGCGCTGCCGTTGCAGGAGCGCCGCGATGAGCTGGGTGAGCTGGCCCAAGCCTTCGAGCACATGGCGGTACGCCTGCGCCAGAGCCTGGAGCAACAGCGCCTGCTGCTGCGTACGCTGTCCCACGAGCTGCGTACGCCGTTGGCGCGGCTGCGCATCGCCCATGACAGCGACTTGCCGCCGCCGCAGTTGCGCGAGCGCCTGGACCGCGAAGTCGCCGACATGCAAAAGCTGCTGGAGGACACCCTGGACCTGGCCTGGCTGGACACCGAACAGCCCAGCCTGCCGACCGAGCCGGTGCTGATGGTGGCCGTCTGGGAAGCCTTGTGCCAGGACGTCTGTTTCGAAAGTGGCTGGGCGCCAAGCCGCCTGCCTTGTTCGTTGGGCACCGCGTGCCGGGTGCAGGCCAACCTCGACAGCCTGGCCCAGGCCCTGGAAAACCTGATCCGCAATGCCGTTCGCCACTCGCCCGCCGAAGGCCGGGTCAGCCTGGATGGCTGGCGCGAGGGGGATTACTGGCACCTGCGCCTGAGTGACCAGGGGCCGGGGGTCGCGCACGCCGACCTGGAGCGCATCTTCCAGCCTTACCAGCGGCTGACCGAAAGTGGCGCTGGCTTTGGCCTGGGCCTGGCCATCGCCCGCCGCGCCATCGAACTGCAGGGTGGCCGCTTGTGGGCCAGCAATGCCCACCCTGGCCTATGCCTGCACATGACCTTGCCGGCGGCCCGGGACTGTTTAGAAAGTTAATGCGCTTTACCCTCAATCAGGACTGATTATCATCCTGCTGTTCCCGCTTTGCGCGCCTGCAAACCCCTGAAGAGATGCCTGATGAGCAAGTTGACCCTGGCCGTGACGATGGCACTGTGCCTGGCACAGCCGCTTGCTGCTCATGTTGCCCTTGCGCAGCCCGACCATGAGCAGAAGATGGACACCTCACTGCTGCAGCGCCATGACCTGGCCTACCGCTTCACTCAGCTCGACCTGGACTCGGCCGACGGCCAGCGGCATTACCGGCTGTGGGTCGGCAAACCGAACCAGCCGGCGCCAGCGGCGGGCTACCCGGTGCTGTGGATGCTCGATGGCAATGCCGCGCTGGGGGCACTGGATGGCCAGCAACTGGGCCGGCTTGCCGCAGGGCAGGCGCCATTGCTGGTGGCGGTGGGGTACCAGACCGAGCAGCGTATCGACCGTGCCGGGCGCACCCGGGATTACACCCCGGCGGTGCCTGGCCAGGCTGAGCAGCTTGACCCACTGACCGGAGCGCCCAGTGGCGGTGCCGACGTTTTCCTGGACCTGCTGACCGGGCGCATGCGTGCGATGGTGGCAGATGTGGCACCGATCGACCTGCAACGGCAGACATTGTGGGGGCATTCCTATGGCGGGCTGGCCGTTTTGCATGCGCTTTTCACCCGGCCTTGGTCATTCAGCGACTATGCGGCTGCCAGCCCTTCGCTATGGTGGCACGACGGCGCGATCGCGGGTGAGGCGCAGGGGCTCGAACAGCGCCTGGGAAGCAGCCGGCCGCGGCTGTTGCTGATGCGTGGCAGTGAAGAGCCGGCGAACCCGCGCACGCAGGTGCAAGGCGATGTCGAGCGGCCGGCGCGTGAGCTGGTGGCAAGCCTGGCCAGGGTGCCAGGCTTGCAGGTTCGTTTCGAGCGGTTTGCCGGGTTGGGGCATGGGCCAATGTTGCCGGCCTCGCTGAAGCAGGTGATTGATGGGATGTCGCGGTAAGCCTGTCAGCACCTTCCACAACGCCCGCCCCACGCTACCGCCAAAGGTCGTAGAACCGCGGCTTGCCAGCGGGGTGGCCACGTGCGGTATGCTGTGGCGGTCTTCAGGGCGGGGTGAAAGTCCCCACCGGCGGTAAATCGAAAGATGAGCCCGCGAGCGCCCCGGCCATGCCGGGGGTCAGCAGATCTGGTGCAACTCCAGAGCCGACGGTCATAGTCCGGATGAAAGAAGGCGTCAGGCGGGGGCCATCCGGGCGCCCCTGCGCACGCATTTTGTTCGCCCCGAGACGTTCATCGATCATTCACGAGGAGCGTTTCATGTCCACCCAGCACCACGCGCACTACCCCAATGTTTCCGCCGCCATCGCCGCCTTCAAGGCTGGGCGCCCTGTCCTGTTGTTGGACGATGACGACCGCGAAGACGAGGCGGACATCATTGCCGCCGCCGAAAACATTACGCTGCAAACCATGGCCATGATGATTCGCGATTGCAGCGGTATCGTCTGCCTGTGCCTGGACGAAGCCACCGTCGATGCGTTGCAGCTGGCGCCCATGGTGCAGAACAACCAGGCCCGCCATGGCACCGGCTTCACCGTCACCATCGAGGCGGCCGAAGGGATCACCACCGGGGTTTCTGCCCAGGACCGCCTCACCACCATTGCTGCGGCACTGCGTTCCAGCGCCGAACAGCGTCATATCGTCAGCCCGGGGCATGTATTCCCGCTGCGTGCGCGCAATGGCGGCGTGCTGGCCCGCCGTGGGCATACCGAAGGCTCGGTGGACCTGGCCCGCCTTGCCGGCCTGCGCCCGGCGGCGGTGCTGTGCGAACTGATGAACCCGGACGGGACCATGGCCCGTGGCGAACAGGTGGCAGTGTACGCGCGGCAGTACAATTTGCCGGTGCTGACCATCGAAGAGCTGGCGCGGTACCGGGAGGCGATGGTGGCGCTGGAAGCCGAGCCGGCCTGATAAGCCACTTTGGGGCAATTCGCGGGCACGCCCGCTCCCACAGGTATGGCGCAGCGCTTGAAGGCTGTGATGGACCTGGACTGCCCCCAAGAAGTTGGACACCAATCCAATTTCTTGGGGTGTCCATAT
>JAEAMF010000267.1_pt1 | contig 78540 bp, 70 predicted proteins | sample 8958721 | NCBI WGS metagenome assembly JAEAMF01 (sample SAMN16933255, study PRJNA681124) | bioreactor sludge metagenome | isolation source: anaerobic bioreactor treating anionic surfactant - SDBS | place: India: Bengaluru | collected 2019-02-28
TTACGAATTATTTTTGTGAAAAACACCAACTATCTTTGACCACATTACCTAAATTTAAAATAAATAATAGAACCACCCCGTCAAAAATTCTATGAATTTTCGCCACCCCTCCAAAGGAGGGGAATTAAAATGGACTAAAACATCAATCTTCCGTTACCACTGCATCCCTTTCTCCTTCCTCCTTTTTCCCTTCTTCAATAATTTCTTCTGCTTCGGCAATTTCTTCTGCATCTGCTGCTTCCACGTGTTCTTCCTGTTCATCATTATGGTGATCAATAAAAAACTCACAATAAACCGGAAGATGATCTGAACCGAAATTTTCTAATGTTTTCAGTTGCTCGATGAAAATATCTTCACTGTGAAACATTAAGTCAATAGGAAATCGCAACAATTTATACTTGGCATGAAAAGTAGATACAAAAGCATAACCAACTCGCGGATCTATCAAATGACTTGTTTTTCTGAAGAGAACAGAAGATCTGGACCAGGCTACATTATTGAAATCTCCAACTACAATTACGGGTTTTGTGTAGTCTTTTACACGCTTTGCTACACTCAGTAAGTCTCCGTCTCTTTCCTTTGATGTTTCTTCTTCTGTCGGGCTTGGTGGAGGTGGATGAACTCCAAAAAACACAAATTCATATCCATCTTCTGTTTTCAAATGTGCTTCAATACTGGGAATATCGTCGGCCACAAAATAATGAGTTTTTGCATCGGCGACTTCAATTTTAGAATAAAAATGCATTCCGTAGGTATTTTCAAGCGTCACTTTATGTTGGTACGGATAATCTTTTTCTAAAATCTGCAATGCTTTTTCCCAATCACCATTGCTTTCCATTGTTAAGAATACATCTGGCTGATATTTTTTTATCAGGTTGATAAACCGGTTGTAATCTTTATTAAACTGATAAACATTTGCAGAAATAAAATGTTGTTTTTTTGAAGAATTTTTTGTCTGTTGATGCTTTTTAATTTTATAGAATTTTGTGTATTTAATCAAAGTGAAACCATGATAAATAAAGATTGTAAGCAACAAAGCCTGGTAATACCAAATATATCTGGAATTAATAAAAAATCCAAAAATAAAAATAATTAAAGTAATATAGGTAATTTGAATTTTACCAAAATCTGGCACTCTAAAAATCCAATGTGAACTCGGAATTTTTGGTAATACCGTTAAAATCAATAATAATACAACAAAAACCAAATAAATTTCCCACATATATTTTAAATAACACGTAAATGTAAGATATTTTGATGCAATTTTTAGGCTGTTTCTTTTTAAAATTTGTTAATAACAACGCTCATTATGTAATATATTGATTACTTTTATTGCTTTGAAATTGTTTACAATGAATAAATTACTTGGAATTTTTATCTTGTTAAGTTCTTTTTGTTTCGGGCAGAAAACCGAAGAAGATCTGGTAAAACAAACTGTAGAAAAACTTTTCGCAGGAATGAAAAATGCAGATTCAGAAATGATACAATCTGTTTTTGCGGAAACTGTTATTATGCAGACTATCGCAAAAGACGGATCTGTAAAAACTCAAAATATAAAAGATTTTATTACTTCTATTTCAGCTTTACCAAAAGGCGATGCAGACGAAAGAATAACTTTTCAGGGTATTCACATAGATGGAACTTTGGCGAGCGTTTTTACACCTTATGAATTTTATTATAAAGGAAATTTTTCGCATTGCGGAGCCAACAGTTTTCAATTGGTGAAGCAAAATGATGTTTGGAAAATTCAGTATCTTATCGATACAAGAAGAAAAGACTGCAAAAAATAATTTATAATGAAAATTCACCACATTGCCATTATCTGTTCAGATTATGCAGTCTCAAAAGCATTTTATACTGAAGTTTTAGGATTACAGATTTTACGTGAAGTTTATCGTGAAGAAAGAGAGTCCTATAAATTAGATTTAGGAATCGGAGATCATTACATTATCGAACTATTTTCTTTTCCAAATCCACCACAAAGACCTTCGAGACCAGAATCTTGTGGATTGAGACATTTGGCTTTTTCAGTTGAAAATGTGAAAGAAAAAAGAAACGAATTAATTACGAAAGGATTGAACTGCGAAGAAATTCGTATTGATGAATTTACAGGAAAAGAATTTTTCTTTACTCAGGATCCGGATCAGCTTCCGTTGGAGTTTTATGAAATGTAAATCTTAATAAATTTTAAATAGAATGATGAAAAGACTTTTAATGGTTGTTGCTTTATCTGCTGTTATGAATCAGTTTAACGCACAACAAGTAAATGAACCAAAGGATCATCCGAAAGAATGGTTGCAATCTTATGAACCGTTCAGGATTGCCGGAAATTTATATTATGTAGGAACTTACGATCTGGCTTCTTATCTGATTGTAACGAATAAAGGAAATATTTTAATTAATACAGGACTTGCGGATTCGCTTCCAATTATTAAAAATAATATTAAAAAGCTGGGTTTTAAATATCAGGACACTAAAATATTGTTGCTTACACAGGCGCATTACGATCATTTGGGCGCAATGGCAGCAATCAAAAAAGAGACGGGAGCAAAATTGTATGCAGATGAAGCCGATGCAAATGTCTTGAAAAGTGGAGGTAAATCTGATTATGAACTGGGAAAATATGGAGTGACTTTTAAACCTGTAAATCCCGATTATATTTTAAAAGATCAAAATGTGGTAACACTTGGAGATACAAAACTGACGATGCTTCATCATCCCGGTCATACCAAAGGTTCTTGCAGTTTTTTATTTGAAACGAAAGATAGCAAGAGGAGCTATAAAGTTTTAATTGCGAATATGCCGACTATCATCATTGACAAAAAGTTTTCTGAGGTTACAGCATATCCTTCTATTGAAAAAGATTATGAGTATACTTTAAACGCAATGAAAAATCTGGATTTTGACATTTGGGTAGCATCTCACGCAACTCAGTTTGATCTGCACAAAAAGCGCAAGCCAAAAGATCAGTATAATCCAAAGGTATTTATGAACAAAAAAGAATATCTGGATGAGCTCTATTCTTTAGAAAAAGATTTCCAGAAGAAAAAATCTGAATAATTTAATGCGCGTAACCTGTAAAGAAACTGATTGCCATAATTGCCAAAACAATTGAAGAAATGACTACGTAGATGTAGTCTTTTTCTTTTAAATAACCAATTAACGCAAAAATAATTCTCATCAATGGTGTGAAAATGAGCATCAGAATTCCTAATTGAATAATTGCCATACCTTCACCTTTACAGAGCGTTTCCCAAAAATGTCCCCATACTTTTTCGGAAGAAGTTCCCATGTCGAGAAGTTTGTATTTTCTCGGCATTTTAAATCCTTCTGTAAAAAGCTTTACGAAACCTATCAAAGAAGTAATGACAGATAAAATGACTCCTAATCTCAATAGGTTTCCTACAGAACGGTTCAGATCAACATCAGTGAAATTCTTTCTCATGAAAAATTGCTTCTTATACCGTTATACATCATGTAAATTGAGAGAATCGTTATTACGATGGCAAAAAATGTCTTTAGTTTTTTAGTTTTTGAAACCATTAAAGTTTTTGATCCGATAAAACTTCCCACCACAACTCCCACCAGAACAGGAGCTACAATTACAGGAATAATTTCACCTCTCTGGAAGTAGATAAGCGAACTTGCAACCGCAGTTACACCGATCATAAAGTTACTCGTTGTAGTAGAAACTTTGAAAGGCAGTCTCATCATATTATCCATTGCCAAAACTTTCAGCGCACCGGAACCGATTCCTAAAAGTCCGGACATTGCGCCTGCAAACATCATCATAAAAAATCCAGGAACTGTATTTCTTGCAGCATAGTCTTTCATAACACCTTTATCAGGGAAAGTTCCGTACAATTTAAGTTTATCTTCCAGACTTCCTTTAATAAGAGATTCCTGGTGATCGGGTTTTCCTTTAAGATTTAAAATAACGGTAAGAAGAAGAATGCTTGCGAAAATAATTCCTATTGTATTGGGATTCAGCATTCCGGAAACCAAAGCTCCTACAATTGCACCTGAAGTTGTGGCAATCTCCAGAAACATCCCGATTCTCATATTGGTAAAACCTTCTTTCACGAAAGCTACAGCCGCACCCGAAGAAGTTCCGATTACCGAGATCAGCGATGCACCGATTGCGTAATGCATTGGGACACCAAAACCGAGCGTTAATAAAGGGATGATAATAACTCCGCCTCCTAAACCGGTGAGCGATCCCAGAAGACCTGCTGAAATAGCGCCAAGAAAGAGAATAATGATTTCCGACATGTTACAAATATAAAACTATTGGGGTTTTTGGGCAAACTTTAATGAAAGATTATTTTTTGCCGTATTTTTGTAAAAATAAAAAGTTATAATGAAATTATTTTATATCATTCTCGGTGCAACCCCAAAAGGCAGAAATATCGAGCAGCATGATGTTTTCTTCGGAATTGCAGAAACGCTTCACGATTTGGTTCCGGATATGAAAAATTTCTGGAAAGAAGCGAAAGGAAAGATTCATTTGGATGCGTATCAGGAAGTGAAATTTGTTGACGGGTTTGAAGTAAAGGTTGTTGAGAAAACAGAGCTGAATCAGGAAAATCAGCTGTTTTTCATTAATCTCGGAGGCTACAAAAGAGGTTTTTTTGCAGAATTTCATGAACAGCATTTAATGGTGGGAGCTTCGATGGGTGAGGTGGTGAAAAGAGTAAAGAAAACCGAATTTTACAAAACAATGGGTTTTGATAAAGCAACCAGTCATATTGACGATAAGCACGGAGTTGATATTGATGATATTTTTACCGTCAATGATATTCTTCCGGAATATATGAGAGAAAAATATTCAATTATCTTGGAAAAATCAGAAGAAGAAAATCAGGAAAATATTTCGGAAGTAGGGTATTTTAAGATTGATAAAATTTAATAAACTTAATAAAAAAATGAAAATAGGAATTTTAGGAGGCGGACAATTGGGAAGAATGCTCATTCAGGAAGCTTTAAAGTATGATGATGAATTTTACACTTTAGATCCCGCTGCAGATGCTCCATGTCATAATATTTCATATTTTACACAAGGAAGTTTTAATGATTACGAAACTGTTTTAGATTTCGGAAAAGATAAAGATGTTGTAACCATTGAGATTGAGCATGTAAATGCAGATGCTTTGGCAGAACTTGAAAATCAAGGCGTAAAAGTAGTTCCGAATGCGCAGATCATTAAGACTATTCAGCAGAAAATACTTCAGAAAGAATTTTATAAAGCGCATGATATTCCAAGTCCGGATTTTGAAATCATGGATGGAAGTTCAGACGAGATCAAGATCGCGTTTCCTTTTGTACAAAAGCTCAACAAAGGTGGTTATGATGGGAAAGGAGTTCAGATTATCCGTTCTTCAGAGGACTTAAAAAACTTGTGGACGGAAGATTCAGTTTTAGAAAATTTAGTAGATATTGATAAAGAATTATCGGTAATTGTTGCAAGAAATGAAAATGGTGAAACCAAGACTTTCCCTGTAACAGAAATGGTTGCCGATCCGAAATTAAACCTGCTCGATTTTAATATTTGTCCGGTTTTTCTGAGTGAAGATGTTGAAAATCAAATCGATTCAATTACTGAAAAATTCTTGAATGCTGTCAATTCTCCGGGACTTTTTGCGATAGAACTGTTTTTAGATAAAGAAGGGAAAGTTTGGGTAAACGAAACAGCACCAAGACTTCATAATTCGGGACATCAAAGTCAGGAAGGAAATACCAATTCGCAGTTTGAACAAATGTATCGAGTGGTGAAAAATTTACCTTTAGCCGATACAGATGCCATTATTTACAGTGGAATGCTGAATTTGGTTGGTGCGGAAGGTTTTTCGGGAAAAGTGATTTATGATGGAATGGAAGAAGTTTTAAAACTTCCGGAAACGTATATTCACCTCTATGGAAAAACGGAAACGAAACCGGGACGAAAAATGGGACACATTAATGTTCTGGCAGATTCTCGAGAGGAATTGATGGAAAAATTGATTGAAGTAAAAGCGATGGTAAGAGTAATTGCTTAAAACTTTTTAAAAATATACTTTAAAGACTGCTTTGTGGCAGTCTTTTTTTGTTTAATCATTAATCGTTGGAAAATCAATCGTCCATTTTCCTTCTTTAGAATTCCACATTAAATACGGACCATCAAAACCATCAACATATACTAATTCATAATTACCTTTTTCATCTGAAGCATAAGAAATTTTTTCAGATTCGTCTTTCTTTAAACCTAATTTTTCTAAAGTTTGCCAATCGTTATTTGATGGAAGCTGATGATTTGTTTTTTGATAATTTTCAATATTCTGAATGACTTTATTTCCAGACTCTATATCAGACTTTCTTGTAATTTCTATTGGTAGATTCCAGTAGATTGTTAATGAAATAATTATAATAATGATAATTGAGATGATTGTAATTAGTGCCTTTTTCATTAATTCGTATTTTAAATTTATTTTACTTGAAAATTCTCTTGATCACATTTCCGATTTCCATGAAATCATCATGATTTCCTACTGATCGTATTTCGGCATCGTTTTGTGCATATTCCGAATAAGGAAAAATAAGAAGATAATTGTTATTTTTCAGACTTTTATTAAGCAGTTCTGGGATAAGTCTCATTCTTGGAACGTAAGACTGCATTCCTCTTTTTGCCATAAAGAGAATCAATGCTTCATCTTCTTTTAGTTCGGCTGCGGTTTTTTCGCCGTCTTTCCAGGTATTCATAATAATAAATTCCGCTTCTATATTGGCTTTTTTAATGATTTTCTGTAGAATCCCAACAATATTTTCAGGAGCATAAAAAATTAATGTAGCACCGGAATTTCGTGCAATATTCCAGACTCTGAGTAACGAATGAAAAAAGCCTGCTTCTTTATGCGCATTTTCAGGAATCATGACAGCATACTTTTTAATCGTGGAAAGTGGTTGTGCAGCATGATAAACAAAAATATTGACATCATCGTTCTGAAGATAACCGTTATAAAGATTAAAACTGAATGAAGGAGAAAAACCTTTTTCGATTTCGAGTCCCACAATAAGATCTGTAATTTTTTGTTCTTTTATTACGTTGTTTACCCCGTTGATAACATCATTATCATACCTTTTTAAAGGTTTTAGTTTCAGGTCTGCAGAAGCAGCTATATCTGTTGCGAGATGAAGAAGCTTTTCTGCATTTTTTACGGACGATTCATTTTTATCTTCATTAATGACATTTAAGGCGAAAAAATCTTCGGTATTAGAATGTGCTTTGATAAGAATTCCGAGATTAACCATTCTTTCTACAGTCTCTTCATAATTGATGGCTAAAAGAATATTTTCTTCTTCATGATTATTTCCGGAAACAGTATCTTCATTATCAATTTCAGCAATTTTTTGTGCGCTCGACATTGAAATAAAAGATGAAATGGTACAGGAAATCAGAATTAACAAAATACTTCCGTTCAATACATGCTCATTAAGTAATCTTACAGGTTCACCGGTTTCACTTTCGGAAAGAATAATATTGTATCCCACCATTACGGTTGCCAAAGTTGCAGCTGCAGAAGCAGAACTCAAACCGAAAATAAGTTTTCCTTCTTCTTTGGTAAATTTGAATGTTTTCTGAGTAATTACCGCCGAAATATATTTTCCGCCGATAGAAGCAACAAGCATGATTAAAGCAACTTTTATAGTTTCAAAACTTTTGAAAAATACAGTGAAATCGATAAGCATTCCTACACTGATCAGGAAAAACGGGATAAAAATAGCATTTCCTACAAACTCAACTCTGTTCATTAAGGATGATGCATGAGGAATAAGTCTGTTAAGAGCCAAACCTGCAAAAAATGCACCGATGATTGCTTCAATTCCCGCCAATTCTGCCAGTAAAGCAGCAAGATATATCATCACCAATACAAAAATGTACTGAGAAATTTTGTCGCTCACTTTTTTGAAAAACCATCTTCCGATGATCGGAAATATCATTAATACAATTAAGCTGAAGAGAATAAAAGAAACCAATAATTTTACCCAGAAAGATGTTCCTACATCGCCTTGTACCATTCCAACAACTACCGCAAGTACAAGTAATGTTGCAATATCGGTAATCATTGTTCCGCCTACAGTGATGTTCACCGCACGGTTTTTTGCAATTCCTAATTTGCTGACTAAAGGATAGGTAATTAAAGTCTGAGAAGAAAAAAGACTTGCGAACAAAACCGAAGTAAGCGAAGAAAACCCTAACAAATAATAGGAGCCTAAAAACCCTAAAATAAAAGGAAATATAAATGCATAAGCACCGTATCCCAAGCTTTTCCATTTGTTTTTCTTGAAGTCTCCCATGTCGATTTCGAGACCTGCAAGAAACATGATATAGAGAAGTCCTGTAGTTCCCGTTACTACAATGCTGCTGTCTCTTGCGAGAACATTGAAACCATTGGGACCAATGATTGCTCCGGCAATAATTAACCCAAGCAAATGCGGAACTTTAATTTTATTTAGTAACAGAGGAGCTGCCAGAATAATAATCAGCACCAGCAAAAATTTCAATACAGGATCTTCTATGGGAAGACTGAGGTTGTGTATGCTTAGTATCATAATGTTTTATTTTGCAGAACGTACCAGTTCTACAGAGAATCTGGCGGTACATTTGTTGTCAACAGTTACCGTTCTGGTTCCCTTTATTTTATCGGCTGAAATCTCGTTGAGAAGTACAGACATTTCCACATTTTTTTTGGATGTTGAATCTGTTTTATAATTTAGCTGTATTTCGTTGTTTTCAAATTTTCCGGTATAAAGTCTTACTAAATTATTGTTATTAATGATTTTGACTGAAGGCTGAATAGAATCACTGCCAAATTCCCAGTTGTCTATTCTTTGATCTCCCACTACATAATCTGAGCAGGTAGATTCTGTACAGATTACTTTCCCGCTCCACAATCCTGCAACTTCTTTTGGCCATATAGAGATTTTCACAGTGTCTTTTTTGGCGAAAATACTGTCTCTCATTTTAAGTAAAGCCTGATATTCTGATTCTTTTTGAGAAAAAAGTTTTTCTTTTTCCAAAAGTTTTGTTTCTCTTTCTGCTAACTGTTCCCGCTTTTCTTTATTGTCACAGCTGAAAATAATTAAAAGCGAAAAAAGAAGAAATAACGGATATTTTTTTAGCATAACATGAAGAATTATTCTAAAAATATAGGCAAAATAAATGAGATTAAAAAATTGAAACTGCTCAAAAGAGTATTTCTGAGTAAAAAAGAAGTTATTTTTTAGTGAAAAATTAAGACTCAATACGCTGTCTTCTAAATAAATCCCTGTTGTAATTGATGATGAAAACACCAAGAATAATTAAAACTGCTGCAATGATAAATTTTGCCGAAATACTTTCATCCAGAATCAGCCAGCTTAGGAATATGGAGATTACCGTATTCACATAAGCCAAAATAGAAACCTGTACAGGAGAAATTTTGGTAAGAGCATAGTGAAATGCAAAAAATGCAGCAACAGATCCGAAAACAGCTAAATATAGCATTGCTGAAATACTCTTAACGCTCCAGTTTTCAAAGTTGTAATTCTCTGAAAACAAAAAGGCAAAACAAAGCTGTACAATCCCTGCAAAAGCAAACTGATAAAAAAGATTCAGAGAAATATTTTTGCTTTGAATATTCAGTTTTTTTGTAAAAATGGTTCCGGAAGCCCAGCCAACAATGGCTATAAAAAGATAAATGATTCCCATTCTATAATCGGGATTTGCCATATCTGCCAAACCATCCCAAAAGATGAAAATAATTCCGCTGAAGCACAATAAAACTCCAAAAAATGCTTTAAAAGTAAATTTCTGAATACCAATTGCAACACTGCCCAGAAAAACCACAATCGGAGAACAGGCGCTGATTAATGAAGTAAGACTGCTCGTAACATTTTCTTCTGCCACAGTAGTCATTCCGTTGGCAACAATAAGCATTAAAGTTGAGAAAACTATTTGATGACCTAAATTTTTCCAGCCAATCCACTTAAATTCTTTACGGTAGATTAAGATAAAAAACATGATGATTGCTGCAATAAACTGACGAATTCCTGCAACAAACCATGCCGGAATGCTTTCTACAGCAATACGTATTCCTAAAAAGGTAGTTCCCCAAACAATAGCAACAGTAAGAACAGCAAAAATAAGTTTGTAATTTTTCAAAGTAGGATGAGATATAATGTAAAGGTATTTATTTTAAAACTAAATTATGACCGTTTTATTTTTTTAATAAACATGAGAATTATCAATTTTTGGTCATTATAAAAGTATTCTTCTATTTTTAAAAACCGAACAATAACCATTCTATAATCAGCAAAATTGGCTTTTTTACCTTTTTAAAATTCTTATCTTTGTGGGATCTAATAAAACTGAAGATGGTAGGAATTATCATGGGAAGTCAGAGTGACTTACCAATTATGGAACTGGCTGCAAATTTTTTAAAAACTTTAAACATTCCGTACGAATTGACTGTGGTTTCGGCGCACAGAACTCCCGAAAGAATGTTCGACTATGCGAAAAATGCTAAAAAAAGAGGCTTAAAAGTAATTATCGCAGGAGCAGGAGGAGCAGCTCATCTTCCGGGGATGGTTGCAAGTTGTACGACTTTGCCCGTAATTGGAGTTCCCATTTTATCGAGTAATTCTATTGACGGTTGGGATTCTGTTTTATCGATACTGCAAATGCCGGGCGGAATTCCTGTGGCAACTGTTGCACTCAACGGAGCTTTAAATGCCGGTATTTTAGCTGCAAAAATATTAGGAAGCGGAGACGAAAATGTAGCTGAAAAACTTCAGATTTATCAGGATACTCTAAAAGATAAGGTTTTGGGAACGGTAGATGATATCAAAGCAATACATCCGAATTTGTATGATTTGTAATGATTTGTATTTCATATAAAAATGCCTCGCAGATTTGTGAGGCATTTCTGTTTTTAACTTTTTACGAATGTCTGTTTTTGGTCATAATAAAACAATACTTCTGAAAACTAAATTATTACTGATTGCAGACAGTCATAATTTTTTTTATTCTTTGATAAATTTATAGGTCTGAATTTTATCTTTTGTTACAATTTGTAAAATATAATTTCCTTTTGACAAATTGCTGATGTTGATGATTTCATTTTCTATCTTTCCTTCCTTCAGTAATCTTCCGGATGCATCTACGATTCTGTATTTTTCAGCGTCATGTATATGTTCTGTGTGGATATTATATTTCGCAGGATTAGGATAAATTGAACCTTCCTTTGTGGTTTTCATTTCAGAGGTTGCAAGAAAACAGCTTCCAACTGTGTCTCCTGCAATGATCCAGTTTTTGTTATTGATTAAAAAATCTCTTTTACTGACAACATTTGAAGCGTATTTTGCTGGTGTTGTAGATCCCAGATTAACATTATTTGCAGTTGTAGGATTGTTTGCCCAACCTACAAGTGTTTTACTGTAATTGTTGCAATCGATGGCAGTATTTACAATCATTCCTGAAGCGTTGCTAACTGAAGCTAAGTTCCAGTTTTCGAATGATTGATTATAGCTCGATGCATCCGTTAAAAAAGTATTTATTCTTGTAACATTACTTACATTCCAAGAGTTTAAATTTTGATTAAACGAAGTGCAACCATGAAATACATGTGCCATATCTGTAACATTTGCTGTGTTCCACATATTTAAAGGTTGATTAAATAAGGGAATCATATGAAACATAAAATGCATATCTTGAAGACTTGATGTATCCCAATTATCTAATCGCTGATTGAAACTCATACATTGACCAAACATCCACGCCATATTGGTAACTTTTGAGACATCCCAATTGTTTACACTTTGATTGAATACTGTTCTTCCTGCCAACATGTAACTCATATTTGTTGCTGAAGAAGTATTCCAGCTTCCTATAAAAGGAGAATTAAACTGATGAGGAATATTAGAAGTGCTTGAAAGGCAGGAAAACATAAAACTGAAATTTTTAACTTGAGAAGTATTCCAGTTCTGCATAGAAGGTGCTCCCGTAAATTGCGGAGTTCCAAAAAACATAAAGGATACATCAGTAACGGCGGAAAGATTCGGGCTGTCTGTTGCAGTAAGTTGCAGAGATTGACAGTTGGTAAAAGCTGAATTCATGGACACCCAAGAGATATCTCCCCAATGTTCTACTGCTAATATTTTATCAGCGCTACCAAACATTTGCCAAATTGGTATCAGCATTTCTGCAGCAGGAAATAATTGTGCTGTTCCAAACTTTATTTGTTTGAAAATTCCGTTTCCATTGGATACTTTTACTCTGTAAGTTGCACCAGAAGAATCTCCGCTTGATGTTCCGAAATCAACTAAAACCTGATTGGTAGAAGTTACATTTGTCATAATTCCGTTGTGAAGCGGATAGCCAATTTCTTCCCACTCGATCGTATAATTTTCTCCATTACCGGGAAACCAAACTTGATTTGAGTTTGCCTGAAAAGGAGCGTCAACAGTTACAATAGGATTTGAAACAAGACCGGGTTGCCAAATCGTAATAAACTCATTTTGTGCTCTTAGAAACTGAAAGAAAAAAATACATATTGTAATGAGTAATAATTTTTTCATAATTATATAATTTGGTGTGAGAAATAACAAAGTGTAGTTTTGGTTAATCTAAATATTTAATTGAATATTTTTGATTTATTTTTAATATTGATGTATTATGATTAAATATTTATTATTAAAAAGTAAAGATAATATTTTTTTGTAAACATCTTGAGCTTGTGAAATAAATGTTAATGAAATAAAAATGCTCACCGAATTCGATGAGCATGATATAATTGAATGAATAGACTGATTAATCTTCCATCATATTGTCACGCGTATTTTTTTGTACCGCAATTGCACCGAATAGTGCGAGCAAAAAGGCAAATGCATAGAAGCCTTTTTCACTTGGTAAAATGGTTGCATTAAATAAACCAACTGTCAGTAAAACAATTGATGATAAAGTGGCAAACCAACAGATTCCATAATAGATGTCGGTAACTTTAATGTTTTCCATTCTGTCACGAACGGCTTTCTGCAAAGAAACTACGGCAAATAAACCATAGAGAAGAATGGTAAAATAATATCCTTTTTCGTTTAACTGCATTTCTGCTCTTACCAAACCTACAATGTAACCCACCATTCCTGCTCCTAAAGCAATCCACGAAGCTGCTACAAATGCATTTGATACTCCTTGTTTTTTCATTATGTTGTTTTAATATTTTATGGCTTCAAATATATTATTTTTAATTTTAAATCTCTAATATGTCGTGTTTTTTGTCACTGATCTTTGAACAATTCTGAAAAAAATATTAATTATGGTATACTTTCATAGCCACGATAGAAGCGGCATCCTTTTTTGCGGTTCCCGGAGCGAAACGGAGGGAACCACTAAAAAGATACAGCGGATAGCGTGATAAAGCTCCTAAAAAATACAGATAAAAAAAACGCTCCGGAAAAAATTCCGAAGCGTTCTATTTTTGCTAATTGCTAATGATTAGTATCTGTAATATTCAGGCTTATAAGGTCCTTTTACATCAACACCAATATAATTTGCCTGTTCCGGAGTAAGAGTTTCCAGTTCCACGCTTAATTTTTTAAGGTGTAATTCTGCAACTTTCTCATCCAAATGCTTTGGTAACATGTATACTTCGTTTCCGTAAGCTTCAGAGTTTGTCCAAAGTTCGATTTGAGCCAAAGTTTGGTTCGAGAATGAATTAGACATTACAAAACTTGGGTGACCTGTAGCACAACCAAGGTTTACCAATCTACCTTCTGCAAGGATGATTACTTCTTTACCTTCAATAGTGTAAATATCAACTTGTGGTTTTACTTCAGATTTTGTGTGACCGTAGTTTTCGTTTAACCAAGCCATATCGATTTCGTTATCGAAGTGACCAATGTTACAAACGATCGCTTTATCTTTTAATTTTAAGAAATGTTCTTTTCTTACAATGTTGAAGTTACCAGTAGTAGTGATTACAATATCTGCATTATCTACAACAGTGTCTAGTTTTTTCACTTCAAAACCGTCCATTGCAGCTTGTAAAGCACAGATCGGATCAATTTCCGTTACCGTAACGATAGAACCAGCTCCTCTGAAAGATGCTGCAGTACCTTTACCAACGTCTCCGTACCCACAAACTACAACTCTTTTACCAGCCAACATAATGTCTGTAGCTCTTCTTACTGCATCTACAGCAGATTCTTTACATCCGTATTTGTTGTCGAACTTAGATTTGGTAACAGAATCGTTTACGTTGATTGCAGGCATTACCAAAGTTCCGTTTTTCATTCTTTCGTACAATCTGTGAACTCCTGTAGTAGTTTCTTCAGAAAGTCCTTTGATGTCTTTAGTAAATTCTGGATATCTGTCGAAAACCATGTTTGTCAAATCTCCACCATCATCCAAAATCATATTCAAAGGTTTTCTGTCTTCACCGAAGAATAAAGTCTGCTCTATACACCAGTCAAATTCCTCTTCATTAAGACCTTTCCAAGCATAAACTGGGATTCCTGCAGCAGCAATTGCAGCAGCAGCATGATCTTGTGTAGAGAAAATGTTACAAGAAGACCAAGTAACTTCTGCTCCTAAAGCAACCAAAGTTTCTATTAAAACTGCTGTCTGAATTGTCATGTGAAGACATCCTGCGATTCTCGCACCTTTCAATGGCTGAGAAGGACCGTATTCTTCACGGATCGCCATTAAGCCAGGCATTTCTGCTTCAGCAAGTGTAATTTCTTTTCTTCCCCATTCTGCAAGGGAAATATCCTTAACTTTATAAGGAAGGTATTGTGTTGTAGTACTCATATCTATGAATAAGTTTTAAATTCAAATAATTATAGCACAAAATTACAACATATAATTAAGATAAAAAAAACAATATCGCCTGATAACCATCATGAAAAATATTATCTCATAAATTATAAATGAATTGATTTCTAGACTTTTTATTATTAAATTTTATCTTGCAAATCAGCAGATTAAGATAAATAAGCCAACTTTTATCGTGCTTAGCAACTTTAAGCATTCATTTCTTTTTGCTATTTTTACCCAATAAATTTGACAATGCCTCTTTACCGCGATTTTTCTGATGACAAAGCCACTATTCTCGTATGGAAATATGACGAAACGGAAGATCTGAATGCGGATGAACTTCTGGAGAAGGAAAATGCCGAAAAAGTAAAAGATTATCATCCTAAAAAATTATTAGAGGTTTTGATGGTGCGGAAACTTTTGAAAAGTTTAAAACCAGATTCTAAAATTTTATATAAAGAAAGAGAGCCTTTTCTTTCTCCTAAAGATGCCGAAATTTCGATTACGCATTCTTTTCCGTATGCCGCAATTGCTATTTCCAAAAATAAAATAGGGATAGATATTGAGAAATTTAATCCTAAAATTTTAAGGGTTATCGATAAGTTTACGTATGAAAATGAGCGGGATTTTATTCCTTTTGATAATGAAGTTACCTTCTACACCATCATCTGGAGCGTAAAAGAAAGTATGTATAAAATTCACCATTCAAAATACTGGTCGCTCAAAAAAAACTACGAAGTAAAACCTTTTGAGCTTAAATATCTTTTTGACATCAGTTGCAGAGTGCATGACGAGAACATCTCAGATGAATTTAAAGCAAGAGTAAAATTTTTCGACGATTACTGTTTCACGATTGTGGAAGAGTAGTGGTTTCTGCCTTGTACGTCTGTATTACTTTTCGCTGTTCTTTCGCCACATCATAGATGAGTTCCAAAACATCATGAATGTTCTTGAGTTCCGTTAAATGTGATATTTTATTCGGATCTCTGCGGTCAAAGATCTCGTTTTCCAAAAGCTCAGATTTACGCTGAAGAAGTAAATTTTCTATTGAAGAATCTTCAGGTTCTAGTCTGCTTTCCATTTTTAATGTTTCGGTTATTTTTTCTCCGTTCAGCAATACACAGACCTGATTCATCTCTGCTTCTATTTTTTTTGTCCAGCTTTCAGCATCAATTTCGGGATACTTCTTGTCTTTTTTAGCATATTGAGAAAGAGAAGCAGTATAGGCGGTAATCAGGTGAGAAGTTGCCACAAACTGATGGACTACTTCCAGTTTTTTCTGCTGATTTTTGGGATCAGAAATCATTCGCTGAAAATTATCTGAAAGATTGGCGAGAGAAATAATTGCATTTTTTCTTTTTACCTTATACTCTTCAATATTAAAGTCTTCGTTCAGGAATTTTGCCATTACACTATGAAAATAGGTGAGATTAGATTTTGCAGAGTTTTTCATTAATTCTAAATTCTGCGTATGTTCCCAAACCGGAAGCACCATATAAGAAACCAGAAAAGCAATAATACCTGCAATGATGGTGTCTACAATCCTGTCTTTGAAGATAACGTTTATATTTCCCGGATTTAAAAAATTAAAACTCATGAAAATATATATCGTCATAAAGAGAACTGCCCAGAAATATCGTCCTTTCAGCAAACTGAAGCATAAAATCATGCTCAATAAAAGGATTGCAAAAAGAATGGCATTAATATTCACAAAATATAAAATCGCATAGGCAATTACTGCACCTGCAACTGTACCGTAAAAACGCAGAAGGTTTCTCTGTTTGGTAATGGAGTAGGCGGGTTTTAAAATAGCAACAATGGTAATTAAAATCCAGTAGGTATGACCAATCACCAAAAATGGTAAAAGTGAAACCAGATATCCCAAAAATAAAGCAACGGTAATTCTTATTGCATGTCTGAAATGAGATGATGTGAGAGAAATATTGCTTCTTAAAACTTTAAAATTTAGTTTTTCTTCTTTAGGCATGAATTTTTTGAGATCCAGACCTGTAGAAAGACTTTTTGCTAGTTTTACATTCTGAGCAAATACTTTGTAAATTTCGTTGATCTCTTTCGTAATCTCATTTATTCTCATCATGATCTGCTTCAGGATCATAAAGTTTTCGAGATTGTCGGGATTCATTTGTTTGTTTCTAAGCTCAAAATAATGAACGTTCAGGTCTTGAGACAGTGTTTCAAGGTTATATAAAGGTTTTGCTCGCGTACTGCTTTGAAGTGAAATTCCGATATTGGCAATTTCGTCTGAAAGTATATTTAAATAATCGTGTATGTTAACCAGGATTGTAGAATCTTCAAAACTTTGCTGCAATTTTTTGTAATCGCTTTCAGAAGTCATCAGTTTTTCATGCAAATCCATAGAATTCAGGAAAGTAAGCATCAAAAGCCTGCTTATTGTTGTAGATTCGTTCACGATTGTACGGGTTTTGAAAACCGTTTCGCGCGTTTCTTCCTGAAGATTTTTTATGGCAATCTGCTTTGCAATTACCTGCGTTTGTAATTTATCAAAATCTGGATTTTTCTGGTAAAAGTTGGCTTTTATTTTTAGAAATTCTGCAAGCTGAAGATAGTTTTCACCAATCATTTGGCTAGCCAATTTGTAAGGCTGAATGGTAGTTACAATTAAGAAAATCAATAAAAACCAGATACAGCCCGATGCAAAAATCACCAGACTTTTTAAAATATTGGCTCCCGTTAAATGTCCATCGATAAAGATAGCTAAAACGACTAACGCCAAAGATCCAACTGCTGCAAGTCGTTGACCGTAAACGCCAATCAAAGAGAAAAACATTCCGAAGACAAATATTTCTAAAATGACAAGCGGAATAATTCCTTTTACCAGACTTGCAATAGAAGCAACGATAACGAAACAGAAAATAGCAAACGTTAAGGAGTTTCTTCTTCGTATAAAAGGTCCAGGTTGATCGGTAAGTGCTACAAAGCTGGTTCCTAAAGGAAAAAGAAAATATTCTTTGAGTAATCCGAAGTAGGAGAGAACCAAACACGGAATAACCGTTGCCAAGGTAATTCTTATAGAAGAATATACGTATTGGCTTGTGACGATCTTTTTTAGCTCCGAAGAATAATTCATACTACAAAAATAAGAGTAAAATGTGAATTGGCGCTTTTACTCCTTAGTCGAATTGTGAATTTTTATTTAAAATTTTATTAAAGTTCAGAGCAAAAATTGATTAATGTTTAAATTAGAGTTATTTGCATAAAAAAAAAGTCTCATGATGACATGAGACTTTTTAAATATTATCTATAGTGAATCTTGCAGCGCAAGTGAATTGTCGTTTTTACTTTTAATATAAAATAACTAATTGTTCACTATTAATTTTTTATTCTTAGTTATCTACATTTGAAGTTTCGTCACCAATGTTCCAAGTAAGACCGAAACGTAGTGTATTATCCAAAGCAGTATTAATTTTAGACATATTGATAAGGTAAGAAACATCTAATCCGAAAGAACGGTATTTCAAACCAATACCTGCAGTTGCAAATTGTCTCGCTCCCTGCACATCGCTTTCATGGAAATAACCACCTCTTACAGCAAATGCATTGTCATAAGAATATTCTAAAGCACCACTATACATAATAGATTCAGGGTTTTTGAAAGATTTTCCAATTCCAGACATTACACCAACATTTGGTACTGCGTAGATTGGCTGTCTTGTATTAGGATCGTTTCCTACGAATTCTGATCCCGGTACTAAGATTTTTGAACCTTCAACGCTTAATCCAACTCTGTTTACATCATCCAGATACATATCATAACCTATCCCTAATCTCGCCATTGTAGGAAGATAAGATCTTGATTCTTCGTTCCCTGTATAATCCAATTTCGGACCTAAGTTCGTCACTGCAAAACCAGCATTTACTTTACCATCGTATCCTCCAAAGCTAGAGAATTTAGGTGATGTATAGTATCCTGAAATATCAACAGCAAATGAATTTGCAGGCTTTAGTGTAGTATCTGTGTTGAATCCACCGGCTAAATCTGAACGGATATATCTACCAGTAACAGCCATTGAGTATGAATCAGAAAGTTTCAGACCGTAAGCAATATCAACTGAAAATTCGTTTGGCTTAGAAGTACCGTTAGAAGTTACTTCGTTTCCTACAAGTGATGTAAGATCTACCTCACCCATATTAAAGTAATAAATACTTGCCGAAATTGTAGATCTTTCTTCCTGACCTAAGAATTTATGGAAAGCTCCATACAGTAAAAATACATCATTCGTAAGTTTTCCCATATACGGCGTGTAGTTGATACCCACAGAAGAACTCGTTCTGCTAAAAGGATATTTGGCTGCATTCCAAAATTGAGAAAAAGCATCCGGGGAAGTAACAACCCCCTGATCTCCCATACCACCCGATCTTGCATCTGGCGCAATTCTTAGGAATGGAGCTCCGGTTAATACAGGTCTTACCTGACTTAAATCCTGTGCATAGCCTAAAAACCCAGCACTCAAACCAATCCCCAAAAGCAGTTTAGTAGTTAAATTCATATGTTGTCTTTTATATATTATCAGTTTTTTATTGATATTCTTAATTATTTATTATTTTACTTCAAAAGTACCATTTTTTCTACAGCTGTAGCACTTCCTTTGCATTTTTCTTGATTTTGACTTTTTGCAAATATCTTAAAAATATATGTACCTTTTGCAACAGTATCACCAAAATCGTCTTTTCCGTCCCATTCTATTGCTTGGCGAGGTGTTCTAAAGCCCTGTAGGAAAGGTTCTGCAACCACTGGTTGGCTTAATGTTCTCACCAATTTTCCTGTAATGGTATAAATCTGAACGTTTACATCTAAAATATCATCACAATTGTGCTCAAAATGGATGTAGGTCTTATTCGTAAAAGGGTTTGGCCAATTCAGCGGTCTGTTGATAATTAAATGCTGATCTGCTTCGTCTTTAACTTCAAAGTTTAACGTTTCAGTTGTCGAATTATTGTTTATATCCCAAACTTTAAATGTTAACTGATGTTGTCCTACTGCAAGATTTCTAAAAGGATAACTTACATTTCCTTTTTGATAATCTGCCAAACCAGGATTCAGACACCCATTTCCTTCACCAGAGGCGTAGAAATCATTTAAAACAATGGTATTAATAATTTGTCCGTCCAAATATACAGTAATATCGTGACCAATACCAGATCCTGTAGAATTTATTCCAGTATCATCTGTTACACAAGCCAGAAGCATTGGGTTCTGGTCTGTGATTCCTCCGTTTGCAAAATTAGTATTGTTCATATATAATTTTACTTTTGGCGGCTCATTATCATTGATTCCGTTAGGATTAATATCACCCACCTGAACTGCTTGATTATTAAATACATCAGTTGCTTTATTATCTGCGTATCCCAATAATCTTCCTTCACCTACTGCATAATTAATGTCTTTTGGTACGTAAAACTCAACAGTGAAAATTCCGTTTACGGCAGTTCCTGAAGCTTTTACGATGGCACTTCCTTCTTCTGTATAATTTAAAACCGGCGTTAAACCTCCATCATTATTCAGAGTTGTTTTGTTGAGTTTCTTATCAAAAATGTTGATAACAACTCTCCCGTTGAATGTTGTATTTGGAGTGCCATTAGCATTATTAATATGACCCTTAATTTTTACAAAATCTAATCCTCTGATTAATCCCGGAACCGGTGTTTCTACTGCATCAATTACTAATAATCTCTTTGGTCTGCTCAATTTCATAGCAGGATCACCAAGAAAATTTACTTTTAAATGGTTAGAATCTGCGCCGCGTGCTTTTTTCGCATTTAAATGAGAATCTCCTAATGATATGAAATCATCATTTACCATTTTAAATATATCTTTAGAATATTCGTCTGTAAAAATAACGCCATATCCTACACCTACAGCACGGCTTGAGGTAATCATTGCAGCTGCACCTCCTTGTTTAAGTTTCATTAGCTGTTCTCCGGCAGATGAAGTTCCGGGCTCATCCCAAAGTGTAAATTCACAGGTAATGGTTGATACAAATGGAAATCTGCTGTATACGGGCGAAAAGTTATTTGCATTCTGTACTTCATTTACGGTGAAAACTCTTTCCTGCGACCAGCTGTTGATTCCTCCATGTCCGAAATAGAAAAGATACAAACTGTTACCCATATCGTTTGATATTGCCTGATTTACCTGAGGATATCTTTGTCCGCCCGCCGTACTCTGAGCCTGAAATGCATCAAGATAGAGTTTTCTGATATTGTATTCCTTAAGAACAGGACTCGAAGGAATTTCGAATATACTGCCCAAAGTATTATTCATTACAGTATGGAATGGAACTCCACCGTCATTATCATCATCTACAACGAAATCAAGTTTCATTCTCCATTCTCCAAAAGGAGTTGACTGTCCGGATAACGAATTGTAGTAAGCCAATGTTTTATCCATCATATTGGCAGCCTCTGTAGCATTTGCTGCTGGAATTCTTCCTACAGGAAGATCCGGTAAATTATTGGTAATGAAATTTATTGTCTGTGGTTTTGTCATTACAATATAATCATCTGTAACAAATGACGATATAAAATCACTTGAACTTTCACTTTGATAGCTTGAAACTACATTAGAATTATTTGAAATTCTGTTTTTATAGTCATAAGACGCATCTCCTAATATGAAAACATATTTTAAACTACCAAGCGGAGTGTTAAGCTTTGTTACAAAATCTCTGATTGCGGTAAGGTCTCTGCTTCCGCTACCAAATTCATTGTAGATTTTTGCAGGATCTACAATCTCTACAGTATAATTGTTCTTTGTCTGATGATAATTTGCCAATCTCTGAGCCTGAGACATCATTTCCGGTGGTGCAATAATTAAATAATCTATATTTTGCAGCGCAGAAAGATTTTGATTATTAATTCTCTCAACAAACTGTGGAGTATATGCTGCATCTGCTCTGAATGCTACAAATTCGTTGTTGAAATTAAGATCTGAAGTGGTATATGCAAAATTAAAAGAACCTGTTCCTGTAGCTTTATTTACTCTTCTGTTAGCATTCGTAATATCTGTCACATCCCAAACCTGCTCCATCGCAGTTGTGTTGGAAATACTGAAACCATAATTAGTATTGGTACCACTTTGAAGTGAAAAGTCTCTAAAATTCATTTGGCTTCCGTTGAATTTCAAATCTTCTTTATACTGTACTTCTATAAAGTCTATGTAGAACAAACCATTTGGATTGGTTGTAATGCTTGGCTTATAATTTATTGAAATTTGACTCCCGCTCAAATTGCTTACCGTTCCTGAATATACAAAAGGTCTGAAATCCAAATCTGCTGATGAAGACGATTGGCTAGACGGATTTTGCGTGTTGATGTCAAATCCAATACTGTTTCCCTGAGATCTGAAACCAATTACCTGTGTTGTGTATTTAATATTGTCTCCTCCCTGAATTGGAGATTTTAAAGTAAATGTTACCGTTTTATCAGTAGTGAAAGGAGCATCTTCCACCCAAGTTCTTCCTACTTTTATCAGGTTCTTCTGATCATTATTGATGACCTGATAATCATCATATCTTGTAATAGGAGCTGTTGCAGGTAAATTTAAATCTATATTTTGTACTCTTTTTCCAACACCTTTATCAAAGTTGATATAATAGTAAGAAAAATCTTCGTAAATATTTTTTACATTTTCACTTCTTTCAAATCTTGTTTCTCTTCTCTTGAAGCCATTTCCGTTTCCGTTATTGTAAAGATTATAACCGTTGGGACCTTGTGCGTAAAAAAGTGCATAGTCTGCATCATTCCAAACACCATCATCTTCACCTACTACCTGGATTGAGTTTTCCTGTAAAGCACTGTATTTTACATCTAAATTGTGTTCAGGAAGCATAATTCCTCCGTTTCCGTAAATTCTGAAGTTTTTAGGATTGATGTTGGAAGGATTGATTCCGTTATCTCTTAAAAATTGAGCAGTAATTTTAAAAATTCCAGATTTATCTACTTTTATTTTGTAGAAACCACCTGTAGCTAAAGGATTTACTGTTGTACCTACCTTTTGTGCATTAAAATTAGCAGGAATATTTGACGGAGAAAGTTCAAAAGATGACAATCTTAGGATTCTTCCTTTTTCTTTTTTAAATAATCCGACACTTGTATTGGCAATTCTTTCACCTTCAAGATAATAATAATTAACATCTGTAATATCATAATCTGGAAGAAGATCCTTATTAAGATCAAACAAATCTTTATTTGAGACAGATTCCCAGACAAGATTAGATATTTTAATCTGTCCTTCTCCTATTTTCTCTTTGTTTAAGATAAATACATTATTTTGACCGTAAGAAAAACCCTTATTTTTAAAGTTAGGAAGAGTCCTTTTTATGTCGCCAAAGTCTTCAGTTTTTGCCCCGTCCCATTCTATGGTGATTCTTTGAGCCCAAACTGTTGATACAAAAGCAAATAGAAATAAAAGAGTTGTTTTTAGTCTCATGTTTATATTTGAAATTTCTAAATTACAAAATAAATGAAAATTTTATAATAACTAGCGATACAATAAAATTTATTTGCAAACGTTTTTCAAAAAAATCAAATCTTTATTTGATTTATTGAATAATTTATTTTTTCTTTGTACTTTGAATAATATTTATATCGACTATGAAAAAACTAAAGTTGTTTTCATTAATAGCATTAAGTTCTACACTTGCATTAACCAGCTGTGGAGGGTCTAGTACCAGCAAAGGAGGCGGTACTAAAAAATTTGTCAGCAAGACAGGTTGGAAACCAAACGAAAAACAAGGTTGGTTTTTTGCAGGAAAGCAACAAAAGCAGAAAGGTTGGCCAGGAATGGTATATGTGGAAGGTGGAACTTTTACCATGGGATTAGTGAAAGATGATGTTATGCACGACTGGAATAACTCGCCTCGCAGAATGCAGGTAAGTTCATTCTTTATCGGTGAAACTGAAATTACTAACTACGAATACCGCGAATACCTTACATGGTTGAAGTATGTATTTCCTCCAAGTGATCCAAGTTTCAAAGAAATCTACAATGGTGCGTTACCAGACACATTATTATGGGATAATAAATTATCTAGAAACGATCTTAATGAAACGTATTTCAGAGATCAGAACTATGATTATTATCCGGTAGTAGGAGTTTCTTGGACGCAAGCCAACAGATACTGCGAATGGTTGACAGACAGAGCAAATGAAAAAGCTTTGATGCAAGCCGGTATTATTGCAAAAGATTTGTATATCAATGAATCTAATAACCAAGGTGGTACTGCATTCAACATGGATAAATTCAAATCGAATGATCCTGAAATGCAAGGATACATCAATCAGCAAAGATTAGCTCAGAAATCTGGTATGAAAACTACCAACCAAAGATTACTTGCAGCTAACAGATCTCCTAGCTCAGCTATGGTTGCAAAATTCAGACTTCCTACAGAAGTTGAATGGGAATATGCAGCTCTTGGTATGGAGAAAAACAGAGAGTATAATAACTATACAGAGAAAAAACCTCAGATCGATAAACTTAGAGGTACTAAGGGGAAAGACAGAGGAATGATTTTAGCTAACTTCAAGCAAGGTAGAGGAGATTATTCTGGTCCTGCAGGTTGGAAAAACGATGGTGCTGCTCAAACTTCAGATGTGAGACAGTTCCCTTCAAATGATATTGGTGTATATGGTATGTTCGGAAACGTTGCAGAATGGACAGCAGATGTTTACAGACCTATCATAGACGAAGATTTCACAGACTTCAATTATTACAGAGGAAATATGCCTCAAGCTATCGTAAGAAACGGTGACGGTACTTACAAAATGGTAGATGAAGGTAGCATTAAATACGATACTTTAGCTGACGGAAGATTGGTTTACAAAAACTTACCGGGACAGTTTGAAAGACAGACAATTGCTGATTACAGAAACTATAGAGATGGCGACAGAATGTCTTCATTAGACTATAGAAGTGCAAGCGATTCTTCTGCTTCTTACAACATGTACAATGCTCCTACAACAAGATTTGTGGTAGATGGTAACGGTAAAGTAATCTTGCAGAAAGATACTAAAGAAAGAACATCTGCAATCAGCAATGATATCAGAGTTATCAAAGGTGGTTCTTGGCAAGATTCAGCTTACTGGCTAGATCCGGGACAAAGAAGATACAAGAAAGAAGATTCTGGTTACGGATGGATTGGTTTCCGTGTAGCTCAGGATGCAAGAGTTAGCGACAAAGCTAGAACAAGAAGATAATATTTCAAAATACTTATAAAAAACCTCCTGATTTTTCGGGAGGTTTTTTTATTTTTGATGCATGAATGCAGAACAGTTTTATTCTTTGTTTTTGAAAGCGGAAAAAGTAACCATTGATAGCAGAAAAATAAATGCTAATGACATATTTTTTGCTTTTTCCGGAGACAATTTCAATGCGGCAACTTTAGCTGAGAAAGCAATTAAAGATGGCGCTTTGGCAGTAATTGTAGAGGATGAAAGTTTTGAAAATTCGGATGAAAATATATTTTATGTTCCGTCAACTTTAGAGTTTCTGCAGAATCTTGCGGTACATCATAGAAATCAGTTACAGATACCAATTATTGGACTTACCGGAAGCAATGGTAAAACAACTACCAAAGAGCTTATTCATGCGGTTCTTTCACAGAAATTCAATGTACAGTATACTCATGGTAATTTAAATAATCACATTGGTGTTCCGCTTACTATTTTATCAATAAAAGAAGAACATGATATTGCTGTTATTGAAATGGGAGCCAATCATCAAAAGGAAATCGAGCTTCTGTGTTCTTTAGCAAAACCTGATTTCGGATATATAACCAATTTTGGAAAAGCTCATTTGGAAGGTTTCGGAGGTATTGAAGGAGTTATTAAAGGAAAATCTGAACTGTATGATTATCTTAAAAATAATCAGCAAACGATTTTAGTTAATGAAAATGATCAGATTCAGGTAGAAAAAACAGTTGATTATCATTCAAAAATAACTTTTGGAAAACAAACCTCAGATTATTTCTTTCAGATTTTTTCTGATGAGCATTTTGTGGGTTTAGAATATCAGGAAACCAAAGCTTTGTCACAGCTTACAGGTGATTATAATTTTACCAATCTTTGCGCAGCAGCAAGTTTCGGGCTTCATTTTGGAGTTGGAATTGCTCATATTAAAGATGCAATACAGAATTATATGCCGACAAATATGCGTTCTCAGATTGTAAAAAAAGAGGATAAAACTTTGGTTTTAGATACTTATAATGCCAATCCAAGTTCTATGGCGGCTTCTTTATACAACTTCATCACTTTTGAGGGTTCTAAAACAATTATTATCGGTGATATGTTGGAATTGGGAGAAGAAAGTACTGTAGAGCATCAAAACATTATAAAGATAGCACATGATTTGGGTTTTAACGAAATCATTACCGTTGGAAAGCATTTTAAAGCAGTAAATGATTCTTCCAAGTCTTTTGAAAGCACGGAAGAGTTAATAGAATACCTTAATTCAAACAAAATCCAATCAGAAAATATTCTGTTAAAAGCTTCAAGAGGAATTTCATTGGAGAAAGCAATTGATTTCATATAACATTTGCTTTTCGGAAATATCATTTTATTCTAATTATTTTATTAGATGAATTTTCGACAGGCTGAATCTAAAAATGTTAATAGGTTAAGATAACGATTTCATTTTCAGCCAGTCGAAAAATAACTTTAATAAATTACTAAAAGAATTTCTAATTGAGTTTTTCTATATTTAAAGCTGTGCAACTCGGTATAGTTTGCATATTTGTAGCATCAACTCTCTGCATTCTGATTCTCAATGTACTACCTGCAGCTAATTGTATGATAAAGTTTCTACTAGAACAATTATTAGATCCATTGTAAGCATGTATAATGATATTTGAATTGACAATTTCTGTTCCGCCATTTTCCAACCAAAATCTACTGGAAAATTCATTATTTCCTACAGGTATAGTAGTTCCTACAGAATAGTTAATTCGATAAACACCCGCTTCTGATATCGTAACCGTATTGGAAGCTAACGTAAATATACCGCCAATATTTGTTCTTCCGGTTCCTAAAGATAATGTGGAAGCAGTATTATTAATAGTTTGTGAAGCTGTCGTATCATAGGCATCAAAAACCTTTAGTCCTTTATAAGCTCCACCATCGGTTCCGACAGAAATTACATTATTGGCATTTGTACTCACTACATTTGCTGTAGCTGTAGTTGCATCTTCTTTTGTATAAGTAACGACACCAGTTGTCGTATTTTGGCTAAGGTTTGTTATCGTTTCTTTTATATCTGCAGCCACATTGTTCTCATTGGTATAAGTTGCGATCGTTTTCCGGCAGCTTGTGTATTCGTGATTGTAGTTATGGTTTGCAATGAACTTAAATTCTGTGTTGCAGTTATTCCATTTATATTTGATGTTAAAATAGAACCCGATAAACTTAAGGTATTTGAATTAACAATAGGAGCGGTTGAAATTACTCCATTTACATTTGAGGTAATCGTATTTCCGCTTGTAGAAATATTATTTGTGGTACTTCCAGGAGCGATGGCTTGAGGAATCCATGTTGTGCCATTCCATGTTAAAACTTGTCCTGTAGTTGCTCCTTGCTGGGAAATTCTCAATTCATTTCCGGTACTTCCGTCACCTGATAAAGTATTGTTTGTTAGTATTTTAGCATTTCCTGCAGAAGCCTGTGCAACAACAGAATTTGCAGATACATATTTTACAACACCATCTGTATCGAAAACCATAATAGAATCTTTTGCTGATTGAGAAGAACCAATCTGAGTAATTTTTCTAACGCGTAACGTACCATTAATATCTAATGTGTTTGTTGGTGAAACTGTATTTATACCCACATTTCCATTCTGAGCATTAAAAAATAATACTGTAAACAATAATACAATAAGGGAATAAGTTTTTTTCATAATTATATTTTTCGAGTTAACATTATCCTGATACTAAATCTCTAAAAGATATAACCACAGAAGCATAATAATAATTTTTCTCCGATGGAACTTTTGAAACATTATCATTAATTCTTAAGAAAGAATAAATAAAAAATGAATTTTTCATATCTGATAATTATTTAGATGGTAACTAATAATCAATAGGTATGCTTAATTGTTTAAAATATTGAGTTTTAATACTTTGTGGGTTTTATTTTACTCGGAAAATTCCAAAATATAGAATATATTTACAATTTTTGGAATTTTTTTGCCCTTAATGGAAAATATCAAGACAACAACTTTTAAGGTAATTTTTGAAAATTACAAAAGGATGAATCAAAGATTCTTGTTTTCAAAAAAATCTTGATGTAAATGAGAATATGTAGAAACTATTTTGAGTTTAAATAAAAGAAAAAAAGAAGATATAAGATTTAAAATCTTCTACCGATAGTGGGAAATGAGAAAAATTTTGATAGTAATTCTAAGATTAATAACCCACTAAAAATTAATGGGTTTCAATGTTAAGCAAAAAAATGTTTATGCTTTTTTCTCCCAGAACTCGTTGATAATTAACTTAATATTTTTAAATGTACTTGGGAATACTTCGCTTTCAATTTGCGCAGTGTTTTTCCATGCGACTTCGGTGATGCCTTCTTCTATCTGTGGTTTTGAAGTGTCTTCACCCTCAAAATTCATTTCAAACCAATGAGTAAATTTCAGTACTTTATCACCATTTCTTTCGATATAAATATGGTAAGTGGTGTTGATGAAGTCTAAGAGTTCTACATTTCGCAAATTGGTTTCTTCTTCAATTTCTCTTATTGCAGATTCTTCGCGGGATTCACCTTTTTCCATTTTACCTTTTGGCAGATCCCATTTTCCTAATCTTTTGATGAAAAGAATATCTCCATTCGGTCTGTTAACGATTCCCCCCGCAGCTTCAATAATTCTGAAAAGTTTTTTAAATTCTTCCCAAATTTCCCCGATTTCTTCTCCGTAAACATTCAGTTCTTTCAGCGAAGTATTCTGAAGAAGATCCAGCGCAATCTCTAAAGTTGTGAAACTTTCATATTTCAGCGTTTTTTCTAAGTTTTCAGGTTGCTTAGAGAGTAATAATTTTTTTTCGTTCACAAAAACTTTATACATTTGTAGGAATTTAAATACAAAAATAAAAAAATGAATTTAGAAGGACGAAAAATTGTTGTCAATAAATCATCTAAAGAGTTATCTGAGTTGCTAAAAACACCGGAAAATTACAAAGATTTTATGCCAGACGGTCTTCAGAAGTTTGAAAGCAGAGAAGATGGATTCAAATTCGGACTTCAGGGTATGCCCGAAATTGCTTTAAAAATTGATGAAGTGACTGAAGAAAAGGCAGTTTTAAAATCTGCAAGTTCAAGTTTAGACTTTACACTTACAGCAACTTTGAAACCTCTTAATGAAAATCAGACTGAAGTTCAGATGCTTTTTGAAGGGAAATTTAATCCTTTCATCAAGATGATGGTTGAGAAACCGCTTCAAAATTTCATTAATACTTTGACGGATAAAATTGAAGCTTATAAATAAGATCGAAACCTTCAGAAATGAAGGTTTTTTTATGCAATAATTCCGGAGCTGTGATCCTGGGAACTTCCCGTAGCAGAAGAAAGTACGTTGATTTCTTTATTCATTCTTAAAACGCCCATAAAAGCAAAGATCAAGGCTTCCTTGAAGTCAATAATTTCTATTTCAGGAATAATAATTTCTGATTCTGTTTTTTCTTTAATTTTCTCTATTAAATAAGAATTGTACGTTCCGCCACCTGTAAACAATACTTTTTTCAGTTGATACTGATTGAAAACCTTTGAAATCTGTTCTGCACTGTGTTCTGTAAAAGTGGCTAAAATATCTTGTGAATCTAAATCTTCAAACAATGGAAATATATTTTTATTACACCATTCAATACCCAAAGATTTTGGGTGAGATAAAGCGTAAAATTCCAATGAATTAAGTTTAATGAGCAATTCTGTATTTATCTTTCCTTCTCTCGCTAAATGACCGTTTTCGTCGAAATTTTTATTGAAATTCTGAGCAATTTTATTCAAAACAATATTGACTGGAGCAATATCGAAAGCAATTCTTCGTCCGTTATGCTTTAACGAAACATTAGAAAATCCTCCCAAATTAAGACACGCATCATATTCCGAGAATAGAAGTTCATCGCCAATAGGAACCAGTGGAGCTCCGTTTCCGCCCATTAAAACATCCTGTGAACGAAAATCGTAAACAACAGGAATTCCTGTTTCAAGTTTAATGGCTCTTCCGTCACCAATTTGTAAGGTAAATTTTTTTTGAGGCTGATGAAAGACGGTGTGTCCGTGTGAAGAAATGATGTCAATATTGTCAATCTGATGTCTGGAAATAAAATTTTCAACCTCTTTTCCTAAATAAAAACCGTATTCCGAATGAAGTTCCAGAAGGTTTTCTGCGGATAGATTAATAGAATTTCTAAGCTGACCTTCCAGTTTTTTTGAATATGATATTGTTTCAGCTTTTAGGATTTCGAATTTCCAGATAGAATGTTTTTTTTCAAACTGCGCCAGACAAATATCCAAACCATCTAAGCTTGTTCCCGACATTAATCCGATTGCTTTGAAAGTCATCATTTTTTAGATTCAGCAATTTTGGTTTTGCTAATGTCAAGATCTCCGGAATTTTTGTAAAAAGTATACTCCGAAAAGTCGTCTTTTGCGGTCATACCATTTGCTCCAACTAATACAGAACCATCTGCGGTTGTGGTATAAACGGTATCTCTGGTATAAATTCTTTTTTTTCTTTGATCCCAAAAAACGCTTTGTGTTGCAAATCTTTGGCCGTCACTTGTCAAAATTTTTACATTTCCTCTTGCTTCAAAAAACTGCTTGTAATCGTATATTTTTGCAAATTTTGCAGTAATATTTCCTGGTTTTTTAGGGTTTTTCTTATCAAAAAATTCAATTTTCATCCCTTTTCTGGCGACTGTGTAAGGGCTGTCAATTAATTCATATTTTTCAATGATGGGAGCAGTCGCTCTTAAAGTCACAAACCCAGAATCTCTCTGAATGATTTTGGCATTATTGATAATCTGTGAAGGGAAGTTTTTGCTTTGATTTCCGTTTTGCTTGGTTAAATCTTCTTCACAGGATGTAAACACAAAAAATATAGCACAACTAAAAAGGTATGCTATATTTTTATATGATATTTTTGAAATCAAATTCATGATTAGTTGTAAAGAGATTTTCTAAACCACTTGTCCGCAAAATTGAATCCTACTTTTAAATTGACGAAGTTCTGATTAATCAGATTATTCTTTAAAGTTCCTCTTTTTCCTAGTTCTACACCTATTTCAAGACCGCTCATTCTTGTAATACTGCTGGTTTTGAATGGAAGCATTACACCTGCCGAAACTCCAAATTTATTGATGTCTGTTCCTGCAATTTTTAAACTTCCTTTTTCATAGAATGCACCGTAACGGTAAACCACTCTCGAAAAATAGCTTCTGAAGTTGTTGTAATTTGGTAAGTACCAACCACCGGCAGAAACTCTATAGGAATCATTAAAATCAAAAGTATTCCCAAAATAGCTTATGGTTTCTCCTTTTTTATAATCAATCTGTCCAGATACAAACCATTGGTTTTCGCTTCCGTAACCCACCCCTAAAGATGCCTGTAACGGAAGTAAGTTTTTAGAACTTGTGCTTTTTGTTTCAATGGTAGTTTGCCCAGCTTTAACTTCGCCATCAGTGTAATAATATGTACTGTTCAGATATTCTGTGTTCATATTACTGGTATTCCCGAATGTAGCTGTAGCACCTAGTGTAAACTTTCGATCTGTGCTTGTATTTAGATTCTGATAACTCGTTCCTAAAGTGAAATTAAAATTCTTGATATTGTTTTTCGTCTCGTACCCGTTGATTAACTCAGCATTAGAAGTTGTAAATTCATTGGTGTCATATAAATTACCGAAATAGTAATTGGCACGTGCACCAACTGCAAATTGAGAATTTATTTTATAAGATAGTGCAATCTGTGCAGTATTCAAGGTTCCGCTTCCTGTAAAACGGTTTGCATAAATAGTTTCTTGTGCCGTTTTAGGATCTTTTACCGTTGAAGAATTAATAATCTCATAGCTTTTTGAGCTGTAAGGCTGATACAAAAGTCCCATTTTTAATTTTGAAGAAATAGGAAATGCCAATGAGATATTAGATAAATACGTAGAATGTTTTGTAGACTTTGTATTGTTATAATCAGTTTTAAAGTAATTATTCTCGTTTGTAGCTTCAAGTTTGATGCTTGTCAGTTCGAAATTGCTGTTATTCGCAGGATTTCCGAAGTTGAAGTTACTTGTAAAGTCACTGATATAAGCAGTTGAGATACCTCCCATAGAGGAAGTTTCAATCGTATTATCATATTTTACATCACCAATTCCATAAGTCGCATAGGGTGAGTTGCTCAAACTTTGCGCATTAAGGAAGTACCCAACAGAAATAAATGATAGTACAAAAATTTTTTTCATTCTAGATTTTTAAAATAATGCGCAAATATCTTAAATATTAATGAATTGTAAAAATTTACCGAGGTTAAAGTTTGTTAAGGGGTTTTTATAATGAATTGCCAATTAATTTAAGATGAATTTAAATTTATAATTATTGGTACAGGAAAATTGACAATTCACTAATTCCTAATTTCCACAAAATCTTTTTATCTTTGAAACATGAATTGGGAAAACATCGCCGGACAGGAAAATCTTAAAAAACTTCTTCAGGAGAGCATCGTTGAAAACAGAGTGAGTCACGCCCAGCTTTTTATTGGAAAAGAAGGGTATGGAACGATGCCTTTGGTTTTAGCATACGCAAGAGAAATTCTGAAACGTGAAAACGAACACGCTGCTTCAAAAGTGGAGCATCTAAATCATTTGGATCTCCATTTCAGTTTTCCGGTGTTTACCGATAACAAAAATTCTTTAAGTAAGAATAAATTCGAACAGTTCAGAGAAATGATGTTGGAATCGCCTTATGCAAGTTATGACGATTGGACAGCATTTTTAGATTCAGAAAACAAACAGCTTTTTATTTCAGCAGATGAAATTGATGATCAGAATCAGAAGTTTGCTTTAAAAAGTTTTGAAGGCGGGACCAAAATTCTCATCGTTTGGAGAGCAGATAAAATGAATGTTGCTGCTTCAAACAAATTTCTGAAGTTTCTGGAAGAACCGCCTGCAAAAACGATTATCCTCTTAACGGCAGAAAGTACAGACGATATTCTGCCAACGATTATTTCCAGAACACAGATCATTGAAGTTCCCAGAATTGGAGATGAAGATTTAATAGAACATCTGAAAAATCAATTCTCAGCTTCGCAAGATCAGGCAAGAACAGTTGCTCATGAAGCGCAGGGAAATCTGAACGAAGCCATAAAACTTCTGAATGCAGAGATCAAAAATCCAGAATTTGAAAGACTTTTCGTACAATGGGTTCGTGATGCATTTCAGGTAAAAAAGAAACCGGAATTCCTTAAAAACATCATTATCTGGGCTAAAGAAATTGCCGGATGGAACAGAGAAAAACAGAAGAATTTTCTCAACTATGCATCAGAGATTTTCAGATTAGCTTTGCTACAGAATTATCAGTCGGAAGAGTTGGTTTACAAAAAAATCGATGCTAATGGATTTAACTGGAATGGTTTTTCTAAATTTATCAGTGGTGCAAACATCATTAGTATTTTAGAAGAAATCAACGCTGCAGATCTCCATTTAACAAGAAACGGAAATCCCAAAATCGTCTGGACAGATCTTGGAATCAAACTTTCCCGTTACATTCACAAAAATTCATAATCAACAAGAATATAGACTTAGATTTTATCTGAGTCTTTTTTATGTTGAAAATCAGTTGTTTGTATTCATGTTAAACGTTTGTTTGAATAAAATCAATCAATCGTTTGATTTTATTGAAATCTTGTGTATCTTTGCATCGTCAAAACACTAAATATGATTTCAAAAGAAGAGAATATATTATTTGCCGCAGAAAAGCTTTTTGCTGAACATGGTTTTCAGGGAACTTCAACAAGAGAAATTTCTAAGGCGGCAAACGTAAATATTTCTATGATTTCTTATTATTTCGGTTCAAAAGAAAAACTGTATGAAAAATTGGTGGAATACAGAATGAATGAAGGTCAGTTTTTCTCAAAAGATATTCTGGAAAGAACAGATATCAACGAGTGGGAAAAAATAGAAAAAATAGTCGATCAGTTTGCAGGCAGAGTAAGACATCACAAATGTTTTTACAGAATCATGCAGAGAGAACAGCTGCACGCAGAAAATCCACAGATTGTAGAATTTCTGAAGCAGACCAAACTTGGATTTATTTCTATGTATTCAAAAATTTTAGAGAGCGGTCTTCAGAAAGGAATTTTCACTAAAAATCCGCCTATTTACTTATTGCATTCCACTGTTAGCGGAACTTTGTTTTACGCTTTCAATGGTAAAGAGATGTACAAAGAATTTCTTAATAATATAGAAGATGAAGAAGTTTTTGAAGAGAAATATTACACAGAGCTCAACAAACATATAAAATATATACTAAAAGACCTTTTAGGTTATGAAGAGAATAAATAACTCCGTTATTGCTCTTTCCTTATTTATAGGAATTGCAAACGCAAATGCCCAGGAAAGAAAACAACTCACCCTCGATGAAGCGGTACAGTTGGGAATTCAGAATAGCAAAAGTCTGAAAATAGATGCAGCCAAAATAGAAGAAGCTACGGCAGATCTTCTTGCTGCAAAAAACAGGCAGCTTCCGGAGTTGTCGATATCAGGAAGTTATCTGTATCTGCCGAGTAAACCGAATATCGACCTGAAAATTCCAGGAGTTTCTTCTGCAGAAGGTCCGGAAGTTCATCAGGTTGCTTACGGATCTGCGAATTTAAGTGTTCCGATTTACAGCGGAGGAAGAATTAAATACGGCATTCAGTCTGCAAAATATTTGGTTGAGGCTTCAAAACTAAGCACGGAAAATGATAAAGTTGCCATTGCTTATAATGTTGCACAGGCTTATAATAATTTATTTAAAGCAAATCAGTCCATTAAAGTTTTAGAAGAAAATCTTTCAGCTTCGCAAAAAAGAGATGAAACTTTTCTTAAACTTGAAAATAATGGTGTAATCGCAAGAAACGATCGTTTAAAAGCTAATCTTCAGACTTCAAACATCGAATTACAGTTATTAGAAGCTAAAAATAATTATAACATTGCCAATATCAATATGGATTTGCTTTTAGGACTTCCGGAAGCAACAGAAATTGAAGTCGATCAGCAATATATTGATGAATCGGATGATGTAAAACCTGTAGATTTTTATTTGAACGAAGCCCGTGAAAACCGTAAAGATTTACAGGCTTTAGATCAACAGAGAAAGGCAGCCGAATTGGGAACTAAATCTGCAAAAGCAGAAAATCTTCCTTCAATAGTATTCACAAGTGGTTATGTAGCAGCCGATATTCCGAAATTTTTAACGATTTATAATGCTGTGAATGTTGGAGTAGGAGTTTCCTATAATTTATCTAATCTCTGGAAAGAAAATTCGTCATTAAAGAAATCAAAAGCGAGAGAAATGCAATTGTCTGCAACCAACGAATTGCTGAATGACAATATAAAATTAGAAGTTAACAGAGAATATCAAAATTCAGATTATTCTAAGAAAAGAATTGCTGTTTTCGAAAAGGCTGCTGTTCAGGCAAACGAAAATTACAGAATCACCAAAAACAAATATGATAATGGTCTTGCAACGATGACCGAACTATTGGATGCAGATGCAGCACAGATTTCTGCAAACGTTGGTGTTATTAATGCAAAAGCAGATGCTGCACTGGCTTACAGAAAACTATTACAGACAACAGGAATTTTAACAAGCAAATAAAAAACAGAACAATATCCAAAATGGAAAATAACAATACTCAAACAACTGAACCTACAAAGAAAAAAAGTTTAGTTTTCCCGATTATTTTAGCAGTAATCATTGTAGTGGGAGGGATTTACGGTTACAGAACCTATTCTTACGGACAAACTCATGAAGAAACCGATGATGCTCAGATTGCATCTAATATGAATCCTGTAATATCTAAAATTTCGGGTTATGTAGCGGAAGTGAAAGTGAAAGATAATCAGTTTGTGAAAAAAGGAGACACTTTAGTTATTTTAGATAATAAAGATCAGAAAATGGCTTTGGAACAGGCAATGGCAGCTTTATCTACTGCTAAAAGCAATATTTCTTCTGCACGGTCTTCAACCAATGCCACTTCAAAAAACATCAACAGTTCTCAGGCGGCTGTAGCCACTGCAAATGCTCAGATTGAAGCAGCAAAAGTAAATGTCTGGAAAACTTCTCAGGATTTGAAAAGATATTCGGTTCTTGTAAAAGATCACTCCATCACAGAACAGCAGTATGAGCAGGCTTTGGCAGCGAAACAATCTGCAGATAAGCAATTGCAGGTTTTGGTAGATACGAGAAATCAAATTGCTCAGCAAACAGGAATTGCTTCATCACAAACTGAAGCTAGTTCTCAGCAGATTTCTGTGGCAAGCTCTGTAGCGAAACAAAGAGAAGTGGATGTAGAAAGTGCAAGATTAAATCTTTCTTATACTGTAATTACAGCTCCTGAAGATGGTTTTGTAGGAAAAGTGCCGATTCAGGCAGGTCAGTTTTTGCAGGCAGGTTCTCAGTTATTCAGCTTGGTGAAAAACGATCAGAAATGGGTAATTGCCAACTTTAAAGAAACTCAGGTTGCAAAAATGGTGGAAGGACAAAAAGTAAAAATTGAGATTGATGCTTTTCCGGATACCGATTTTGAAGGTGTGGTAAGCTCTTTCTCTCCGGCTACAGGTTCTACATTCTCTATTTTGCCTCCGGATAACGCAAGCGGAAACTTCGTAAAAGTAGTACAAAGACTTCCTATTAAAATCAGTTTTGTAAAATTAGATCCGAATATTGCAAAAAGATTGAGAACTGGAATGAATGTGAAAGCAGAAGTTTCGTTGAAATAGATTAATAATTAAAAGATTTAAATATTAAAAATTATTTGACGTGTAAAACAATATTATGCAGATCAGTAATCTTTTAATCATTTAATTTTTTAATCTTTAAATAAAAATTTAAATGCAAGATTCATTAGTAGAATACGGAGCCCGAAGAGTAATCATTACGATTACGGCAATTCTTTGTGCTTTGCTTGAAATTGTGGATTCCACGATTGTGAACGTTGCTCTGAACGAGATGAAAGGTAATCTTGGAGCCACACTTTCAGAAGTGGGTTGGGTAATTACAGCTTATGCAATTGGTAACGTGATCATCGTACCCATGACGAGCTGGCTTTCTCAGCAATTCGGAAGAAGAAATTACTTTGCTGCATCGATTATCATATTTACTATATTCTCATTTCTTTGCGGAAATGCAGACAATATTTGGGAATTGGTATTCTTTAGACTTTGTCAGGGAATTGGCGGTGGAGCTTTGCTTGTAACATCGCAAACCATTATCACCGAATCTTATCCGGTAGAAAAACGAAGTATGGCGCAGGCAATTTATGGTTTGGGAGTAATTATTGGTCCTACATTAGGTCCGCCATTGGGAGGATATATTGTAGATAACTACAGTTGGCCATTTATCTTTTACATCAATATTCCTATCGGGATTGCGGCAACTTTAATGACTTTACAGTTTGTAAAAAGTCCAAAATTTTCCGAAAAAAGAAAAGCTTCAGATGTCGATTGGCTCGGAATTATGCTTTTGGCATTAACGGTGGGTTCATTACAGTTTATATTAGAAAGAGGTCATGAAGAAGACTGGTTTGAAAGCGGAATGATCGTTACCTTTACAACGACAGCAGTTTTAGGATTTATCTTATTCCTGTGGCGAGAACTTACCTTTAAATATCCCATTGTGGAACTGCGGGTTTTAAAGAACGGTAATTTAAGGATTGGAACCGTCATGTCTTTCGTTTTAGGATTCGGGTTGTATGGTTCTACGTTTATTGTTCCTTTATATACACAAAGTATTCTGGGCTGGACGGCGCTCCAATCGGGAGCATTGATGATTCCTGCTGCTTTAACGACTGCATTTATGATGCCGATTATCGGACGATTACTTTCTAAAGGCGCAAAACAGCAGATTTTAGTTTCATTGGGATTGTTCATCTTTTTCATTTACAGTTTCTGGGGATATAAAATTTTAACTCCTGATACAAGTAAGGATGCCTTTTTCTGGATGCTGATTGTCCGCGGAATGGGATTAGGATTGCTTTTTATCCCTATTACTTCTTTGTCTTTAAGTACATTAAAAGGTCAGGAAATTGGTCAGGGAGCGGCTTTTACCGGAATGATGAGACAGCTTGGAGGTTCTTTCGGAATTGCGGCGATTACCACATTTATTGCAAATGCAAGTCAGAAATACCGGGTGAATTTAATTTCGCATCTCGATGGCAACAGTCTGGATGTTCAGCAAAGACTGGCAGGTTTGAAAGCTAATTTTATAGCGAAAGGAATGACGCCCGATAATGCAATGAATGCCGCTTACAAAGTCTTAGATCTCACAGTCACCAAACAGGCAACGGTACTTTCCTATATGGATGTTTTCCTTTATCTCGGTGTCGTTTTTTTAATCTGTATTCCGTTTATCTTATTTATTAAAGAACGGAAAAGCAAAGAAAAAATAGACCTGAGTGAAGCGATGCACTAAAAAAATATAACCTCTGAAATTTTTTCGGAGGTTTTTTATAATTGTTAAAATCTTATTTAGCAGTTTTATTTATTAGTGAAAATTTTAAATTCAGTTCTGATAAGATTTAATAGTTCCTGAAAAGAAATTAATTCGTCTACGTTTGGATATTTTTGTAGATAAGATTCAGGATTTTCATACTCAAATTCATTTTGATGTGTTTTGTTTTTTATTAAAGTGTAATAATCAACTCCATCAACCATATATGTTCGAGAGATAGATGAAAGTATTTCACCATCTTCAATCTGATAATCCTTATTTTTTTTATTTAGCTTGTACTGAATTTTATCCATTTTAGGAAGATACATCACATCTGTATCTAAAATCTGCATCCATAATAATTCTAAATTTTTTAAAGAATTCAACTTGGATTTTCCGATGTTTACTTTAAATTCTTTTTGGTTTCCTCGCGAATAAGTCTGATAAAATTCTGCTTTCCAATGATTGTTTTCATCTTGATAGAATCTGAATAATTCTAAACCTGTTGATGTGGAATATTTTTTATAAACTCTTATTTCATTGTTATTAAATTTAAGATTTTCAATTTTTAAAATTTTATCATAATCTAAAGGTTGCTGTCCGTATAAGAAACAGAACTGAAATAAAAGAGTGAAAAATAAATATAAACGTGACATAATGGCTTTTTAAATTTCTTTAAAAGTAAATATAAAAACTGTAAAAAACTTCAAGATTCAATTGTTCCTGACAACCATTTGTCACAAACTCATCTTATCTTTGTTGAAATTTAAATGAATTATTCTAATGAGTTATTGTTCCGCCATCGAAACCATGCAGCCCGAAAGCAGGAGAGAACTGCACAAAAAATACCATGACAATCATTATGGTTTTCCTATTCATGATGATAACGAATTGTTTGGAAGACTAATTATGGAAATTAATCAGGCAGGTTTAAGCTGGGAAACGATTCTTAAAAAAGAAGAAGGCTTCAGAAAAGCGTATGATAATTTCGACATTCAAAAAGTTGCTAATTATAATGAAAAGGAACGTGAACGATTGCTGAATGATCCCGGAATTATCAGAAATAAACTGAAAGTAAATGCAGCTATAGAAAATGCAAAAACCATTATAGAACTGCAAAAAGAATTCGGCTCATTTGAAAAATGGCTGGAACATCATCATCCAAAAGATTTACAGGATTGGATGAAATTATTCAAAAAAACATTCAAATTTACCGGTGGTGAAATCGTCAATGAATTTCTGATGAGCATTGGTTTCCTGAAAGGTGCTCATTCTGAAAATTGTGCAGTAAATGAGGAGATTTTGAAGTTTGACCCGATGTGGAGAAAAAGTAATCCTTCGTAATTTGTCATTCTGACGAAGAAAGAATCTCAGAATTTTATTGGAATTCAGTGTATACCAATTTCATAATTATTTCATCTGGCTTTTCAATCTCTCAATCAGCATGGTAATAATTCTTTTATTAAAAACTTTACTGTCTGAATGATAAATTTCCAGTTCTTCTAATGTAAACATTCCGATGGTCATACCGATGAAAGTGTTTTTCAGCACGTTGTCTTTCTGGATGCTTTGCTCGATAAATACGTTCTTTTTCCCAACAGATAAAGAATTAAAATCTGCATCTTGTCTTAAGGCATAATTGGTAAACAATGACAGATACAAATCATTTTGAAGTTTCAAAATCGGGCGCAAGGTTTGGTTCTGAAAAACTTCCGCAGGAGTTGTTGTTTCTGAATTGGGTAGGTTGAGAGATTCTCTTAAGTCTATTTTTGTGTGCATGATTTTAATTAAATTATTTACCTTGCTCAAATTTATATTTTTTAAAAAAGCGTATTAACCATTTTTTGTCATTCCGTAGGAATCTAAAGCTGTTAAATTCTTTATTTAGATTCCTGCGGAATGACAAAGTGAATACTAAAACTATAAATATTATAACTTTTAAATCTTATATATCTGCTGTCATTAGTAAATATAGGGATAATTTTTATCTTGATTACCCCACCGTTTTCGTATCCTCTTCCTTCAAAATCTTTTTATCCTTCATGGCGACCATCATTCTTTCGTATTTGTACTTTTTCCAGTCAAATTGATTGAGGAAATCTAAGGCTGCGAGAAACCCGGCATTGAAAAGTTTCTCTTTTTCCTCTTTTTTCATGAAGAAATTGAGCCAGTTGCTTGTGTCGCAATTGACGGTTTTGATGCTGAAAAGATTGTAAAACGAATATTTGGTTAAGAAAGATTTATCATTAAATCCTTTTAAAGTTCCGATAATATTTCCGGCGTAGGAGAGAGGTGTTTTCAGAATTTCTTCGCTTGTTTTTCCTTTTTCGCCTAAAATTTCTGAGTCACTTGTAAGTTGTACCCCAAAGAGCGGAAGTCTCGGATAAAAAATATCATTCATGTGGAAAAGATCAATCGGAAAGTTTGAAATACTTCCGCCATCAATAAAAATCCCTACAGAATTAATGTCTTCTTTTTGGGTATTCATCCAGAATTTCCAGGCGTATTTTACAGAATCATCATCTCTGTTGATGCGTTTCTGCATTGGCTCAAAAAAGAAAGGAACAGACATTGAAGCTCTTACAAACTCAGCCGGACTGATGTGTTTTAGTTCTTCTTCAGACCAGTAAAGATTCGCCATTGTCGGTAATTCAACCTTTATTTTTGCGTTGATATCCGTAGAAATGACAATGTACTCAGATTTCAATAAGTAAAACGGGTTGTTTTTATAGTAATCGTTGCTTTTGGCACTTTCAAAAAATATTCTGTAGCGGGTTTGGTCAATATGTTCAAGATTATTTAATCTTATTTCTTCAATTCCGTTGAGTGCAATATTATAAAATTCTGAGCTGTTTCCGTAGCGGTAGTTGAGATTGAGATCATATTCTTTTTGTACAAATTTTTCATTAAGTTCAGCTACTGTTTTGATACCAAATCCTTTCATTACGTCGGTCATTTGTTGAAGAAAAACATCTCCGGGATTGAGTCCGCTATTGCTTTTTCTGAAGTCGTTGTAGAATTTTTTAAATATAAAAAATGCAATGATGATCGGGATTAATGGCACTAAAAACAACAGTTTTGCCTGCCAGATTTTCGCTGAATTTACAGCAAACGGAATAATGATGAGCAAAATCATGATGATTCCTGCAATAACAGCATTTATTTTCAGAAAGTTTTTATTGTTGAGCATCGCATGAATGGTGGTTCTTACATAAGATTTACCATCCATAAAATCTGAAAAGTCCCAATTGAAAAGTATACTTTTTATCATTTCACTTTTCGCTTCTTCTTTGGTTTTACAGGCTGCAATAAGCATTGTGTTAATAGCTCCTGCACTGGTTCCTGCAACTTTTAAAAACCGAATTCCGAAAATTTCGAGAGCATAAAGATACCCTACAAGCGCACTTCCCCAAACTCCGCCTCCTTCCTGCACAAACTCTACATATTGATTTCCCTGTGAATCAAGAAGATCCGAAAACTCTTTTTGTGAAATGTTTTCGTGTAAAGCTTTCAGTTTTTCTTTAGATTCCTGAGAAAGGGTTTCGTTCTCAAGGATTTTTTGGAGGATTTCGGTTTTCATGATCGATTCGTGTTGCTCCCAATTGGGGTATTAGTTTACATATAAAATTAATTAAAAATTATTTTTAAACAACGGGTGTTTTCACTGATTTTACCACTGCTTTCTCCGTGCATAAATAAATGTACAAATTACAATGACCGCCATTAAGCCCAATGTATAGAAATAACCGTGTTTGGTATGAAGTTCGGGCATATTGTCGAAATTCATTCCGTACAAACCGGCAATAAAGGTTATTGGTAAAAAGTATACAGAATAAATTGCCAGAACTTTCATTACCTGATTGGCTTTCTGGTCAGACAACGCCAAAAACATCGAAATTAAGTTGGTAATCTGCAGGTTTAAATGGTCAAAATCTGCTACTACATCTTTCTGCTTGTCTTTTAAATCGACTACTTCAGAATCTTCCAGATCTAATAATTTAAACTTATCAATTGCGTCATTCGAGATCGTTAAAACTCGGGAATTTAAACCGGATTTTCTTTTCAGCTTATACAATCTTCTGATTTGATTGGTGTGATTGGTGTTTTTAAGAAAGATTTCGTTTTCAATATTATCCATTGTTTCAAAAAGACTGATGGCTTCGTCATCAAAGCTTTTCATAATAACCAAAGAAATCATCAAGGCAATTTTATGAGGATGTGTATCTTTTTGGCTGTCCGATAAAAGCTTTTTGGTATCGACAATACTTTTAGTTTTCATGCGATGTACTGTGATGATGGTTTTATCCAAAAGAAAAATCCCGATTTTGGTACTGATGTCACTTATGGTGTTGAGATTTTTACGTTCCAGTTCGGTACTCTCCCGCAAAAGGAAAAATTTCACATTTCCGTCTTCCTCATATTTGGGTAAATGATTGGGGTCTAAAGTATCCTCCAAAAGGAGATTGTTGATTTCGTATCTTTCATGAAGGTATTTCATATCTTCTTCCGTAGGTGCTTCTACGTCTATCCATTCGCATCCCGAATCTCTGTAAATTGTATTAATAGGCATATATAAAAAATACTGTAAATTTTAAAAAACTATGTGTAAAATAAAGTTTTATCTTTACCAAAATTAAACAAACTATATGATTAAAAGTACAATAAAAGGGATCGGATTTCATGTTCCCGATCATGTTGTCACCAATGATGATTTAGCAAAATTAATGACCACTAATGACGAGTGGATCACGGAAAGAACGGGTATAAAAGAACGCAGACACAGAATCAACAGAAATGATGCTCAGGAAACTACCGCTTTTCTTGGTTTTAAAGCTTCAGAAAAGGCATTGCAGCACGCTGGTTTAACTGCAAAAGATATTGATTATATTGTTTTTGCGACACTTTCACCAGATTATTATTTCCCTGGTTGCGGTGTTTTGCTTCAGGATATGTTGGGTTGTGATACAATTGGAGCTTTGGATGTAAGAAATCAATGTTCAGGTTTTGTCTATGCAATGAGTGTTGCGAATGCTTTTATTAAATCCGGAACATATAAAAATATTTTGGTGGTAGGTGCAGAAGTGCATTCTTTCGGATTAGATTTTTCTGACGAAGGAAGAGGTGTTTCTGTGATTTTCGGAGATGGAGCAGGAGCGATTGTACTTTCTGCAACTGAAGATGAAAATGCAGGAGATATTTTAGCAATGAATATGCATTCGGAAGGAAAATATGCAGATGAATTGTGTACACAATTTCCGGGATCTAAATACGGATGGAGCGACAGAATGCGAAAAGAGCCTGAAAACGTTACGAATAAAGAAGTTTACCCAATTATGAACGGGAATTTTGTTTTCAAACATGCGGTTACAAGATTTCCTGAAACAATGATGGAAGCTTTGGACAAAGCAGGAAAAACGGTTGAAGATCTTGATATGTTTATTCCGCATCAGGCTAATTTGAGGATTGCTCAGTTTGTACAGCAGAAATTTGGTTTGCCGGATGAAAAAATCCATAATAACATTCAAAAATACGGAAATACCACTGCTGCATCTATTCCTATTGCATTGAGTGAAGCGATAGAACTTGGTAAAATAAAAAGAGGAGATTTGGTACTTCTTTCTGCTTTTGGTAGCGGATTTACGTGGGGAAGTATTTTGTTTGAATATTAATTAATAATTAGATCACTATTTTTGGTTATCAAAAAAAATAAAAATTCCGCTGAAATTTATTTCAGCGGAATTTTTTATGTTTTAAGTTAGAGATTTATAAACTCTTTAATATTTTTTCTGTATCTGTGGTATCCTGTCCTGAAGCTTTTCCTAACGCAATAGATTTTTCAGCCCAAAGTTTAGCGTTTTTCTTATCACCAATTTTGTTGTATAGATTCGCTAAAGTATCCGTATTTGCATAGTTTTCGTTTTTCTTTACAGATTCCTGAGCCCATTTTACAGCCGTTTCAAGAGAAGATTTTGTATTTACATTCTCGAAAAAATTCCATGCTAATGAATTTAATTCTTCAGAACTCGCAGCCGAATAATCTTTGTAAAGGTCAAGAGCCATTTTTTCATAAGTTGCAAAATCTTTGTCCTTCAATGCTCTGCTGGCTTTTGCTTTTTGAAGAAGTCTTTCAGATTCTTCTTTCGTTAAAAACTTCTGAGTTTCAGCATAAAAATAAGCATCGTTCCACTTTTTTGTATCCGCACTGTACGTTTTTTTCATGATTGTATTCAGTCTGATATTTTTATCAACCATTTCATAACGTTCTGCTGGGAAAATCTTAGTGATCTCTTCTTTTTTATTCTTGAAGATCTTATATAACGGACTTTCTGTACTCTGAGTTCCTGAAAGGATCATCTGAACATCTTCCTGATCTAATGTAGTTTTTGCACTAAAGTATTTTTCTAAAACTCTACCTGCAAATTCTGCATCATTGTAAATGGTAAGACCTGCAAGATTTTTCAGAAATTCAGGATCATTTTCTCCTTTTTCAAATTTCTGTTTTAGAGCAGTCAATCTTTTATTAGGATCTCCTGCATCCATTGCAAACTGGATAAAATCTTTCTCTTCAACATATCCTAATGTTCTGTGAACTTCTTCTCCATCACCATTAATGAAAAGATATGTTGGGAAAGCTCTTACATTGTATTTTTTTGCCAATTCAATTCCTTCACCTTTTTCCATATCAATTTTAGCATTGATGAAATTTGCGTTGTAATAATCACCAACAGGTTTTAGAGGAAAAATGTTTTTCACCATTAGTTTACACGGTCCGCACCAAACTGCATAAGCATCTATAAAAATAAGTTTGTTTTCTTTTTTAGCTTTTGCCAAAAGACTTTTAAAATTGCCTTCTTCAAATTTGATTCCTTGTCCGAAAGCGATCACTGCAAAGAATAGAAGTGATAATATTGCTGTTTTTTTCATGAAATATTTTATTGAATACAAATGTAATAATTATGTTAACATATGGCTTTATAATTATTAATAATTGAATTCATAAATTTTAGTTAAAATCTTTGGAGTAATTTGTATGCGTGATCTGTATAAAAACAAAATCCACAGAATATTCTGTGGATTGTAATTTATCTTGAACCTCCTACTTGAGTATTCGGACGCAATTCTTTGCTTTCGTAATCTGTTGGTTTTTTTACAGTGTCATTTGCGAGATTTGTTGTGTCGCTTTGCGCATTTTGATCTGAGTTTGCTACTGCAGCATCTCCCAAGTCATTTCGCATTGCATCTTTATTGTGATCTGCCTTAAATTCTTCTCGGTTCTCTTTTTTATCGGCACAGCTTGCAAATATCAAAAGTCCTAAAGCTGTTCCTATCCACAATTTTTTCATAATATATTGTTTTAATGTTTGTATTTAAATATAAAAATCCGCAGAAACTGTGCCTGCGGATTTTCATTCTTTCATTTGTTTTATCTTCCTGCAGGAACCGCTGTGCTATCTACTTTCGTGCTATCCATTGGCATTGTTGTAGACATGGTATCCGATACAGCAGGTGCAGTCTGCATGGTTGTATCTGTCATTGTAGAATCTGTTTCACTAGAAGACATCTGTTTTTCTTTTGTGCTGCAGCTTACTGCAAAAAATCCTACTCCTAGGATTATTAAAACTAACTTTTTCATAATATTTTATTTTTATGGTGACGAAATTGAGTATTCAATAACTATTCCGAAAATTTCATTTTTTACTATTTAAATGAAAATTATTTGATATTTTCCTAAACTCAAAACAAAAGCCCCAGAAATTCTGAGGCTTTTAAGTGAAATATATTTCCTGTTTATCCCAAATAAGGATATTTGTAATCTTTAGGAGAAACAAAAGTTTCTTTAATACTTCTTACAGAAGTCCATCTCAGAAGATTCATTTTAGAACCTGCTTTATCATTGGTTCCTGAAGCTCTACCACCACCGAAAGGTTGCTGTCCTACGACTGCACCGGTTGGTTTATCGTTAATATAGAAGTTTCCTGATGCATTTTCCAGCGCTTTGAAAGCTTCTTCAGTAGCATATCTGTCTTGTGAAAATACAGAACCTGTTAATGAATAAGGAGAAGAAGAATCTACAACAGCAAGAGTTTCTTTCCAGTCTTTGTCTTCATAAACATAAACGGAAAGGATAGGACCGAAAATTTCTTCTACCATACTTTCATATTGAGGATCTGTTGTTTCAATTACTGTCGGGCTTACAAACCATCCTTTAGAATCGTCACATTTACCTCCAATAATTACATTGGCGTTGCTTGAAGCTTCAGCTCTTTCAATATAACCTTTGCATTTTTCGAATGAATTTTTATCGATTACCGCATTCACAAAGTTTGAAGGATCTTCGGGAGAACCAATTTTAATTGAACTGATCTGAGTTTCCATTACTTTTTTCACATCAGCCCAAAGCGATTTTGGAATATACGCTCTTGAAGCTGCAGAACATTTCTGCCCTTGATATTCAAAAGCACCTCTTACCAAACCTGTTGCTACAGCTTCCACATTGGCAGAAGGATGAGCGATAACGAAATCTTTACCACCTGTTTCCCCAACAATTCTTGGGTACGTTCTGTAATTATGAATATTGTCACCAATCATTTTCCACATTCCCTGGAAAACTTTTGTAGATCCTGTAAAATGAAGACCTGCAAAATCTCTGTGAGCCAAAACTTTTTCGGCAGTTTCTTTTCCGTCTGTAAAAATCATATTGATAACTCCTGCAGGAAGTCCCGCTTCAGTTAAGACATCCATGATTACTTTCGCAGAATAAATTTGCTTATCCGAAGGTTTCCAGACAACTACATTTCCAAGCATTGCCATACAAGCCGGTAAATTACCTGAAATTGCTGTAAAGTTGAAAGGTGTGACTGCGAAAACGAAACCTTCTAAAGGTCTGTATTCTACACGATTCCAGATTCCTGTATCAGAAACTGGCTGCTCAGAATACATTTCTGTCATGAATTCTACATTGAATCTTAAGAAATCGATGAATTCACAAGCTGCATCAATCTCTGCCTGATGAACATTTTTTGATTGCCCGATCATCGTTGCAGCATTAATTACATTTCTGTAAGGTCCTGCCAAAAGATCAGCTGCTTTTAAGAAAATTGCAGCACGGTGTTCCCAGCCAAGTTCATTCCATTGTTTTTTTGCAGCCAAAGCAGCGTTGATGGCATCATCTACATGCTGCATGGTTCCTCTGTGATAAAAACCGAAATCGTGAGCGTGATCCTGAGGAGACTGAAGTTGTACTTTATCGTCAGTTTTTACTTCTTTACCATTAATGATCATTGGTATCTCTATTTTTTCTGCCCACATTTTTTTGTATTGAGCGATAAGAGATTTCACCTCTGGAGATCCCGGTTCGTAAGAATTTACCGGTTCGTTTACTGCAAATGGTACTTGCGAAATTGCTTTTGACATATTACGTTGTATTATTTTATATAATTTGCTAATGTTACAAATTTACAACTTTTATTCAAGTCTGTCGTCACTTTAGATTTATGGATTTTTGTTGTTTTTAAATAAATTGTATTGTTTTAATATTTTAGAATTAAATATCAAAAACTTGGTAAAGACCTTCTTATATTCACAAAACTAATAATTCGAAAAATAGAATTATTAATTTTAAGATGTAAAAATTTTAATCTCAATTAAATACATAATGAAGAGAATATTTTTTGTTTTAATTATTTTTTAGGTCTGATATTTGTATATTTAGTGCAAACTCAATGACCTCTTTTTTATTATTTATGAAAAAATTATTTTTGAAACAATCACTTTTATACACTTTATTTTTTGCTTTGCTTTTAACTTCATGTAAAAAAGACAGTGAAAAAATAGACGATCAAAACCAAACAGGTTCTTCGCAAACTATATCCCAAGAAGAAAAATCAGATTCATTAGAAGCAAAGGCTGAAGAGAAAGAATCTATTCCACCTGCAATTCAGGAAAATGGATTTTATAATGCATTTGCAATTCCAAAAGATAAAAAACAAAGAGATTCTTTATATGCGATCTTTAGTAAAAAATATACTGAAAGAGAACGTTATGCAATTTTGGCGCTCAACAGATTAGATTCTAAAAGCAAATGGAATTCTGATACATTGGTGGTTCCTGTAAAGATTGATACCACTCTGATGGCGTATTCACCTTTTCCTATGCAATTGGATGTGTTGAGCAACGTAAAGAAATTTGTGGTTTTTTCATATCCTATTCAGGCTTATGCAGTGTATTCAAACGGAACATTGGTAAAATGGGGACCTACAAGTATGGGTAAAAAAGCAGCTCAAACCACACGAGGATTAATGTTTGCCAACTGGAAAAAGAAACTGGCAATTTCAACCGTGAAAAGTGAGTGGAAATTACCTTACAACTTCAACATTCATAATACACATGGAATTGGATGGCATCAGTATGATTTGCCGGGTTACCCAGCTTCGCATTCATGCTTAAGATTATTAATGAAAGATGCGATGTGGCTGTATAATTATGCAGATACTTGGATTTTAAATCCGGGTGGAGCAACAAAAAAAGCTAATGGAACACCGGTTTTAGTCTTCGGAGATTATCCGTGGGGAAAAAGAAAGCCTTGGAGAAATCTTTTAAATGATCCCAATGCAAATAATATTTCTGTGGAAGAAATGACTAACCTTATTCAGCCTCATGTTGAGAAAATGGTTGCCGAACAAACCAATAGAGAAAAAGTTGCCGATTCTATACAATCTGCAAAAGCTATGGAAGCAAAAACTCCAATCGAAGAACCAGAATCTGCTAACTAGATTTTTTTCTCAAATTGAAGGGTAGATTCTTCAGCAAACTTTCTGAGTTTTATCATTTCGTCTTTTGCTTTAAACTGACCAAATCTTGCTGCAGCATATGTTGCGGCAAGACAGAATAGCATCGCAAAAGAAGCATTTAATGCCCACGGAAATTCAAAACTTTTAATTTGTTTTTCTACATAATACATGGTGAAAAACGTCATCCACAAAATTGAAAAAAGAAAATATAAGAACATAAAGAATGTCCATACAGCAGAACTTGGTCCGAAAACTCCGCGGATAACAGTTTGGTTGTCCTCAATTTCTGTACGAAGTGATAATCGTGGTTTCCAATAGTTATCATACTCTGTTTCTACACATATTGTAGCCATTTCTTTGTTGATGTTACCGGAAAATTCACCTTTATGCTCAGAAAGATATTTTTTCAGATTCTCGGCATACGTTTCCTTACTAAGGTGGGTGAACATCTTAAATCTTGGGCGGTTTCTTATTTTGTCTAAGGTAGTTTCTTCTGTTTGCATTTTATTCTTGATAAGGGATTGGGTCTTCTAATGTAAAACTTAATCTAAGTTCCTGATTTTTTCTCATAATAACCATATTAATTATTTTACCTTCTTCAGATTTCATCATTTCCATGATTTTATTGAGGGTCATTTCAGATGTTTTTCTTCCGTTTATGGTGATGAGCTGATCTCCTTTTTTTAATCCGGCTTTATCTCCCGGCGAATCTTTTCTTACTCCGGCAATTGAAAACAATGGTTTTAAGACAAATTTATATTGTAAACTATTGTTAATTAATTCTACTCCTGTTGTGCCATTGTCTCTTCTTTTGGACTCTAAATTTACCATATCTTTTTCCCATTGCATTCCATCCTGCTGAAAATCTAAACCACTCATATTAAAATGGAAAGGATCATCATAATTTCCATTTTTCTTTAAGTATAGTTTTTCATTAGGATAATCAAAAGCAGCCGTGAATCTTCTCATTATTTCCCCACCTACAGAGCCTTTTCTTTCCTCAACTAAATTCACATGCTGAATTGAAAACTCATCGGGCATAGCTGTTAAAGGTTTTTCAAATTTAAAATCATCTAAATAAAAATTGTGAATACGACTTCTTTTACCATAAATATCTCCGTTGAAACCTCTTCCAAGAAAATCTTCAATATTGGGACGATTGTAAACGAAGTCTTTAATTAGAGTAGGGAAGAGCCAGATTGCATCGCTATTACCAAGATCTATTAATAGCTTTGAACTTTTTTTATTGTTTGTCATTTCTACATCAGCCAACACATAAGGCTTGTTCCGCTCAATAGAAATGGGCATTTCGTTGAATTTTTTTATTTTTTTTGTAAACAATTCATTATCCTGATAGACTGTAATTTTTTTTGATGCATAATCTATCATTACAGGATGATTTTTAAAAAAATGATACCCGATAATTCCGTTTACAGGAATACCAACATGGGATGAAATATTAAAATCCTGATCCAGAATAATGAATAAAGTAAAAGAATCGTTTACAAAATGTTTACCTATCTTTCCAACATTATGATCAGATTTAAAACCCATTATACTCGCATTTCCGCCAAGTCCTGAAAATTTTACTGATTCTAACGGAGAGAGTTTCATTTCTTTGTTTTCAAGACTGAAAATAGTTGTTTCCGCAACTCCGGTATCTAATAAAAAGGTAAGTTCAGCACCATTTACTGTAATCGGAATAAAAATTAAATTATTAATCAGTTTAAAAGGAATAACAACTTTTTTAGCATTCACTATTTGAAAGCTATTTTGAGCGTTCATGAAAATACTGAAAAGGAAAATGAATAAAAATTGCAAAAATTTCATCTACTGAAATTAGTGAAATAATTCATACAGAAACAAAAAACATTCTCAAATAAAGAGAATGTTTAAAAAGTTTGATAAGAACATTATTACTTTGAAAAAAAGTCCATCAAATCTATGTAGTTTTTTTGATTGACACCGTGACCACTCATGTATTCTCTAAATGTGAAATAACAACTTAAATCATAGAGCAAATCTGCTGCTTTTTTGCCCCATTCAAAAGGAATTATCGCATCATCTGTACCATGAGAAACAAAGAAACGAAGATTTTCTAATTTCTTTTTATCTTTTACAATATCTGTCAATAGTTTTTCTTCAGGATAGCTGCTTAAACACGCTACATAATTAAAAAGATCAGGATTTTTTAAAGCCAGACTGTAGCACAAAATTCCACCTTGGCTAAATCCGCAAAGATGTGTTTTATTTTCGGTAAGTCCATACTTATTAGAAATTGCCATAATGTTTTGCAACACGATATCTGATGCATCTTTTGCCTGATCGATATTGATATACTGATCCGGGTTATTAAAATCGATGTCAAACCAGGAGTATCCTTCAAACTGAGTTGCTTTGGGAGCTCTGAAACTCACTAAGATCCAGTCTGCAGGAAGACTTTCTCTAAAGCTGAACAAATCTTGCTCATTGCTTCCGTAACCATGAAGCATGAAGAGAATAGGTGTTTTTGAAGTAATATTTTCCGGTTCTCTTACGATATAATCTAAATTCATATAATAGTAATCTGTTTAATTATTTTGTAATCTCTTGTAAGGATATTTCTATTTTCCATTTCGATGAGATTTTGAGAAACAAAGATAATTAATAAAGATTTATTTACAGTTTTAAAACATAAACTCTCAAGATGCAATATAAACTTATAATAGCCTGAAAATCTTTTGTTGATTTGATATTATTTGCAAATCTTTATTGGAAAATTTTCATAAAAGTTATTTTTATATTGATAAAAAACTTATATTTGAAACATTAAAAATCTATTTGGAGAAATGAAGCAAATTTACAAATCAAAAAAATTACATAGACTTTCATTTTTAGTAGTCGCATTATTTTCAGTTGTATCTGTTATGAATTCTTGTAAAGAAGATGACGAAGACGAGTTTCAGGACTATCTTGTACAATTTGAAGTAAAAGCTGTTAAAGGAACAGGATCTGGAGATCCGGTTTTAAAAACAATCGTTACGCAGGTTGGTGTAAGTCAGAATACTACATTTAATCCACCGGGAATTACCTGGAAAAGTGATGAGTTTTTTGTGAATTCAAGCCAGTCTCAGCTTAATCTTGATGCTAATGCTCTTTTGCCAAATGCAGATTCTAAACTAATTGTTACGCTTTATGTAGATGGTGTTGTAGCAAAATCTGATACCGCTATAGGATCTGGAACGAAAGATGCGTCTATCGATTACAGTTTCTTAGAATTATAAGAAAATATATATTCAATAAAAATAAAAAAACCGCCGATTGGCGGTTTTTTGTTTGATATATTTTGAAGAATTAGATTACTTTGATAATAAAATATTCTTTTTTTCCTTTTTGAAGAAGTAAATATTTGCTTTCTGTGAGATCATTTTCATTGAGTACAAAAGTATCATTTACTTTTTGTTTGTTGACTGAAATAGCATTTCCTTTTAATTGTCTTTGAGCTTCACTTTTTGATTTTAAAAAATCTGAAGAAGCCAGCAAATCAGCAATACTTGAACCAATAACTTCTGATTTTGACATCTCTTTATTTGATATCCCGTCAAATATTTCGTCAAATATTTCTGCTGTCATATTATCCATTCCTTTGCTAAAAACAATTTCAGAAGCTCTTAAAGCTTTTTCATATTCCTCTCTTCCATGAACCCAAACTGTAACTTCTTCTGCCAGTTTTTTCTGAAGTTTTCTTTCATGTTCAGCAGTTTTATGTTCTTCAATTAAAGATTCAATTTCTTCTTTTGGTAAGAAAGTATAAAATTTAATAAATCTTTCAGCATCAGAATCGGTTGCATTCAGCCAAAATTGGTAGAATTTATAAGGTGAAGTTTTCTTTTTGTCTAGCCAATAATTTTCTCCGCTTTCAGATTTTCCGAATTTTGATCCGTCTGCTTTTGTAATTAAAGGCACGGTAAGAGCAAATGCAGTTCCCTGAGCTTTTCTACGAATGAGTTCTGTTCCAGTAGTAATATTTCCCCATTGGTCAGAACCTCCCATTTGTAATTTTACTCCATTGTTTTGGTATAAATGTAGAAAATCATATCCCTGAATCAATTGATAGGTAAATTCTGTAAAACTCATTCCGTCGACACCTGCTTCTCCGGTAAGTCTCTTCTTTACAGAATCTTTTGCCATCATATAATTAACGGTGATATTTTTCCCCACGTTTTTGGCAAAATCTAGGAAAGAAATATTTTTCATCCAGTCGTAGTTGTTCACCAATTCTGCTTTATTGGTTTCATTGCCGTCAAAATTTAAAAATCTTGAAAGCTGGTTTTTCAGGCAGTCAACATAGTGCAAAAGTGTTTCTTCGTCCAGAAGATTTCTTTCGGCAGATTTTCCGGAAGGATCACCTATCATTCCTGTTGCGCCGCCCACCAAAGCAATCGGTTTATGACCGTGCTGCTGAAAATGAGCTAAAATTTTGATCTGAATAAGACTTCCGATATGTAAAGAATCTGCGGTAGGATCGAATCCGATATAGGCAGTTGTCATCTCCTTATTCAGTTGTTCGTCAGTTCCGGGCATCATGTCAGAGAAAAGACCTCGCCATTTCAGTTCTTCAATAAAAGAGTTCATTATTTTTTGTTTAAAATTTAAGGTGCAAAGATAAGCAAAATATAGAATGCGAAATAAATGGCAACTTCACAACTGAATTTAAATCTCTAAAATCCAATTTCTTTTGTTTTTTTAATTCTTTAATCTTTTAATTTTAATAAATTTGTTAGTAATGAAAGACGAGCAATTATTTTCCCTTATTCAAAAAGCTAAGGAAAAAGATCAGAAAGCACAGACAAAACTCATCAATATCTTTTGGGTAGATGTTTTTTCTTTTGTAATGAAAAAAGTGCATGACGAAAATGATACCGATGAAATTACCGTCAATGTATTTTCAAAGGTTTTATCTAAACTAGATATGTACGATCCTCATTTTCAGTTTAAAACCTGGGTTTTAACGATTGCTCAAAATACGATGATAGATTTTTGGAGGAAGAAAGCGAGAGATTCTCAGGATCCTACAGAAAATTTGGATGAAGTAAAAAATCACTATGCAAAATCTCCTGAAGAACTGATGATTTCAGACGAAGAACAAAAAAAGATCATCAAAACAATTGAATCTTTAGATGCTAATTATCAGGATATTATTAAGCTGAGATTTTTTGAGGAAAAAAGCATCAAAGAGATTGCAGAAGAGTTAGGAATTTCTGTTGCGAATACAAAAGTAAGAGTGATGCGTGCTAAGAAAGTCTTAGCCGAATTGTTGAAGAATAACGACTTTGAAGATAATTAATATTTGAAAATTAATTTAATGGTAACTTTTCAATTATCACTTCCATCAATCCGCATCGTAGATGCAGTCGATAAAAAAATCACTAACTTTGAACCTCAATTTGAGAAATAAATGGAGAATTTAGTTCAGGATACAACCGTTCAAAAACCAAAATGGATTCGTGTAAAACTCCCTACCGGAAAGAATTACAGAGAATTAAGAACTTTGGTTGATAAATATAAATTAAATACAATTTGCCAAAGCGGAAGCTGTCCAAACATGGGAGAATGTTGGGGTGAAGGAACAGCAACTTTCATGATTCTTGGAAACATTTGTACAAGAAGCTGTGGTTTTTGCGGTGTAAAAACCGGAAAACCAATGGATGTTAATTGGGACGAACCTGAAAAAGTGGCTCGTTCAATTAAATTAATGAAAATTAAACACGCAGTTTTAACTTCGGTTGACCGAGACGATTTGAAAGATATGGGATCTATTCTTTGGGGTGAAACCGTAAATGCTGTAAGAAGAATTTCTCCGGGAACTACGATGGAAACTTTGATTCCGGATTTTCAGGGAATTACAAAACATCTTGACAGAATGGTGGATGTTGCTCCGGAAGTTATTTCTCATAATATGGAAACCGTAAAACGTTTGACAAGAGAAGTGAGGATTCAGGCAAAGTACGAAAGAAGTCTTGAAGTTTTAAGATATTTGAAAGAAGCCGGACAAAATAGAACCAAAACAGGATTGATGCTTGGTTTGGGTGAAAATAAAGATGAGGTTTTTCAGACCATTGAAGACATCAGAAACGCTAATGTAGATGTTATTACGATGGGGCAATATTTACAGCCGACTAAGAAACATTTGCCTGTGAAAAAATTTATTACTCCGGAAGAGTTTGATGAATTCGGAGATTTTGCAAGAAGTTTAGGTTTCAGACACGTTGAAAGCTCGCCTTTGGTAAGAAGTTCTTACCACGCAGAAAAACATATTCATTAAAAATGAAAATCGCTTCAAAATTTTGAAGCGATTTTTTTTTGATCATAGTCAATAAACACATTTGGAAATATTTCCACACAGAAAAACAGTTTAATGAATGTCCGTTTTTAATCATAACGCTAAGATCAGCAGTAATTTTGTCATTCCGGAGGAATCTAAACTGCTTTATTTTCAGTGTGTTGAGATTCCTCCGGAATGACAAACAAACTGTGAAATACTAAATTATAACTAATTACGGACAATCGTAATAGTTTTGATTAATTATCAACCTCATTTCCATTCTGACACCAATACAAAGCATTGTAAAGATTTTCTTTCGGATAAGATTTGAATTCTCCGGGCATCAGAACACTGAAAATATCTGTGAAATTCTGTACGCCTTCTTTATCGGTTACAATGGCTGCTCTGTTCCATTTTGTGATATTTTTAATTCCTAAAAGAGCGTCCTGAAGCCAGGCTCCCATTGTGAAATTGTCCAAATCAGTATCCAGATAGAGGAGATAATTTAATTCGTCAAACTGTTCTACTTTACTTTTTACATGAGGAATTACAAGATTCTCAAAATCTTCTCTCGTAATTTCGCCTGTAGCATTGAATGCGGCTACATTTTCCGGAGCGTCATTAATAATGGATATCATATTTTATATTTTAAATGGTTTTGGTACTTTGTTTTATCAATAATTAAACCATAATTACATAATTACTCTATAAAGGCGCAATTATTGATTATCAATTGAAAAACAATTTCTATGGACTTGAAATCTAATGAACCTTTCTGGCTTTTAAAAAACGGACTTATTTCTTCCTATCCTTCTCTAAAATTTGACGAAGAATGTGATGTTCTCATCATCGGCGGCGGAATCACCGGAAGTCTTATTGCTCATCAAATGATAAAAGACGGATACAAGACCATTCTGATCGATAAACGCGAAATCTGCAACGGAAGTACTTCTGCAACGACATCTATGTTACAATATGAAATTGACACTCCACTTTATGAGTTGATTGAAATGATTGGTGAAGAAGGAGCTGTAGAAAGTTATAAAGCGTGTTCAAAATCAATAGACGATTTAGAAAAATTAACGAAGGAGATCAAAGCAAGATCTGGTTTTAAAAGAAAGCAATCTTTATATTTTGCCTCAAAAAAGAAGGATGCCATTTGGCTTGAAAAAGAATATGAAGTAAGAAGAAAGGCAGGGTTTGATGTAACTTGGATGGATGATAAAGATATTGAAGAAAAATTTGGTTTCCAAAATACGTATGGTGGAGTTTTGTCTAAACAAGGTGCGAGTATTGATGCCTTTAAATTCGCACACGAACTGTTGAGATTTAATGTAAATAAAGGTTTAAAGGTTTTTGATAAAACTGAAATGAAATCTGTGAAATATCTTAGAGATCACAATCTTGCTTTGACTACGGATGGATTTAATATTAAAGCGAAGAAAATTATCTATTGTGTTGGTTACGAGAGTTCAACGATGATAAAAGAACATTTTGTGGATCTGAAAAGCACTTTTGCCGTGGTTTCTGAAATAGACAATGATAAATTCAAAAATATAGAACAAACTCTTGTCTGGAACACCGACGATCCTTATATTTATATGAGAACGACTGACGATAACCGTCTCTTAATTGGTGGTGGAGACGAAGATTTCTCAGATCCTGCGAAACGTGATTCTTTACTTAATAAAAAAGAGAAAGAAATTCTCAAAAATCTCAAAAGAATAAAACCCGATTATCATTTTTATACTGATTTTGTCTGGGCTGGAACTTTTGGAGAAACGAAAGACGGACTTCCGTACATTGGTGAACATAAAGATTTTAAAAACTCATATTTTGTTTTAGGTTTCGGCGGAAACGGAATTACTTTTTCAGTTACCGGAATGGAAATGGCATCTGCTTTTATGAAGAATAAAAAACATCAACTTTCTGAATATTTTAAATTTGGTAGATAACTTTACTTAAAATTGTTGAAATTTTATAAATTGAAAAGTTTCGGGGGGGGGGGGGGGGGCCCCCCCCCCCAAAAAAAAAAAAAAAAAAAAAAAAACAAAAAAAATATACCAGGTTATTAAAACACAAAAAAAAAACTTTTTTTTTTTATTTTTTATATTATTATTTTTTTATTTTTATTTTCAACATTTTTCGGGCGGGGGGGGCCCGCGCCCCCCCCCCCCCCCCCCCCCCCGAAACTAAAAATAATAAACTGTCAGACCTAAAAACTGTAGCCGTTTTTCTTACCCAATTCCAGAATAGATTTTTCGATTGCTTTTCCCAAATCATCGCCTTCAGAGCTTCCACGCTTTTTCATTTCAGCATCAATGTAAACTTGCCTTTGTTTCGCAAGAACTTCAATTTCTTTTTGAATTTTATCTCGGTCTGCTGATTTCTGAGCAACAATTTTATTGATTTCTTCTTTGCTTTTTCCTTTCAGTTCAGAAGGCAATTCCTCTTCTCTTATTGACGAAATGTAACTTTTGTCTTTTTCAACTTTATCTACCAAATCCCAATGATCGTTTTTGTATGCATTTTTCTTAGACTTGCTTACTGCACGTTCAACAGCGTTCGAAGCAGATTGAGATTCAGCGTTTACGTCTTGTAAAGCTTGTTTGCTTTTCATTTCAGAACCTCGACTTCCGTATGAAATGTAGGTGTCATTCAGTTGAGAATTGTATTGAGAAATTTTAATGTCATAAGGCGTTTCGATATAAATCACTTTTCGGTCGCTGTCGATATTAAAGAATTTTCCGTCTCCGATGTTTGCTCCGTTTTGCCAAAATGTTTGAATCCCTTCATCACGGCTTCCGCAGAAAATGGTGTTTGTATAAATGTTTTTACTTTTCGCTTTAGCAATGACATCTTGATAATTAATTTTCCCTTGGTTAAAAGCTTCATTTCCTGCAATATAAATCAATTTCATGCTCTTTTCATTTGTATCCCAATTCAGATTCATCGAGGCATCACGAATTACAGCTCCGCAATATTCACTTCCACCGTTGGTTCTGAGAGCGAAAAGTTTTTCTGAAACCAAATCTAAATCCTGCGTAAGAGGAGTGACTTGTCTTATGTAATTTTCATCTCTCAAACCATCATTTCCATATTCGTACAATGCAATTTCCACTTGTGGAGCTTGTCCGTTGTACTTCAACGTCGTTAATGTATTGACGATATTCCAAAGTCTTGATTTTGCCTGATCTATCAATCCATCCATACTGTTTGAGGTATCCAGAAGCAGTGCAACCTGGATCTTATTATCTTTTGAAAATGCAATTTTTGGTTCAGTAGAAATATTGCTTTCTACAACTTCTCTTTCGTTGGCTTTGTTGCTGCATCGGATGTCTGAAATTTTTCCTGCACTTAAAAAAGCAGCTACGCTTGTTGTGATTGTTAGAAGTTTTAGCGTATTCATAATTGTATTTTTTTAGGATTAAATTTTAAAGAATTTCGTATCTTGTTTTGATGCTGTATTTCAGCTTGATGTTTTCGATATTATCAAAAGAATAATCTACGCTTGAATCGGCAGCTTCCAATTGTACATTCGCCATTTTGCTTTTGTAAGCAACCGGAAGAATAGAATCGCTCATGTAGTCTTCAATTTCTACGATTTCAATTGCATCTCCTGTTTTTTTGTTGATACTTCCCAAAAGGTAATCGGCTTTTTCTTTCGCAGCTTTTAATGCATTGATCTTAACGGTTTTTCTGAAATCTGCAATTTTTGTGTTTTTAATTTCTGCAATATTCAGATTACTTACCCATTTCTGATTCAAATCTTCAAAAAGCTTACTCACATTGGTTTTAGCATTTATTTTAAACTGAAAACTCTTGGTGAACTTTGTAGTTTTTGAATACAAATTTTGGTACATCGATTTAAATTTGATGTCTTCATTTTTTACTCCGTCATTTTTCAGAGTTTCAAATAAGAGTTTTTCGTTGTCAGCCAATTGATTTTTGTTATCGGCTTTAATACCGATGTTAAAGATGATTTCATCCGGTTCTACTTCCATTTCGGCAACTCCCGTTACTTCAATTGCGTTTTTTTTGATTTCCTGCGCATTCACCAAACTTCCTGCTGCAAAGATTCCGACTAATAAAAGGTGTTTCAGTTTCATATGTAATTATTTATTGTTTAAATTTCTAAAGTAAAATTACCACGAATAAAAACTGAAATTTTGCAAACTTGGTGAACTGAGGTTTTCACTTGGTGAAAATATTTAATACGATTACCTGTTAATCAACGAAGATGTGAAATTGGTTCTGCAATGCATTCATTTTTCTATAATTAATAGCTTTAGCATTGATCATTTGATTATTGAACGAAAAAATAATTGTATTGTCTTTCTTATTTTTCACGAATAAATGTTTGGAAACATGATGTTGCTCATCTTCAAGAATGATTTTGTTGTCAGCAGAAATATCATAATGAAAAACAATCATTTTTTCCGAAGATTCTTCCATGAAAATCAGGTATTGGTCTTTATGAAAAAATATATATTGATATGGACTTTCAGAAGAGGTCACATGATAAGCTCCAGTTAAATTCAATGATTTTTTTTTGTTTTCATTATTGAAATAAAGCATTCCTATTTTAATAACTAAAATTCCTAAAATTAAGATTTTAAAAAAGGAATTGTAAGGCAAAAATGTAGCTTGGTCAAAAAAAGTTTTTTTCGGAAGACGGATAATTTTCAGAATGAGTCTCCATCCATTTTCTCTTGCAAGAAAGATGCTCATTAAAAGTAAAATCAACGAAAAGAATTTTACTGAAATATCAAACCCGACATTAATAATAAAAATTTGATTAAAGCAGATGATTGCCAGTAACAAACCGAAAAACTGAGAACGCTTAAATAACAACAAAATACCTGTGAGAAATTCAATAGATCCGATAATCAAATTATAGATTTTTGAAATTCCTATCGTACTCCAGAATAGAATATCTTTATCTAAATTTCCAAATCTTGTAAACAAAATATTAGATTCAGGCTCAGGAAATTGGGTTATTAAAATTTTGTCTGTACCGTATTTTATCAGAATAATAGAAATATAAAAAACACATAAATATTCTATAATCAGCAAAAGATATTCTGCCTGTTTTTTCTTTATAATAGCACTGAAAATTGAAGATGTGAACAGCAAGATGATGATTAAAACCAACATAGAACAACTATCCGAACTGTAATCTATTCTGATATTCTTTTTATTTAAAAAATATTCTAAAAGAAATTGAGTAAAATCTCCAAATATGAAATGAGTAAATTTTAACTGAAAATAATTTAAAAAATTCAACGGAAAAAACAGAATAAATTGTAGAAAGAAAACACCTGAAAAAAGATTTGATTTTCCTGAGATAATCGATTTATTATACACTTTTTAGAATTTTAGCGATGTTTTTTATAAATAAATAGAGATGCAAAAACGGCAATGCTTATAACCAATAAATACATCATTTCCTCAGTTGATTTAGAACTTTTTATCTCTGCCGTTTTTATTGCTTTTTTAATTGAAATTGGCTTGTATTTTTTTGTTTTGCTATCATATTTAAGAAATACGGTACTGTCGATATCATTTTGAAAGTTGTAATCTCTTCTAAGTATATTTTTTACGCTATCTATATTTTCACTGGAAAAAATGGCGTGATTATATACAGTATCTCTTCCTGCTTTCCATTTTTCGGTATTTCCATTTCTTCTGTTTTTGCAAAATAAAGAAGTTACCATCACGCTTTTTTTATCGTTGATAATAATTACACTATCTAATTTTGAATTGTTTACAAATCTTTCCGGTGCAACTCCAAGATTAGAATAATTGGCGTTGTAGCTGTCTTCAACAATACTTTTTTCAAAATATTTCATATCACCGCTATGACTTTTATAAGAAATTAATTTGGTTTGGGAAAAAGCTTTACAACTCCACAATAACAGAATAAATTGAATTAAAATGTATAAATTTTTCATAATAAATAAGTTTAAAATTATGATACAAACTTAGCGTCGTAATCTCGGTTTTAATAAGCGAACTTGGTAAAGCCTGTCTTTCACTTGGTGAAACATTTTTCTAAGAATCAATTATATGTATATCTTTGTTTTATGAATTGGTTTCGGGTTTTTGTATTTATAATGATGGTTTTTGTGAATAATCTTTATTCGCAAAACAAAGCCACGCAGGAAGTTGTTGCAGAAACTTCAAAACTCAGAAAAGCGGTAAATACCAAAAACGAATCTGCCGAAGCGGAGTCTTATTACAATATTGGGGAGACATTTTATAATAACGGAAACTTCCCGAAAAGCGAAGAATATTTTATTAAATCTAAAAATATCTACGAAAAACTAAACGACAAGCAAAATCTCGAAAAAGTAATTCGTAAGATTGCTCAGTCGCAGGAAAATCAGAATAAATTAAAATCGGCACTCACCAATTACGAATCTGCTTCAAACATAGGATTCAGCAATAGCAGCAGAGCGGTGAATTCTAATGATGCTTCACGACTTGCGACACCTTCAGTAGCAAAAAAAGCAGAAGCTATTCAGAATAATATAAAAATAAGCGAAAAAGAAAATAACAAAGAAGATCTTGCTGCAAGTTACAGCCAAATGGCGGATGTCAATATAGAGCAGAATAACATTCCAAAAGCAGAAGAAAATCTTAACAATGCTTATAAAATATCCGTAAAAGAAGCTCCGCAACAAGCTTTGGCAATCAACCAAAAACTTACTGATTTTTATGTCGGAAATAAGAATTTTGATAAAGCCATTGAAGCCAAGAAAGAAGTATTGAAAGAAGATTTTGTAAAAGATAATTCTCAGAAAAAAGTAGAACAGATTCAGGAACTTGCAGAAATTTATATCAAAAAAAATGATCCAAAAGAAGCAATTGTTTTACTGAAAAATGCCTACAATATTGCATTGAATAAAGGTCATACCTTAGAAGCGCAGAAAAGTGTAAAAAAACTCGACAGTTTATATGCTATTTCCGAAAATACAGAGGCATCCGTAAGTCTTTACCGTGATTTTTTAGGAAAACTTCCCGATTTGGTTTCTAAAGACCGAAGTTTAGTTGATAATAAAATTCTTGAAGATACAGAACAAAGGATTTCACAGCTTGAGCAGGAAAAAAAGCTGAAAGACGAGTTAATTCGTAAGAAAAATATTTTCAATTACAGTTTGATAGCTGCTTTGGTGCTTTTGTCGGCTTTAATATTTTTCATTTTTAGAACTTTGAAGAAAGTTCAGATTAAAAACAAGAAAATTGCATTGCAGTCATTGAGAAGAGAAATGAATCCTCATTTTATATTCAATAGTTTAAATTCTGTCAATCAGTTTATTGCAACCAATAATGAACTGGAAGCCAACCAATATTTAACAAAATTCTCAAAATTAATGCGTGGTGTAATGGAAAATTCTTCCGAAGATTTCATTCCTTTTCAGCAGGAATTAGATTTACTTCAGAATTATTTGGCTTTAGAAAAAACACGTTTTGCAGATAAATTTGATTACGAAATTACAGTTGATGAAAATTTAAATCAACAAAATCTACAGCTTCCGGGTATGATGGTTCAGCCGTTTTTAGAAAATGCAATTTGGCACGGATTACGTTACAAAACCGAAAAAGGATTTCTGAAACTCAGTTTTAAAAAAGAAAACCAAAATTTAAAAATCATCATCGAAGACAACGGAATTGGTATTGAAGAAAGCAAAAAGCAAAAAACCATTCACCAGAAAAACCGTGAAGGTCGCGGAATGAAAAACACTTTAGAAAGAATACGTCTCCTCAATGATTTGTATAAAAAGAATATCGTTTGTACTGTAAAAGACTCTCCAAATGGTGTTCTCGTTCAAATTATAATGAATTTTTAAAAAGCTAAACCTCAACTTAATCTCAACCTAAAAGATGAAAATAAAATCTGTAATTGTAGACGACGAAAAAATTGCAAGAAATGTTCTCAGAAATTATCTCACAAAATACTGTCCGCAGATTGAGATTTTGGGTGAGGCAGAAAATATAAAACAAGCCGTTCCTTTAATTGCAGAAAAACAGCCACAACTGGTTTTTCTGGATGTAGAAATGCCTTTCGGAAATGCCTTTGATGTGCTGGAAGCGACAAGCGAATTTTCTTACGAAACAATTTTTATTACTGCGTTTTCACAATATTCGCTTCAGGCTCTCAACAAATCTGCAAGCTATTATATTTTGAAACCCATAGATATTCAGGAGCTTATATTAGCGGTGAATAAGGTTGCAGAAAGTTTAGAAAAGAATGAAGAAATTAACCGTAATAAAATTCTTCTCGAAAATTTAAAATTAAAGCCCGAAAAGCAGCAGTTAATTTTGCCAACTTTACAGGGTTTCGACGTGGTAAAAACAGAAGATATTGTAAGACTTCAGGCAGACGGAAATTTCACAAAGGTTTATCTTACAGACGGAACAAAGAAGATGGTTTGTCGTTTTTTAAAGCATTTTGACGATCTTTTAGAAAAACCTTTTGTGCGTGTTCACCGTTCTCATATCATCAATACCAATTTTGTGAAATCTTACCACAAGAGCGGTACTGCAACGCTTTCCGATTCAACCGAGATAGAAGTTTCCGGAAGTTTTAAAGATCAGTTTCTGAAAGTTTTTTCCTGATTTTTTTTGGGCAGCAATTTCCTCCTTCCGCTCCCGCTTTTTTGTTCCGCTTTGCTACACAAAAAGAGCTCCGCTCAAGTCGGGCTGCAACAATTCGATCTTTAAAAGAGCGATGGAAAAAGAAATTATTGTAAAATATTTAGAAAGAGTTGAATTTTACAAACATTCCGCTCCTACGGAGCTTCCATTAACAAACCGACAATTGTAAAAATAAATGAGAAAGGCATCATTTTTGAACATCAATTACACATTAAGACATTGTGAAATCGCCATGATGAATAAACACAACATCAATGAAGATGAGGTGTATCATATGACATTTAAAAAAATAAAAATCTACTTATGAAAACTTTTCAGAAAATTGCTATTCCTGTTTCTTTAGGTATTATCGGATTACTATTGCTCAACTCCTGTTCGGTAGGAATTCCGGATGGTGCAACTGCTGTTAAAAATTTCGATTCAGATAAATATTTAGGTAAGTGGTATGAAATTGCACGTTTCGATTACAAGTTTGAAAGAAATATGGATAATGTAACTGCAAATTATTCATTAAATCCAGATGGCTCCATCAAAGTTCAGAATCAAGGGTATAATTACATGAAAAAAGAGTGGAAAGAATCTATCGGAGAAGCGAGATTTGTAAATGATAAATCTGAAGCCAGACTGAAAGTTTCATTTTTCAAACCAATTTGGGCGGGTTATAACGTGATTGATATTGACGACAACTATCAAAACGCTTTAGTGGTTGGAAACAGCACAAAATATATCTGGATTTTATCAAGAGACAAAAAAATGCCAGAAAGCATTAAAGAAAGATTTTTAGCAAAAGCCCAAAAATTAGGATATGATACCAATGCATTGATTTGGGTAAAGCATAACTAATAATTATTAAGAAAATACTTAAATTTTGTCATTCCAGAGGAATCTCGCTAAAGAATCTAGACTAATCGTTTAAATTTCACCGGAATGACAAAATCTATTTTTCAATTCAGATTTCTATATTCTTTCCATTCTGAAAAACGATGATCAATAATTTGTTTCATCACGTCATAATTTTCATAAGTGTCTTCAATATGATAGAATGTTTCATATTCAAAATCACTTTCTTCGGCGATACTGTCAAAAATATTGATGTAATCAGTTGCAAATGAGCTGAATTTGTCCCCAAAGTCGGTTTCATCTACATAATAATCTTTTGCAAAAGCATTTCCCAGATCATTCAAATCATGTTCAGAAAATTTCCCGTCACAGGCATCAATTACAAAATCTGCACCCGTAATTTCTCTTCTTTTTACACTTTCAATTTCGTTTTTGCAATCTTCTTTTAGTTCGTCAGAAATCAAATTGTTATTTATGCACCAGTTCAGAAACATTCCGGTGTGCGTAGATCCGTTTTTCTCAGAAAGCTCTGCGGGGAAATCTCCGCCGTAATGCCATGAAGCATCATCATATTTAGTCATAGTGTTTGTTATAGTTGTAGACAGTTAAAATCAAAGATATAAAAAATGATTTTCTTTTGTTCACTACAGAGATTTTCACTTCATTTGTAGGGAATTTATTTCAAAATTAAACACATGCAAAACGCAGTTCTTATTACCATTGGAGACGAAATTTTATCAGGAAATACAGTCGATACCAATTCCAATTTTATTGCTACGGAGCTCAAAAATATAGGCGTGAAAGTAGTGCAGATTTTTACCATTTCAGACGAAATAGAAACTATTAAAAACACGCTGAAGTCTGCTTTTGAAATTGGAGATTTAGTCGTTACAACCGGAGGTTTAGGACCTACAAGAGATGATAAAACCAAAAAAGCGTTAGCCGAATTTTTTAATGACGAAATTACTTTAGATGAAGCTACTTTTGAGCATCTGAAAGAATACATGCACAAACGTGGCAGAACAGAGATCTTAGAAAGAAACCGTGAGCAGGCTTTTGTTCCTACCAAATCTAAAGTTTTTCAGAACTATAATGGTACAGCTCCGTGTATGATGATGGAAGAGAACGGAAAACTCACTTTCAGTTTACCGGGTGTTCCTTACGAGGTGAAACCTCTAATTAAAGATCAGATTATTCCTTTTCTGAAAGAAAAATTTAATCTCAATTATATTTCTACAAGAATCGTTTCGGTAGTTGGAATTCCGGAAAGTATTTTGGCAGATAAGATTGAAAGCTGGGAACTTGCTTTACCGGAAAATCTTGCTTTATCTTACCTTCCTATCGGAACAAGAGTAAAACTGAGACTTACAGCAATGGGAATTGATGACCGTCTTTTGCAGATACAGCTGGAAGATGAAATTCAGAAATTATTCCCGATTATTGGTGAAAATATTATTGCAACCACAGAAGATAAGATCGAAAAAATATTAGGTGAAATTTTGAGCGAACGACAACTGACTATTTCTACCGCTGAAAGTTGTACAGGAGGTAAATTAGCTCACATGTTAACATCAAATCCGGGAAGCTCAAAATATTTTACGGGCGGAATTGTTGCGTATGCGACTCAAAAAAAAGTCGATATATTGAATGTTTCAGAAGAGACTGTAGAACGTTTTACAGTGGTAAGCGAGGAAGTTGCAAGGGAAATGGCAGAAGGTTGTCAGAATTTATTTAAAACAGATATTTCGCTTTCTACAACTGGAGTTGCCGGTCCCGGAAAAGGAGAAGATGGTAAAGAAGTAGGCTTGGTTTATTATACCATAAAAGTTAAAAATGAATCTGAAACCTTTAAACTGTATATGCCTCACTTAGACAGACAGGATTTTGCATATTTCGTTTCACAAAAAATGATTCAGGATTTGGTAAGTATTTTAATTCGTAAATAAACGAATCTGTACAAAGAAATTTTCTGATTTTACATTAAAGAAGTCAAAAACATCAAATTGAATTTTTTATCAAAAAATAGATTTATAAAATAAATTAACTTTACCGTAACAAACTTTAAATTAAGTATACTTATTGTATAAATTATTATTACAATGAAATCGCTATATTATACTGTGCAAAAAAATCACAAATACAGGCGATTTCATAAGACCTCAAAAAAAATAAAAGTTTTCTTATGAAAAGATTAACCCTTTCTTTGTTTTTATTGGCAGGAATCTGTTCGCAAAACACGCTGAACGCTCAGGCTAAATCAACAAAATCAGTATCTACTAAAGATGTAGGTTTAGACATCAGTTTGATGGATAAATCTGTTCGTCCGCAAGATGATTTCTACAATTATGTGAGCGGAACCTGGATGAAAACAGCCAAAATTCCTTCTGATAAACCAACTTGGGGAAGTTTCAACAAACTGGCAGATGATACAGACAACAACTCGATGACGATTTTAAATTCTCTTCTGAAAGACAAATTTGCAGACGGAAGTGAAGGTAAAAAAATTCAGGATTTGTATGCGACGTATATGAATATGGAGAAGAGAAATGCAGACGGAATAAAGCCTATTCAGGAAAACATCAATAAAATTGATGCCATTAAAAATCTTACAGACCTTCAGAATTATTTAACATCTGTTACAAAAGAAGGTGATAATACATTCTACAGTTGGGGAGTTTATTCAGATCTTAAAGATTCTAATATGAATGCAGTTTACTTGGGTGATGCTTCATTGGGAATGGGAAGAGATTATTACCAGAAAGTAGATGTGAAAAACACTGAAGCTCTTGCAGAATACCAAAAGTATGTGGCGTCAATGCTGAAAGAACTAGGTTATAAAAACGCTGATGCAGCTGCAAAAGGAGTGGTAGATTACGAAAAAAGTATTGCAAAAAATTTACTTACCAATGAGCAGAGTAGAGACAATACTTTACAATACAATCCAAAAACGATTGCTGAGCTTTCTTCTTTGGTAAAAAATGTAGATCTTGCTTCTTATCTTAAAAAAGTAGGCGTAAATACGGACAGAGTAATCATCGGTGAAATAGGATATTATAAAAACTTCGATCAGTTGGTGAATGAAAAGAATCTTCCGGTAATTAAAGATTATCTTAAGTTTCACATGATCAACGGTGGAGCTTCTTATTTAAGCGAAAAATTAGGAGATACTAAATTTGCTTTTTACGGTAAATATTTAAGAGGTCAACAAGAACAAAGAGCTTTAAACAAAAGAGGGTATGAGTTAATCAACGGTTCTTTAGGTGAGGCTTTCGGTAAATTGTATGTTGAAAAATATTTTCCGGCTGAAGCAAAAGCTCAAATGGTGGAACTGATTGATTATTTAAAGAAAAGCTTTGCAGTTCATATCAATAATTTAGCTTGGATGTCTTCTACAACTAAGGAAAAAGCAATGCAGAAACTAAACAAGTTTACTGTAAAAGTCGCTTATCCGGATACATGGAAAGATTATTCTAAATTAAATATCACTCCGGAATCTAAAGGAGGAAATTTATATTCAAATCTTCAGAATATTGCAGAATGGCAGTACAATAAAGATTTGGCAAAAATCGGAAAACCTGTGGATAAAACAGAGTGGGGGATGACTCCTCAAACGGTAAATGCATATTACAATCCGGTATATAATGAGATTGTTTTCCCAGCTGCGATTCTTCAGCCGCCTTTCTTTAATCCTAAAGCTGATGCTGCTGTTAATTTTGGTGGAATCGGTGCTGTTATCGGTCACGAAATCAGTCACGGATTTGATGATTCCGGTGCTCAGTTTGATGCAGAAGGAAACTTGGTTGACTGGTGGACTCCGGAAGATAAAGCCAACTTTGAAAAAGCAACGAAAGCTTTGGCTGCACAATATGACAAATATGAGCCGGTAAAAGGAACTTTCGTAAACGGAACTTTCACAAACGGTGAAAACATTGCTGATTTAGGTGGAGTAAACATCGCTTACGATGCATTACAGATGTATTTGAAAGATAAAGGAAATCCTGGTGTAATTAGCGGTTATACTCAGGATCAGAGATTCTTCTTAAGCTGGGCAACCGTTTGGAGAACTTTATCAAGCGAAAAATATATGATAAACCAAGTAAAAACAGACCCGCATTCTCCTGGATATTTCAGAAGTTTCGGTCCGTTGACGAATGTTGATGCTTTCTACAAAGCATTCGATGTGAAACCTGGTGACAAATTATACAAAAAACCGGAAGACAGAATTAAAATCTGGTAATCAATATCAAAACCGTTCAGAAATGAGCGGTTTTTTTATTTTAATTATATAGAGTTAAATATCCTCTAATTCACTTAGAATTCAGTAAAGTATATAAAGTTTGTCATTCCGGATAAATCTCAACCATGAAAAATTCAACTTTTATAAATTCCTCTCGAATGACAAATTTTATTCAAAAATTATAATTCTGATTCATTTAAAATCTATATAATGATTTAACATAATTTACTATATTTGATCAAACTGATTACAATTCAAAATTAATTTAATGAAAAAGCTAAATATTGCAATACTTGCATTTTCTGGTATTGTCTTTTTAAATTCTTGCGGAACATCAAAAAATATGGAAGCTCCAAAAGCTGAACCCACAGTTGCTGTTGAAGAGCCTGTAAAACAGGAAACTAAAGAAGAAGGACTGAATTTATCTTATATGGACACCACTGTTCGTCCGCAAGATGATTTCTTTAATTATGTAAACGGAAATTGGGTGAAAACTACTCAGATTCCTTCAGATAAAGCAAGTTGGGGATCTTTCAATGCGTTGAGAGAAAATGTAGATGATGCTTCTTTAAATATTTTAAACAAAATTTTGACCGAGAAATATGCAGAAGGTTCTGAAGGACAGAAAATTCAAAATCTGTATGCGTCTTTCATGGATGTTGAAAAAAGAAATGTCGCAGGAATTGCTCCCATCAAATCTGATTTAGCTAAAATTGATGCCATTAAAAATGTAAACGATTTACAAAAGTATCTTTTGGAGGCAACAAAACTTGGTGACAACTCATTTTACGGTTGGAGAGTAAGTGCAGACTTGAAAAATTCTAAGATGAATGCTGTTTATCTTGGTGGTCCGGATCTTGGTCTGGGAAGAGATTATTACCAGAAAGTAAACGAAGCCAATACAAAAACTCTTGCAGAATATCAAAAGTATGTTGCAAAGTTGTTTGGCGTTTTAGGATACAAAAATTCTGATGCTGCAGCTAAAAATGTAGTTGATTTTGAGAAACAATTAGCCAATTATTTACTGACTTTAGAGCAAAACAGAGATGCTAATTTACGATACAATCCTAAAAACGTATCAGAATTATCTGGTTTGGTGAAAAATGTTAATCTTGCTAAATATCTGAAAGATGCAGGAGTAAATACAGATAAAGTTATCGTTGGTGAGATGAAATATTACCAGAATATGGATCAGTTTATCACTCAGAAAAACCTTCCATTGCTGAAAGATTATCTGAAGTATCATGTTCTAAATGGTAATGCAAGCAATTTGGGTGAAAGTTTAGACAATATCCGTTTCGATTTTTATTCTAAATATCTTCAGGGTCAGAAAGAGCAGCGTGCGATGGATAAAAGAGGTTTGGCTTTAGTAAACGGTGTTCTGGGTGAAGCTTTCGGTAAATTATACGTGGACGAATATTTCACTTCGGAATCTAAAAAACAGATGGAAATGTATATCGATTACATTTTAAAATCATTCAAAAACCATATTGATGAGATGGACTGGATGTCTCCGGAAACAAAAGTGAAAGCTCAGGAAAAACTCTCAAAATTCACCGTGAAAATAGCTTATCCCGATCAATGGAAAGATTATTCTCAATTAAAAGTTGAAGCTCCGGCTCAAGGCGCAACTTTATATTCAAACTTACAAAATGTTTCGGCTTGGCAATATCAAAAAAGTCTTGAAAAAGTGGGGAAACCTGTCGATAAAACAGAGTGGGGAATGTCTCCGCAAACTGTTAATGCATATTACAGCGGATCAAACAACGAGATTGTTTTTCCTGCAGCCATTCTTCAGCCTCCTTTCTACAATCCAAAAGCCGATGCTGCCGTTAATTTTGGTGGAATTGGTGCAGTTATCGGTCACGAAATTTCTCATGGCTTCGATGACAGCGGATCAAGATTCGATGGTGACGGAAATTTGAACAACTGGTGGACAGAGCAGGATCGTAAAAATTTCGATGCAAAAGTGGGTCAGTTAGCTGCACAATACAATGCTTACGAACCTGTAAAAGGAAGTTTTATCAACGGTAAATTTACAAGTGGTGAAAATATTGGTGACTTGGGAGGAGTAGCAGTTGCTTACGATGCACTTCAAATGTATCTTAAAGACAAGGGAAATCCGGGATTGATAAGTGGTTTTAATCAGGATCAAAGATTCTTTATGAGCTGGGCAACAGTTTGGAGAACCAAATCTACCGATCAGTATATGATGAATCAGGTAAAAACAGATCCGCATTCACCGGGGTATTTTAGAGCTTTTGGTCCTTTGGTAAATCAGGACAGCTTTATAAAAGCATTTAATATTAAACCGGGCGATAAGCTCTACAAAGCGCCGGAGGAAAGAATAAAAATCTGGTAGGAATAATAAATCTTGATATGAAACGCATCTTTTTAAGGTGCGTTTTTTATTTATAATACCTTCTTATGTAAATGAATTATATAAGAAATGTTAATTATTGTTTAACGATACTTGATGATATTGTATTATTTTCATAAAAATGATGGTAAAATTTTGTATGTGATAGTTTTTTTATAAATTTAAACAATGGATTGGTCAAAAATTTGCTGATCCAAACCAACATCAACAATCACAAAACAATAATAATATGGCAATGTTTAATTATGGCGTTGGCGGTAACGAGGTAAAAGTCGACGCTAATGAAGCTATTCAGCAAATTCAGGAAAACAAATCGCTTATCGTAAGTCAGCTTACAACAGATGAATCGTATGTTCCCGAAATTGTAACAGGATTAAAAACTGTAGACGACGTTTTCAGACATTTTCAACCCAAAGTTGCTGTACAGCACGAAACGGAAGACGGAAATGTAGTAGAAGAAGAATTTCGTTTTCAAAATCTTGCAGACTTTACTCCCAAAAATCTTGTTCAGAAATCAGATTATCTTCAGCAACTTAGCATGGAGCAGGAGCAATACAACAAAATTGTACGACAGTTAAAAACCAACAAAATTCTGCGCAATATGCTGGAGAATGATCAGACCAGAGCTGCATTCATCGAAGCTTTAAAGGAAGTTGCACAGGAACTTGAAAAATAATTAAACACCACACAAATATTATGGATAGTAAATTACAGGCTGCAGAAAGCCAACAGCATAATCAGCAACAGCAATCCGGAAAACCAAAGGGAAATCCGGTTGAAGAATTAAATAAAATAGGAGGTTTTGGTTTTATCGAATCTGTTGTAGACGGGATTGCGAATATGAACCCAACCAGAAAAGCAAGAAAAGAAATTTTCCTGAATGATGCCAACAAAGCGGAAGAAAGAAAAGAACTTTTGCAGAAGATCAATCTTTGGGTTGAGCTTTTAGGAACCAACGAATCTGCAGAAAAAATGGCAGATACCTGCAAAACGAAAGCGCAGTCAGCTGAACAGAATTTAAAAACAAATTTAAAGAATACGCTTGATGCAGTTCGTCAGTTAGAAACCAACTACAGAACGGTTGCACAGTTTTATAAAAACACAGAGCTTGATAAAGTTGATAATGTAAGTATTGTGAATGCAAGCTTAGATCAGGTTTCAGATTTGGATAATCCTTTGTTTATTGAAGCAATTGCAGAAGAGTTTAAACAATATTATGATCGTTTGGATCTTAGAGATAACTATTCTATTTTAGCTATTCCGGGATATTTGGGATCGAATAAGGTGATCGAAAAATGGGCGAAAATCTGTAATGAAAACAAAGTAATGATGGTTACCGATTTTGCTAACCTTGACAAACCGGATGATGTGGTAGATTTATTTCACTCGGCAAATCTTACAGGTGGCGAATTGCACAGAAGTAATGTGATCATGACTTGCAACTGGTTGGTCGGTCGTGGTAGAGCAGAAGAAGTAGGTGAAGAGGAAAATGTAGAACTTCCGCCATCAACTTCATTAGCAGGGAAAATTCATAAAACACTCATGTCACAAGTTGCAGCTGGTAAAAAACATGGTAACATCAACGAAGTTGACGCGGTAAAGTTTGAATTGAAAAAAAGCGAAATTTCTCAATTGGAAAAAATGGGATTGGTTCCTATGGTGAATGAATATGGCAAAATCATGGCATTCTCCGCAAAAACTCTATTCACAGGAGATAATATCGGGCTTCAGACTTATTCTGTAGTTCGTGTTTTCGATTATGTAACCAAAGTTTTACTTGATTTCCTAAACAGAAGAGCTTTTGAAAACTGGAATGCAAGAAACGAAGACGATCTAAGAAAACAAATCGTAACATTTTTAGACGGCATAAAAGGTGCTGATAAGTTGATTGAAAAATTCAAAATTGTCCGTTTTGAGCAGGATAAAGTGAATAAAGACAGAGTTTGGTTAGACATTCGTTTGACTCCTTATTTCCCGACTAAAAGTTTTGTGATAAAACTGGATGGTCACAAAGGAGATGATGGAAATGAATGGGATGCAGAATATATTCAGGATTAAATCATTTAAAATAATTACAAAACCGGTGTTTCAAAAAGCATCGGTTTTTTGTTAGAATTACATTAATTACAGGCGAATAATTAGAACAGTTTTAGTTCCGTAGGAGCGAAATGTTTGTAATATTAAAAGTATGTTTCAAAATTGCAGCTCCGTAGGAGGGACATATCATATTTCGAAATAATAAAAACTACAACAAATAATAAATTATCTTTGCAGATATAAATGAGACTGCTTTTTGGAACAGCATAATAAAACATCAGACTTTCTTCATATCGGAACTCAACTTTTGAAGTGGTACGATAAAAATGCAAGGGATTTACCTTTCAGAAATACAAAAGATCCTTATAAAATATGGATTTGTGAAATCGTTTTTCAGCAGACAAGAATTGCTCAGGGATTAAATCATTACAACAATTTTATCAAAAGATTTCCTGATGTTCAGACTTTGGCAAATGCTGATGAAGATGAGGTTTTATTGTATTGGAAAGGTTTAGGATATTATTCACGAGCCATAAATATTCACAAAGCTTCAAAGCAGATTGTCGATGATTATAATGGTGAGTTTCCTTCAGATTATGAAGAAATTTTAAAATTAAAAGGAGTGGGCAAGTACACTGCAGCGGCAGTTTCCAGTATTTGTTTTAATGGAAAAATGCCTGCTGTTGATGGTAACTTTTACAGAGTTTTAAGCAGAGTTTTTGCAGATGATTTTGATATTTCCAATTCCAGAGCTTTCAATTATTTTTCACAACTGGCACAATTAATTATGCCGGAAAATGTAGGAGATTTTAATCAGGCAATGATGGATTTGGGTTCTGAAATCTGCAAACCACGAAATCCTATTTGCGGAGAATGTCCGTTAAATAAAGATTGTTTAGCTTTTTCACTACATAAAGTTTCAGAATTCCCTGTTAAAACCAAAAAAGTAAAAGCGAAAGATTTAGAATTAAAATACTATTTTGTTCACAGAAACGGAGAGTTTTTAATTCGGCAGAGAAAAGATGATTTTATTTGGAAAAAACTGTTTGAATTTCCGCCTGAAATTTCAGATCAATTGATTCCACTTATAAAAAGCGTAAAAAATATTCAGCATAAACTGACTCATAAGAATTTAAATATAGAAATTTTCAACGTTGAGGTAGATTCAGAAGAGGTTTGGAAAACTTTTATTGATGAAAATGATTACATAATCACGAATGTTGAAAATTCTCACGAAAAATCGTTTCCGAAACCTCTGGAAAATTATATTCAAAATTATCAAACTGCGTATAGAATTCTTTAAGAATATGGATCTTGGAAATTTATATTCTTTACAATATCGCTATTTTGTTATTCCGTTCTGTCAGGATTATAAATTATGACTTTAATTAAGTTAAAAATTAAACTTTGTTTTCTTTATTAAGTGAAACGCCTTTGCAGACTTAAAACAGTTAGAGGTCAAAAAAACTTTGCGAACTTTGCGTTTAAATAAATTCTTATCAACTCAAATTTCAAAACTCATTGAAATGCTGAAATTTGTGTCCGAAAATCTGAAATGTAATTTGTATTTTTGCAAAATGATTAGAAAAGTCATTTTTATTTTCGCTTCACTGCTCCTTATTTCTTGTGAGAAAGAGACTCAACCAAAACCTTACGGTGAATTGAGATTAGAATATCCCGCACCGAAATATCAGAAATTTGATAAAAATTGTGCTTACACTTTTGAGTATTCAGATTTTGCCAGGATTGTTGATGCAAAAAAACCTTGTTGGTACTACATGAACTATCCGAAGATGAAAGCAAAAGTCTTTATTACCTATTTTCCTATAAAAGGTGATTTCGCAGATCATGTAAGAGAATCTGAAAAAATGGTTTACGAGCATACGATCAAGGCAAGTTCTATTGATGCTAAATCTTTTCAGTATCCTGAGAAAAAAGTTTATGGAAATTTTTATGAACTGAAAGGACAGAGTGCTTCTAATCTCCAGTTTTATGCTACAGACAGCACAAAACATTTTGTAACGGCTTATTTATATTTCGATACAAGACCAAAACCAGATTCTTTGGCGCCTGCAATAGATTATATCAAAAAAGACATCAAGCATATGCTCGATACTTTTGAGTGGAAAAATTAAATTTAAGTATAACAATCGTTGAGATTGTATAAAATTAAAAAGAACAGAAAGATATAGTATCGTGAGAGCCTGTATCTTTTTAAAATAATAAAATACGTATGACATCGCAAGATTCCATATGATCATTAAAAAAAATAGAAAAATACATATGAAACTTTTAGTTGTAGGAAGTGTTGCGTTTGATGCAATAGAAACACCATTTGGAAAAACAGATAAAATTTTAGGAGGAGCTGCCACATATATCGGGATTACAGCATCTGTAATGGGAGTAAAATCCGGAATTGTTTCTGTTGTGGGAGGAGATTTTCCACAGGAGCATTTAGATATGTTCACAAAAAGAGATATCAATATTGAAGGATTGGAAATTGTGAAGGAAGGAAAAACTTTTTTCTGGTCCGGAAAATATCATAATGATTTAAATTCAAGAGATACTTTAGCAACTGAAGTTAATGTTCTGGAAAATTTTGATCCTAAAATTCCTGATTCTATGCAGGATGCAGAGATTTTACTTTTAGGAAATCTTCATCCCGGAGTTCAGTTGTCTGTACTTGAAAAGATGAATCAGCGTCCTAAATTAGTTCTCTTGGATACGATGAATTTCTGGATGGATTCTGCGATGGATATTCTGAAAGACATGATTGCTAAAACTGATGTAATCAGTATTAATGACGAAGAGGCGAGACAGCTTTCAGGAGAATATTCTTTAGTAAAAGCCGCAAAAAAAATCCATACAATGGGTCCTAAGTTTGTGATCATCAAAAAAGGTGAACACGGGGCAATTCTTTTCCACGATGATAAAATATTTGCAATTCCTGCACTTCCATTGGAAGAAGTTTTCGATCCTACAGGAGCGGGAGACACTTTTGCAGGAGGTTTTGCAGCATATTTAGCTAAAAAAGAAAAATTCGATTTTGAAACCATGAAGTCTGCTTTGATCGTTGGTTCTGCAATGGCATCTTTCACAGTAGAAAAATTCGGAACAGAGAGACTGGAGGAAATCAAAGAAGCTGATATGTTGGAAAGAATCAAACAATTTAAAGAATTGACGACTTTTACTGTCGAGTTGTAGTAAATCAAGCTTTTTTAAGAAATATTTATAATAAAAAATTGAGTGTAATTCGCTAAGAATTATAAATTTGCAACTCGTTTAAAATAGTACAATGATAAATAAATTAAAAATTGCTTTTCTTTTTGGGATTTTTACTTTGTTGTTTTCAACAAAAGTGAATGCTCAGCTAAAGCCGGGTCAATTAATAGACGGTATTGCGGCTGTGATAGGCAATGAAATTGTTCTCGAATCTGATGTAGAGGAACAGATGAATTATGCAAAGCAGCAAGGTGCAGGTACAGCAAGCAAATGTGAGTTCCTTGAGAATCTTATTAACAACAAATTTCTTGTTTTTGAAGCTAAAAAAGATACCTTGATCGAGAACCGTTCTGCGGCAATAAAAGATCAGGCAAATGCTAAATACAACCAATTGCTTTCTCAGTTTCCTGATGAAAAGTCTATGTTGGCTGCTTATAAATTCAGAACTGGATACGAGATGAAAAATGCTATCGAAAAGATAGATACAGATACGTATTACGGTCAGGCAAAATATCAGAGAATTACAGAAAAAGCCGATGTTACTCCAAATGAGGTAACAGACTTTTACAATCTTTATAAAGCTCAGTTGCCAGAAATAAAGGATGAAGTTTCAATTTCTCAGATCGTAATGAATCCTAAACTGACGGAGGCTCACAAAGATGAACTAATCAATAAACTGAAAAAAATAAAAGCTGATATTGTAGGCGGAGAAAGTTTTGAAAGCCAGGCAAGAATTTATTCTGAAGATCCAGGTTCTGCGCCAAACGGTGGTTTGATGAAAAATGTCTTCAAAGGACAAATGGTAAAGCCATTCGAAGCTGCAGCTTTAAATCTTCAGGAAGGTGAGATTTCAGATCCTATTGAATCAGAATTTGGTTATCACATCATTCAGTTAGTTAAAAAATCGGGTAAAGCTTACGATGCAAGACATATTCTTTTGATGGCGACACCTACAGAAGATGAAATAAAGACCGCTAAGAAAAAGCTGGATAGTATCCGAGGATTAATTTTAGCTGAAAAGATAACATTCAAAGATGCTTCTTTTAAATTTTCTGATGATAAGAGAACAAAGTTCAACGCAGGAGTAATTGCCGGAGCAGACGGTTCCAATAAAATTGAAAGAGAAAGTATCCCGGGAACAATTAGCTACGAATTGGCGGGATTAAATAAGGGTGATATAACTTCTGCTTTTGAAGATGAAGATGACAGAAAAAGAAAAGTGGTAAAAATCATTAAAATTGAAGATGTAATTCCTTCGCACCAGATTACCTTGGAAACAGATTACGACAGAATAAAACAAATGGCTCTTCGAAAAAAGCAGGGCGAAATGGTTGAAAAATTTGTAAATTCAAAAATATCAACAACCTTTATTTCATTAGACGGTCGCTACGACACATGTGATTTTAAAGGAAACTGGAAAAAAGAATCCATCAAAAAATAAAAACAAAACCTTCAGGAATTCTGGAGGTTTTTTTATGTAAAAAGATTAATAAAGCCTAAATCGGCTAATAAAGAGTAGTTTACAAGAGTGGAG
>JAEAMF010000268.1_pt1 | contig 78533 bp, 67 predicted proteins | sample 8958721 | NCBI WGS metagenome assembly JAEAMF01 (sample SAMN16933255, study PRJNA681124) | bioreactor sludge metagenome | isolation source: anaerobic bioreactor treating anionic surfactant - SDBS | place: India: Bengaluru | collected 2019-02-28
CCAGGTCGTAGACCAGCAGGCCCTGCTTCTTGTTGGTGCCGAGGATGCGCGAGCGTGCCGGATCGGTGGGATGGACCCAGATCGCGGGATCGTCGGCCGCATCGCCAGCGCGGGCAACCGGCTCGGTCTGCATGCGCGGCAGCACGACCGGCAGGCCGGGGGGCGGCGCGGTGCCGGCCTTCCAGCCGAGCGATGGGGCCTGCCAGCCTTTGCCGGTACGGACCAGCAGGCGCGCACTTGCCGGTTCGAGGGTGAGCAGCTGCTCCGCGGCCAGTGCCCGGGCCGGCAAGCTGCGCCACTGCCCGCCGTCGCGGCGCCAGCTCAGCAGGTTCCCCTTGTCGTCGATGGCGGCGAGGCCACCCGGCAACACGGCCAGCGCGCCGATTTCGCCGCCGAGCTTGCCGTAAGGCGTGCGCAGCGCCACCGGCATCCGTGCCGGCGGGCCTTCGGCCTGCGCGCCGTATGCCCATATGCCCATGCCTTCCTCGGTCACGAACAGGGTGTCGTGCGCATCGTCGACGCGGCACTGCTCGACGGCCGGCGGCAGCGCCAGCCGACGCACCAGGCGATTCTCGCTACCCAGCAACCACTGCTGCGCCTGGCCGTCCTTCCCGGCCAGGAACACATGGTCGAGACCCTGGGCGTCGCGGTACAGGCAAGCCGCCTCGATGCCGAATCCGGTCTCCGGCAGGGCCGGCAGCGCGGTCAGCGTGCCGGCCCGGGTGTCGACGCGTACAGGCAGTAGCCGCTCCGCATTGGCGTCGATCACGATCGCGAGCGCGCCACCTTTCATCGGACGCAGGTCGAGCTGCTCGCCACGCAGGGCGAGGGTGGCGCGTTCGCGCCCGTCGGCACCGACCAGGCGCAGGCCGCGCTTGTCGAGGGCCAGCCAGGCGCCGCCCGGCAGCGCCGCCAGCTCGTCCGCCCTGTCCAGTGCCGCGGGCACGATCGGGGCGGCGAAGACGGGAGCGGCTGCCAGCAGCGCTGACAGGAACATCGGGGTTACGATTCTTTTCATTAGAAGATGCTCGCTTTCAGACCGATCTTGTAGGTGCGGCCGTATTGTTCATACTGGACGTTGCGGGCCTTGTCGCCCTGGTACACGTAGTATTTTTCATTGTTGAGGTTACTGGCGTCGAAAGTCAGCTGCCAGCGCTTGTCGAGCTTCCACGACAGCGAAAAGTCGAGCTGCTTCTGGCTGTCGACCCAGCGGTCCTGGCCCGCGTCGAGCACGTCGTCGCCCAATTCCAGCAGGTAGGGCGATTTGTAGTTCATCGCCAGGCGGGCACTGAAGGGGCCGTTCTCGTAGCCGAGCATGAGGTTCCCGATCCGGTTCGACTGGCCAGGCATACGGATCGTGCGGGACGCACGCGCGCCCTCTTTGTCCGCGCTGTCGATGCCGGCGCGCGAGTGAGTGATGGCGCCGTTGACGCCGACCAGCAGGCCGTTGAACGGCGCCGGCAGCATGCGTAGCGGCTGTTGCCAGGACAGTTCGACGCCGCGTACGCGCGCATCGCCGCCGTTGGCGTACGAGATCGCACTCGCGTAATCCGCCCACGCGCCGCTGCCGGCCAGATTGGTGGTGTAGGTGAAGTCACGGATCTGCTTGGTGAAGACATAGGCCGAGATGACGCCTTCCTTGCCGACCAGGCGCTCCAGCCCCAAGTCCAGGTTGTGCGAGCGCAGCGGCGCCAGGTCCGGGTTGCCGATCATGGCTTCGTCGCCGTCCAGGCTGATGCCCGGCGCCAATTGCGTGAAGTTGGCGCGCACCACCGAGTTGGTCCATGCGGCGCGCAGGCTGGTGGCGCCGTCCAGGTCGACGCGCAGATGCAGGCCGGGCAGCCAGTTGGTGTAGGAGTGGCCGGCGTCGCGGGCAACGATCTCGTCTTCCGAGACCTGCGCGCCATGCGCGTTGAAGCGGGTGCGCTCGGCGCGCACGCCCACCAAGAGCCACCAGGCGCCGCTGCGCATGCTCCCCTGCAGGTAGGTGGCGTCGATGTCTTCCCGCATACGGAAATCGTCCAGCGCCGATTCGGCTTCCAGGTAGGCGCCGGCGCGCGGCAGGGCGGTCAGGCGCGCACGGACCAGGCCAGGGTCGATCGCCTGGCCGATGCGGCCCAGGCGGTAGGCGACCTGGTTGGGGCCGACGAAGGCGCCCAGCGAGGCCGGACCGGCGCCGAAGTAGTCGCCGTCTTCCGGATCGTCGCTGCCGTATTTCCACTGTTCGGATTCGTTGTCCTTATCGCGGCGGGTCGCCTTGGCGCCGAACTTGAGCGCACCGGTCCAGTCGCCGGAGGCGAAATCGCGCTGCAGGTCCAGGCGCAGCTGCTTGCTGCGGTCTTTCGCGTGGGCGCGCTCCAGCGCCAGGGCGTTCAGTTCGTAGTTGGCCGGGTCGAACACGTCTTCCGGCGCGATGAGGCGCGGCACGCGGGTATCGGTGAAGCCGATGACCGCGAAGTCGTCGACGTTACGGAAGCGCGCATCGCTGAGCGCATTCGGCGTCTCGTCGGTGGCGCGGCTGGCGGCAGCTTCCAGGTGCAGTTTCCAGCCGCCAAGGCGGCGGTCGAGGGAGCCCGTGAGTGAGCGGATCTCTTGGGTGTACTTGCGCTGGCGCAGGCGGCGCTCAACGCGGGCGCTATCGAGTTCGCCTTCCGCCACGTCGTCGCCCTCGAAGTCGCCCACGGTCAGGCGGTCGCGCGATTCTTCGTCCGAAAAGCGGCTGACGAAACCGCGCAGCGCGAAGCTGGTCTGGGCATCTTGGCGGTAGTCGAGGTTGACGGCGCCGGCGCGACGTTCGCGGGTCGGCTGGTAGTCGCGCAGCTCGAAGCCGGACAGGCGCTCGCCAACCCAGGCGCCGCCGGTCTCGACGTTGTCGGAGCCGAACTTGCGCTTCTCGCCCGACAGGCCGGCGGCGATGCCGAGCCTGCCATCCATGAAGCGCTGTGCCCACAACAGGTTGGCCTGTGGACTGTTCTTGCGGATGTTGCCGTCGCGGCCGACCGCGGCACCGACGCTGAACAGGGTGCCGGGCAGGTCGAAGGCGGACAGGGTCTTGACCTCGACGGTGCCCCCCAGCGAGTTGGCGTCCTGGTCGGGCGTGCTCGACTTCGAGACCGTCAGCGAGCGCACCAGGCCGGCCGGCAGCACGTCCAGCGCCACTGCGCGGCGCGAGGCTTCCGGCGAGGGCACCAGGGCGCCGTTGATGGTGACGCTGTTGTAGTCGGCATCCAGGCCGCGCACCACCACGTAGCGGCCCTCGCCCTGGTCGCGCTGCACCGATACACCCGGCATGCGCGCCAGCGCTTCGGCGGCGTTCTTGTCCGGCAGATGGCCGATGTCGTCGCTGCTGACGACGCTGACGATGTTGTCGGCCTGTTCCTGGGCGGCGATGGCGTGCGCCAGACTGGCGCGTTGGCCGGTGATGATGACGCTGGGTTCATCGGCGGCGTGGACGCCGGCTGCGGCGAGCAGGCTGGCGGTGACGGCGGGGAGGGCGAGATGGCGCATGGAGACTCGGGGTAGTTGGCGTGGGGCGGATTCTGGTGTCCGAATGTGACGTATCGGTGACAGCCACCGCGCTGCGGCCCGCTTCGCGGAGCGAATGAGCCGAAATGACCCGGCGCCGGCGCCGGCCGGGCTTGCCGCACCCTGCGAACAGGCTGCAGGATGCGCCGCACTGGTGAGCCGTTCGGACCCGTGCGCCGGTGCCACGGCCTTATCTTCCTGTCATGCCGCGGTCATGCGGCTGCGTTACCCTAGGGCGATCCACGACAGCTTCCTTGCGCCATGCCCTTCGCGATTCGTCCCGCTTTTCTGATTGCCGGCCTGCTGTGCGGCCTCGTGCTGTTGTTTGCGGGCGCCGGGACAGTCCTGCCGGTGGCGCAGTGGAACTGGATGGACATCGCGAGCGAAGGCGGCACGGCCCTGTTGGCGGCCGTATGGTGCCTGTTCGTGCTGGGCAGCCGGCCAAGCGGACGCGTCACGCGCCTGCTGGCGGGCGGGCTGGCCTGCATCATGCTGGGTTCCTGGGCCGATTGCCTCGACGAGGCGATCGAGGTCGACAAGGCGGCGCTGTGGGACAACGCGCTGGAAGCGCTGCTGCCGCTAGGAATGCTGATCCTGACGGCCGGCTTGTATTACTGGCGCCAGGAGCAGGCGACCTTGTCCGAGCACATGCGCAAGCGCGAGCGCCTGTTCCGTAACCATCGTCCGTTCGACCGCATTACCCAGCTGGCCGACGCCGCTTACCTGCGCGAACAGCTGCGCCTGGAAAGCCGACGCGACGGCGGCGCCGATTGCGTGCTGGTGCTGTTCGATATCGACGGCTTCCACCGCATCAACCGTGAATACGGCCACGCGGAGGGCGACCGCGTGCTGCAGGCGGTGGCGCACATGCTGCTGCTGAACCTGCGCAACGAGGACCTGCTGTGCCGCTATGCCGGCGACCGGTTCGCCGTCCTGATGCCGGGATTCGGCGTGGACCAAGCCGCCGACGCCGCCGGCCACCTGTGCCGCATGGTGGCGTCGATGCGCCACCATGCCGGTGGCGACCCGCTAAGCATCACCCTGCGCCACGGCTGCGCACCGGCCAGCGGCGCGCCGGACGCGCTGCTGGCAGACCTGTGCCGCCGGGTGGACGCGGCGTGATCGACTGGCAAGCAGCAGGAGAGGCGTCGATTCCGGCGCGGCAGCAGCCGGCGCTGGCGCTGGAATACGGCCGCTCGCGCGATGCGGACGATGCGGACCTGTTGCGCGACACCGGCCTGGCGGCGGGACTGGCGCCCGACGCGCTGGTGTCTCCTGCCCAGTACCTGAAGCAGCTGTCGAATACCCTGCGCGTGCTCGACAGTCCGGACACTAGCTTCATGCTGGGGCAACTGCTGTTGCCGGGACATGACGGTGCGGCCAGCCACGCGCTGGTGCAAGCACCGAACCTGCGGGTCCTGTTCGAGACCCTGTGCCGTTACCATGCGCGCCTGACGCCGCTGTTGCGCCCGCGTTTCGAGAGCTGGGGCGAGGTGGCGCTGGTGTACTGGGTCGACGCCTACGGTACGCCGGGAATCCGCGCGGCCCTGGTCGAAATGCACATGACGGCGCTCGTCGGCCTGTGCCGCTGGCTGGGCGGTGAGCGCTTGCCGTGGCGCTTCTGCTTCAACCGCGTAGCGCCTCGCCACGTCGAGCAGCACCAGGTCCATCTCGGCGCCGAACTGCGTTTCGGCTGCCAGCTCGACGCGATGCTGATTCCCTCATCGTGGCTCGACCGTCCATGGCCACGCGCCAGCGAAGTGGCATCGCGCCTGGCGCAGCAAGCGGCGGCGCTCGAGCAGCCGCGTGCGCCGGGACTGCTGGCGGCGCTCTATGATTACCTGCTCGTCCACGTGCGGGCGGCGCCGACGCTGGAGAGGACCGCTAGTGATTTCGGGGTGAGTCCGGCGACTTTCAAACGGCAGTTGTTGCGCCATCATACGCATTTCCAGGGAGAGCTGGACCAGGTGCGTACCCACGTGGCGCTATGGCTGTTGCAGGTGGAGCGGGCGGATAACGAGGAGGTGGCGCGCTACCTGGGGTTTCATGACGCGGCCAATTTCAGGCGCTCGTTCAAGCGCTGGACCGGCTTGACGCCGGGGCCGATCAGAGCGGCGCTGGAGGGGGAGTTGGGGTGGCTTGTCGACCTGAAGGGCAGGATGCGGGGCCTGAACTGATCGATCATTCATTCACGCAACCCGTCAATGTCGTTCCGGCGAAGGCCGGAACCCAAGTTCTCTGGCATACTGCTGACGTCATCAGTCAGTCCGCACCCCTACAAGCTCATTCCCGCCTGCGCGGGAAGTCATGGGCGCCAGTGGCGCGCATGACGGTCTTACGACTAACGGCAGGGAAGCTACCGTGGCGAATCAAATAAGCGATTAAGCCGCCGGCGGCACGTAGCCCTGTGCCTGGTCGGCAGCGCCGTCACCGAAGAAGTGACGTTCCATCTGCGTCGCCAGGTACTTGCGCGCGCGGTCGTCCGCCAGGTTCAGGCGGTTTTCGTTGATCAGCATGGTCTGGTGCTTCAGCCATGCCTGCCAGGCCTCTTTCGAGACCGACTGGTACAGCTTCTTGCCCATTTCGCCTGGTACCGGCGGGAAGTCCAGTCCTTCGGCTTCCTTGTTCAGTTTGATGCATTGGACGGTGCGGGCCATGGTATTGCTCCTGTATCTGTTAAGTACGCGCTAATGCGGGTCAGACCGACATTATAGAGTCTTGATGAAAACCTGTGACCGGCGCTGCCAGTTGTACATGTGCTGGCGGTCCTTGGGCAGGTCGTCCACCGTGGCCGGCACGAAGCCGCGCTTCTTGAACCAGTGCGAGGTGCGGGTGGTCAGCACGAACAGCTTGGTCAGGCCGGCCGCACGGGCGCGGTTCTCGATGTGCTTGAGGATGCGCTCGCCGTCGCCCTGGGTCTGGGCGTCCGGGCTCACGGTCAGGCAGGCCATCTCGCCCATCTTCGCTTCCGGGAAGGGGTAGAGCGCGGCGCAGCCGAAGATCACGCCGTCGTGGTCGATCACCGAGAACTGGTCGATCTCGCGTTCGATTAGCTCGCGGCCGCGGTATACCAGGGTGCCGTCGGCTTCCAGCGGTTCGATGAGCTTGATAATCCCGCCGACGTCCTCAATTGTGGCCTGGCGGAGACTCTCGAGGTTCTCGTGGCTGATCATGGTGCCGACGCCGTCGTGGGTGAACAGTTCCAGCAGGGCGGAGCCGTCCATCTCGAAGGGCACGATGTGGGCGCGGTCCACGCCGCTGTTGCAGGCCTTGATGGCATGCCGCAGGTAGAAAGCGGAATCGGGCGGCAGGAAACCGGCCTGCAGCACGGCTTCGGCCTGGTGCGAGGACAGTTCGCGGATCTCGGTGCCGGCCGCGTCGCTCATCATGCCGGTCTCGGTAATGAAGATCAGCTTGTCGGCGTGCAGGGCGATCGCGGCCGAGGCGGCCACGTCTTCCATGGTCAGGTTGAAGATCTCGCCGGTGGGCGAGAAGCCCAGCGGCGACAGCAGCACCAGGCTGTCCTCGGTCTGCAGGATCGGCTGGATCTTCTCGGCGACGATCTTGCGGGTCACGCCGGTGAGCTCGAAGTCGACGCCGTCGATCACGCCCAGCGGACGGGCAACGACGAAGTTGCCGGAGACGATGCTGATCTGGGCATGCGACATCGGGGTGTTCGGCAGGCCCTGGCTGAAGGCGGCTTCGATGTCGAGACGCAATTCGCCGGCGGCTTCTTTCGCGCACTCGAGCGCGGCGGGGTCGGTGATCCGGACGCCGTTATGGAAGCGGCCTTCGACGTTACGCAGGGCGAGCTGCTCCGCTACCTGCGGACGCGAGCCGTGCACCAGCACCAGGCGGATGCCGAGTCCCAGCAGCAGGGACAGGTCCTGGGCCAGCACCGGCAGGGCGCCGGCTGCGACCAGTTCGCCCGGGAAGGCGACGACGAAAGTCTTGCCGCCGAAGGTGTGAATGTATGGCGCGACAGAGCGCAGCCACTGGACGAATTGGGTAGGATTTTCCATTTGCCGCATTATAATTCGCTGCGCGTTGTGCGCACCAAATACCTTGTAAAAATCAATGTCTGAACAGAGTAACAAGCCTTCGCCTCAGCAGGCGCGCGCCGCATCCCAGAACACTTCCGCCACCGAGCCGCGCAAACGCCCGGAGGGCGAGACACGCGTGCCGATGACGCAGACGCGCGATGGCGAACTGCAGACCAGGCAGCCGGGTAGCGCGGAACGCAGCGGACCGCGCCGCGCGCCGGCGCCGCGCAACGACAATGGCCAGCGTCCGGCGAACGGGCAGGGCGGCGCCAAGCCGCCGCGCGAGCGTGCCGAGCGCCCTCCGCGTGAGGATGAGCGCACGCCTTTCCGCAACCCGCTCCCGCCCATCACCTTCCCCGAAGACCTGCCGGTCTCGAGCCGCCGCGCCGAGATCGCGAAGGCGGTGAGCGAGAACCAGGTCGTGATCGTGTCGGGCGAGACCGGTTCCGGCAAAACCACCCAGCTGCCGAAGATCTGCCTGGAGCTGGGCCGCGGCCAGAAGGGCCTGATCGGCCACACCCAGCCGCGCCGTATCGCCGCATCGAGCACCGCCAAGCGCATCGCCCAGGAACTCGGCTCGCCGCTGGGCGAGCACGTGGGCTTCAAGGTGCGCTTCAACGACACGCTCTCGAAGGGCGCCTCGGTCAAGCTGATGACCGACGGTATCCTGCTGGCCGAAACGCAGACCGACCCACTGCTGCGCGCCTACGACACGATCATCATCGACGAGGCGCACGAGCGCAGCCTGAACATCGACTTCCTGCTCGGCTACCTGAAGCAGCTGCTGCCGCGCCGTCCGGATCTGAAGGTGATCATCACCTCGGCGACCATCGACGCCGAGCGCTTCGCGCGCCACTTCGGCACGCCGGAGAAACCGGCGCCCGTCATCGAGGTCTCGGGCCGCCTGTACAAGGTGGAGGTGCGATATCGTCCGGTGGACCGCGACCCGGTCACGGGCGCCAATCCCAAGCCCGGCGAACCGGCGCCGAAGGCGCAAGTCGCGCGCGACAAGCGCGACCTGATGGAAGCGGTGGTCGACGCCGTCGATGAGCTGTGCCGCATCGGTTCGGGCGACGTGCTGGTGTTCCTGCCGGGCGAGCGCGAGATCCGCGACTGCGCGGAAAGCCTGCGCAAGCACCATCCGCCGCACGTCGAGATCCTGCCCCTGTTCGCGCGCCTGTCGGTAGAGGAACAGGACCGCGTGTTCAAGACCACCAATGCGCGCCGCATCGTGCTGGCCACCAACGTGGCCGAGACCTCACTGACCGTGCCGGGCATCCGCTACGTGGTCGACACGGGCCTGGCGCGCGTCAAACGCTACAGCTTCCGCAACAAGGTCGAGCAGCTGCAGATCGAGCCGGTGGCGCAATCCTCGGCCAACCAGCGCGCCGGCCGCTGCGGCCGCGTGGCCGACGGCGTCTGCATCCGCCTGTTCGAGGAGGACGATTTCAACAAGCGTCCGAAGTTCGCGGATCCGGAGATCCTGCGTTCCTCGCTGGCCTCGGTCATCCTGCGCATGAAGTCGCTGCACCTGACCGACGTCGAGACCTTCCCCTTCATCGAGCCGCCGCAGGGCCGCGCGATCGCCGACGGCTACCAGCTGCTGCAGGAAGTCGGCGCGGTCGACGATGCGAACGAACTGACCCCGCTGGGCAAGAAGCTGGCCAAGCTGCCGCTCGACCCGCGCGTGGGCCGCATGATCCTGGCCGCGGTCGACAACGATTGCCTGACCGAGATGCTGATCGTGGCTTCGGCGCTGTCCACGCAAGATCCGCGTGACCGTCCGATCGAGTACCAGCAGCAGGCCGACGAGAAGCACAAGAAGTTTGCCGACGAGAAGTCCGAATTCCTCAGCTACCTGAAGATCTGGGCCTGGTTCGAGGACGCCATCGCGCACAAGAAGTCGAACCGCCAGCTGCAGGAGAACTGCCGCGCCAACTTCCTGTCGCAGCTGCGCCTGCGCGAGTGGCGCGACGTGCATTCGCAGCTGCTCACCGTGGCGCGCGAGCAGGGCTGGCGCCTGAATGCCGCGCCGGCCACCTACGACCAGCTGCACATGGCCCTGCTCACCGGCCTGCTGGGGAACATCGGCTTCAAGGCCGAGGACGAGCCGGTGTTCCTGGGCGCGCGCGGCATCAGGTTCCACATCTGGCCGGGTTCTTACCTCGCCAAGAAGCCGGGACGCTGGGTGATGGCGGCCGAGCTGGTCGAGACCGCGCGCCTGTACGCGCGCACCATCGCGCAGATCCAGCCGGAATGGGTGGAAAAGATCGGCGCGCACCTGCTCAAGAAATCCTGGGGCGAGCCGCGCTGGGAAAAGCGCCAGGCCCAGGTGACGGCGCTCGAGCGCGCGACCCTGTACGGCATCGTCGTCTACAGCAACCGCCGCATCAACTACAGCCAGCACAACCCGCTTGAAGCGCGCGAGATCTTCATCCGCGACGCGCTGGTGGCGGGCGACTACGAGACGCGCGCCCCTTTCTACGCGCACAACCACAAGCTGGTGCGCGAGATCGAGAACCTCGAGCACAAGTCGCGGCGCCTGGACGTGCTGGTGGACGAGCAGCTGATCGCCGCGTTCTACGACAAGGAAATCCCGCACACGGTCGTGAACGGCGCGGGTTTCGAGAAGTGGTACAAGGACGCCTCGCGCGACAACCCGAAGCTCTTGTTCCTGGTTCGTGAAGAACTCATGCGGCACGAGGCGGCCGGCGTCACCACCGAGCTGTTCCCGAAGACGATGAACGTCACCGGCATCGAGATGGGCCTGACCTATCACTTCGAACCAGGCAGCCCGCGCGACGGCGTGACCCTGGCGGTGCCGCTGTTTGCGCTGAACCAGATTCCCCAGGAGCGTGCGGGCTGGCTGGTGCCGGGCATGCTGAAGGAGAAGGTGCACCTGCTGCTCAAATCCCTGCCGCAGAAGCTGCGCCGCCATTGCGTGCCGCTGCCGGAGTACGCCGCCAACTTCTTCGAGCGCCACCAGGATCCGCTGCGCTTCGCCAAGGGCGACCTGGTCGACGCCCTGATCGCCGACATCCACATGCACACCAGTGCGCGCGTGCTCACGGGCGACTTCAAGCTCGAGACCCTGCCGGCGCACCTGTTCATGAACTTCAAGGTGATCGACGAGCACGGGCGCCAGCTCGACATGGGCCGCAACCTGGCGACCCTGCAGGCCGAGCTGGGCGGCCAGGCGCGCCAGAGCTTCCAGAAGATGGCGGAAGCCACGCCGACGGCCGCGCCTGCGAAGCTGCAGGCGGCGCCGGCCGCTCCTGTTCCGGCAAAGGGGAAGGGCAATGCGCCGGTCACGAAATCGACTGGCCAGGCATCAGGCGCCGCGCCCGCTGCGCCGGCGCCGGGCGCGATCCAGCACACGGGTCTTAGCACCTGGAGCTTCGGCGAGCTGCCGGAACTGCTGGAGATCACGCAGGGCAAGCTGACCCTGATCGGCTTCCCGGCGCTGGTGGACAAGGGCACGCACTGCGACCTGGAAGTGTTCGACGACCCGAACGTGGCGGCGCGCACCCAACGCATCGGCCTGCGCCGCCTGTTCGCGCTGCAGCTGAAGGACCAGCTGAAATTCGCCGAGAAGAACATCCCCGGCCTGCAGGGGATGGGCATGCAGTTCATGAGCGTGGGCACGCAGGAAGACCTGCGCGACCAGATCATCGCCAAGGCGATCGACATCGCCTGCCTGCAGGATCCGCTGCCGATCAACTCCGGAGAGTTCAACAAGCGCAAGGACGAGGGCAAGGGACGGATCGGCCTCCTGATCAACGAGATCGCACGCCTGGTGGGCTCGATCCTGGCGGAGTTCCACGGCATGCCGAAGCGCATCCAGAGCCTGCCGCCGGCGGTGCAGCAGGACATCCAGTCGCAGCTGCAGGGCCTGATCCACAAGCGCTTCATCGCGGACAACGAGTACAGCCAGCTGGCGCACTTCCCGCGCTACCTGAAGGCGATCAATGTGCGTATCGAGAAGCTGCGCGGCAATCCCGCGCGCGACGCCCAGCTGATGGCGGAGTGGCAGAACGCGGCCAGCCAGTTCCAGCGCACGCTTAAGAACCAGGCCGGCAAGAACAACGACCCGCGCATGACCGAGTTCCGCTGGATGCTGGAGGAACTGCGGGTGTCGCTGTTCGCGCAGGAGCTGCGCACGCCGATGCCGGTGTCGGCCAAGCGCCTGCAGAAGGTGTGGGAGTCGATGATTCGGTGAGCGGGCAGCCGTAAGCGCCCTTGGGACCACTGTCCGTGAAACCGTCATCCCGGCGCAGGCCGGGATCCAATCTTGCTTCCGGAGTCCGTACCGTTAGTGGTACTGCGGAAGAACTTGGATCCCGGCCTTCGCCGGGATGACGTGCAAATTCTAACGGTTGCTATATGCGCTATCGGCTGTTCAGCATGAACACTCAACCGATATTGCTGCCGCGGATACGGCTCAGGTCCTTGTCGTCCCCATCATGCCCGGGCCGCGGATCGGCGCTGCCGCCGACGCCGTAGGAGTCGCCATGCACGCTCCCCGAGCCGACGCTGGCGCCCAGGCTGCTGCCGGCGCCGCCGGTGCTGCCGGCCGATCCGGCTCCCATGCTGGAACCCATGCCGCTGCCCATTGCGGAGCTGCTGCCGGCGCCGCCCACCATGCCGCCCATCGTCGTGCCCGGCCCCATGCTGGGTGCGCCGGAGCGCTGCGGATCGGTGCCGTAGAAGCTGTGGATGCCGCTGGCCCAGTTCAGGTCGCTCATGTCGGGCCAGGCGTTCTTGTCGAAGCCGGGCGCGTTCTTCAGCCTTTCCTTGTCCACGTTGAGCACCATGCGCTTGTTCGCGGTGTCCAGGTGCAGGGCCTGCCAGGGCACGGCGAACAGCTTCTCGCCCAGGCCGAGGAAGCCGCCGAAGCCCAGCACCGCATAGGCGACCTGGCCGGTCTGCATGTCGAGCATGATTTCCTTGATGTCGCCGAGGTCTTCCTCCTGCGCGTTGACGACGCTGTCTCCGATCAGCGTGTCGGCGCCCATCAGCGCAGGGCCGGGCCCGGTGCTGCGGGTGTCCTTGTACATGCCATATCTGTCACGATCTGCGTAGCTCATCTCGCACCTCCTGGTTCCTTGGTTGGCCACGAAGCAGGGTAGAACGCAGCCCTGCTGGTCGCATGATATGGCGCAATCGTGCGAGGGCGCGCGCGCCAGACGACGGTCTCCCTGCGCGCTATGCGAGCTAGCGCACAGAACAGTATTTCCAGTGTGGTTATTGTGCCAAGTAATGTTTCGGAGAGAAAAGAAATGACCGTCAATTCGCGCTGCAACTACACCGGCCTGTTCAGCCAACGCATTCCGACCCGCTCGGCCACGAACACCGTCGCTTCCTTTTTCGCCCGCCTGAGCTGGTTCGGCCGCCGCTGAACCGGGGCACAGCGCGCGGGCTGGCCCCGGCCCGCGCGCCAGTCTCAGGGCCCCCTTACGGGTTGCCGCCGCCGCCCGATACGCCGTAGACGTGCGCGGTGGTGTAGCTCGACTCGTCCGATGCCAGGGTCACATAGGTGGCCGCCAGCTCGGCCGGCTGGCCCGGCCGCTTCATCGGCGTGTCGCCGCCGAAGCTCTTCAGGTTCTCCTGCGTCTGGCCGCCCGATACCTGCAAAGGCGTCCACACCGGCCCCGGCGCCACCGCATTCACCCGGATCCCTTTCGATGCCAGCTGCTTGGCCAGCGACTTGGTCATCGCCACCTCGGCCGCCTTCGTCATGGAATAGTCCAGCAGGTTCTCCGATGGATCGTAGGCCTGCTGCGAAGCAGTGTTGATGATGCAGCTGCCGGGCTTGAGGTGCGGTAGCGCGGCCTTGGTGATCCAGAACATCGCATACACATTGGTCTTGAAGGTCCAGTCGAAATCGGCCGTCGAGACATCGAGGATCGAGTTGGCCGACTTCTGGCGCGAGGCGTTGTTGACCAGGATGTCGAGCCCGCCCAGCTGGCGCACGGCCTCGTCCACCAGCTTGCGGCAGAAGGCTTCGTCGCGGATGTCGCCGGGGATGGCGACCGCCTTGCGCCCCGCCTGCCGGATCAGCTGCACCACCTCCTGGGCATCCGGCTCCTCGGCTGGCAGGTAGTTGATGGCCACGTCCGCGCCTTCGCGCGCAAAGGCGATCACGGCGGCGCGGCCGATGCCCGAATCGCCCCCCGTCACCAGGGCCTTGCGTCCGGCCAGGCGTCCGCTGCCGCGGTAGGTGGTTTCGCCATGGTCCGGGCGCGGCGTCATCTTGCTGGCCAGGCCCGGCCAGGGCTGCTCCTGCTTGGGGAAGGGCGGCGCCGGATAGCGCATTGCCGCTTCGCGGGCCCGGCCCGGCGGCGGCTGATTGGCGGCGCCGGCCTGCTGGGCCATCGCGGGAACGGCCGCGGCGCCGGCCGCGAGGCCGGTGGCGACGGTGCTGACGAAGCGGCGGCGCGAAGGTTCCACAGTCTCGCCGTTTTGCTTATTATCCGAATCCATTTTTTCTCCTGAAGGTAATGGGATGCATTCCTGCTGGCCTCATCTGGCGCAACGATGGTAGCCATGATTGGCAAGGCGGGGCATTCGCTAGCTCTAAGGAAAAAAACTAAATAATCCTTGTTGTTTCGCACACCTGTGCTAAAGTGACTTCATGAACACGACTGCCAAAAGCGAAGCCACCTACGCGACGATCCTCGCGGCCGCCTACGACATGGCCGCTGGCGAAGGCATCGGCAAGGTGTCGCTGGGCGAGCTGTCCAAGCGCACCGGCATCAGCAAGAGCGGCGTGTTCTCGCGCGTCGGCTCGCTCGAAGCCCTGCAGGACGCGGTGCTGGACGAATACGACCGCCGCTTCAGCGAGGAAGTGTTCGTGCCGGCGCTGCAGGCGCCGCGCGGCCTGCCGCGCCTGACGATGCAGGTCGAGCTGTGGTTGAAGAAGATCGGCAACGAGACCGCGCGCGGGGGCTGCCTGTACACCGCCGGCGCCTTCGAGTTCGACGACGTGCCCGGACCGCTGCGCGACCGCATCGAGGCCGGGGTGACGCGCTGGCGCGCCTCGCTGCGCAAGACGGTGCTGCAGGCGATGGAAGCCGGGCACCTGCGGCCCGACACCGAACCCGAGCAGCTGGTGTTTGAGATCTACAGCCTGGCGATCGGGGTGATGCACGACGCGCGCTTCCTGCGCGCGAACGCGGTGCCGCGGCGGGCGCAGCGGGCGTTCAACCGCCTGATATCGACGTACAAGAGTTTCAACGATCTGGAATAAGGATGGGCAAAGCGGGACCGGCCACGCCTGTCCCTTTTTTTGAACTGATTTCGCACACCTGTGCGAAATCGAGCTGAGCTGAAGGAGTCGATCATGTCTGCGTTCTGGTTGCTGCTGGTTCCCGTTGCGGGGTTTGCGTGGTTCAGCGTACGTGCCGTGATGTGCGCGCTGCCGAAGTCGAACGAGGATTTCGTGTTTTGCTAGCGCAGCAGCTTGAGTCCCGGCGGCAGCGCATCGCCCAGCATGCGGGTCTCGACGGCCTGGTCGAGTTCGACCACCTCGCGCACCATGGCCGACCAGCTGGCCGGTGCGCCGCTGGACGACAGGCGCCGCAGCACCTCGTCGCGGACCGCCTGGCCGATGTCGCGCGAGCGGTCGCCGGTCATGCGGGCGATGTGGGCGGCGGCAAAACCGGCCGGCTCGATCTTTTTCCAGTCGAGCTGCAGGAGCTGGCCCAGCCAGCTTTCGGCCGAGGCGCTGGGCGCCACCTCGTGGGCGGCGCCGTGGAAGGATTGGCGCGCACCCACGCGTCCCAGGGCCCACAGGTAGCGTCCGTAGCGCGCCGCGGCGCGCGCATCGATCTTGGCCGCTGGCGGCATCTCCATGATCTGCTGGACGAGCCAGTCGCCGATCTCGGCCTTGTAGGCGGACGGGATGCGTTCCAGCGAGGCGCCGACGCGCAGCATGTCGTCCTCGCTGCCGTTCACCAGCGTCACCGGACGGCGGCCGCGCTCGGATTCGTCGGCCTGCAGGTTGAAAGCGAAGTCGTCGAGCAGGCGTAGTTGGGCTTCGACGGAGAGGCCGCCGGCCACGCGCCGCCACAGCGTCCACCATTCGGCGCGCACCTGGCTGTCCTTGTGGTACTGGGCACCTAGCTCGAACATCGCCCACAGCTGCTCGATGCGCCATTCGTCGAGCGGATGGCCGAAGCCGGGACGCAGGCAGTAGCCGGCCAGGTTCAGCCACACGCGCTCGTGCTCGGCGGAGCGGCGGCGGCCCCTGGCGCGCGCCAGCAGGGCGTCGAACAGGCGACGCAGCAGCGGCGTGGTCCAGCGTTCGCGTCCGCCCAGCAGGTGTTCGAGCGAGGCGCGCAGCTGGCGCACCTCGCGCGGGTCGACCTGCTGCGAGCGGTTGCCGAAAATGCGGTCGATGCGTGCGATGGCGTCGTCCAGTTCCAGCGGCAGATTGAGGTCCTCCGTTGGCTCCTCATCTTGTGCACGCAGCTGGAACTCGAGGCGCCAGCGCTGGGTCGGGTCTTCCTCGGCCACGCAGAAGACCTCGAGCGTGCCTACCTCGGACAGTACCGTGGCCAGCTGCACCGGAATGTCGGTGCTGCGCTTGCTGCGCAGCACCGTCGAAATGGCGGGCAGGCGCACGATGTCGGCCGCCGGCAGGTCGAGCAAATCGCCCGGCTGCGGCAGTACGCCGCCCGGGTCGGCGGTCATGGAAACCAGGTGGAAGCGTACCGGCCGCCCCAGGCGCAGGGCGAAGCTGCGGCCCGCCAGGCGGACTTCTTCACCGGCGGGGGCGCCGCGTGGCAGCAGGCAGACCGCGCGCAGCGTGTCGCCGGATTGCTGCGCGTCGAGCAGCAGGTAGTAGTTGCGCGCCGAGCCGCTTTCGATCGACGGCGCCTGGCCGGCACGCGCCAGCGAGTAGGCGACACCGCCGCGCGCCACCGCCACATCCGGGTCCTCGTTGTGCAGCACCTGCACAGTCGCGCCGCGCCAGTGTGACAGCACGTCCGCCAGGCGCTGGGCCAGCGCCGCGCCGCGGAACACGCCGCCGTTGAGCAGCAGGGTGTCCGGCACCGGCAGCGCGCCGTCATCCTCAGTGTCGTCCACCTTGCCGAGCGCTTCGCGCGCGGCCTGCGCATGCTGGCGCAGGAAACCGGCGAGGTGGCGCGTGATCGCCGGATCGCTCGCATACGGCAGGCCGAATTCGACGATGCCGGTCCTGGCGCGCTTGGCTGGCTCCTGCGCTTCGTTCGGCGGCAGGAAGCCGTCGAGCACGATGCGCTGCACGTCCTCGCGCGTGATGGTGGCCGAGCGGCTGCCGCCGATCAGGCGCGAGCCGCTGCCCAGCAGGGTCACGTTCACCTGTTCCGGCGCATCGGGTGCAAGCAGCTGTTCCTTCGCCGCGCGGCAGCGTTCCGTCAGCTGTGCAAGACGGCCAGCGGACAGGCGTTCGGGATTGCCCAGGCGCGATTCGGCCAGGTGCGCCAGCGCCAGGTCCATGTTGTCGCCGCCAAGGATCAGATGGTTGCCCACGCCGATGCGCGTAAGCCTGGGCTGGCCGTCTTCTCCCAGCTCGACCTTGACCAGGCTGAAGTCGGTGGTGCCGCCGCCGACGTCGGCCACCAGCACCAGGCGCGTCTGGGCCAGGTCCTGGGCCAGGCTGGCGCGGTGGCGGTACAGCCAGTCGTAGAGGGCGGCCTGGGGTTCCTCCAGCAAGCGCAGCTCGGGCAGGCCGGCCATGCGCGCCGCTTCGAGCGTGAGCGCACGCGCGCCCTCGTCGAAGGAGGCGGGCACGGTGAGGACGATCTGCTGGGCTTCCAGCGGCGCGGTGGGAAAGCGCCGGTTCCAGGCCGCGCGCAGGTGCGCCAGGTAGCTGGCGCTAGCCGCGACCGGCGACACCTTCGCTACGTCGGCATCCTCGGCGCCCCAGGGCAGGATGGGCGCCATGCGGTCCACGCCCGCATGCGACAGCCAGCTCTTGGCGCTGGCCACCAGCCGTCCCGGCGTTTGCGCGCCGAGCGCGCGCGCCAGCCGGCCAACGGCGACGCGTTCGATGCCGGCCGGGTCCTGCTGGCTCCAGGGGAGCTGGAGTTCGCCGGGAGCGAGTTCGCCCTCGGCGGGGTGATAGCGCATCGAGGGCAGCAGCGGCGCCGCGGCGACTTCGCCGGGCGCCACCAGCTGCTCGATCGCCAGCAGATCGACCTCTGCCACGCCGGGCAGGGCATAAGCGAGCACCGTATTCGTGGTGCCCAGGTCGATGCTGACGAGGTATTGCGTCACTGCGGCTTCACTGCTGGTCGGATGCGTTGCGGACGTCGAACTCGATCTTCCAGCGCTGGCCTTCACGCGATACCGCGGCCAGTTCCAGGGTGCCGGTATCAAGCGCCAGCGCGTGCAGCTTGACCTGCACCACGTCGCCCGCGATACGGCCTTCCGCCGGCAGGGTCGCCTGGATTTCGTTCATCTCCTGCAGCTCGTCCGGACCCCAGAACTCGAGCACCTCGCCGATGCGGTCCTGGCGACGCGTGGTGGAGCCGAAGAAGCGGAAGGTGACCGGTTCGCCCACCACCAGGCCGAATTCCTGGCCCGGCAGTTCGAGTTCGCTGCCTTCTTCCATGCCGAAGGGGGCCACGCACAGGGCTTCGATCGGCGGCTCCATGCCGGGGATGGCCGGCATCGAGGATTCCACGCCGACGTAGTAGGAACGGGCCGTGCCGCCGCGGATGCGCACGCCGCCGCCGCGCCGCGCGTAGCTGAAGTAGGCCGCGCCGCGCGCCACCGCCAGGTCGAGGTCCGCGCCTTCGAGCATGCGCGCCGGCTCCGCGCCTTCCATGTAGAGCCAGTCGTTGATGGTGTCCATCACGCGCTGGGCCAGGATGCCTGACTTGAACACGCCGCCGTTGAACAGCACCGCGCTCGGGTGCAGGAAAGTGTGTTCCGCATTCACGCGGCCCGCGAAACCTTCGAGCTCGGCGGTGGCGCCGGCCTGGCGCGCCAGGAAGGCGGCCAGGTGCTTGGTGATCGCGGCGTCCTGCGCATAGGGCAGGCCGACCTGGGTCAGGCCGGCGCGCTGGCGAGTGGCCGGACGCGCGGAGGCTTCCACGCGTGGGAAGAAGCCGTCGGTGATGAAGGCGGTGACTTCGTCGCGCGTGAGTTCGGTGCGGATCGAGCCGCCGATGAGTTTCGAGCCGCGGCTCGGCACCACGATCGGCCACACGGTGGCGTTGGCGTCGGCCAGCAGGTGTTCCTTGGCGCTGCGGCAGCCGTAGGTGAGGGCGCGCATCTGCCAGGAATCGAGCTGGGTGCCGTTTTCCTGGAGCTTGCGCGCCACGAAGTGGGCCAGGGCCAAATCCATGTTGTCGCCGCCCAGCAGGATGTGGTCGCCCACCGCCACGCGGTGCGGTTCGAGCTTGCCGTCACGCTCGAGGATGGCGATCAGCGAGAAGTCGCTGGTGCCGCCGCCCACGTCCACGACCAGGACGATGTCGCCGGCCTTGACCTGCTTGCGCCAGGCGCCTTTGCTTCCCTGGATCCAGCTGTACAGGGCCGCCTGCGGCTCTTCCAGCAGGGTAGGCGAGAAGCCGGCGTTGCGTGCGGCTTCCGCAGTAAGTTCGCGCGCGCCCGGGTCGAACGAGGCCGGAATGGTGACGGTGACCTGCTGCTCTTCAAAACGCGCGTCCGGATGGGCGGCGTTCCAGGCCTGGCGCAGGTGCGCCAGGTAGCGGGTGGATGCCTCCAGCGGCGAGACGCGCGTGACTTCTTCCGGCGCGTCGTGCGGCAGGATGGCGGCGCGGCGGTCCACGCTCGGGTGGCTCAGCCAGCTCTTGGCCGAGGACACCAGGCGGATCGGCGTGGTAGCGCCGCGGCTGCGCGCCATCTCGCCGGCGATGAAGCCTTCGCCGCCGGCGCTCCAGGGCAGCGCCGTTTCGCCCGCGGCCAGTTCGTCCGGGTGCGGCAGGTAGAGGAAGGAGGGCAGCAGCGGCAGCGCCTCGACGGTGCCCGGCCCGCTCAGCTGCGGAACCAGCAGCACGCCGTCGACGGTCTTCTCGCCGTCGCTGGCCTGCAGATCGACATAGGAGAGGGCGCTATGGGTGGTGCCGAGGTCGATGCCGATGGCGTAGCGTGCATTCTGAACGTCGCTCACAGTTCCACCTCCGCCGGCGCCAGCACGCGCGCGTCGTGCTTCTCGGCCAGCTGCGGCAGCTGGACCTTGGTAGCGCGCCAGCCGCGGTGGCTCAAGCTGCCCTTGAACGGGGCCTGGCCGACCACGTTGCCGGTCAGGCGCACGCTGGTCGCGTCGAAGCCTTCTTCCAGCGTGATGCGGCTGCCCTCGGCTTCATTGCGCACAGGTTCGATGGTGAAGTGCTCGCGCAGCACACGCGCGCAGCCTTCGTGCACGACGCGGGCGGCGGCGCCGATGTCGGCGTCCGAATAGGCGCTCAGGTTTTCCTGGGTGAAGTCGATCAGGCGGGCTTCGCGCTGGAGCAGGCTCAGCAGCTGCAGGGCCGACTCGGCGCTCGGGGCGCGTAGCGGCGCAGGAGTTGGCACAGGCGTCGGCGCCGGGGTAGGGGCCGGCGTCGGTGCAGCCGTCGGGGCAAGGGTCGGGGCAGGCGTCGGCGCCGGAGTGGGAACCACGGCTGGGCCCACCGCGTCATCGCGCACGCGCGCGGCGAACTCGGCATCGCCGAGCGATTTGAAGAAGCTGCCGAAGGCGATCGAAAGCCGGCCGAAGAAGCCAGGCAGTTGGGTCGGTGTATTCATTCTTGATGTTCTGTAGGGTGGGGACGGGCGCGCTGTCGGACAAAGTGCGGCCAGGGTCCGGAAAACGCGCATGATACCAGTTTGGCTACAGCCCGGGCACGCGCGTCCTCCAGCCCCTCCCCCGGGGCGGCTAGCGCGCCGCCATCTCGCGCATCTTGCGCCGCAGGGCGCGTTCGCGGCGTGCTTCTTCCTCCCAGTCGTCGCGCAGCCCCCGCCACAGGGCGATGACCATCAGCACGATCACCAGGGCGAAGGGCAGGGCGAACAGGATGGTGGCGGTCTGCACGGCGTCGATCCCGCCCGCCAGCAGCAGGCTGATGGCGATGCCGGCGATCAGGGTGCCCCAGACCAGCTTGACGCGGGTGGTCGGATTCGGGTTGCCGTCCTGGCTCATCATGCCCAGCACCAGCACGGCCGAGTCGCCCGAGGTGACGAAGAACACCACCACCAGCAGCGTGGCCACCACCGACATGATCTGGCCGAAAGGCATGGCGTCGAACAGCGCGAACAGCGCCGTGGCCAGGTCGGCCTTGACGGCTTCGGCCAGCGGCACGTGCTGCCAGATCTCCAGGTAGAGCGCGGTGCCGCCGAAGATCGAGAACCAGATGAAGGCTGCAAGCGAGGGCGCCAGCACGGTGCCGAGGATGAATTCGCGGATGGTGCGGCCGCGCGAGACGCGCGCGATGAACAGGCCGACGAACGGCGACCACGAGATCCACCAGGCCCAGTAGAAGATGGTCCAGTTGCCAACCCAGCTGCTGTCGCGGAAGGGCGTCGAGCGCAGGCTCATCCGGACGAACTCGCTGGCATAGCTGCCCAGGGTATTGGTGAAGGTGTCGATGATCGCGACCGTCGGCCCGAGCAGGAACACGGCGACGGCCAGCAGCGCCGCCACGATCATGTTGGCATTCGACAGCAACTTGATGCCTTTCTCGACGCCGGAGATGGCCGAAGTGAGGAACATGGCGGCGGTCACGATGATGATGACGACTTGCGCGGTGGGGCTGATGGGGACGCCGAACACGGCATTCAGGCCGCTGTTGATCTGCAGCGCGCCGACGCCGAGCGAGGCGGCCACGCCAAAGGCGGTGGCCACGATCGCCAGCCCGTTGAACAGGCCCGACATGGAACGGATCGGACGCCAGGGCAGCGAGCTGGTGACGGTGCTGATCAATGAATTGCCGCCGCGCCGGTACTGGAAGAAGGCGATCGCCAGCGCCACCACGCTGTACACGGCCCAGGGGTGGATGCCCCAGTGGAAGAACACGTAGCGCATGGCGGCGTTGGCCGCTTCCGGCGTGCCGGCCGTAACACCCGGCGGCGCGGTGACGTAGTGGGAAATCGGTTCGGCCACGCCCCAGAACACCAGGCCGATGCCCATGCCGGCGGCGAACAGCATGGAGAACCAGCTGCCGAGCGCGAATTCCGGCTCGTCATCCTCGCCGCCGAGCTTGAGGTTGCCGTAGCGGCTGAAGGCGACGAAGGCGGCGAACAGGACCATGGCCAGCACCACCCACAGGTAGAACCAGCCGAAGTTGCGGGTGAGTGCCGCAAGCATCTCCGAGAAGACGGCGGCCATGTTGTCCGGGGCAATAATGCCCCATAGGACGATAAGAAAAATAAAGCCCGCAGAGCAGAGCAGTTGCATGAGTTCTCCTTATTGATGCGTGCGGGCGCAGGCCAGCAGGAGGGCCGGGCGTAGCCGCAGGCAGGGTCGACGGAGCAGTAGCCTGGGCATGGTTTGCCGGGCATGCGCTGCCACCTGACCTTGACGGATCGCCTGCATGACAGGCGTTCAGTATGGACCAATCGCTGCGAGACTGTCGCACCGCGCTATGGCCCTTACTGGCGAGAGGGATATTGACGCTGGCCTTGGCCAGCGGGCTGGAGTGTAACACACAATGAATTTGCACAAATGTGTGAGCAAATAATCATGTGCGAGAGATAGTTGATTTGTGAATGGCGATCATCATGGATCGCAATTTGATTTCTATCTGAAAGGGCGCATACTGGAGTTACTCCATAGCGATCTCAGGAAATAACATCATGGCCACCATCGTCAATTTCATCCGCAGCCTCTTCCTTACCCCGGCCCCCATCACGGCCCACAATAGCGGCGGCGACCTCTGGACCCTCTACCAGCTCAGCCGTGGCCGCGACTCGGTATCGCCCGCCGTGCTGCGCAAGCTGGCCGACGCCGCCAAGTAAGCCCTACCAGTTTCTGCAAAAAGCCCTGCTACGAGCAGGGCTTTTTGTTTCGTGCATACGTCGGGGTCATACGTCGGGGTCAGGTCTGACATTTGGACACGGGCTGAGCAATACGGCAAGGTAACGCTCGAGTTCGTGTCTGAATGTCAGACCTGACCCTCATGTTTGGACGCCGCCAAGTAAGCCCTACCGGTTTCCGCAAAGAGCCCTGCCACGAGCAGGGCTTTTTGTCGTGCGTGGCTGAAGAACCTGGATGGTGTTCAGTTCAGTGGAATGACGTCGTCGCCCGGCGCCGGCTCGCAGGCGGCGCCCAGCGGCTCCCAGCCGCGGCGCACCACGATGCGGTCCTGGGTGTGACACAGCTCGACGCGGCGCGCTTCCGGCGCCCGGCGGCGCACGAAGGCTTCGATCGAGGCCGGCACGCTCGTATGCATCGCGAGCGCATGCAAGTCTTCGACCGGGTGGTCGTTCATGTACACCAGCGGCACGAACTGTCCGGCAAACATCAGCCAGTGCGAGGGAATCCGGACCGGGCCGGCGGTATAGCCCTGCGCGCGCAGCCAGCCCTGCGCGTCCTCGCGCGGGTGGGTGCCGGCGCCGCCATCCGCGCGCGCTCCCCAGGCGCTGGCGAGCAGTTCGGCCACCCAGCCGTTGCAGTTCTGGTAGCGGGTGCCGTAGGCATAGGCATTGGCGCTGTACTCCCCGCCCAGCAGGTCCAGGGCCAGGCGCTTGTCCAGCGCCGCGCCTTCGAGCAGGGCGGCGTCTTCGCCAGGCAGGAAGACCAGCGAGATGTGACCGCGCGTGGGCGCGTCGGCGCCCAGCGCGAAGCCGGCCACGCCCTGGTCGAACAGGCGTGGGCGCGATTCGTCGCAGGCGTAATAGAGCTGGCGTACGGCCCACGGGCCGCCGGGATTGTCGCGCAGGGCGATGCCGGCGTGCGAATACAGCTGGCCGAAGCGGCTCAGGTCGAGGCCGGCGCGCGCGATGAGGGCGATGCGCGCTCCCGAACGTTCCAGCTCGTTTTTGACGGCGCCGGCGAAGCGCAGCACGCGGTCCTGCTCGGCTGCGCTGATGTCGATCGACTGCTGGCAGAAGGCCGGCAGCCCGGCCTGCGCTGCCGCGCTCGCGCCCAGCAGGAGCGCGGCAGCGGCGAACTTGCTGAACATTGCTTAGATCGTGACCTTGCGCGAAGCCAGGTCGCGGTACCAGTCGTCCTGCAGCGCCAGGAAGAAGGAGCGCTTGGTGTCGGCGTGGGCGAAGTCGAAGCCGTACACGCGTTCGCTGACCTGCACCAGTTCGCCCTTGCCGACGCCGCGTTCGGCCAGCGCGCGGTTCGGCACGTCGAGGGTGAATTCGCGCGCCGGGCCGGCGGCGACCGCGCGCAGGGTCATGCGGGTGGTATCCACCTTGCCCGGCGCCTGGGCGATGTCGATCACCCGGTATTCGCCCGCAGCCACGCGGTCTTCGCCGCTCGAGCTGTTGCTGGAAGCGCCGATCGAGTCGGAGATGCTGCCCGACGAGGCCGAGCCCGCGCTGGAGGCGGACGAGGTGAAGCTGGTGGCGTGGACAGGAGCGGCGACGGCGGCGGCGAAGGCGGCCAGGCACAGCGCGCGGGACAGGGTGGTGAAGGTCATGGTGCTTTTCTAATGAAGAGTAATGAAACGGGAATGACGGCTATGGTACAAGTGCCGCGAACTGTTGAGAAGGCAGACGTCGTCGGATTTCTGTAAGTTCTTGTAATCGTCGACGAGGATGTGGGCTTTGTGCCGAAGGACTGTCCAGAAAAATTTCCCGATCCGGCGTAGGATTGTCTGTTCCTTATTTATCTGGAGGATGCCGACGATGACACCAGCACGCAACCAGAGGGTCCTGCTCGCTTCACGTCCCGAGGGCCTGCCGCGGCCGGACAACTTCCGCATTGTAGAGGAGCCTTGCCCGGTTCCCGCCGATGGCCAGCTGCTGCTGGAAATCATGTACCTGTCGCTCGACCCTTACATGCGCGGCAGGATGGACGATGCGAAATCGTATGCGGAGCCGGTCGCGCTCGGCGCCGTCATGGAAAGCGGCACCGTGGCGCGCGTCATCGCATCGCGCCACGCGCAGTACGCGGTGGGCGACATCGTGCTGTCGCACTCTGGCTGGCAGCGCTATGCGCTGTCCGATGGCCTCGGGCTGCGCAAGCTCGACCCCGCGGTGGCGCCGCCCAGCACGGCGCTCGGCGTGCTGGGCATGCCCGGCTTTACGGCCTGGGCGGGCCTGCTGCAGATCGGCCGCCCCCGGCCGGGCGAGACCGTGGTGGTAGCCGCGGCGAGCGGCGCGGTGGGCTCGGCGGTGGGGCAGATCGCCCGCATCCAGGGTGCGCGTGCGGTCGGCATCGCGGGCGGTCCCGACAAATGCGCTTTCGTGCGCGACGAGCTGGGCTTCGACGCCGTGGTCGACCACCGCGCGCCCGATTTCGCGCAGCAGCTCGCAAGCGCCTGCCCGCAAGGCATCGACGTGTATTTCGAGAACGTCGGCGGCAAGGTGTGGGATGCGGTATTCCCGCTGCTGAACGACTTCGCCCGGGTGCCGGTGTGCGGCCTGATTGCCCAGTACAACGCCTTGCCGCAGGCTGCGCCCGGCGTCGACCGGCTGGCCCTGCTCATGCGCGACGTGCTGACGAAGAGCCTGAACATCCGCGGCTTCATCCAGCGCGAGTTTGCCGAGCTGCGGCCCGCCTTCCTGCAGGAAGCGCAGGGGTGGGTAGGGGATGGGCGCCTGCGCTACCGCGAGGACATCGTCGAAGGGCTGGACAAGGCGCCGGCAGCCTTCATCGACCTGCTGCAGGGACGCAATTTCGGCAAGTTGATCGTGAAGCTGACACAGTAGCCGACTTTTTCGGCAGTTTTGCCAATTTCCTCTCGGGCTCAAACAGACGGGACAAAAGTGCGACATCCCAGTAGAGCTCATGCTACGTTGTACATATGTAGCGTGGCTTACTGCCGACGCAGATGTTCACTGGGAGAGGGAAATTGAAGCCTCTTGCACACGTTTTCGCATGCCTGTTGCTGGGCTCCATATCGCAGCTCGTTCCGGCACAGAGCCGGAATGTGCCCACCGTGCCGTCGTCGGACGGGCAGGTCCCGGACACGATGGAAGCACGCGTGGCGGCTTGTGTCAGCTGCCACGGTGTTGCAGGGCGCGGCGTCCAGAATGTCTATTTCCCGCGCCTGGCCGGCAAGCCCGCAGGCTACCTCTACAACCAGCTGGTGGCCTTCCGGGACGGTCGCCGCAAGTACGTTCCGATGAACTACCTGCTGGCCTACCTGCCTGATGCCTATCTCTACAAGATGGCGGAATACTTCGCCGCCCAGAACCCGCCGCCGCTGGCGACGACGGGGCAGCCGCCATTACCGCAGCTGGTGCGGGATGGACAGCAGATCGTCACCGGCGGCGTGCCGGCGCGCCGCATTCCTGCCTGTGCCACTTGCCATGGCAGTGACCTGGCGGGACGTGAACCAGGCATTCCTGGCCTGCTGGGCTTGCGTGCCGACTACGTGAGCGCGCAGCTTGGCGCGTGGCGTTATGGCGTACGTACCGCGCTGGCTCTGGACTGCATGCAGGTAATCGCGTCGAGCCTGACCGAGACGGAGGTCGCCGCCGTGTCGGCCTACCTGAGTTCTCTGCCGGTGACCGATGTCCGGCCCGTGAAGGGGAATACGACGGCGCTGCCCATGCCCTGCGGCAGCCAGGTCCATTCGAAGTGAAAGGCATGCGTCCATGAGTACATCTGCCAAGTTCAAGCGAGCGACGATCTGGGGTCTTGCCGGCGGGGTGATCGTGCTTGGCGTGGCCCTGGCCCTGACGGTGGGCCGCGGGCTGCGGCCGCCGGAACTGCTGAACAGCAGGGCCGGGACCGAAGTCGACGGCATGGCGTCCGCCGAACTGATCGCGCGCGGCAAATACCTGGCGCAGGCGGGCGACTGCATCGCCTGTCATACGATTCCTGGTGGGAAAATTTTCTCGGGCAACCGCCCCATGCCCACGCCTTTCGGGACGCTGTATGCGCCGAACATCACGCCCGACCGTGAAACCGGCATCGGCGACTGGACGGCTACCGAGTTCTTCAACATGATGCGCACTGGTAAGTCGCGCAAGGGCGAGCTGCTCTATCCGGCCATGCCCTTCGCGAGCTATACCAAGGTGACGCGCGCCGACAGCGACGCGATCTTCGCCTACCTGCGCTCGGTGCCGGCGGTGCGCATGCAGACGCGCGAACACGACCTGCGCTTCCCCTACAACAACCGCTCGCTGCTGATCGGCTGGCGCACGCTCTATTTCCAGGAGGGTGAGTACCAGCCGGATCCGGGCAAGTCCGCCGAATGGAACCGTGGCGCCTACCTGGTCCAGGGCCTGGGCCACTGCGCCATGTGCCATACCCCGATCAACGCGCTGGGCGGCTCGTCGGAAGAGCAGGCCTTCCGAGGCGGCCTGATCCCGATGCAGAACTGGTACGCGCCCTCGCTCACCTCGAACAAGGAGGCCGGGCTGGGCAACTGGGAAATCCAGGACATCGTCGACCTGCTGCAAAAAGGGGTGTCGAACCGCGGCACCGTCTACGGACCAATGGCCGAGGTCACCTTCAACAGCCTGCAGTTCATGACCGACGCCGACGTGCGCGCGATGGCGGTTTACCTCAAGAGCCTGCCGGCGGACCAGCCGGTCAATACCGATCCCGACATGGCCCCCGCGCGCGCGCATGCCACCCAGCAGTTCGCGCAGGGCCGGCGCATCTATGACGCGCAATGCGCCAGCTGCCATGGCGAGCGCGGGCGTGGCAAGCTGCCGCACTATCCGCCGCTGGCGAACAACCAGTCGATCACCATGACTTCCGCCGTCAACCCGATCCGGATGGTGCTCAACGGCGGCTACCCGCCTGGCACGCGCCGCAATCCGATGCCCTACGGGATGCCGCCTTTCTTCCATGAGCTGTCGGACGACGACGTTGCGGCGGTGGTGACCTATATCCGGACCGCTTGGGGCAACCGCGGCGCGCCGGTGACGGCGCGCGAGGTGAGCGAACTGCGCGCGGCGACCGTCGAGTAATTCCTGGAAGGGCTGATTAACAAGGAGAATCCATGATCCTGGAGCCGATGGACAGTGATGGCAGCGCCGACCAGCAGCGTGTCGACGCCATCGTGGCGCAGGGGCCGCGCGGCGCCTTCGCCGTGGCGGGGCTGGCGGTGGCGATCGTCATGGCAATCTGGCTGGCGTTCTACGTACTCGTGTACCTGGCGCGGGGGGGAGGCTAAGATGGCCAACACCACGCCGGACATTCCCCGTGGCGCCGACGGCGACGCGCTCGAACATGTCGCCCACGCGGCCGAGATGCGCTGGGCCTGGCTGGTCGGCGCCATCATCGTGTTCCTGGTCGGGATGATCGTTTACATGAGCGTGCACTGGGCCGCGATGCCGCCGGTGCGCACCGAGACCATCGATCCCAATACCCTGCACCTGTCGGGCGAGTTCGTGGAAGGCAACCTTGGTTCCGTGCTCGAGGATGACGGCAGCGTCACCGTGCGCGTGCTGGCCAACCAGTACTCCTTCACTCCTTCGTGCGTGCTGGTCCCGGCGAATACGCCGGTGCGCATTCGCGGGACCGCCGCCGACGTGGTGCACGGTTTCTCGATCGCCCAGGGCAACGTCAACGTGATGCTAATCCCGGGCTACATTTCGAACTTCAGCACGCAATTCGAGAAACCGGGAGAGCACGTGTTTCCCTGTCACGAATACTGCGGGGTCGGGCACGCGGCCATGTGGGCACGCGTGAAGATCGTCGACCGGGCCGAGTTCATGCGCCAGGCCAGCGAGGGAAGGAGGGCGAGCTGTGTTCAGCAATGATTCCAGACGGCTGGTACTGGCCCATTTCTGGGTCGCCTTCGCCGCGTTCTTCGTCGCCCTGGTACTGGGCGAATGGCAGATGTACATCCGCAGCCCTCTGCGTGACTGGATCGGCAACCCCGAGCTGTACTACCGCGCCGTTACCGCGCACGGGTCGGCCATGGGCTATGTGTTCCCGACCCTGGTGGCAATGGGCTTCGGCTATGCGATCGTGGAACTGGCGCTCAAGCAGCCGCTGGTGGGACGGCGCTGGGCCTGGCTTGGGTTCTTCCTAGTGGTGATCGGCACGGTGACGGCGATGGTGCCGGTGTCGATGGGCCTGGCCACGGTGCTGTATACCTTTTACCCGCCCCTGATCGGGAATGCCTTCTACTACATTGGGGTGGTGCTGGTGGTCGTGGGTTCGTGGATCTGGGTGGCGCTGATGTCGATCAACCTCAAGGTGTGGAAGGCGGCCAACCCGGGCGCCACGGTGCCGCTGCCGATGTTCGCCAACCTGGCCGGCGCCTACCTGTGGGCCTGGACCTCGCTCGGCGCGGCCATCGAGATCCTGTTCCTGATCCTGCCGGTGGCGCTCGGCTTCAAGAGCACCATCGACGCCGGCCTGGCGCGCGTGTTCTTTTCCTGGACCCTGCACGCGATCGTCTACTTCTGGCTGATGCCCGCCTACATTGCCTTCTACACGCTGGTGCCACGCGCCATCGGCGGGCGGCTCTACAGCGACAAGATGGCGCGCATTTCCTTCGTGCTGTTTCTGGTGTTTTCGATGCCGATCGGCGTGCACCACCTGTTCCAGGACCCGCAGGTTGGCTCGGGCGTGAAGTTCCTGCACGCCGTATTTACCGGCATGGTGTCGGTGCCGACCCTGCTGACCATCTTCACCATCACCGCCTCGGTCGAGATCGCGGGACGGCTGCGTGGCGGCACCGGGGCCTTCGGCTGGGTCAAACGCCTGCCATGGAAGAATCCGATGATGCTGGCGGTCGCCTTTTCCTTCATCCTGCTCGGCTTCGGCGGTGCGGGCGGCCTGATCAACATGAGCTACCAGCTCGACTTCGCCGTCCACAATACGCAGTGGATCACCGGCCACTTCCACCTGATCTTCGGGGGCGCCATCGTCATCATGTATTTCGCGCTGGCCTATGACCTGTGGCCGCACCTGACCGGCAAGCAGTTGGTGGCCGGACGCATGATGCGTGCCCAGCTCTGGCTATGGTTTGTTGGCATGATCGTGCTGACATTCCCCTGGCACATCACCGGCATTCTCGGCATGCCGCGCCGGATGGCCTATTTCGACTACAGCCATCCCGAGATCTCGGCCCAGGCGATCACGGTGATCATCACCTTCTTCGGCGGGCTGCTGCTGGTGATCTCTGGCCTGCTGTTCCTGCTGGTGCTGCTGCGCGGCCACCGCAGTGAGCGCGTCAGGCTGCCCGAATTCCGCTTCAGCCAGCCGGTGCATGCGGGCGGCCGGATGCCCGCCGCGCTCAACAGCTATGCGCTGTGGCTGGCACTGATGATCGGGCTGTCGCTGGTGAATTACGGCTACCCGATCAGCCAGCTCATCGCACTAAAGCAGACCTCGGTGCCGGCGGTGCCGGTGGGAGCACAGCCATGAGCATGGAAAAGACCTTTTCATTCCGCAACCGCTGGTTCGCCTGGAGCGTCGCGATCCTGGCAGTGATCGCCTTCGCGGCCGCGCTGGTCGGCTTTGTCTGGGTGCCGAAAGCGCATGCCCGCGCCGCGATGGAAAGCCTGTGGGAATCGATCTGCAGGGCCGCGGGCGCGCCGGCACCTTATCAAAGCGCAGCACTGCCGGAGGATGAACGGAAATATCCGAGCAACGTGATCGTGAACGCCACTATGATGGGCGCCGCGGGAAATGTCTCGGTGGGCAGGGGGGCAACGCTGGCGATGGCCTGCACCATGTGCCATGGCGCGCGCGGGACCAGCCCGGCCGGGACGCCGCACCTGGCGGGGCAGCCGGCTTCGAGCACCTACAAGCAGCTGCGCGACTTCGCATCGGGCCACCGCCCGAGCGCCATCATGCGGCCGCTGGTGATGGAGCTGAGCGACCAGGACATGCGCGATCTGTCCGCCTATTACGCTTCGCTCGAGCGCGAGCGCATTGCCGCAGTGGAACAGGTGGCACAGACAAGTCCACGATTGGTGCGCAACGGCGACCCCATGCGTGCCATCGGTGCCTGTGCCTCGTGCCACAGCCCGCATGCCTCGCGTCCGGCCACACCGGTGCTGGAAGGATTATCGGAAAGCTATCTGCGTGACCAGCTCACGGCATTCCGTGATGGCCGGCGCGCCAACGATATCAACCGCCAGATGCGCAATGCCGCGCATGGCCTGACAGATACGGAGATCGTGGAGCTCAGCCGGTACTACGCTGCCCGCTGATCTGCAGGCTTGGGGCCTGCGTTGCCTCAGCCGCAAAGCAGGAGGTACAGCCCGCCGTAGGCCAGCACGGCCACGACGATGCCCAGGAGGATGCCCAGCAGGGGATAGACGTTGAACCTCGAGCGGGATTTCACGCGTTCAAGGTGCTTCGCACCTTTGCCTGCTTTCTCTACGGGCTTGCTTAGGTTCATGACGGTATCCCTGCATGTCTAGTATTGAACATAAGTCTCGTCTGCAGGCTTTTCAAGCGGTTTGCGCAAACCTGCAGCAGCTCAAGGCAAGCATTTCTGTTTGATAAGGTGTTTTGGCATGGGCTGGTCTGCTTGCAGCGGATTATCTTGCCGATTGTGCACGCTAGCGTACAGACGGCTGCGTTTGAAAGCGGACATACTGCAAGCCTCAGTTTTGTGATGAGTTACTTGCCGCCTTCGAGAAACCATGCTGCCGACATTCGTAACCCTGGTTGCCGTGATCGTCCTCGCGACGCTGCTTCCCTTGTTGCGATGCACGGGGTGGTGGATACGCGACCTTGATTTTCCCCGCCTGCAATTGGCCATCCTGTCGCTCGCCGTACTGGTCGGGCAGTTCGTGTTCCTCGACTGGCGCGACAGCCATTTCCACCTGCTGCTGGTGGCGAATGCCGCCTGCCTCGCTTACCAAGTCTGGTGGATCATTCCATACACCAAGGCCTATTCGCACGAGGTGAAGAATGCGGTGGTTGGCGGGGCGAACCGTCAGTTCCGTATCCTGACGGCCAATGTGCTGATGCCGAACCGGAATGCCGAAGGCTTGATCGCGCTGATTCGCCAGCACCAGCCCGACATCTTCGTCACGCTGGAAACGGATGCGTGGTGGCAGGAAAGGCTGGATGTGCTCGAGAAGGACTATCCCCATGCCATCAAGTGTCCGCTCGATAATCTGTATGGCATGCACGTCTATTCGCGGCTGCCGCTGGAAGACAGCGCAATCCAGTTCCTGGTCGAGGACGACATCCCGTCGATCCATACCCTGGTTATCCTGCCGTCCGGACACAAGGTGCGCATGCATTTCCTGCATCCGACGCCGCCCAGCCCGACGGAACACATGGAATCGACCCAGCGCGATGCCGAACTGCTGGTGGTTGCCAAGAGCGTGGACGAGGCCGGCCTGGAGACGCCGGTGATCGTCGCGGGCGACCTGAACGATGTGGCGTGGTCGACCACCACCCGGCTGTTCCGCAAGATCAGCGGCCTGCTCGATCCGCGCATCGGGCGCGGCATGTTCAATACCTTCCATGCCGGCTTCTGGTTCGCGCGCTGGCCGCTCGACCACCTGTTCCACAGCGAGCATTTCACGCTCTCGCACATCGAGCGCCTGCCGTCTTTCGGCTCGGACCATTTCCCGATGCTGGTCGAGCTCACCTATGACAGTGCGCGCGGCGCCGATCAGGAGGGCCTGGTGGCGGACGAGGAAGACCACGAGCTGGCGGACCAGAAGATCGCCGCCGAGGATGTGGAGGTATCAGATGTGCACGAGCCCCAGCCCTGATCAGGTGGTCGAGGCCCCGCTTACCAGGGCCTGGGCATACACCCCGAAATCGTCCAGCCCGCGCTTGATGATGGTCACCAGCGCCGGCAGCGGCGCTTCCTGGTAATCCCATTCGGCGCGGCAGAATTCGCCGGTGCGCTTGAGGTCCTCGGCCAGCGTGGGGGCGATCCAGCCGTGCTCGGCCAGCAGGGTGATCACTTCGCGTTCGTCGTGCGGCAGGCCGAGCCTGGCGTTGCCGATCACGTAGTCGCCCATTTCGATGGCGGCTTCCCAGGCGCGGATCACGTTGAGGGTGGCCGCATCCTGGCGCGTGAGGTCGGTGACAAAAGTGGTCGGGTCCTTTTCGTATTCCTCGCGCGCGCGCCGGCAGCAGCGTTCGATCGTCCCCGCTTTCTGTACCAGGATGCCGTCGTCCATATACCCTCCGCGCGCGTAACGCTTTTAAATTAGGAACATCACCGCCGCCACGCAGGTCGGCCCCAGCGCCCCCAGGAACAGCCCGCCCATGCCGATCGAACCATCCTCGAAGCCTTCGCGCAGCAGCGCGGCGCCGGCCGGGTTCGGCGCGTTGGCGATGACGGTCAGGCCGCCACCGGCGACCGCGCCGGCCACCAGCATGTACTTGGCGTGGTCCGATAAACCCTCGATCAGCGAACCGAGGTAGGTCAGTGCTGCATTATCGGTGATTGCCGTCAGGGCCAGCGCGCCGAAGAACAGCGCGGTCGGCTCCAGGCTCGACACCAGCGGCTGCAGCCACCATTGCTGCATGCCGCCCAGCACCACCAGCCCGGCCAGGAAGAAGCCGACCAGCAGGCCTTCCTTGATGATCAGGCGCGACTGGTGTTTCGGGTAAGCCTGGGTATAGCCGAGGAAGAGCAGGAACAGGCCGATGAACAGCACCGGGTGATGCGCCAGCAGCACCACACCTGCCAGTAGCAGCAGGTGGACGATGGAAACGATCCAGGGCAACTGCACGTCCTCGACCACGTTCCCCGGCCTCAGGTGGCGGCGCAGCAGCAGGGTGATGACGGTCGCGTTGAACATCACCGCCAGCGCGGCGCGCCAGCCGAAGGTGGAGGCCATGAAGGCGCTGTCCCAGCCCCAGGTGCCGGCCACCATCAACACCGGCGGCGCGGCGTAGGAGGTGAGGGTGCCGCCGATCGAGACGTTCACGAACAGGACGCCGATCGCGCCGTACTTGAGCCATTCGGGAATGCCGGGCCGGAATACCTGCGGGGCCAGCATCAGGGCCGCCAGCGTCATCGCGGCCGGCTCGGTGATCAGGGAGCCGGACAGAGGCACCAGCGCCAGGCCGAGCCAGCACAGCGCCACCTCGGTGCGCACCGGGGCCAGCCGGGCCAGCAGGGCCAGCAGGTCGCGCACGGCGTCGAGCACCGGCTGCGAGGCCGCGATCACCATCACCACGAACACGAACAGCGGCTCGGTGTACTGGCGCGACTCGACATAAGCGATGGCCGTGGCGCCATCGGCCAGCAGGGCCATCGCCAGGATCAGCACGAAGGCCCAGAAGCCGAACACGACTTCGACTTCGCCCAGCAGGTGGAACAGCCCGGCATGGCGCGGATGCCGCTTGGCCAGCGAGTGAAACAGCTTGGTGGAAAAGGTGTGGACGAGGGCGATCGCGAACAGGATGGCGCCGGTGAGCTGGAGCGTATTCACAGGGCGACTCCGTCGCGTGCATGAGACAGGTTAATCATTGTCTGGGTGTAAATGGACAGAGCGCCATTATTTCATGATTCGCCATGCTGGCGCGGTTTTCCAGGCAGGGCACACCTTTAAGTTCTGTCAATACCAATCGCCCAACTGGTATGGCCTAAATGAATACATCTTGCCAAATCCAGGCTCAGCGAGTACTGTACGTTTATACAGTACTTTTTTACCAACCCATATGAACTGCTCACCCACCGCAGGGGCTTCCCCTATGGCGCCGGAGGCTTTGCACCCTTCGCTCTGGCGCGCCTCGCAGCTGGCACGCTCCGGCACGCGCTGCGTCGACACCGGGCATGCCGCACTCTCGTCCCAGCTGCCCGGCGGCGGCTGGCCGGTCGGCACCCTGGTCGAGCTGCTGCAACAGCAGCCCGGCATCGGCGAAATGCGCCTGCTGCGCCCAGCCCTGCAGGCCTGCGCCGAGCGCCGCATCGTCCTGCTGCAGCCGCCCCATCCGCCCCAGGCCCTGGCGCTGGCCGCGCTGGGCCTGCCGCCTTCGCGACTGCTGTGGCTGCGTACCAGCCGCAGCGCCGACGCGCTGTGGGCGGCCGAACAGGTGCTGCGCAGCGGCAGCTGCGGCGCGCTGCTGTTCTGGGCCAACCATGCGCGCGGCGAAAGCCTGCGCCGCCTGCACCTGGCGGCCCAAGCCGGGGAAACCCTGTTCTTCATGCTGCGCCCGCTGGCCGCGGCCCAGGACGCTTCTCCCGCGCCCCTGCGCCTGGGCTTGCGGCCCGCGGCCGGCGGCATGCACGTCGATTTCGTCAAGCGCCGGGGACCGCAGCGCGATGCGCCGCTGTTTTTACCCCTCGGCTTACCTCTCACTTCTTCTCTCCTGCACCGACATGCGTTTGTGGATCGGCCTCTCCCTACCCCAGCTGGCGCTCGAAATCTTCAGCCCCAACTGGTGCAGTGACCCGGGCAGCGTCGTGCTCGAGCAGGACCGCGTGCTGGCGGTATCGCCAGTAGCACGCGCGGCCGGCGTCGGGCGCGGCATGCGGCGCGGCGGTGTGCTCATGCTCATGCCCGAAGCACGGCTGTACGAGCGCAATCCCGCGCGCGAAGCCGAGGCGCTCGACGCGGTCGCGCTGGCGATGCTGCAGTTCACGCCCCAGGTCGCGCTGCTTGAAGAAGCGACGCTGCTGCTCGACATCGGCGCCAGCCTGCGCCTGTTCGGCGGCATCCGCGCCCTATGCGCCCGCGTGCGCGCCAGCCTGCGTGCGCTCGGCTTCACCGCCTCGGTCAGCTGCGCACCGACGGCGCGCGCAGCCTGGCTGCTGGCGCGCGCGGGCGCGAATGCGATGGCGCACGGCGGCAGGCAGGGCGGCAGGCGCGTCCTCGTACGTTCCTTGCGCATGGCTTCGCTCGAGCGCCGCCTCGAGCACCTGTCGGTGGCGCTGCTGCCGCCGGCCCGGCCCTATATGTCCTGGTTCGAAGGCATCGGCTGCGAGGCGCTGGGCCAGCTGCGGCGCCTGCCGCGTCCGGGGCTGCAGCGGCGCTGCGGACGCGAGCTGCTCGACATGCTCGACGCCGCCTACGGCATGTGTCCCGAGCTGTTCGACTGGATCGCGCCGCCCGAGCATTTCCGGGCCCGGCTGGAACTGTTCGACCGTATCGAGCAGGCCGATCTGCTGCTGGCCGGCGCCCACCACCTGGTGCTGCAACTGGTCGGCTGGCTGTGCGCGCGCCAGCTCGCGGTGGAGCGCTTCACCTTGCTAATGGAGCACGAGCGCGGACGGGTGGCGATGCCGCCGACGCCGCTCGAGATCGTCCTGGCCGAGCCCGCCTGGCGCGACGAGCACCTGGTGCGCTTATTGAAGGAACGCCTGGCCCGGCAGGAGCTGCCGGGTCCGGTGATCGGGCTCGGGCTGGAAGCGCGGCAGGTGAGGGCGATGGCGCCGCCGACCGAATCGCTGTTCCCCGAACCGGGCGGCAGCGAGGAAGACCGCATGCGCATGCTGGAGCTGCTGGTGGCGCGGCTGGGACCGGAGAACGTGCTGCAGGCGCTGCCCCAGGCCGATTACCGGCCCGAGGTGGCCAACGAATGGGTGCCGGTGCAGCAAAAGACCGAGCGCACGGCGGCAGCTGCGGCGCGGCTGCCGCCGATTGTCACCAGCCTGCCGCGCCCGAGCTGGCTGCTGGCCAAGCCGATCGCACTGCTCATGCGCAACCACCGACCCTTCTACGGTTCGCCGCTGATGGTGGCCTCGACACCCGAGCGCATCGAGGCCGGCTGGTGGAGCGAGGCCCAGACCCGCGACTACTTCATCGCCGAAGGGCAGGACCATACCTTGTACTGGATCTACCGCGAACGCATCGTCGGCGCCGGCGAGGATGCCGAGCCGCGCTGGTACCTGCACGGGCTGTTCGGATAGCCGATACAAAGGAGGAGGAATTTCCAGGGAGACCGAAGGTCCTGCAAAGGCTTAACCGGGCGCTTCCTTCGGCGCGCATGCGCGATACTGGCGCATGCGGCCCCCCGGGGCTGCGCTGGTTACCAACAATTTCACTCCATGGAGGACCGAGTGTCCGGCTTGATGAACAGCCGCTGCTGCAGTGACAAGGGGCGGCCCCGATTCCCGCCCGGCAATATGCAGGCGGATGAACAGGATGCGCGAGCACAGGTGGGAGCGGTGCGCAGGGTACTGGTCGTCGATGACGAGGCCGACGTCGCGGACCTGGCCGAGATGCTGCTGGCGGCCCACGGCATGGACGCCATGGTCGCCTATTCGGGCGCCGCGGCCCTCGAGATGCTGGCCGCCCACCCCGACATCGACGCCGTCATTTCCGACGTCATGATGCCCGGCATGAACGGACTGGAACTGGCCGAGCGCATCGCCGGGAGCTATCCGGCGGTCAAGGTCATCCTTGCGTCCGGCTATATGGCGCCAAGCATGTTCAATGGACATGCGATGAAGCAGCTCTTCATTGCCAAACCCTACCGCATCGACCAGCTGCTCCGGCTGCTGCGCACCTAAGACCGCACCGTCACGCTTCAGGCCGGCATGACGCGCGTCAGGTGCAGTTGGCGACGCAGCACGTAGCCCAGCGATTCGTACAGGGCGATCGCGCCCAGGTTGCTGGGGTAGACGTGCAGGAAGGGCTGCAGGCCTCCCGACATGATGCGGTGCGTGCGCTCGGCCAGCAGGTGGCGCGCATAGGCCTTGCCGCGATGCTCGGGATGGACGCAGACCGCGCTCACCTCGACCGCGCCATGCGGACGCATCCGTTCCCCCGCCATCGCCGCCAGTCGGCCGCCATCCCGGATGCCGAGGAATTCGCCCAGTTCGTGGGTACGCTCCGCGAACGGCCCTGGATTGGTCAGCCCGGCAAGCAGGCGCATCTCGCCGGCGTCCGCCTCGCCCAGCACCGTGAACGGCAGCGTGCCGGGCCCTGGCGCGCGCGTGGCCACCATCTGCAGCACCGGATCGAGCGGCGTCAGTACCAGTCCGGAGCGCTGCGCGGCCGCCTGGCGCGGCGCCTCGGGCGTGACCAGCATGGCCGCCTCGCCGGGTTCGAGCAGGGCCGCCAGCGCCTCCCAGGCCGCGGGACTGTCGTCGGCGACTGCCTCGTCGGCGATTGCCGCGAAGGGACCGATCTCGCGCGGATAGCGCCTGGCCAGCGGGCCGCCGCGGGCCAGGTGGCGGTGGCCGCCTTCGAGGGCCGACCAGACCGGCCGGTCGAGGCTGGCGTGCAGGGCAGGGGACAGGGACATGGCGTGCATCCTCTCGGTTGTCGATAAGGAGATGATAGCGCCGTCGCTCCGTATCGGCAGCAAGGCGGACCCGGGCGGGGCAACCTAGCCCCCCGGCTACTCGCTGACCTTGCCGCGCAAGGACTTGACCCGCCCGCTGCGCGCCTTGGCATCGAGCCGGCGCAGCTGCGATCCGCGCGTCGGCCGGGTCGGGCGGCGTACCTGGGGTACGACGCTAGCCTGGTCGACCAGGACCTGCAGGCGCTGCAGCGCGTCCAGCTTGTTCTGTTCGAGGCTGCGCGAGGCCTGCGCCTTGAGAACGATCACACCTTCCTGCGTGATGCGGGCGTCGCGCAGGGCCAGCAGGCGCTCCTTGACGGCTGCCGGCAAGGACGAGGCGGCCACGTCGAAGCGCGCGTGCACCGCACACGACACCTTGTTCACGTTCTGTCCGCCCGGTCCCTGGGCCCGGATTGCGCTGAATTCGACTTCCGCCGGATCGATGACCGCCATGTCCCACCTGTCAAAATTTCAGACGACATTGTAAGGGCAGGGCACTTCCTTCCGCAGCGATCTTGCCGCACGACATAAGAGTTTCATGTGGCCGGGCATCGGTTGCTGCGCTATCATGTATTTACGTGCTCACTGCGTGCCGCGCACACCGCTGCGCCGCCATCCCGGAGGAGCTTTGAACCTGTCGCCCCTGCCCCTTGCCGTGTTCGTCGTCGATGCGGCCGGCACCGTCACCAGCTGGAACAAGGCCTGCGAAAAACTGGCCGGCTACGGCGCCGGCGAGATCCAGGGCATGACCCTGGACCGCATCGTCGAGTTCGACGACCCGGCAGGCGCCAAACCACGCATGGCCGCGCGCGCCGACGCCGAGAACGAGGGCATCCTGCACACCGCCGACGGCCGGCGCCTGCCGGTGCGCATCACGGTGGCGCCGCAGTCCTTCGACACCGAGACGCCCGGCACCTTCAGCGTCATCCTCATCCCGCGCACCAGGCAGTTCCCGACGCGCTATGCCCTGATCCAGGACCTGCCGGTGGCCGACATCCTCGAGTCGCTGCCCTGCGTGTTCTACGTGATCGACCAGAGCGGCCACCTACTGCTGTGGAACCACCAGCTGGAAAAAGCGCTGGAGATGGATGCCGATGAACTGCCCACTTCCAACGTCAAGTTCTTCTTCGACGAAAAGGAACGGCCCCTCATCGTCGACAAGATCCTCGCCGCCTTCGACGGCGGCGGCTCCACGCACGAGGCGGAACTGGTCGGCAAGCACGGCAAGCGCACGCCCTACCTGTTCCGCTGTTCCCTGGCCCACCTGGGCAACGTCCCGGTCGTGTTCGGTACCGGCATGGACATCACGGCGCGCAAGCAGGCCGAACTCGGCCTGCGGGTGCGCGAGCGCGCCATCTTCTCGAGCCTGAACGCCATCGTCATCACCCGCTGCGAAGAAGACGAGCACCGCATCGACTACGTCAACCCGGCCTTCGAGCGCATCACCGGATACACGTTTGCCGAGATCCGGGGCCAGGATCCGCGCTTCATGGCCATCCCGGGCTGCGACGAGGACGAGCGCCAGCGCATCCGCGCAGCGCTCGCGCGCAGGGAAAGCGTGCGCGTGGTGCTGCGCAACAAGCGCAAGAACGGCGAGGTGTTCTGGAACGACCTGCGCATCGATCCGGTGGCGGGCGGCGACGGCGAGATCACGCACTTCGTCGGGGTCATCAACGACATCACCGAGGCCCGCCACTACGAGCGCCGCCTGCACCACCTGGCCCACCACGATCCGCTCACCGGCCTGGCCAACCGCACGCTGCTGCAGGACCGGCTGCGCCAGGCCATCGAGAACGCGAAGCGCGGCGGCTTCATGGTGGCGCTGGCCTTCCTCGACCTCGACAACTTCAAGCACATCAACGACAACTTCGGCCACGATGCCGGCGATGCGGTGCTGCGCGAAATCGCCCAGCGCCTGCGCGAGAACGTGCGCGAGGAGGACACCATCGCGCGCATGGGCGGCGACGAGTTCGTCCTCGTCATCTGCAACCCGGCCAGCCACGAACGCATCGCCGAACTGATCGAGCGCATCCGCCGCAGCGTCATGGCGAAGGTCGAGGTGAAGGGGCGGGACATCCTGCCCGGCACCAGCATCGGCGTCAGCATCTTCCCCGACGACGGCGACAGTCCCGAGAAGATCATGCGTGCGGCCGACGCCGCCATGTACCACGCCAAGACCCTCGGCAAGAACAACTTCCAGTTCTATTCCACCGACCTGAACCAGATCGTGCACGAACACCTGATGCTCGAGGCGAACCTGAGCCGCGCGATCCGCCAGCACGAGATGGTGCTCGATTACCAGCCGAAGGTCGACCTGCGCAGCGGCAAGGTGGTGGGCGCCGAGGCCCTGGTGCGCTGGCGCCATCCGGTCGAGGGGGTGATCCCACCCGACCGCTTCATCCCGGTAGCCGAGGAAACCGGCCTGATCGTGCCGCTGGGCGACTGGGTCATCGACGAGGCCTGCAGCGCGCTCAAGGCCATGGAAGCGCTCGGCGTGAAGGATTTCGTCATCGCGGTCAACCTGTCGGCGCGCCAGCTGCGCCAGCGCCAGTTCGCCGAGCGCCTCGGCGCGACCCTGAGCCGCCACGGCGTCGACCCGCGCTCGCTCGAACTCGAGGTGACCGAGAGCCAGCTGATGGACCATCCCGACGAAGCGCTGGACGCGCTGGGCCAGCTCAAGGCGCTAGGGGTGCGCCTGTCGATCGACGATTTCGGCACCGGGTACTCGAGCCTGAGCCACCTGCAGAAATTCCCGGTCGACGTCATCAAGATCGACCGCTCCTTCCTGGGCGACGTCGGCCACGACGGCCACCTGGTCATCACGCGCGCCATCATCGCGCTCGGCCACAACCTCAAGCTCAAGGTGGTGGCCGAAGGCGTCGAGACGCGCGAGCAGATCGCCTTCCTGCGCGAACACGACTGCGACCAGATGCAGGGCTTTTACTTCAGCCCCGCGCTGCCGCGCGAGACGCTGCAGGAGATGGTTGCCAGGGACGCGCGCCTGCCGGATTGAACCGCAAGAGAAGGGACCTCAGGCCTTGCCGCCGTCCCGTGCCTGCAGCAGCGCCCAGATCTGTTCCGCGTCGACCGGCTTGACCAGGTAATGGTCGAAACCCGACGCCTGGGCGGCTTCCCGGTCCTTTTCCTGGCCGTAGCCCGTCACCGCCACCAGCATCGATCCCGCGGTCTCGGGCAGGCGGCGCAGGCGGCTGGCCAGCTCGTTGCCGTCCATGTCGGGCAGGCCGATGTCGATCAGGCAGACCTCCGGCCGCTCCTGCCTGGCCCGCTCGATGGCGCGCAGGGAAGAATGTTCGACCGTGACCACGTACCCGAGCAGTTCGCACAAGGCTGCCAGCACCTCGGCGGCGTCGACGTTGTCGTCGACGACCATCACGCGCGCCTGTCGCGCGCGTGCGTCCGGCGCCGCCTGCGCCTGCGGGGGCGCGACGGTGGGCGCCGGCGCCTGCCGGTGGCGCGGCAGATGAATGCTGAATTTGCTTCCCTGTCCCAATCCCGCGCTGTGCAGCGCGACCCGGCCGCCATGCAGCTCGACCAGGCTCTTGACCAGCGCCAGGCCGATGCCCAGGCCGCCCTGGGCGCGGTCCGGCGTGCGCTCGGCCTGGGCGAACAGCTCGAAGGCATGGGCCACCGTGTCGGGTGTCATGCCGATGCCGTTGTCCGTCACCGTGATCACCACCTGTTCCGCTTCGGTACGCAGGTGCAGCACGATGCTGCCGCCTTCCGGCGTGTACTTGGCCGCATTGTTCAGGACGTTCGCAACGCACTGGACCAGGCGTTTCAGGTCGCCCCACACATGCGCCGGACCCGGCGCCACGTGGACTTCCAGGTGATGGCGGCGCAGTTCGATCAGCGGCTTGACCTGTTCGACGGCCTCGCTGACGACGCTGCGGGCGTCGACCTCGCTCCGTTCCAGGCTGACCAGGCCGCGGGTGACGCGCGACACGTCCAGCAGGTCGTCGATGAGCCCGGTCATGTGCCTGACCTGGCGCGAGATGATGCCGCTGGTCTGGCGCACGCGTGTTTCGTCGAGCCGCCCGAGGCGCAGCAGGTCGGCCGCCGAGCTGATCGGGGCCAGCGGATTGCGCAGTTCATGCGCGAGCATGGCGAGGAACTCGTCCTTGCGCCGGTCGGCCTCGCGCAGCGCCAGCACCGCCCGGGCGCGCGCCACCGCATCCCAGGTGCGGGCCGCGGTCTGGCGCATCAGCTCGACGTCCTCGTCGCTCCAGGCGCGCGGCTGGTCGTGATGGGCGAACATGAAGGCCACCGTCTTGCCGTCGCGCTGGATCGGGGCGGCCACCGAAGCGCGCGCGCCGATCTCCGCGTGGGCCGCGGCGGCCGCGCCGACAGTGCGCGGATCGCTGGCCAGGTCGCTGACGCGCATCACGCGCCCCGCGCGGATATCGGCTGCCAGGGCCAGACCGTAATCGTCGAGCCGCTCGACCCGCGCCGGCAGTTCCGGCACCCGGCGCACGTCGTTGTAGTTGTGCCCGACGACGCCGTACTCGACCGCCTCGTCCATGCTGACGTAGCCGACCCGCGGAACGCCGAGGATGCGTGCCAGCTCCCGGGTGGCCACGGTCATCATCATCGCCGGGTCGTCGGCGACGCTGCGCAGCTGTTCGTCCAGGTCGAGCAGCATGGTCTTGTGCGCCTCGGCCTTCTGCGCCGCCAGCACCGCCAGCTTGCGGGCGCTGACGTCGTCGAAGAACACGGCCAGGCCGTCGTCCAGCGCGGGATTGGCCCGGACATCGAGCCAGGCCCGGCCCCCATCCGGCAGGAGACAGGCCTGCTCGGCCGACTCGGCCTTGCGGCCGGCGCGCACGCGTGCGAGCAGGGCGAGGATCTCGGCGCCGGCCAGCGCCGGGAAGGCCTCGCAGTAGGGCTTGCCGACGATGGCCTCGCGCGGCAGGGCGGAAAAGCGCAGCGCCGCATCGTTCGCATAGGTCACGGCATCGTCCGCCGCCAGCAGCACCAGGCCCTCGCTCAGGGTATCGAAGATGTACTGGCTGCGGTCGCGTTCCTGGCGCAGGGCGGCCTGCGCCAGGGCATTCTCGACCGCCGACCAGGTGCGCTCGGCCACGTCGCGCGTGACCAGGATGTCGTCGCCGGTCCAGCAGTAGGCATCCGGCTTGGCGAGGTTCAGGTTGGCGGCCCAGCGCCCGTCCTTGAAGATCGGCACCGCCAGCAGCGCGCCGATCATGATGGTCCGGTAGCTGCCGGCAAAGGCGGCGGTCCTGGCGTCGGCGGCCACGTCGCCGACCACGAAGTCGCTTCCCGTGCCCAGCGTCGCGACCACCGCCGGTCCGAAGTCGTCGATGCGTCCCGAGGTGGGCATGGGCGGAATCCCGGCGTCGAACCATCCTGCGCGCGAGAAGAAGGTATGGCCGTCCGGGCCGACTTCGGTGTACCAGCAATGCGATGCGCCGAGATACCCGGCCAGCAGCCTGGTCGCGGTCTCGACGATGGTGGTGGGCGAGGACAGCGCCTTGAGCTGGTCGGCGAGCCGGAGCTGGAAGGCGCGCCAGCGGGCGTTCAGGGCGGACGGATCGACAGGATTTTCGGACATGGGTGCTCTTTCAGTGCGGCGCACGCAGCGTCAGGCGGATGATCTCGCCCGGCTGCCACAGGCGCATGCGCGGGCCCCAGCTGCCGGCGCCGCGGGTCACGTACAACATCATGCCATTGACGTCGTAGGCGCCGATATATCTCGCGAAGCGTTTCTGCACCGCATAGCTGAAGGGCCAGATCTGGCCGCCGTGGGTGTGCCCGGACAGCATCAGGTCGACGCCGCGCGCGCTGGCTTCCTCGATGATGCCGGCGGCCGGGATGTGCGACATCAGGATGGTGGCGCTGCCGGTCGGCGCCGGGATGGTGCGCGCCAGGCCGCTCGTGATCTCGCGTTCATTGCGCATGGCGCGGCCGATGTCCTCGATCCCGGCCAGCACCAGGCCCGGAGCCAGCTCCACCTGGCGGTCGCGCAGCCAGCGCACACCGCCTTCCTCGAATTCGCGCACAGTGGTTTCAAGGTCGCCGTAGAACTCGTGGTTGCCGGTCACCGCCCACACGCCCCAGGGCGCGCGCAGCCCGCGCAGGGTCGGGGCCAGCTGCGGCTCGCCGATCGGATCGTCCTCGACCTGGTCGCCGACCAGCAGGACCGCGGCCGGCTTCAATGCGTTGATCTGTTCGACGCGCGCCGCCAGCCATTCGGAGCGGCGCTGGGCGCCGAGGTGGATGTCGCTGACGGCGACGATCACGGTGCCATCCAGCGCCTGCGGCAGGTCTTTCATGACGACTTCCTGGTCGACGATGACGGGGGCGCGCATGCCCTGGAAGATGGCGAAGCTTGCGAGCAGCACGCCGGAGATGGCGCCGACGGCGCGCAGCTTCTGGGTATGCGCGCGCCACCAGAATCCAAAGCCGCTGGCTAGGTCCGTCACCAGCAGGCACAGCGACATGATGAAGGTGATGCCCAGCCAGGTCAGTGCGAACTGGCCCGGCCACCAGCGCCAGTCGAGGGCCTGGTCGCCGATGCGCACGCCGGCGAAATACAGCAGCCAGACCAGGAAGGCGCCGATCCACCAGGCGCGCCGCGGGATGCGGTGCTTGACCGCGTCGAGCGAATACAGGCGGGCGGCGACGTACAGGTGGAAGAGGGTACCGACGATGTTGAGGACGATCGAAAACATGATGCGGGTGCTGTGGCAAAGGTGCTTACCTTAACGCAAATTCGGCAAATTTGCGCACACAGAGAGGTTCAAATAATATTTGCAAAAATGCTTAAAAATCCATATTTCGTATGTCTTGAAACTGCCTTGGCATGGCACTAGATTGGAGTCACCGGATGCTCACGATGAGGTCCGGCAACTATATCGCTTAAACTTTACGAGGATATTTATCATGCGTACTTTCGACCTGACTCCCCTGTACCGTTCCGCCATCGGTTTCGATCGCCTGGCCAGCCTGCTCGAGCAGCGCGCCGAGCCGAGCTACCCGCCGTACAACATCGAACTGGTGAGCGAAGACAACTACCGCATCGTGATGGCCCTGGCTGGCTTCACCCGCGACGAAGTGGAAATCGTGACCGAGCGTGACACCCTGCACGTCACCGGCCGCAAGCAGAAGGACGAGACCCAGCGCACCTTCCTGCACCGTGGCATCGCCGCCCGCGATTTCGAGCAGCGCTTCCAGCTGGCGAACCATGTGAAGGTCACCAGCGCGTCCTTCGACAACGGCATGCTCACCATCGAACTGGTGCGCGAAGTGCCGGAAGCGTTCAAGCCGCGCAAGATCGCCATTGGCGACGCCAACGGCAATGCCAATAACGTGCAGCAGCTGGAACAGCGCGCCGCCTGAGTACAGGTAGTCGTGTGAAAGAAGGGCGTCCCGCGGGGCGCCCTTTTTGACGATCGGGCCAGCCTTCGGTTTAAGAGCGGTCTAAGGCCAGAAGTTGCCTGCTTAAGCATGGTCTAAGCCAGCTTTGGGAAGATAAGACCATCGATAAAGAACATCATCGGTCAACCATTTTCATCAGGAGCACATACATGCGTAACGAAGGTGCCGTCACTGCCATCACTGCCAAACGCCTCACGCTGGCCCTGTGTGCCGCGGGCGTCATCGGCGGAGCGGTCGGTGCGCTTGCCGTCAACCATAACAACGCGGCAGCCGAAGCCGCAGCCGCTGCCGCAGCAGCGCCGGCGCCTGCCCAGCTGGCTGCAGCCCCGGCTCCCGCCGCCGCCCCGGCGCCGGCAGGCACCGTGACCCTCCCCGACTTTACCCGCATCGCCGCCCAGAACGGCAAGGCGGTGGTGAACATCCAGGTGGTCGGCAGCACCAAGACCGCCAGCCGCGGCAACGTGCCCCAGCTCGACCCGCGCCACCCGTTCTACGAATTCTTCCGACAGTTCCAGGACCCGCGCGGCAGCGGTCGTGGAGCGCCCGTTTTCGGCGCCGGATCGGGCTTCATCGTAAGCCCGGACGGCGTCATCCTGACCAACGCCCACGTCGTGCAAGGCGCCGACGAAGTCACCGTCAAGCTCCATGACCGCCGCGAATTCCGCGCCAAGGTCGTGGGCGCGGACGCGCGCACCGACGTGGCCGTGCTGAAGATCGACGCCAAGAACCTGCCGGTGGTGCCGCTCGGTAAATCGCGTTCGCTGGCCCCGGGCGAGTGGGTGCTGGCCATCGGTTCCCCGTATGGCCTCGAGAGCACCGTCACCGCCGGCGTGGTGAGCGCCACCGGCCGCAACCTGCCGGACGGCCAGGTGCCCTTCATCCAGACCGACGTGGCGGTCAACCCAGGCAACTCGGGCGGCCCGCTGTTCAACACCCGCGGCGAAGTGGTGGGCATCAACTCGCAGATCTACAGCCAGACCGGCGGCTACCAGGGCCTGTCCTTCTCGATCCCGATCGACATCGCGGTCAAGATCAAGGACCAGATCATGGCTACCGGCAAGGTGCAGCATGCCAAACTGGGCGTGAACGTACAGCCGATCGACCAGGTCTTCGCCGACTCCTTCGGCCTCGATTCGCCCGAAGGCGTCCTGATCGCCAACGTCGAGCGCGGCGGCCCGGCCGAGCGCGCCGGCCTGAAGTCGGGCGACATCATCCGCCGCCTGAACGGCCAGACCATCGTGTCGCCGGGCGACCTGTCCAGCAGCGTCTCGCTGTCCAAGCCGGGCGAGCGCGTGGCGCTCGACGTCTGGCGCGACGGCAAGCTGGTGCGCGTCGACGCGGTCCTCGCCGACGCCAGCGAGAAAGCCAAGCGCGGCGCGCCGGAAGAGCTGGCCGCGAACGGCGGCGACAAGGGCGCCAAGCTGGGCCTGGTCCTGCGTCCGCTCGAGCCGATCGAGCGCCGCCAGAGCGGCATCGCCTCGGGCCTGCTGATCGAGGACGCGCGCGGCGCGGCCGCGAGCGCCGGCATCGAACCGGGCGACGTGCTGGTCTCGGTCAACGGCCGTGCGGTCAACTCGCTCGAGCAGGTTCGCGACGTGGTGGGCAAGGCCAGCAAGTCGGTGGCCTTGCTGATCCAGCGCGGAAGTGAAAGAATCTTCATTCCAGTGCGGATTGGCTAAGGAAGCGCAGCGTCCTCGACCGGCTGGTTACACGAACGGATAATTCATGCGGCTATTGCTGGTAGAAGACGATACGATGATCGGCGAAGTGGTGCTCGACCTCCTGCGGGCCGAGCACTACGCCGTCGATTGGGTCAAGGACGGCGAAATGGCCGACACGGCCCTGATGCAGAACCAGAACTACGACCTGGTCCTGCTCGACCTTGGCCTGCCGCGCAAGGACGGGCTGGACGTGCTGCGCTCGATGCGCACCCGCAAGGACCGCACTCCCGTGCTGGTCGCCACCGCGCGCGATTCGGTGGCCCAGCGCATCGCCGGGCTGGACGCCGGCGCCGACGACTACGTCCTCAAGCCTTACGACCTCGACGAACTGCTGGCGCGCATCCGCGCGCTGCTGCGCCGCGCCGCCGGGCGCGCCGAACCCATCTTCGAGTACAAGAACATCACCGTCAATCCCGCCACCCGCGAAGTGCTGGTTGACGGCACCCAGGTGGCCCTGTCGGCACGCGAATGGGCGGTGCTGGAAGCCCTGGTGGCGCGGCCCGGCGCCGTGCTGTCGCGCGCCCAGCTGGAAGAAAAGCTGTACAGCTGGCGCGACGAAGTCTCCAGCAACGCGGTGGAAGTCTACATCCACGGCCTGCGCAAGAAGCTGGGCAGCGACCTGATCCAGAACGTGCGCGGCGTCGGCTACATGGTGCCCAAGGCATGAAATTCAGGTCCAAGGTCACGCACTCGCTGCGTGGGCGCCTGTTGTGGTACCTGCTGGCGGCGATCACCATCGCCGCCCTGGCGCAAGCCTCGATCGCCTACCGCACCTCCCTGCACGACGCCGACCAGATCTTCGACTACCACATGCAGCAGATGGCGCTGTCGCTGCGTTCGAGCACGCCGCTGTCGAACAGCGAGGCGCAGCAGCGCCTGCAGGCCAAGAACGAGGCCAGCCCGGGCGGCGCCGGCAACGACGACATGGTGGTGCAGATGTGGTCGCCCGACGGCGTGCAGGTCTTCCACAGCGTCTCGCGCGCGCGGCTGCCGCAGCGCGCGGTGCTGGGCTTCTCCAACGTCAAGGCCAACGGCACCGTCTACCGCGTGTTCTCGATCCAGAGCGAGAACCAGACCGTGCAGGTCGCCCAGGACCTCGCCGTGCGCCGCAACATGGCGGGCAACCTGGCGCTGCGCACCCTCGGCCCGATCGCCGTCATGATGCCGATCCTGATGCTGGTCGTGTGGTGGGTGGTAAGCGGCTCGCTCGAGCCGGTGGCGCGGGTGCGTTCGCAGGTGGCTTCGCGTCAGGCCGACGATTTGTCGCCGGTGTCCGACGCCGGCCTGCCGGACGAGGTGCAGCCGCTGGTGCAGGAGCTGAACCTGCTGTTCGGGCGCGTCAGGACCGCCTTCGACGCCCAGCAGTCTTTCGTTGCCGACGCCGCGCACGAACTGCGCACGCCGCTGGCGGCGCTGCGGCTGCAGGCCCAGAGCCTGGACCGCGCCGACACGCCGGAAGCGCGCAAGCTGGCCGTGCAGCGCCTGACGGCCGGCATCGACCGCGCCACCCGGCTGGTCGAGCAGCTCCTGGTGCTGGCGCGCCAGGAAGCCACCGCCGCCGCCGGCACCGTCGCCCGACCCGTGGACCTGGCCGACCTGGCGCGCCGCACCGTGGCCGACCTGGCCGGCGTGGCTGCCGCCAAGGGCGTGGACGTCGGCATCCACCACGCCGATCCGGCCACGGTGGAAGGGCAGCCGGATGCGCTCCACATCCTGCTGCGCAACCTGGTCGACAACGCCATCAAGTACACCCCGGCGGGCGGCACCGCCGACATCTCGGTGCGCAGCGACAGTGCAAAGGACGGCTGCACGGTCACGGTCACGGTCGAGGACAGCGGCCCCGGCATCCCGCCGGAGGAACGCGAGCGCGTGTTCGACCGCTTCTACCGCGTGGCCGGCAGCGAGGCGGCCGGCAGCGGGCTGGGACTGGCGATCATCAAGGCGATTGCCGAACGCCACGGCGCCACCCTGGCGCTGGGCGAGTCGGAACGCCTGGGCGGCCTGTCGGCCACGGTCTGCTTCCAGCAGCCGGCCTGAGTCACCCTTTGCTGCGCATCAGGATGGCCTTCAGCGCGCCCGCGTAGCGCTCGCTGACGGCCACCACCTCGCCATTGCGCAGGCTTAGCCAGTAGCTGCCGTCGCCACGGGTTTCCATGCCGGCGATCTGGCTGCGCCGCACGATCGTGCCACGGTGCACGCGCACGAATTCGCTTGGGGCCAGCAGGCTTTCGAGGCGGCTGAGCGTCATCCGGTGCAGGACCGTGCGTCCCGCCAGGCGCAGCTCCACATAATTCCCCGCCGATTCGATGCGCAGGATGTCGCCCACCTTGACCTGTTCGATGCGGCCGACCGAGCGCACGCTGATCGTGTCCAGGCTTTGCGCGCCATCGACGAAGCCGCGCAGGGCCGCGCCATAGGCCTCGCGCTGGCGCTGGCGCAGCATGCTCGCCGCGCGCTCGACGGCCTGCGCCAGGCGCGCATCGTCGAGCGGCTTGAGCAGGTAGTCGAGGGCATGCACCTCGAAGGCCTCGATCGCGTGCTCGCTGTAGGCGGTCACGAACACGACCAGCGGCGGCTCGCGCAGGCGGCTCAGCTCACGCGCCAGCACCAGCCCGGACTGCCCAGGCATCTGGATGTCCAGGAACACCAGGTCGACCTCATTGCTCTCCAGCGCCGCGCGCGCCGACGCCGCTCCGCCGCATTCCCCGGCCAGCTGCCAGCCGGGATGGGCTGCCATGGCCAGGCGCAGATTCAGCCTGCTCGGCAGTTCGTCGTCGACGATCAGGTAGCGGATCGCCATGGCCTCAATCCGCCTGCGCCAGCGGCAGGCGCACTTCGGCGACGAAGCGCTCGCCCTGCCGCCCGGCGAAGAGGGCGGCTTCCGGGTGCATCAGGCGCAGCCGGTCGCGGGTGTTGGCGAGCCCGAGGCCGGCGCCCGGGTTGGCGGGAAGGTCGCCGCGCGCCGGATTGGTGACCCGCACCAGCAGCGCGTCGTGTTCGCGGATGAAGGACAGGTGGATGTCGCTCGGCCCTTCGCTGCAATCGAGGTCGTGGCGCAGCGCGTTCTCGACCAGCGGCTGCAGCAGCAGCGGCGGGCAGGCGATGTGTTCCAGCCCTTCGCCGGCGCCGTCGACCTGCATGCGCAGCCGCTCGCCGTAGCGCAGGCGCTGCAGGGCCAGGTAGTCCTGCACGAAGCGCAGCTCGGCGGCGACGCTGACGGCATGGCCGCTGCTGGCGGACAGCACGTAGCGCAGCAGCTCGCTCAGGCGTCCGATACCCTGCAGCGCCAGGCGCTTGTCGTCGCTGCGCACCAGGGCGCTGATCGCATTCAGGGCGTTGAACAGGAAATGCGGTTCGAGCTGGGCGCGCAGGGCCAGCATGCGCTGCTCCTCGAGCGCCAGGCGCAGGTTGAGCATGTCGGTCTGCGAGCGTTGCCACGCCAGCTCGCGTTCCTTGGATTGGCGCCAGTAGAAGAAAGCCAGGATCGCGGCAAAGGTGCCGGTGGTCGAGAACCAGCCGACCAGCAGCATCCTCATCAAGAGCTGCCAGGCGTCCTCCAGGCTGGAGACCTGCAGCATTCCGCGCTGCCAGGCCATGTACATCCACTGGGCCGGCTGGAACAGCAGCACCAGGCACGCGAACATCGCCACCACGTTGCGCGGACGCGAGATCAGGGCCGGCCAGCGCGTCAGCGCGATGCACAGGATGCAGCTCAGGACGATCAGCGGCACGGCATACTCGACGAACCAGGTCGCCAGCAGCGCCGGATAGTGGCTGGACTGCCCGGCGCGCAGGTTGTCGCTGTAGGTCTGGAGCGCGCCGAGCACGCTGATGGCGGTCCACAGGACGACCATGGACAGCACGATCCTGGCGAAGGGCTGGATGCGATAGGGGGAGGAGCTCATCGGAAAAGTATAGCAGCGCGAAACGGCTGCCAAACCAGGCCTGCCGGGGATGCCATCACACGGAAGCGGGTATTCGTCACATATCGGGTGGCGGCCGGCGAAAGGGTGCGCACAATGGCCAGGTCCATTGTCGAGCGCATCGAGAAACCACCATGCTCCTTCGCAGCCTTTGTTTGATCCTGGCCGTCTTCCTGGCGGCCTCGCGTGCCGCCGCCATGCCTCCCGCGGTCGAGCAGGAAATGGCGCGCCAGGGCATCCCTGCCGGCGCACTGAGCTACCGGATCGAGGCCCTGGCAGGAATGCCGTCGCAGGGATTCGGCGAGCGCCGCGCGCTCAACCCGGCGTCGACCATGAAGCTGGTGACGACCCTGGCGGCCCTGGATATCCTGGGGCCCGCGTACCGCTGGACCACGGCCATGCTCTCCGACGCCAGGCTTGAAAACGGCGAGCTGAAAGGCGACCTGTACCTGCTGGGCGGGGGCGACCCCAACCTGAGCTGGGAGCGGCTGGGCGGCATGCTGCGCAGCCTGCGTAACAGCGGCATCGTCTCCATCGGCGGGGACTTGGTGCTGGACCGGACCCTGTTCCAGCCGACTCGGCTCGACATCGGCGCGCCACCGTTCGACGACACGCCGGACGCCTCGTACAACGTTATCCCCGACGCGCTGGCGCTGTCGGACTACCTGGTCACCTACACGCTGTCCTCGGATGCGTCGACCGTGGCGGTGCAGGCCACGCCGCCGCTGTCCGGGGTGTCCGTGCTGAACCGGATGACGCTCAACGACTTGCCGTGCAAGGACTGGCGCGAGACCTGGCAGCAGCCAAGGGTGGAGGAACAGGGCGCTCTGGTGCGCATCGTCCTGAACGGCAGCTTTCCGCGCGACTGCAGCAAGGCCGTCGACCTGCACACGCTCGACCGTGACCTCTACATCGAACGCCTGGTGCGCGCGCTGTGGGAAGAGATGGGCGGCCGGTGGCGCGGCCGCGCCCGCGAGGGCAAGGTCCCCGCCCGCGCGGCCGTGCTGGTCGAGCGCCAGTTCGAGACCCTGGCGGAGACGGTCCGCGCCATCAACAAGGACTCGCACGCGGTCAAGGCGCGCATGGTCTACCTGACGCTGGGCGCCACGGCCGGCGGGAGCGGCAGCCAGCCGACGCTCGAACGGGCGCGCCGGCGCGTCCTCGACTGGATCGCCGCCCAGGGCGTCGACACGGCCGGCATCGTCATCGAGAACGGCGCCGGCCTGTCGCGCATCGAGCGGCTCAGCGCCGCACAGCTGTCCGCCTTGCTCAAGTCCGCCGCGGCGGGCCGCTGGTATCCGGAATTTTCCGCCAGCCTGCCGATCGTGGCGCTGGACGGCACCATGAAGAACCGCCTGAAGACCGGCCCCGCGGCCGGCAACGCGCGCCTGAAGACCGGCACGCTGCGTGACGTCGCGGCGCTGGCCGGCTACGTGCGCGACCGGCGCGGACAGGACTGGATCGTGACGGCCTTCGTCAACGATCCGCAGGCCAGCGAGGGCAGGGGCAGGGCCGTGCTCGACCAGTTGATCCTCTGGGTCGCCGAAGGAAACGCCGCCGCAGCCGAACTACCTTCCATCCACCCACCTGACTGATTCCTACCATGCGAATGATCCGAACCGGCAGCGCAGGCGCGCTGCTGCTGGCGGCGCACGCCTGTGCATCCGCCCAGACCGCTGCTCCACCGTCCATCCAGCAGGTCGTCGTCAAGGCCGGCGCAACTAACAGCCGCGCGCAGTCGACTACCACCGCCATCGTCGTCGGGCGCGACGAAATCTTGCGCCAGGGCGACGCCAGCCTGGCTGAGGTACTGAAGCGGCAACCCGGCATCACGCTCGAGGCCAGCCCGGGGAGGGAAGCCGCCATCCGCATGCGCGGCCTGGGCAGCGGCTATGTGGCGATCCTGCTCAACGGCGTGCCTGCGCCGGCCGGCTTCTCGCTCGAATCGATCAGTCCCGAGCTGATCGAACGCATCGAGATCCAGCGCGCCGCCACCGCCGAAACCAGCAGCCAGGCGGTGGCCGGCGCCATCAATATCCTCATGCGGCGCGCCGGCCCGGCAAAGAACGAGGGCGCGAACGAGATCAAGGCGGGCAGCGCCTTCCAGCGTGGCCATGCGGCGCCGCAGCTGCTTGCCCAGCACAGCGGCCGCAGGGGCGCGCTCGCCTACACCGTGGCCGTGACCGTCAAGCGCAACCTGAATCCGGTTGCGGCCCTCAGCACCGAGGCGGGATCGGCCCCCGCCTTGCTGCGCCGCACGGCCTGGACCGACCACCAGGTCGAGGACATCCTGGAACTGGCGCCGCGCCTGAGCTGGCAGCCGAGCGCGGCCGACAGCATCAGCGCGCAGGGCTACCTGCGCAGGCGCCACATCGACAACGTCAAGCGCGAAAAGGAAACGACCGAGATTGGCCAATCGACGCCGTTTCCGCACGCCTACCAAAGCTTCGAGACCCGACCGCTGCACGCCTACGCCGACCTGGCCTGGACCCGCAGGCTGGAGGGCGGCGCCCGCCTTAACGCCAAGCTGTCCGGCTTCCGGATGAAGCGCGAGGCCGGCTTCGTCTACCGGGGCATGGATGAGCAGGATCGCCTGCGCGAGTCCCATCTGGTTGCCTCCGGCCCGGTCGAGCGCGAATGGACCTTCAGCGGCAGCTGGCGCCGCCCGCTGTGGGGCAGCCACTCCCTGGCGGCCGGATGGGAGTTCGGCCGCCAGGGGCGCAGCGAATACCGGCGCGAACGGCATGTCGATCCCCGCGGCACGCTGCTGTTCTCCAGCGACGAGGATTACCGCGCCAGCGTGGTACGCAGCGCCTTCTTCATCCAGGACGAGTGGGACATCGGCCCCGGCTGGTCCGCCTATGCGGGCCTGCGGCGCGAAGACTTGCGCACGACGGGCGAAGGCAATGCGGCTGCCCCGGTGGACGTCGACGCGGGCGCCTGGAGTCCCGTGTTCCAGACCTTGTTCAAGCCGCAGCGGGCGGAAGGCGACACCGGAACGCGCGACGGCTTTCGCTTCGCGGTCAGCCGCAGCTACAAGGCGCCGAACATCGTCCAGCTGCTGCCGCGCCGCTACACGGTCGACAACAACAACAGCGCCACCAACCCGGACCAGCAGGGCAACCCCAGGCTGCGGCCCGAACTCGCCCTGGCCGTCGACCTGGCCTGGGAGCGCTACTTCGGCGCGGCGGACATGGTGAGCGTGAGCCTGTTCCACAAGCGCATCCGCGACATCACGCTGACGCGCATCGGCGAGAGCGGCGGCGTGTGGACCGCCACCCCGGACAACGCGGGCAGCGCATCGGTGCGCGGCATCGAGTTCGAAGGCAAGCTGACGCGCGGCGCGCTGTCAGGACGCCTGAACCTGGCGCGCAACTGGTCGCGCCTGGACAGCGTGCCGGGGCCGGACAAGCGCATCGAAGGGCAGCCGGCCTACAGCGGCAATCTCGGGCTGGACTACGCGGCGCCAACCGGCCGCTTCGTCCTGGGCGGCACCTGGACTTACCGGGGACGGGTGGCGAGCCGCGCGAGCGCGCTGGTCTATAGCGAGGACGGCAGCCGGCGCCAGCTCGACCTGTATGGGGTATGGAAGTGCGACGCCCGCTCGAGACTACGCCTGTGCGTGGCCAGCCTGGCGCAGCGCGACTACCTGGAACGCCTGGCGTACGAGGGGCACAGGCCGCTCGAACGCGCCACCGTCTACCAGCTGCGCCCGACCTGGCGCCTGGTGTGGGAACAATCGCTGTAGGCCCTAGGCCCTAGGCGCGGCAGCCCAGGTTGCGGTAGCGCTTGCGCAGGCTGAGCAGGTCCAGCTGCACCGATTCCATCATCGCGGCGCGCACGCGCCGCTCCGATTGTTCCGCTTCCAGGATGGCCGCGCGCAGGCGGCCGCATTCCGGCGCCTGCTTCGTGCCGCGGTGACGAGCTGCGGCGCAGGCCTTGCCGGCGCCGCAGCCGGCGGCGAGATGGTGTGCGGGCTGTCGTGCCGCGGCCGCGGCCGGGGCCAGCACGCAGGACAGCAGGATGCACGCCGCAAGGGAGGCGGCAGGTCGCGTGGCGAGGGTCATAATGGTGGTCTCCGTGGTGCCGGAGGGTCGCTCGGCGCTGCCGGCCCCTCTCGTTCTTGTATCAGGCGCGCAGGATACCTGCGTTTTTGCCCTTGAATTCTCGCCAATTGTCACATTCGCCATGCGGGCCTTCGGCAGGCGCGGCACGGTAACGGTAGAATGGTCCCTTTGCTCACAGGGCAGCGGGCCCTGACCGGATATCTAGAGGAATCGATGAAGAAGCAAGCAGTCCTGTTGGCCGGCCTGGCGGCAGCCGGCCTGGCCTCGGCCCAGGAAGTCGTTCGGATCGGCCATGCGGCCGCCGTGACCGGCCCGGTGGCCTACTTCGGCAAGGACACCGAGAACGGTGCGCGCATGGCGATCGAGGCGCTCAACGCCAAGGGCGTCAGCATCGGCGGCAAGAAGGTCCGCTTCGAGCTGGTAGCCGAGGACGATGCCGGCGAACCGAAACAGGCCACCGCCGTGGCGCAGAAACTGGTGGACGCGAAGATCAACGGCATGGTCGGCCACGAGACCTCGGGCACGACCATCCCGGCCTCGAAGATCTACCATGCTGCGGGCATCCCGCAGATCTCGCCCTCGTCGACCTCGCCGATGTACACCCGCCAGGGCTTCAACACCACCTTCCGCGTGGTGGCCAATGACGTGCAGCTGGGCCAGGCGCTGGGCCGCTACGCGACCGGCAGCATGAAGGCCAGGCGCGTGGCCGTGGTCGACGACCGCACCGCCTACGGCCAGGGCCTGGTCACCGAATTCGCGCGCAGCCTGCAAAGCCAGGGCGGCACCGTCGTCGCCAAGGAATTCACGCACGACAAGGCAACCGATTTTTCCGCCATCATCACCCGCATCCGCGCCACCAAGCCGGACCTGGTTTTCTTCGGCGGCATGAGCGCCACCGCCGGCCCCATGCTGCGCCAGATGAAGCAGCTCGGCATGAACGTGCGCATGATGGGCGGCGACGGCCTGTGCTCGGACGAGATTCACAAGCTCTCCGGCGGCACCATGGCGGACGGTCAGGTGGTGTGCGCGGAAGCGGGCGGCGTGCAGGGCGAAGCCCGCGCCGCCATGGACAAGTTCCGCGCCGATTATAAAAAGCGCTTCGGCATCGACGTCCAGATCAATGCGCCGTATGCCTACGACGCGGTGATGACCATGGCCGAGGCGATGGTGAAGGCCGGTTCGAGCCAGCCGGCGAAATACCTGCCGGTCCTCTCGAAGATCCAGCACAGGGGCGTGACCGGGCCGATCGCCTTCGACGCGCGCGGCGACATCAAGGACGGCACCATCACGCTGTATTCGTTCAAGGGCGGCAAGCGTTCGCTGCTCACCGTCACCAAATAAGGAGAACGGCCATGGCAGCAAGCGATTCCATCAAGCCGGATGCCTTCGCGGCGCTGCAGGCCCGCTTTGGCCAGCAGTCGCGCAAGGCGCAGGCCTATTACACGGTGATGCACGAAGTGCGCGGCATCGTCGGCAGCGATGACGCAGCGAGCGCATGGATGACCGAGCCGCAGCCCGCGCTCGGCGGCAAGACTGCCGCCGAGGCGGTGGGAGAGGGGCGCGAGGACGAGGTCCTGGCCTACGTGCGTACGCTGAAGAAGTAAAGGCGCTTCAGAACACGCCGATCAGGAGCAGCACGATCAGCGTCAGCACGATCGAGACGGCGATGGAGCCGAGGCAGCCGAGTTTGTTCGAGAAGAATAAGAACATCTCAATCGCCCGGCCCTTCGCCCGGCATCGTATCGGCCATCAGCCTCAGCTCTTCCGGTGTCAGCTCTTCGGGCTTCTTATCTGCCAGGCCGTCCACGTCGTTCGCCTGCTGCTGGTTCTGGGGCTGTGCCTGTTGCTGTCCCTGTTCCTGCCCCTGTTGCTGGCCTTGCGGCGCGGCCTGCTTCTCGTGCGACTTCTGTTCCTTGCTCATGATGTTCTCCCCTGAAGGTGATGAACAAAGTGTGGCACAGAGTCGTTTTCGGCGGCGTCCAGCTCGATGAGGACTGCCGGCGCCGCTCAGTGAGGCCGTGCGGATGAGCCGCCGCGGCCGAGCGCACGCTCCACGCTGAGCGCCAGCTCGGCCAGCTGGAAGGGCTTGCGCAGCAGGATGTCGTCGCCCAGGACCTGGTCGATCGCATGCATGTCAGCATAGCCGGTGGCGATGATCATCGGTATGCCGGGGAAGACTTCGCGCGCGCGCCGCATGAGCTCGGCCCCGGTAATCCCCGGCATCAGGTAATCGGTGATGATCAGGTCCGGCCGCCCGCGTCCCAGTTCGCGCAGGGCGGCCGCGCCGTCCGCCGCCTGGGTCACCGCATGCCCGAAGGCTTCGAGCGATTGCACCATCGATTCGCGCACGAAGTTGTCGTCCTCGACCACAAGGATACGGGAACCCTGTCCGGCGGCCGGGACGGCGTCCGGCAGGGGCGCGGCGGCGGGGAGCTCGCCGCCGTCCCAGGCGCGCAGCCAGATTTCCACCGTGGTCCCACACCCCTGCTGGCTCAGGATGCGCGCCGCGCCGCCCGACTGCTGCGCCATGCCGTACACCTGGCTGAGGCCCAGGCCGGTGCCCTTGCCGACCGCCTTGGTGGTGAAGAAGGGCTCGAAGACCTTGGCCACGAGCTCGGGCGGCATGCCGGGGCCGTTGTCGGTGACGGCGATGCGCACGTATTCGCCGCTCGGCAGCAGCCCGGCGGGCGGCCGGGCATTCCCCGCATGGAAAGCCAGTTCTCCGCTGTCGCCCATGGCGTCGCGCGCATTGATGGCCAGGTTCAGCAGCGCCATCTCCATCTGGTTGGCGTCGGCGAACACGCGCGCGCAGCCTTCCTCGACCTCGAAGCGCAGATGGATGCGCGAGCCGAGCGAGGTCGCCACCAGTTCGCGCACGCCATCGAACAGGTCGCTCACCTCGGCGGGGCGCAGGTCGAGGTTCTGGTTGCGGGCGAAGGCCAGCAGCTGGCTGGTCAGCTTGCCGCCGCGCTGGCAGGCGCGGCGCGCGATCTCGGCGCGCTGCCTGGCCACCTCGTCCTTCGACAGCAGCAGGATCAGGTCCATGCTGCCCTGGACCACGTTGAGCAGGTTGTTGAAGTCGTGGGCAATGCCGCCGGTGAGGCGGCCGACCGCCTCCATCTTCTGGAACTGCACCATCGCCTGCTGCACCCGTTCGCGTTCGATGACTTCGTTCATCAGGCGGTCGTTGGCCCCGGCCAGCGCGCGGGTGCGTTCCTCGATGCGCGATTCGAGCGTCTCGTTGAGGGACAGGAGGTCCTGCCGGCTCTGCTGCAGGCTGGCGGCGTCGCGCTCGCGTTCGGCCAGCAGGTCGCGTGCCTGGTACTGGCGGCGCCGGGCGCGCAGGGCCGAGCTGGCGGCACTGCGCAGGGTCTGGGCGTTGAGCGGGCGCTCGAGCAGGATGATGTTGCCCAGCTCTTCCAGCCGGGAGCGGGTGGCGGCCGCGGCCGACCCGACCGCCTTGCCGAGCAGGATCACGAAGGGGAAATCCGACCAGGGTTCCTGCGCCGCCAGCCAGGCGTGCAGGGGCGCCAGGTCGGCGCCATGCAGTGCTTCCTCGGCCACGATGGCCAGGCCGGCGCCTTCGCCGATGGCGCCGGCGAGCGCGGCGAAATCGGGCATCACGCCGCAGGCCGCGCCGTCCTGCGCCAGCACCGAGCACATGACCTCGGCGTCGCGCCCGCGCGGCGCGAGGATCAGGATGCGTTGGTCCTGCCGCTCAGCCGGTGACATCGGGAATGTCCGACATCATGGGCGTCAGGCCCCGGTAGCTGGGCAGGCCGGTGAGGACGCCGTCGAAGCCTTCCAGCGCTTCGCCGACGCGGATGCCGTCGGCGCCCAGCTCCAGCTCGTGGATGGTCAGCGCGTGCTCGGCGGCGCGACTCTTGATCACCGTGACGGCGCGCCGCAGGCGGCCGTTCGACTCGAAGAAGCGCATCAGGACCGTGCTGTCGCTCAGGTAGCTCAGGTCGACGTCGGACTTCACTTCGCCGATCATCCCGTGCTGGCCCAGCACCAGCACCGTGGTGACGCCCTGCTGGTTCAGGTAGGACAGCAGTTCGTGCATCTGCAGGATCAGGTACTGCTCGCCGGGCATGGCCTGCAGGTAGGCGTTCAGGCTGTCGATGACGATGAAGCCGACCTTGGAGAGTTCGACCGCGTCGCGCAGCATCTGCGCGAACTCGCCCGGCGACAGTTCGGCCGGGTCGATATGGTGGATGCGCAGCTGGCCCTTGTCCAGATAGGGGCGCAGCTCCATCCCGAGCGCGCGGCTGCGCGCGAAGAAGGTGCCGAGTCCTTCGTCGAACAGGTAGAGCGCGGCCTGCTCGCCGCGTTCCAGGGCGCTCAGGAGGCAGCGGGTCGACAGGGTGGTCTTGCCGATGCCCGAAGGCCCGACGATCAGGGTATTGGTGCCGCGCACCAGGCCGCCCCCCAGCAGGGCGTCGATGCCGCTCGAGCCGGTGGAGCGCACCGCCGGCACGAAGTCGCGGAGATGCTCGGCCGCCACCAGGCGCGGATACATCGTGATGCCGCCGGTGTCGAGCGTGTAGTCGTGGTAGCCGCCGCGGAAGCGGATGCCGCGCATCTTGATGATGTTCACGCGCCGGCGCTCCGTGCCGAACTCCTTGGCGATCTGCTCCAGGCTGATCACGCCGTGCGCGATGCTGTGCAGGTGCTGGTCGGACTGGCTGGTCTTGTCGTCCAGGAGCAGGACGGTGCAGGCGCGCGCCGCGAAGAACTGCTTCAGGGCCAGGATCTGGCGGCGGTAGCGCAGCGGGTTCTGCGCCAGCAGGCGCATTTCGGACAGGCTGTCGAACACCACGCGCACCGGCTTGATCGCGTCGACCTTGTTCATGACATTGCGGGTCGTTTCGCCCAGCTCGACTTCCGAAGGATGGAAGATCGACTGTTCGGAATCGGGATCCAGCTCGGTGTCGCCGGCCAGTTCGAAGATCGACAGCGCATCGATGTTCCAGCCGTGGCTCGCTGCGACTGCCTTCAGCTCGTCGGCGGTCTCGGACAGGGTGATATACAGGCCGGCCTCGCCCCTGGCTGCCCCATCGAGCAGGAACTGCAGGCCCAGCGTGGTCTTGCCGGAACCGGGCGAGCCTTCCACCAGGTAGACGCGCTGTGGAGTCAGGCCGCCGCCGAGGATGTCGTCGAGGCCGGCAACGCCGGTGGAGATGCGTACGTTTGCAGCGGTATTCATTCTGGTACGGCCCATGCTGGTCGCGCCAGCGAGGCGCGACGGTGTGGAGGAAGACGTTGCTTACCGCCAACGCGCATTGATCAGGGCATTATACGCATTCGTCAACGCAAGCTTGGTTCAGTTGTAGCGATTGTGCATGCGGCGAACATCGTCTGATGACGCATAAAAAGGGTTCCATCGGGAACCCTTTTTCTGGACCGGATGACGGCCTTCAGAAGCGGTGCGACAGCCGCGCGAACCAGGCCGCCCCGTTCAGGCCGAACTGCACGCTCTCGTACTTGAAGCCGTTGTCGGTCTCGTTCGGATCCTGCGCGCTCGGCTTGACGTCGAAGATGTTGGTGCCGCCGACGGTGAACTTGGTTTTCTCGGTGAAGGCCCAGGTGAACGACAGGTCGGCCGAGGTCTTCGGCTCGTAATACTGGTTCGGCACCGGCGGACCCGAGAAGGTGCCCAGGGTCTGCGGGCCGAAATGCACGATGCGCAACGCGGTTTCCAGCTTGCCCCGGGTATGGTCGAAGCCCAGCGTGGCCTTGCGGCGCGGCGCGCCTTCCTCGATGAACAGGCGCTCGCGCTCGGACAGCAGCACGTCCTCGAAGCCCCTGAGGGCGCTCGGCGCATGCACGCCGGTCACTTCGGTCTTGCTGAAGTTCAGGGCCAGGAAGGCGTTCAGCTTGCCGGTGCCCAGGTCCATGCGGTGCGACAGGGTCACGTCCAGGCCCTGGGTCTTGGTGTCCACCGAGTTGACGAAGAACTGCGCCTGGCCCACGCCCAGTTGTTGCAGGGTGGCGCCCAGGGCAGGGTAGTTGTCGGCGTCGAAGCGGCCCGACAGCACGATGCGGTCGTCGATGTTGATGCGGTACAGGTCGGCCGTCAGCGAGGTGGCCTGGCCGGGGGACCAGGTCAGGCCCAGGGTATAGCTCTTCGATTCCTCTTCCTTCAGTTGCGGGATGCCGGCGGCATTCGCTACGCGGCCGCCGTTCGGGGCCAGCACCACGTCGAGCGGCTGGCCGTTGACGAAGTCGGTGAAGGTCGACGAGAAGTAGACCTGCTGCAGCGAAGGCGCACGAAAGCCCGTGCTGGCCGAGCCGCGCAGCAGCAGGGCCGGGTTGATCCGGTATGCCGCCGCCAGCTTGCCGGTGGTGGTGGCGCCAAAGTCGGAATAGCGCTCGTGGCGCAACGCGGCCTGCAGCTTGAAGCCTTCGGCGAGGTCGGTCTCGAGGTCGAGGTAGGCGGCGTTCGAGTGGCGGTCGCTGTCTGTCACGTCGATCGGCTGGAAGCCCGGGAAGCCCTGGCTGCCGGCGTTGCCGCCCACGCCCACGCCGTCGGCGTCGACATAGGAACCCGGCTCGCCCGCCTTGATCTGGTAGTTCTCGCGGCGGTGCTCGAAGCCGAAGGCCACGTTCATGCCCTTGCCGATGCCCTCGAAGAAGCGCGAGAAGTCCAGGTTGGTGGTCGCCTGGCGGAACGAGAAGCCGCCGGCGTCGAACATGCTGGCGCTCCTGCCCGGCCCGCCGCGCAGCAGGTCGAGGTTGGCGATCGACGCGTTGAGCGTGTTCGCGATGGTGTAGCGCATGCGGTTCTGGCCGAAGGTCTGCGAGACGTCGGTGTTCCATTCGCCCAGGCGGAAGCGGTAGCCGAGGGTGCCGTAGTGGTCGTTGATGTCGCCGTTGATGAAGGGGACGAAGCCGTTCGGGTACATGGCGGCCGAGTTGCGCGAGGGGATGTCCTCGGAGCCCAGGCCTTCGCGCGCCCAGGCGGCCGACGAGGCGTCGCGGTTCTGGGCGCCGGCGGTGACGTACAGCTTGCCGTCGCCCGCCGGGAATTCGCCGTTCAGGTAGACGGTGCTGTTCTGCGACTTGGTGTCGCCGATGATGCGCGGACTGCCTTCCTCGGCACGGTTGGAGCGGCCGCGGTCGTAGTATTCGCCGGTGATGCCCAGCACGCCGCCGCCGACGGCCACGCCGCAGTAGGCCGAGGCCAGGTAGTTGTCGCCGTCGCCTTCAAGGTACTGGCCAAAGCCGGCCACCATCTCGCAGCCCAAGCTCTTCTTCAGTTCGATGTTGAGCACGCCGGCGATGGCGTCCGAGCCGTACTGCGCGGCGGCGCCGTCGCGCAGCACCTGCACGTTACGGATCGCCATCAAGGGGATCGCGTTCATGTCGGTGCCGGTGTTGCCGCGGTTGCGTGCGCCGAACAGGTTGACCAGGGCGGTGGTGTGGCGGCGCTTGCCGTTGACCAGCACCAGGGTCTGGTCCGAACCCAGGCCGCGCAGGGCGGCCGAGTCGATCAGGTCGGCGCCGTCGGCGCCGGTCTGGCGCGTCGAGTTGAACGAGGGCGAGACGTTGTTCAGGACTTGCGCCAGGTCGAACTGGCCGCCCTGTTCGGTCGCCTTGGTCATCGGGATGAGGTCGACCGGGACCGGTGTGTCGATATCGGAGACGTTGCCGACGCGGCGCGAGCCGACGATGCTGACGCTCTGGATGCCGCCGCCGCCCTTGCTGTCCGCAGCGGCCGGGGTGCCGGCGGCGACCGGGGTGGTGGATGGCTCCTGCGCAGTGCTCTGGGCGAAGGCGCTTGGCGCCAGGGTAGCGAATGCGGCGCCGCCGTACAGGGCGAGCAGGAGCGACTTGGGAAGACGTTTGAGTGTGAGCACTGGTTACTCCGAAGGAAAATTGAATACTAAACAATCCCATGACGGAGCACCAAGGCGCTGTATCATTAACACAACGTTGTCAATATATAACCTGCATCTATCGTCTGGCCAGCGCCTTCCTGCGGCGCCGGCGGTGCGGGCAGGCGCGTGCGGAAGCTGGCGCCGGCCCGGTCTCGGGCGGGTCTTCGTGGCGCTCGGCGTGGCGCGCCATCGCTTCCGTGCACGATTTGCCGAACTTGACTGCGATGGTGGCCAGCAGGCCCAGTATGCCGATCGTTGCCAGCAAGGCGTCCAGCATGGTTTCCTCCTGTAAGCATTCGCCTGAACCGATGTAAATGATGGTAGGCGAGTCTGCACGCCTGCGCAATCTGGCAATTCCGGTGCTAGACTTCGGAGATTCCGAAAGTAGAGGGCTGTAGGATGCGTTTCGACCTGACCGACATGCGGCTGTTCCTGAGTGTCGTCGAATGCGGCAGCCTGACGCACGGCGCACGCGCGATGCACCTGGCGCTGGCATCGGTCAGCGAACGCATCGCCGGCATGGAAGCGGCGCTGGGCGCGCCCCTGCTGGAACGCAACCGCCGGGGCGTACGTCCGACCGCGGCCGGCGAGACCCTGGTGCGGCATGCCCGCTCGATCCTGGGCCAGGTCGAACAGATGCGCGGCGAGCTGCGCACCTATGCGACCGGCCTCAAGGGCCGCATCCGCCTGCTCTCGAACACGGCGGCGATGGCCGCCTTCCTGCCGCCGCAGCTGTGCCGCTTCCTGGCCGTGGGCATGGCCGACACCGCGTTGGAGACGCACCTGGCGGAACGGGCAGCGCGCCTGGGCCGCCAGCTCGACTACCGCATCCAGTTGCGCAATACCGGGTAGGTGGCCAGGTACGTCGAGGCAGGCATCGGCATTTCGATCCTCTCCCGTGCCCTGGCCGCAACGATCGAACGCGACCTGGCCGTCCTGACCCTGTCCGAAGCCTGGGCGGCCAGGCAGCTCTACCTGTGCGCGCGCGACTTCTCCGCGCTGACCCCGCATGCCGGCCTGCTGGCGCGGCAACTGCTGGAGCAGGTGCCGGAATAATCGCCGAGCGCACCGGGCAGCCGCTGAGCCGGATCGAGAAGGATTCGGACCGCGACAATTTCATGTCGGCCGGGCAGGCGGCGGAATACGGCCTGATCGACCGGGTGCTGGAAGAGCGCCCATGAAAAAACCGCGGCCCCGGTGTGGACCGGGGCCGCGGTTTCGTTCAAACAAACCTTACGGCTTCTTGGCCGCCGCTGTCGATTCCGCCCTCGCAGAATCGTCTTTCGGCCAGGCCACGCCGAGCCAGGACGCGTTCAGCGCCTTCTGCGCGTCGGTCGCCTTGTCCGCGACCTTCAGCTTGGCCTTGCCTTTCGGCTGCTGCAGCGGGGTGAGCTGCTTTTCCACCAGCTCGTCGCGGCGGAACAGGTGCACCTTGAACGGGGCGGTCTTCACCAGCGACATCTTGTCGCCGATGTCCTTGGCGGACACGCGCAGGCCGTTCACGGCCACCAGGGTGTCGCCCGAGACCACGCCGGCCTTCCATGCCGGGCTGTCGCGCTCGACGACGGTGACCACCGCCGGGTCGCTGCCGTCGCGCAGGGTCCAGCCGGCCCACCATTCGGTCTTCTGCTCCTGATCTTTCGGCACGTCGGCGATCTTTTGCAGGCCGACCTGGGCCAGCAGGGTGTCGAACGGGATCTCTGTGGTGCCGTCCACGTACTGGGCCCACCAGCCGCTCCAGTCCTGGCCGCTCACGCTGCGCAATGCCGCCAGCACGGCCGGCACGTCGTAGCCGCCCTGCGCGGTCGAGTGCTTCTCGAACAGGATGCGGTGCATGTCCTCGAGGCCGCGCTTGCCGCCGGTCTGGCGGCGCAGCTCGATGTCCATCATCAGCGCCAGCACCTGGCCCTTGGAGTAGATGTTGACCGAGGCGTTGCGTGCGCGCTCGCCGCCGACGGCGATCCACTCGTCGAAGCTGGCGTCGGCCGCGCTCTGCTGGAAGCGGCCCGGCTGGTGCAGGTAGTCGTCGATCAGCTTGGCGTAGCCTTCGAGGAACTCGTCGCGCTTCTGCAGGCCGGCGCGCAGGACGATCAGCTCGTCGTAATAGGAGGTGTGGCCTTCGGCGACCCACAGCAGGCGGTTATAGTTCTCGTTCTGGTAGTCGTAGGGCACCATCTCCTTCGGACGGTAGGCCTTGACGTTCCAGGTGTGATAGAACTCGTGCGCGGCCACGCGCAGGAAGTTCAGGTAGTCCTTGCGCGGCGCGAAGGTCCAGCGGGATTTCTGGATGACGGTGGAATTGGCGTGCTCGGTGGCGCCGCCGACGCCGTCGGTGGCGTGGACGATGAACAGGTAGCGCTGGAACGGATACTGGTTGCCGTACATCTTCGCGGTCTCGACGACGATCTTCTTCAGGTCGGTCATCATCTGCTTGCCGTCGTGGTTGCCGCGGCCCCAGATCGCCAGCTCGATGCTGCGGCCATCCACCTTGTCGGTGTAGAACTCGTGGATGCCGGTCTCGATCGGCGCGTCGATCAGCACGTCGTAGTTCGGCGCCACGAAGCAGTGGTCGCAGTTGCCCGAATCCATGCCCGAACGCGACTTCCAGCCCTGCGGCACGTCCAGCTTGACCGCTACCTTCTCCTTGCGGAAGGGCGCGGCGTAGACGAACACGCCGCTGGCATCCAGGTAGGCGTGGGTGTCGTCGATGTGGCGGGTGCGCTCGCCCAGCAGGTTGGCGTACAGCTCGTACTGCACCGTCACCGCGTCGCCTGGGCGGGTAGAGACCTGCCAGGTGCCCTTGTCGGTCTTGGCGACCGGCAGCGGCTGGCCCTTGGCGTCGAAGGCCTTGAACAGGCGCACGCCGTTGGCGAGGTTGAGCATGTTGTAGCGGCCGGTGCGCCAGTTCGGCATGTGCACGTCGAGCGTGGTGCCGGTGGCTGCCGGGAAGGTGGCGCGCACTTCGGCCAGGTGCTGTGCCGCATCGGTAATGCGCAGCTGGTAATCGACGTCGGCGCGTGCGGTGGCACTGGCGCCGAGCAGGATCAAGGGGAGGGCGTAGGTCAGGAGTTGTGGTTTCATGTCCGCAGGATGGATGTGCTCCGGTAGAGCGTGCGCGGAAGTGTATACCAGCTCGCGGACGGGGGACAGCCTTTGCTGGCGGCGTCAATACGGCCTGGCCATGCGAAAAAAGGCCGCGCCCTGTTACAGGACGCGGCCTTTCCGGGACTGATCCGGTGTCGTATCAGTTGCTCAGCAAGACCTGTGCGATCAGACCGGTGGCGATGGCGGCCAGGATGTAGTCGTTGCCGGCGCGGACCCAGTGGTGGCCACGCGGCGGCGCGCTCAGGTGGCGGTCGCGCCAGTCGGTGACGACGTAGCGGCTGTCGCGGTATTCCTTGCTCAGGTGCTGGCCGCGGCGCAGGTCGTGGCGCGGTCCGGCGCCGCGCCGGTCGTCGCGATGGAACCGGCGGGCGTCGTAGTAGCGATCGTGATTGCGGTCGTTGGCACGCTGGTTGGCGTTGCCGCGTGGGCCGTCATGGCGGTCATTGTCATAGCGGCCGTTGTCATGCTTGTCGCCACGGCGGCTGTCCTGCCCATAGGCGTTGCCGTTGCGGCCGTCGTGGCCATGGTCGCCGCGCTGGGCGAACGCGCTGCCGCTGGCAGTCAGGGTAAGGGCGATCAGTGCCGATGCGATCAAACGTGGTTTCATGCTGTTCTCCTGGTGACGCGGTGTGCTTTCGCGATGTGTCCATTACACCGCGAACCGGGCCGGACAGGTGAAGCCAGGCAGTAAGGAATGCTACCAAACGTATCAGGGCCGCCCGGTGGATTCAATGAGCGCGGCCGGCTCCGTGCGGCCGCCGACCAGGATGGCCCCGTCCTCTGCCCGGGTCCTGATGATGCATGACTGGCCGGTGGCGCGTCCCTGTCGCAGCACGATGCCATGTCCCAGCAGCGCGGTGAGCGCACCCGCCGCCACGCCGGTGGCGCTGTCTTCCAGGGCCGGGTCGAGGTGGTTGAAGTTGCGGCCTTCGAAACGGCCGTCGGGAAGGCGACACCAGGCGTAGATGCCGTTGATGCCGGCCTCCTTGCTCCATGCCGTGGTCGCTTCCAGGTCCGGCCGCAGGCCAAGCAGCGTGGCGGCGCCCGGCACTTCGACCAGCAGCTTCGGGCTGCCGACCGAAGCGACGCGCGGCGGCGATGCCGGCACGAAGCCGGGCGCCGCGAGCAAGTGTTCCAGCAAGCCGCTTGCCAGCACCGGCTGCGCCACTTCCTGCGCCTGCAGGCGAACATAGAAGGGATGATCGCCACGCAGCAGCGCGAGCCGCTGGCCGCGCATCGCCGTCGTCACCGAAAGCAGGGCGGCATCGGGATGGCGCCCGAACAGCACGTGCGCCACGGCCAGCGTGGCGTGCAGGCACAGCGGGCTGCGCATGTGCGGGTAATAGAAATCGACCACCTCGCCGTCGAGGAAGACGCAGGTGGTGTTGCGTGATTGCGCCAAGGCGCGGCGCGCTTCCTCGTCCGACCGGTCGCCTTCGATCACGAGGGCCGGATTGCCGTCGCCGGCATGTTCGCCAAAACAGCTCAGTGCACGAATCTGCATGCGTTTCTCCTTGTCGAGCGGGAAGTCTCGGTTATACTGTGTTTTTATACAGTATTGCCGGTTTGTCCAGCATTGTATCCCGTTCGCCCCGCTTTTGTCCGTCCTCTGCCGATGACCGATCCGCTTTCTCCACCACCACAGGTTTTGCCTCCGTATGCGGAGCTGTTCTGCCTGTCGAACTTCTCCTTCCTCGAAGGAGCCTCGCATGCGGAGGAACTGGTGGCGCGCGCGGTCCAACTCGATTATTTTGCCCTGGCGCTGACCGACGAATGCTCGCTGGCCGGAGTGGTGCGCGCCCATGCCGAGGCCAAGAAGGCCGGCCTGCACCTGGTGATCGGCGCCCACTTCCACCTGAAGCACGCGGACGGCAGTCCGGCGCTGTCGCTGCTGCTGCTGGCCAAGAACCGCAACGGCTACGGCAACCTTGCGGAGCTGATCACCCTGGGCCGCACCCGCAGCGAAAAAGGGACCTACTTCCTCACGCCGGACGACCTGGCCCGGCCCGCGCCTGCGTACGCGCACCTGAAGCACATGCCCGACTGCCTGGCGATCCTGCTCCCCGCTTATCCCTCGCACGAAGCGGCGGACGTCGACCGCCTGCACGCGCAAGCCGCCTGGATGGCGAGCACCTTCCCGGGTCGCGCCTGGCTCGGCCTGGTCCTGCTGCACCGCGCCTTTGATGAGCCGCACCGCGAGGCGGTGGAAGAGGTGGGCTGGCAGCACGGCCTGCCGATCACGGCGCTCGGCCACGTGGTGATGCACGTGCGCTCACGCAAACCCCTGCAGGACACGCTCACCGCCACCCGCCTGAAGAAACCGGTGGCCGAATGCGGCTATGGCCTGGCCCAGAACGCCGAGCAGCACCTGCGTTCGCGCCTGCGCCTGGCCAACATCTACGGCCGCGAGGCATTGGCCGAGACGCTGCGGATCGCGCGCCTGTGCACCTTCTCGCTCGATGAGCTGCGCTACGAATATCCCGACGAAGTGATCCCGCCCGGCATGGATGCCACCAGCTTCCTGCGCCAGGAAACCTATGTCGGCGCGCACCGGCGCTTCCGCGAGGGCATCCCGGCCAAGGTGCAGGCGCAGATCGAGCACGAACTGCAGCTCATCGCCGAGATGAAGTACGAACATTACTTCCTTACCGTGTACGACATCGTGCGCTTCGCGCGCTCGCAACATATCTTGTGCCAGGGGCGCGGCTCGGCCGCCAATTCCGCGGTGTGCTACTGCCTCGGCATCACCGAGGTCGACCCGGCGCGCGCCAGCCTGCTGTTCGAGCGCTTCATCTCGAAGGAGCGCAACGAGCCGCCCGACATCGACGTCGACTTCGAGCACCAGCGCCGCGAGGAAGTCATCCAGTACATCTACCGGAAATACGGGCGCGAGCGCGCGGCGCTGGCGGCGGTGGTGATCAGCTACCGCCCGAAGAGCGCGCTGCGCGACAGTGGGCGCGCGCTCGGCATCGACCTGGCCATCGTCGAGAAGGTGGCCAAGACCCACCACTGGTTCGACAGCCGTGCCGATTTGCTGGGGCGCCTGGCGGAGGCGGGACTGGACCCGGAATCGCGCCTGGCGCAGCAGTGGGCGACACTGGCCGACAAGCTGCTGAACTTCCCGCGCCACCTGTCGCAGCACCCGGGCGGCTTCGTCATCGCGCGCGGCAAATTGTCGCGCCTGGTGCCGATCGAGAACGCCACCATGGCGGAGCGCAGCGTCATCCAGTGGGACAAGAACGACCTCGAGGAACTCGGCCTGATGAAGGTCGACGTGCTGGCGCTGGGCATGCTGTCGATGATGCGGCGCGGCCTCGAACTGGTGGGCCAGCGCTACGGCAACCTGTTCGAGATGCAGGACATTCCGCCCGACGACACTGCCACCTACGACATGATCTGCGCGGCCGACACCGTGGGCGTGTTCCAGATCGAGTCGCGCGCCCAGATGAGCATGCTGCCGCGCATGCGCCCGCGCCGCTTCTATGACCTGGTGATCGAAGTGGCCGTGGTGCGCCCCGGCCCGATCCAGGGCGGCATGGTGCATCCTTATTTGCGGCGCAGGCAGGGCCTGGAGCCGATCCACTACCCGAGCGAGGAGATGAAGGTGGCGCTCGAGCGCACCCTGGGCGTGCCGATCTTCCAGGAGCAGGTGATGCAGGTGGCGATCCTCGGCGCCGGCTTCACGCCGGGCGAGGCCGACCAGCTGCGGCGCGCGATGGCGGCCTGGAAGCGCAAGGGGGGGCTCGAAAAATACTACGACCGCATCGTGCGCGGCATGCTGGAGCGCGGCTACACGCTGGAGTTCGCGGAAGCGATCTTCAGCCAGATCCAGGGCTTCGGCGAATACGGCTTTCCCGAGTCGCACGCGGCCAGCTTCGCGCTGCTGGCCTATGCCAGTTCCTGGCTCAAGTGCCACGAACCGGCGGCCTTTCTCTGCGCACTGCTCAACAGCCAGCCGATGGGTTTCTACAGCCCCTCGCAGCTGGTACAGGACGCGCGCCGCCACGGCATCGAGGTGCGCCCGGCGGACGTCGCCATCAGCGGCTGGGACTCGGCCCTGGAGGAACTGCATCCCACAAGCCGGTCGCGCCAGCCTGCGGTGCGCCTGGGTCTTTGCTTGCTGCGCGGGCTGAAACAGGAAGTGGCCCTGCGCATCGAGATGGCGCGTGCGGTGCGCCCTTTCGAGAGCGTGGCCGACCTGGCGCGCCGCGCCCAGCTCGACCGCGGCGACCTGCAGGTGCTGGCCGGCGCCAATGCGCTGCAGTCGCTGGCCGGGCACCGGCGCGAAGCGCTGTGGCAGGCGGTGGGGGCGGTGCCCGACCGCGACCTGCTGCGCCCGACCACGCCGCAGGAGGAACTGCCGCAGCTGGCGGCGCCGACCGAAGCCGACGAGATCGTGGGCGACTACCGCGCCCAGGGATTGACACTGGGCCGCCATCCGCTGGCGCTGCTGCGTGAACAGCTGCTGGCCAAGCGCTTCATGCCGGCCTCCGTTCTCGCCGACTACGCCGACGGCCAGCTGGCGCGCGCCTGCGGCCTGGTGACGGTGCGCCAGCGCCCCGGGACGGCCAAGGGTGTGCTGTTCATGACGCTCGAGGACGAGACCGGGAACATCAACGTGATCGTCTGGCCGACGCTGGTGGAGCAGCAGCGGCGCGAGGTGCTCAATGCCCCGCTGCTCGGGGTGTACGGCATCTGGCAGAAACAGGGCGAGGTGCGGCACCTGGTGGCCAAGCGGCTGGTGGACATGTCGCATTTGCTCGGGAAGCTGCGCGCGCCGAGCCGCGACTTTTGCTAGCGGGATGGCGGGCGCAGCGGCCATCCCTTGAATCAGGCCGCGAGCTTAAGCTGGGTCTTTCCACGCGATGGCAACGCGCGCTCCGTGGCGCCCGTATGGAGGCGGAATACCGCCAGCGCCTGCGCCACGCTGTCCGCCTGCTGCGACAGCGAAGCCGCTGCCGCCGCCGCTTCCTCGACCAGCGCCGCGTTCTGCTGGGTAATCGCGTCGAGCTGGCCAACCGCCTGGTTGACTTGGCCGAGGCCACCGCTTTGCTCGACAGTGGCAGCGGCGATTTCTTCCATTACCTTGCGCACGCTCTCGACTGAATCGATGATTTCTCCCATCGTTTGGCCGGCGAGTGCGGTCAGGCGGCTGCCGCTGTCCACGGTGGCGATCGACACGTCGATCAGCTGCTTGACTTCCTTGGCCGCGGCGGCCGTACGCTGCGATAGGTTACGCACTTCGCTTGCCACGACCGCGAAGCCGCGGCCCTGTTCGCCGGCACGGGCTGCTTCGACGGCAGCATTCAGCGCCAGGATATTGGTCTGGAAAGCAATGCCGTCGATCATGGTGATGATGTCGAGTACCTTGTGGGACGAGGTGCTGATTGCTTCCATGGTGCTGACCACTTCGTCAACCGTGCTGCCGCCGCGGCTTGCCATGCTGGCCGCCCGCGCCGCCAGCTCGTTGGCGGTCTTTACCTTGTCGCTGTTTTGCGCCACGTTCTGGGTCAGTTGCTCCATGCTGGCTGCAGTCTCTTCCAGGCTAGACGCCTGCGATTCGGTACGGCCGGACAAGTCCATGTTGCCATCGGCGATCTCGCCGGTGGCATGGCGGATCTCGTCGAAGTTGCCGCGCACATCGCCGATCACGCTGAACAAGTTGATCGAGGTCTGGCGCAGGGCCGCGACCAGCTGGCCCATTTCGTTGTCGGCGGTGCTGTCGATGCGGCCGGTCAGGTCGCCGCCGGCCAGGCGGCGTGTGAAGGACGTGGCGCTGTCGAGCGGCGCCAGCACGTTGCGGCGCAGGCTGAACCAGAGGCCGGCGGTAATGAGCAACGCCGCTGCGATCGGGCCCAGGTTCCAGTAGGACGACGCGGATTGCCACGCATGTATCAAATTGGCCAGCAGGACCATCGCCAGCACGCCCATGCCCAGATTGACTTGGGCACGCAGCGGCAGACTGCGCAGGCGCGCCAGGCGACCGGACAGGCCGCTTTCCAGAATCCGGCCATGATGAAGGATTAGCTTGCGTGGGTTACCAGCCTTGAACTCACGATACAAGGCAGTGGCAGCCGCCACCTGCTCGCGTGAGGGCTTGGTACGCACCGACATGTAGCCGACAGCCTCGCCGTTCTCGATCACCGGCGTCACGTTCGCATACACCCAGTAATAGTCGCCGTTCTTGCAGCGATTCTTGACCATGCCGCTCCACGGCATGCCGGAGCGGATCGTGGCCCACAGGTCGGCGAAGGCTTCCACCGGCATGTCCGGATGGCGCACCAGGTTCTGTGGAGCGCCGATCAGCTCGTCTTCAGTGAAGCCACTGACCTCGATGAAGTAGGGGTTGGCGTACCGGATATTGCCCCGAAGGTCGGTAGTGGAGACGATGGTGCGGCCTTCGGTCAGGACATACTCGGTGTTGGTAATGGGGGTATTGACGCGCATGGCGCGCTCCTTATGCTTATTCGAGTAGAAATAAAGATAAAAAATGACGAATTCACATGTTTTTATCTTGAAAACATGCATGTTTCGTGATTTGAGTATATCTATCGTCAGATTGGTAGTTGGAAAGTATTTACCATAGGTACCAAAATACAACGCCTGAAGATCGAGAATGTGGCTCTGGTGATAACTCATCCTGGCCAAAATTGGAATTTGAACCAGTGTGTTTCGCGTTGGGAGAAAGCATGAAACATCTTCGCCTGCGGCTTCGCTTCAGCGCCCTCGTCTTCTACGCTGCTTGTGCAGGCGCCTGTGCTGCAGATCCGACCCATGCCGCCTTGCGTGCCGAACTCCTGAAGATGGCCGACACCGACCAGGAAGTCCGCCAGCTCGCGCGCAAGGGTGACTTCAGCCGCTGGGCCGCCGTCGACGACGTCAACCGCTCGCGCCTGAAGCAGATCGTCGCGCAGCTTGGCTGGCCGACGGTCTCGATGGTCGGCCAGGACGGCGCCACGGCCGCCTGGCTGATCGCCCAGCACGCGGACCGGGACCAGGCCTTCCAGCGCGAGGTGCTGGCCTTGATGGAGCCCCTGGTGCGGCAAGGGCAGGCATCCGGGACGAACTTCGCCTACCTGTACGACCGCACCCACTATCCGCAACGCTTCGGCACCCAGGGCAGCTGCGTCAGCAGGACCGAGTGGCAGCCTTTCGAGATCGAGGATATCGCCGGGGTCGACGAGCGCCGGCGTGCGCTCGGCCTGCCGCCGCTTGCCGAGTATGCGAAACTGTTCAAGGAAGGCTGCGCCAATCCCCATATGAGCTTGCACAGTGCGTCGCACCCCAAGCGGACAGTCGCCATCCCTCGATGAACCAGGACGAACAGAGCACATGGACAAACGGACAGCATGGGTGGTAATGGGCGTCAGCGCCTGCGGCAAGAGCGACATCGGCGCGCGGCTGGCGCAGGCGCTCGGTGCACCCTTCATCGAGGGCGACCGCTTCCATTCGCCGGAAAACGTGGCCAAGATGTCGGCCGGGATCCCGCTCGACGACGAAGACCGGCGCGGCTGGCTGCAGGCATTGCGCGCCGGGATCGAGCGGGCATGGCAGACGGAACCGGCGGTCGTGCTGTCGTGCTCCGCGCTCAAGCGCGCCTACCGCGACGTGCTGCGCGGCGATGGCGGCGACGTGCGCTTCGTGCACCTGCATGGCGATCGCGATCTCATTGCACAGCGCATGGCGGCGCGCAGCGGGCACTTCATGCCGGTATCGCTGCTCGACAGCCAGCTGCGCACCCTCGAACCGCTCCAGCCGGATGAACGCGGCGTCACGCTCGACGTGCGCGAGCCGCCGCAGCGCCTGGTGGAGCAGGTCATGGCGACACGCGGCGCTTCCTGAAACGTCTCGTTACACAGTCCTTGCTATCTCGTGGTTTTGTGAGGGTTTTTGCCAGGCTACATCTGCTACGCTCGCGGAAATATTTCACTTTTGAAAGAGATTCCATGGCAATCAAGCAGCAGTGGACCATCCTCCTGGCGCTGGCCGCATCCGGCGCATCCGCCGTCGAGGCGCCGATCCAGAGCGTCACCCTGTATCCGGGCAGCGCCACGGTGGAGCGCCTGGTCCAGGTAACGCCGGGCATGACCCAGGTCGAGATCACCGGCCTGCTGGCCAATTTCAATACCGACACCGTGCGCCTGCAGGCCGATCCGGGCATCCAGGTCGGGCAGGTGCTCACGCGCGACCAGCGCGCCGTCGACAGCCCGAGCCCGCGCCAGGCGGAACTCGAAGCAAAGATCCAGGCGCTGCAGGACCAGGTCGCGCTGCTCGATGCCGAGATCAAATCGTCCCAGCTGGTGCAGGGCTACCTCGAGCGCCTGGGCGGCGGCGACAACGCGCCGGGACGTGCCGCGGGCGACCCCAAGGCTTTGCTGGGGACCCTGGACGCGATCCGCAAGGGCGGCAGCGAGGCCCTGGCCCGCATGCACGAGGCCGAGGTGAGGAAGCGTGGGCTGACCAAGCAGCTGGAGGCCCTCAAGGGCGATCTCGCCAAGGTCCAGGCCAGCACGCGCGACAGCCGCAGCATGACGGTGGCGGTCGCGGTGCGCCAGCCCGGCAAGATCCTGCTGTCCTACCAGGTCAACCGCGCCGGCTGGAAGCCGACCTATCGCGCCACGCTGGACTCGAACACGTCCACCGTGGAACTGGAGCGGATGGCGGCGATTTCGCAAAAGACCGGCGAGGACTGGAGCAAGGTCAGGCTGCGCCTGTCGACCGGCCAGCCGAACCTGACCGCCTATGCGCCCGATCCCTTCCCGTGGCTGCTGACCCACCGGCCGCCGCAGGAAGTGCAGGCTGCGCTCAACGTTCGACATGAATATGCCCGGCGCATCGCGCCGGCCGCACCGCCGCCGGCGCCGTCCCCGGTGATGGTCACCGGTTCGCGTGTCGCCGCCGACGACTACATCGCGCCGGTCATCGAGACGCAGGGCAGCTTCACGACCGAATTCGAGGTGCCGACCCGGGTCGACCTGGCATCGGATGGCCGCGAGATCTCGGTCGGCCTGGCCAAGCAGAACCTGGCCGTCAAGCAGCTGGTGCGCATTGCCCCGCGCGACCACAAGGATACCGCGGTGCTGACCATCGATGCGGCGCGGCCCGACGGCGTCTGGCTGCCGGGCCAGGTGCAGCTGCGCCGCGACGGTTCCTACGTGGGCGCACTGCACTGGGATCCCCAGGCCGGCGAGCGCTTCAACATGGCCTTCGGGCGCGACCCGCTGGTGCGCGTGAGCACCGAGCGCCGCAACGAGAAATCGGGCGAAGCGGGTGTCTTCAAGCGCGAGAACCAGAAGCGCATCGCCGACACCTATGTGGTGACCAACCTGCACCGCCAGCCGATCGATATCCTGGTGCTCGAGCCGACCCCGGTCAGCCAGTCGGACACGATCAGCGCCAGGATTTCCCTGGATCCCGAGCCGACCGTGAAGGACTGGCAGCAGCGGCGCGGCGTGGTCGGCTGGGAGCGCACGCTCAAGCCGAACGAGACCGCCCGCTTCAACGTCGGCTACGTGATCGATTATCCGAAGGAGGGGAGGGTAGAGGGCCTGCCATGATCAAGGCCCTGTTCATCTGCAGCAGGAAGTGCCCTTGTCGCCAGAGCAGATCGCTTGGGCCACCATCATTTTCGTCATGGAGAAGTCGCACCGAAACCGGCTCGCATCGCGTTTCCGGAAATACTTGGCGGGCAAGCGCATTGTCTGCCTCGACATTCCCGACGACTACGCTTACATGCAGCCGGAGCTCATCAGTATCCTCGAAGCCAAGGCCGGCCGCTTCCTGCGTGCAGCGACCTGAAAGCCGGCACCCGCCCTACCTTTTTACAGTGACGGCGCCACGGCTTCCTCCACGGCCGGCGCCGGTTCGGCAAACTCCGCGTACACCCAGTCGCCGCCGGCGCGCACCACGCCCTCGGGCGGCGTGCGCTCGCGCTGCGGCGTCTTCGCCAGCGCCACGCGCATGTAGTCGACCCATACCGGCAAGGCCAGCGTGGAGCCGAATTCGTGACTCCCCAGCGAGCGCGGCTCGTCGTAGCCCATCCAGGCCACCGCCACCACATTGGCGCCATAGCCGGCGAACCAGCCGTCGATGGCGTTGCTGGTGGTGCCGGTCTTGCCCGCCAGGTCGGTGCGGTTCAAGAGGCGCGAGGCCTGGGCGCCGGTGCCGAAGCGCGCCACGTCGCGCAGCATGCTGTCCGCGATGAAGGCATTGCGGGCATCCAGCACGCGCGCGCTCTCCTGCAGCGGGCGCGGCTTGCCGCTTTCGAACAGCAGCTTGCCGTCGCGGTCGTGGATCGTCATGCCCAGGCTGGGTTCGACCCGGTAGCCGCCGTTGGCCAGCACCGCGTAGGCGCCGGCCATCTGCAGCGGCGTCACCGCGCCGGTACCGAGCGCCAGGGTCAGGTTGCTGGGATGACGCGCCATGTCGAAGCCGAAGCGGCCCAGGTGATCGCGCGCATAGTCGACGTCGAGTGCGCGCAGCATGCGCACCGTCGGCACGTTGCGCGAGTGCGTGAGCGCATGGCGGATCGTCACCGGACCCTCGAACAGGCCGTCGTCGTTGCGCGGCGACCAGTTGGCATAGGCCTTCTCGTTCGAAAAATCGAGCGGTTCGTCGAGGATGGTCGTGCCCGGGAAGAAGCCGCGCTCCAGCGCCGCCGAATACACGAAGGGCTTGATGCTCGATCCCGGCTGGCGCCAGGCCTGCGTCACGTGATTGAGTTTCTGCAGCTGGTAGTCGACCCCGCCCACCATGGCGCGCACCAGGCCGGTCTGGGCATCGAGCGCGACGAAGGCCGAGGCCACCTGCGGCAGCTGGGTGATGGCCCAGCCATCCTTGCCACCGGGGGCGATGCGCACCACGGCGCCCGGCGCCAGCTTGAGGCCGGCCTTGGCGGAAGGCAGGAGGGCAGGGGCGGCGAAGGCGAGCCCGCCGGCCTTGATCTCGATGGTGTCGCCGTCGCGGGTGACGACACGTACCCGCTTGGGCGACGCCGCCAGCACCACGGCGGGCGTGAAGCCGCTGACCGCGGGACGCTTCTGCAGGGCTTCGTTGACCGCCTCGTCGCGCTCCTGTTCCGCTTTCGGCAGCGAGATGCGCGCTTCCGGTCCGCGGTAGCCGTGGCGGCGGTCGTAGGCGATGGCGTTGCGGCGCACCGCTTCGTAGGCCGCTAGCTGCTCCGCCGCGTTGATGCTGGTGGTGACCGTGTAGCCGTGCTCGTAGGCCGCCTGCCCGAAGCGTGCATGGGCGGCCTGGCGCGCCAGCTCGGCGACGTATTCGGCGCCGGCACCCGGGCCGCCGCCGTCGCGCCGCACGCGCAGCGGTTCGGCCAGCGCCTGGCGGTACTGCGCCTCGGTGATCTTCCCCAGCGCCAGCATGCGCTTGAGGACCACCTGCTGGCGCTGCTGCGCGCGCTCCGGATTGGCCACCGGGTTGTGGCGCGACGGGTTCTGCGGCAGGCCGGCCAGCATCGCGGCCTCGGCCAGGCTCAGGCTCGACAAGGGCTTGCCGAAATAGGTGCGCGCCGCGCTGGCGAAACCGTAGGAACGCTGGCCCAGGTAGATCTGGTTCATGTAGACCTCGAGGATCTGGTCCTTGGACAGGGCCTGCTCGATCTTGTAGGCCAGGGCGACCTCGGTCAGCTTGCGCGGCAGGGTCTTGCCGCGCGACAGGAAGAAGTTGCGCGCCACCTGCATGGTGATGGTGGAGCCGCCCTGGCGGAAACTGCCGAGCGACGCCAGGTTGGCCTTGGCGGCGCCCAGCGCGCGGATCCAGTCGATGCCGCTATGCTCATAGAAGCGAGAGTCCTCGATCGCCAGCACGGCTGCCTTCATCAGGGGAGGGATCTTCGCGATCGGCACGAAGTCGCGCCGTTCAAGGCCGAACTCGCCGATCAGAACCTTGTCGGCCGAGTACACCCGCAGCGGGATCTTCGGCCGGTAGTCGGTGACGGCGCTGATGTCGGGCAGCGGCACTTCGTCCAGGACGCCGGCGCGCGCGGGCAGGGCGGCCGGCAGCAGCAGGGCGGCAAATACGGCGGCACGCGTCGTCGGGCGGAGCGGGAATGGCTGGTACATGGAGTTCGTCCGGGTTGGGTTGAAGGCGGCGCCGATCATAGCGCCCTTGCCTGGCGGGCGCATCCGCATCCGGCAAGGTAGCGCCGCCTGCCTTGGGTGGGTTCAGCTGGCGCTACCTCAGTCCAGCCCCAGCCACTTGCGGTAGGAGCCGTAGTGGTGCACCACGAAGCCTCCGAACGAGGGCATCCTGCCGACGGCAGCGCGGGTCTCGTCCAGTTCGCGCTCGAGGTCCGGCTCGCGCAGGTGGTGAAAGGACACTTTCTTGATTGCGTTGGGCATGGTCTCGACGCCGATCAGCACGCGGCGCCCGATGGTCTCGCCGTACTGCAGTTCGTCCATTGCATGGCTGACGATGCCGTCGCCGCCTTCGGCGCGGTCGCGGTAGTCCATCAGCGCCACGTAGTCGTAGGTGTCCTGCACGTGCTGGCTCACCGGCTTGCGCCTGCCTTTCCACTCCAGCTGGATGCCGTCCAGCCAGAATGGTATCGCCGTCCCGACCTGCAGCGACTGGCCGTAGGCACGTACGGTG